>Ga0209539_1000793_pt1 | contig 17752 bp, 18 predicted proteins | sample BarGraNGADG00312_2_FD_184499 | JGI IMG/M metagenome (GOLD analysis project Ga0209539, IMG submission 184499) | Arctic peat soil microbial communities from Barrow, Alaska - Barrow Graham LP Ref core NGADG0011-312 (SPAdes) (version 2) | ecosystem: Environmental > Terrestrial > Soil > Wetlands >... | reverse complement strand
GGCGTTCACGACGAACTTCGAGGACCTCGGCGCGCTGCGCCAGCTGCCGGGTCTCGCGGTCCAGCGGCTCATGTCGCAGGGCTACGGCTTCGGCGCGGAGGGCGACTGGAAGACGGCGGTCCTGGTCCGCGCGGCGAAGGTGATGGGCGCAGGGCTGCCGGGCGGTGCTTCGTTGATGGAGGACTACACCTACAACCTGGTGCCCGGCGACGAGAAGATCCTCGGCGCGCACATGCTCGAGATCTGTCCGTCGCTGACCACCGCGCGCCCGTCGCTGGAAATCCACCCGTTGGGGATCGGCGGCAAGGAGGACCCGGTCCGCTTGGTCTTCGACACCGATGCCGGCCCCGGCGTGGTGGTGGCGCTGTCCGACCTGCGCGACCGGTTCCGGCTGACCGCCAACGTCGTCGACATCGTGCCGCCGGACGCCGATCTCCCCCTTCTCCCGGTCGCTCGGGCGGTCTGGAAGCCACGCCCTGACTTCTCGACCTCGGCGGAGGCGTGGCTGACTGCCGGCGGCGCTCACCACACAGTGCTGAGCACGGCGATCGGCGTCGAGGTCTTCGCCGACTTCGCCGAGATCGCGCGCACCGAGTTGCTCGTGATCGACGAGCGGACGACGATCCGTGACTTCGCCCGCGAGATCCGGTGGAATCAGGCGTACTACCGACTGGCCCAGCGGTTGTGACAGCTGACCGCGCACCAGGCCGACGAGCCCGAAGCGCAAGTACTCGCGGGTACCCGTAGGCCCGTTCGAAGACGCAAGGACAACCGGGACGGGCCCGGCATGTCGGCGAAAGCGGGGGATGTTAGCGCTACCGTTGCGCGATCGAGCGTGTTGACTTGTGAAGTCGACGGTGCAAGGTTGCGGAGACGCAAGTGGTTTCGGATGACTTCCTGCTCGGCATGACCAGCGGGAACCTACCGGGGCGCCTCACCGGGCGCTCCGACCAGATGGGCATCTCATAGAGGAGAGAGCATGAACACGAAGAAGTTCGCCGCACTCGCGGCGGGCGTGGCGGTGGCCCTCGGGCTGGCCGCGTGTAGCGGAAGCGGTGCCGGCTCGGCCAGTGCCGGATCGTCTGGCAAGGCGGCCGGCGGTCTGATCGGTGTCTCGATGCCGACCCAGACCTCCGAGCGCTGGATCGCGGACGGCAAGGCCGTCGAAGCCGGTCTCAAGGCGGCCGGGTATCAGGTCTCGCTGCAGTACGCGGGCGACGACATCCCGACCCAGTCCCAGCAGGTCGACCAGATGATCACTCAGGGCGCCAAGCTCTTGATCATCGCGGCGATCGACGGCACGGCGCTGTCGAGCCAGCTGCAGGCCGCTGCTGACAAGGGCATCAAGGTCATCGCGTACGACCGGCTGATCCGCGACTCGAAGAACGTGGACTTCTACGTCACGTTCGACAACTACAAGGTCGGCGTGCAGCAGGCCACCTCGCTCCTCGTGGGCCTGGGTCTGTTGAAGGAGGACGGTTCGAAGGGTGCCGCAACAGGTCCCTTCAACGTCGAGCTGTTCGCCGGCTCGCTGGACGACAACAACGCGGCCTTCTTCTGGAAGGGCGCGATCGACACGCTGCAGTCCTACCTCGACGCCGGCACCCTGGTCGTGAAGTCGGGTCAGCTGAAGATCGAGCAGGCAGCGATCCTGCGTTGGCAGCAGGAGACGGCGCAGAAGCGCATGGAGGACCTCCTCACGGCGGCCTACTCCGACGGCTCCAAGGTCAATGGCGTGCTGTCCCCGTACGACGGTCTGTCCCGCGGCATCATCACTGCGCTGACCAATGCCGGCTACAGCGGTGCCACGTTCCCGATCGTGTCGGGTCAGGACTCCGAGATCGCCTCGGTCAAGCTGATCGCCGACGGCGTGCAGTTCTCGACCATCTTCAAGGACACCCGGAAGCTCGCGGCTCAGGCCATCGTCGTGGCCCAGGCCTTCCTGAAGGGCAGCACTCCCGAGGCGAACGACACCAAGTCGTACGACAACGGCGTCAAGATCGTCCCCTCGTTCCTGCTCCAGTCTGACGTCGTGTACAAGGACAACATTCAGAAGTTGCTGATCGACTCCAAGTACTGGACCGCTGCGCAGGTCGCCAGCGGCCAGGCATGACACCGGCTTGACCCTCCGAGGTCAGTCCAACTGAGACCGATCGGTCCGGCATCGGGTGCCAGCGGCACCCGATGCCGGACCGGTCGACCCGATGCACCCGTGGTCCGCAACGACGAGGACGGCTGAGATCGAATGAACGACAACATTCTGGAGATGCGCTCCATCACGAAGACCTTCCCAGGGGTCAAGGCGCTCCAGGACGTCTCTATCGAGGTGCGCCGCGGCGAGATCCACGCGATCTGCGGTGAGAACGGCGCCGGCAAGTCCACCCTGATGAGGGTGTTGTCCGGGGTGCACCCCACTGGGACGTACGACGGGGAGATCGTCTTCGAGGGCGAGTCGGTCAGGTTCGGCTCGATCAACGACTCCGAGGACAAGGGAATCGTGATCATCCACCAGGAGCTGGCCCTGATCCCCTTCCTCTCGATCGCCGAGAACATCTTCCTGGGCAACGAACAGGCCACCCGCGGTCTGATCAACTGGAATCACACGAATGCCGAGGCAGCCAAGCTCCTCGCTCGTGTGGGGCTCAAGGAGAACCCGACGACTCCGGTCGGCCAGCTCGGTGTGGGCAAGCAACAACTGGTCGAGATCGCCAAGGCGCTGTCCAAACGCGTCAAGCTGTTGATCCTGGACGAGCCGACCGCGGCGCTGAACGACAACGACTCCGCGCAACTGCTGAACCTGCTGCGGCAGCTGCAGGGCCAGAACATCACCTCGATCCTGATCACCCACAAGCTGAACGAGATCGCCGAGATCGCCGACTCGACCACGATCCTCCGAGATGGCAAGACCATTGAGACCGTCGACATGCGCACCGAAGAGGTGAGCGTGAACCGCCTCATCAAGGGCATGGTCGGTCGCGACCTCGAGCACCGTTTCCCGCCGCACACCTCGAACATCGGCGAAGAGGTCCTGCGCATCGAGAACTGGACGGTGCACCACCCGACCCAGGCCGAGCGCATCGTCGTCGACGGCGCGAACGTGACCGTGCATGCCGGGGAGATCGTCGGAATGGCCGGCTTGATGGGGGCGGGCCGGACCGAGCTCGCCATGAGTGTGTTCGGTCGCAGCTACGGGCGGCACAGCTCTGGTCAGGTGTTCAAGCGGGGCACCGAGATCCACACGCACTCGGTCCCCCAGGCAATCGGGCACGGAATCGCCTATGCCACCGAGGATCGCAAGCGGTACGGGCTCAACCTGATCGAAGACGTCCGCCGCAACATCTCGGCGGCAGCGCTCGGCAAGGTCTCGAGCGGTGGCTGGATCAACGGCAACGAGGAGATCAAGGTCGCCGAGGAGTACCGCGCCAGCCTGGACATCAAGACACCCACCGTCATGTCGCTCGCCGGCAAGCTCTCCGGTGGGAACCAGCAGAAGGTCGTGCTGAGCAAGTGGATCTTCACCGATCCCGACGTGCTCATCCTCGACGAGCCGACGCGCGGCATCGACGTCGGTGCCAAGTACGAGATCTACACGATCATCAACCGGCTGGCCGACGCAGGGAAGGCCATCATCGTCATCTCCTCCGAGCTGCCCGAGCTGCTCGGCACGTGTGACCGGATCTACACGCTCTCGGAGGGCCGGGTCACCGGTGTCGTGCCGAAGGCGGAAGCGACGCAGGAGCGTCTCATGGAACTCATGACCAAGGTAAAGGAACAGGCCTGATGACTGGGATCGTCAACCTCAGGGAACGTGTCACCCGGAACGTGCGGGACGTCGGCAGCTCCACCGTGATCGCCAACCTCAGGGAACTCTTCACCCGGAACTTGCGGCAGAGCGGTATCTACATCGCGTTCGTGCTGATCGTCGGGTTCTTCGCCATCCGCAGCCCGAACTTCCTCAGCCCGGGCAACATCACGAACATCATTCTGCAGTACTCCTACATCCTGATCCTCGCGATCGGCATGGTGATCGTGATCATCGCCGGGCACATCGACCTCTCGGTCGGTTCCGTCGTCGCGCTCACCGGCGCGGTATCGGCGGTGGTCGTCATCAAGGGTGGCCACCCCTGGTGGATGGGCGCGCTCGCGGCAATAGGTGTCGGTCTCCTGGTCGGGGTCTGGCAGGGCTTCTGGGTGGCGTTCGTCGGCATCCCGGCCTTTATCGTGACCCTCGCCGGCATGCTCCTGTTCCGCGGCCTGACGCTCAAGGTGCTCGGAAACGTCTCGCTGTCGCCCTTCCCGGCCGAGTACCAGAAGGTCGCCGGCGGGTTCCTCCTCAACGGTTTCTTCGGCGGTAACGGTGTCGACGTGTTCACCCTGGTCATCGCCGCGATCGCCATCGTCGGGTATGCGGTCAACTCCTACCGGAGCCGCCAGGCGCGCCTCAACTACCTGCAGAGCGTCGAGGCGTTCCCCCTCTTCGTGCTGCGGGTGCTGGCCGTCGCCGGCGTCGTGATGGCCTTCGCCTACCAGCTCGCCCGGAGCCGTGGGTTGCCGATCGTGCTGATCCTGCTCGCGGTGCTCATCATCATCTACTCGCTCGTGGCCCAGCGCTCCGTCTTCGGTCGGCACGGGTACGCGATCGGAGGCAACCTCAACGCTGCTCAGCTCTCGGGTGTGAAGGTCCGTCGGGTCAACTTCCTCATCTTCTTGAACATGGGCTTCTTGGCGGGGGTTGCCGGCGTCGTGTACTCCTCACGGTCCAACGGGGCCCAGCCGGCGGCCGGGAACATGTTCGAGCTCGACGCGATCGCGGCTTGCTTCATCGGCGGCGCTGCGATCACCGGCGGTGTCGGAACGGTGGTCGGGGCCGTGGTCGGCGGTCTGATCATGGGCGTCATGAGCAACGGGATGCAGCTGCTCGGTATCGAACAGTCGGTGCAGTTCATTCTCAAGGCCTTGGTGCTCCTGACGGCCGTCGCATTCGATGTCTACAACAAGCGCCGGGCGGGATCCGCGAAATGATCGTCGGGGGGTCCGGGTTGCCCTTGGACGCCTCCGTGCCGCGGCCGTCCCGGTCCCTGAGCGGCGCCGGATCCGCACTGGAAGGTGTCGCGCAGGGAGCACTGAGTGAGGAACAGCAAGTGCTGAATCACGAGAGCGAATCGGTACCCGCTGCGGTCCGCCGCCAGCGGATGCTCGCGATGATCACCGCTCACGACTTCGTGCGTGTCGCCGAGCTCTCCGAGGCATTCGGCGTCTCCGACGTGACCGTGCGCGCGGACCTCGACTCGCTCGACGAGGCACAGGCGATCCGGCGCGTCCGCGGCGGCGCGGTCAGCCGCACCCGCCAGGTGCAACCTGAGCCCTCTTTCGAGGAGTCACTGGCCTCGTCGGCGGCCGCGAAGCAGCGCATCGGCGAGTGCGCCGCTGCGATGGTCACCTCGGGTGCGAGCGTGATCCTGGACGTCGGTACGACGACGACGGCGATCGCGCGGGCACTCGCCGCGCGAACTGACCTCGACCAGGTCGTCGTCGTCACGAACGGCTTGAACATCGCGCTTGAGCTCGAGCCCGCGATCCCGCGCTTCACGGTGCTCGTCACGGGCGGCACGCTCCGACGGCTCCAGCACTCGCTCGTGGACCCCCTGGCGACCGTCCTGCTCGAGCGCATCCATGCGGATCTGGCCTTCGTCGGCTGCAACGGCATCGATGTCGAGCACGGTGTGACGAACCTCAACCTGCCTGAGGCGGAGATCAAGACGCGGATGATCGCTTCGGCGAGCCGCGCGATCGTTGTCGCGGACAGCTCCAAGGTAGGCCAAGTGCACCTCGGGCATGTCGCGCCGCTGTCCGCCGTCGACACGCTCATCACTGAGGCCGTCGACGACGACCGTACTCTCGAGCAGCTCCGGCGAGCCGGCCTCAACGTCCTCTGCGTCGAGGCCTGACCGGCGAGCACCCGGTGGTGCTTCGGGAGCGGGTTTTCGCGGAAGGCCTTGACGTCGGAACGGCCGCCGGGACCTGACGGTTCGCGGGCGGTGGCCGCCGGAGGGGTGTCATCCGTCCGGTGCCCAGCGTGCACCGCCGCCCGCGGTGCGGTGCACTTGACTCGTGGCACGAGTGGTCTGGTCGCCCGCGATGGGGGACATGGATTTCGGGGCGGGGCATCCGATGGCGCCCGTCCGCTTGGGCCTGACCATCGGTCTGTCCCGGGAGCTGGGCCTGCTCGACCACCCCGACGTCGAGGTGGTCGGCGCGGCTCCGGCGGGCGACGACCTGCTCGCGACGGTGCACACCCGCGAGTACATCGCGGCGGTGCGAGCGGCATCGGCGGACGGGACGGTCGATGGCGCCTACGGCCTCGGAACGAGTGACGTGCCGGTCTTCCCCGGAATGCACGAAGCCGCGGCGCGCGTGGTCGCCGCGAGCACCGACGCTGTGCTCGCGATCTGGTTCGGTGAGGTGGACCACGCGGTGAACATCTCCGGCGGGTTGCACCATGCCATGCCGGACCGGGCATCCGGCTTCTGCGTCTACAACGACCCGGCGGTCGCGATCCGGTGCTTGATCGATGCCGGCGCGGAGCGGGTGGCATACATCGACCTCGATGCGCACCACGGCGACGGCGTCGAGCGGGTGTTCTGGGACGATCCTCGGGTCCTGACGGTCTCGGTCCATCAGAGTCCGGACACCCTCTTTCCTGGAACCGGCCGGGCGCAGGACACGGGTGGCCCGCAAGCCCGCGGGACCAAGGTCAACCTGGCCCTGCCCGCCGGCACGGCCGATGCCGCGTGGCTGCGCGGTGTGTACGCGGTGGTCGACCCGGCCGTACGTGCGTTCGGGCCGGAGTTCGTGATCAGCCAGCACGGGTGCGACGTGCACGCCGCCGATCCGCAAGCGGACCTGGCGGTCTCCGTCGGTGCCCAGCGCGCCGCGATGGACCTCGTGCACTCGCTCGCGCACGAGGTCGCTGACGGGAGGTGGCTGGCGCTGGGTGGTGGCGGGTACGCCATCGTGGATGTCGTCCCGCGAGCGTGGTCGCAGCTCATCTCGGTCGTGACGCACCGGCCGATCCCACCGGGGACGCCCGTCCCTGAGGGCTGGCGGGACCTGTTGCGAGAGCACTTCGGGCGTCCCGGCCCGGCGTTGATGTCCGACGGCGCCACGCCCGTCTTCCGGCCCTGGTCCGATGGCTTCGACCGGAGCGACCAGGTCGACGCCGCCGTCATCGCGACTCGAACGGCGACCTTTCCTGCCCTGGGGATCCTGTCGATCCTCGAGTGAGGACGAGGCTGGGGCTCGGGACGGCGTCGGCCGCGCTCCGTCAATCGGGCGGAATCGGGCACTGCGTTGTGCACTTCATCCCTTTCACTCCAGCCACGACAGCCCCTAGAGTGTGTTCGCTGCGCGGAGTGCGGGACCCGATCCGGCATCAGCCAACTGCAGACCGCGCCGGTCACGCCCGGCCACGAGTGAGGATGGACGACGATGACGAGTGACCGCGGCCCGATGCGTTCCCGCTTCCTGACGGTGGCGGAGGTCGCGGAGCTCATGCGCGTCTCGAAGATGACGGTCTACCGACTGGTCCATTCGGGTGAAATGCCGGCTGTTCGCGTCGGTAGATCGTTCCGGGTGCCTCAGGACGCCGTCGAGGCCTACCTGAGCACGGCCTTCATCGACGGAGAACGCCTCTCCTCCTAGAGGCGGTAGGGTGGAAGGCGGACTTTCCCGAGCGCGTGTGCACGAGGTGCGCTGCGCGACCAACCGATCGACATTGTGAGGACCCGTGGGCTCAGTCATCAAAAAGCGCCGCAAGCGCATGGCCAAGAAGAAGCACCGCAAGCTGCTTCGCAAGACGCGACACCAGCGTCGCAACAAGAAGTGAGACCAGGCCCGGCAGCAGCCGGGCCTGAGTCGTCTCTGGGATGCGGCGCACGCGGGAAGCGCGGCGGTCGTCGGGAACCGCGGTGGTCGTCGGGAACCGCTCAGCCGCCCGGGAACATCCGCCGGAGCGACCGCCAGACGAGCGCGAGCACCCACAGCAGTCCGGCGGCCGCCGCGGTGTTCGCGCCTCGGCGGGCGGCCCGGCGTCGTCGGCCCCGGAACTCCCGGATGGGCCAGCCCACGGAGGCCGCGTAGCGGCGCAAGCGCGAGTCCGGGTTGATCGCGCACGGGTGTCCGACCGCCGAGAGGATGGGGACGTCGTTCGTCGAGTCGCCGTAGGAGTAGCAGCGGGCGAGATCCAGGCCCTCGCGCTCCGCGAGCTGGCGAACGGCCTCCGCCTTCGCCTCGCCGTGCATCAGGTCCCCGATCAGCCGACCGGTGTAGAAGCCGTCCTTGTGCTCGGCGATCGTGCCGAGCGCACCCGTCGCGCCGAGACGCCGCGCGATCAGCTCGCCGATCTCGCGCGGGCTCGCGGTCACCAGCCACACCTGATGGCCGGCCGCCAGGTGCCCGTCGAGGAGCGCCCGGGTCCCGGGGAAGATGCGCAAGGAGAGGACCTCGTCGTAGATCTCCTCGCCGACCACCGCGATCTCGGCGACGGATCGCCCCTCGACGATGGACAGCGCGCGGGAGCGGACCTTGTCGATCTCGTTCTTGTTCTCGCCGAACAGCAGGTACCGCGCCTGGTGCCAGCCGAAGCGCACGATGTCGAGCGTGGTGAAGAAGCCGCGGCGGCGAAGGCCGCGGGCGATGTGGAACGCGCTGGCACCACGGATGATCGTGTTGTCCACGTCGAAGAACGCCGCCGTCTCACCGGCAGCGCCCAGGGCAGGCCGGGTCGACTCGGGCACGTTCTCCACTGTAACCAGCCTGCGTAGGGTTGGCGTCATGGTCGAACCGTTCGAGGCGCGCGTGGCTTTGTACACGCGACCAGGGTGCCACTTGTGCGACCCAGCGCGGCAGATCGTGCGCTCGCTGTGCGCGGAGCTGGGCGTCGACTGGGTGGAGCGATCGATCGCGGACGATCGCGAGCTCACGGTCGACTACGGCGAGCTGATCCCGGTGGTCACGGTCGACGGCGTCCAACAGGGCTTCTGGCGGATCGATGAGGCGAGGCTCCGCGCCGCTCTGGCCCGCGAGGCGCCGGCCCCCGGTCATGGCAGCTAGCCGGCGCGCGCGAACCGACCGCAACGCAGTGGAGTGTGGTGGCACAGGCACGCCGTGCGTGCGTGCCACCACACTCCACTGCGTGGGTCGGGCGTGGATCAGGCGGCGAGGACTGCCGAGAGCTCGAGCTCGATCTTCGCGGTGTCCGACACCAGCACTCCGCCGGTCTCGAGGGCCGCGTTCCAGGTCAGGCCGAACTCCTTGCGCGAGATCTGGGTGCTCGCGCTGAAGCCGGCCCGGCGGTTGCCCATCGGGTCGTCCGCGACACCGTTGAACTCGGTGGCGAGCTCGACCGGGCGGGTCACGCCGTGCAGCGTGAGGTCGCCAGCAATCACGAAGTCGTCGCCCGACGCCGTGACGCTCTTCGAGTTGAAGGTCCACTCGGGGTATTGGTCGACCTCGAAGAAGTCCGCCGTGCGCAGGTGGCCGTCACGGGCCTCGTCGCCGGTCGAGACCGATGTGGCATCGATGGTGACGGCGACGTTCGAGTTCTCGACGCCCTCGCCGACGGTGATCTGACCGGCGAAGCGGGTGGCGCGCCCGCGGACCTTGGCGATCCCGGCGTGGCGGACGGTGAAGGCGACGTCGCTGTGCGCGGCGTCGATGGTCCATGTTCCGGCGGTGAGCGGGGCGGGGAGGGAGGTGGTCATCAGGACTCCTGTCAGCGAGCGCCGATCGGGCGCGGTGTAGTTGAACAGTCAAGTAAAGTCCGGACCGAGCCGATCTATTCCCGCCCGGTCGGGTGAGTTCATCCGCGAACCGGGCACCGGCCGGGTAATGGAGGAGTAAATTTGCGGCATGTCATCCGGGACCATGATGGGAACTCGCTGGCTGACTGACGTGCAGCAGGTTCAGTGGCGCGCCTACCTCGACGCCAGCGTTCGGCTGATGAACGCCCTCGGCCGCCAGCTCGAGCAGGACTCCGACCTCTCGCTCAGCGAGTACGAGGTCCTCGTGCAGCTCTCCGAGTCGCCGGGCCGAACGATGCGGATGTCCCAGCTTGCCGCCGAGGTCGTGAACTCCCGCTCCAGGCTCACCCACACCGTTCGGCGGATGGAGGAGCGCGGCCTCGTCGAGCGGCAGAGCTGCGTCGATGACGGTCGTGGCGTGAACTGCGTCCTCACCCCGGAGGGCTTCGCCCGCCTCGAGGAGGCGGCACCGGGGCACGTCGCGGCTGTGTGCGAGCACCTGGTGGACCGGTTGGACGCCGAGCAGTTCCGGACCCTCGGCGAGCTGATGGACAAGGTCGGCGAAGCGCTCCGCGAGAGCTAGACCGGCACTGGACGGACCACGCCGTCTCGTTTGGGACACTTGAACCATGGCGTCCACCACGATCCACCTGCTGCGACATGGCGAGGTGCTCAACCCTGAGGGCATCCTCTACGGCCGCCTACCCGGGTACCGCCTCTCCGAGCGGGGCGAAGCGATGGCGGAGCGGGTCGCCGGATTCCTGTCCGCAAGCCGCCAGATCGACGCCGTGATCTCGTCCCCGCTCGAGCGTGCCCGGCAGACGGCCGCTCCTCTCGCGTCCGCCTTCGGCCTGGACGTCCAGACCGATGATCGCCTGATCGAGGCCGACAACTACTTCGAGGGCATGACGTTCGGGTTCGGCGACGGCTCGCTGCGACACCCTCGGCACTGGCCGAAGCTGCGCAACCCGTTCCGGCCGTCGTGGGGAGAGGCGTACCGCGACCAGGTCGGACGGATGACTGCCGCCATCGAGGCGGCGCACAGCCAGGTGCCCGGAGGCGAGGCCGTCCTCATCAGCCACCAGCTGCCGATCTGGGTCACCCGGCTCTCGTTCGAAGGCCGGCACCTCTGGCACGACCCCCGCAGTCGGACCTGCTCCTTGGCCTCGCTGACGACGCTCCACTTCGACGGCGACATTCTCGCCGGGATCGAGTACCTCGAGCCGGCCGCGGACCTGCTCCCCGGGGCCGCCACCGTCGCAGGCGCGTGAGGGAGGGCCGATGAACCGCCGCGCCGTGATCGTCGTCGCCGCTCTGGTCGGGCTCCTCGCCGTCGGCGGCTGCTCCGCGTCGTCCGGCGGCAACCAGAGCGCCGACGCCGGCAACGCCGGGTACGTCTCAGGCGACGGCAGCGTCACGACGTGGGCGGTCGGCGACCGCGGGAAGCCGGTCGCGCTGGCCGGGACCGACTTCAGTGGCGCCTCCGTGGACCTGGCGACCCACCGCGGCCAGGTGGTGGTGATCAACACCTGGTACGCGGCCTGCCCACCGTGCCGGGCCGAGGCCCCGGACCTCGTCCGGTTGGCCACTGACGACGCCGCGAAGGGCGTCACCGTGATCGGGCTCAACGGCACCGACGACGCCGGCGCGGCCCAGGCCTTCGAGCGCACCTTCGCCGTCCCGTACCCGTCGATCGACGACCGTGACGGCCGCGGGGTCGCGGCGCTGCAGGGCGTCGTCCCCATCTCTGCGGTCCCCACCACGGTGCTCCTCGATCGTGAGGGCCGGGTCGCCGCGCGGATCCTGGGTCGCGCCGACGCGTCGACGCTGCGGAGTCTGGTGGACGACCTCATCGCCGCCGCTCCGTCGGGAGCATCATGATCGGCTCGCCCGCGCACGTGATCCTGGACGGTGCGCTCATCCTCGCGATCCCGATCGCTCTGCTCGCCGGCCTCGTCTCGTTCGCGTCACCGTGCGTCCTCCCGCTGGTGCCCGGCTACCTCGGCTACGTGACCGGGATGACCGGCGCCGAGCTCGGTGAGCACGGCGCACGCCGACGCAGCCGGATGCTCGTCGGCGTCGGCCTCTTCGTGCTCGGCTTCACGGTCGTCTTCGTGGCTCTCGGGGTGACGTTCGGCGCCGTCGGCCTCGCGCTGCGGCCGTGGCAGGACATGATCACCCGGGTGCTGGGCGTCGTCGTCGTGCTGCTGGGACTGGGGTTCCTCGGCTTCGTCCCGTTCCTCGAACGGGAACGCCGGATCCATCTGCGGCCCGGGGCCGGTCTGCTGGGTGCCCCGCTGCTCGGCATCGTCTTCGGGCTCGGCTGGGCCCCGTGCATCGGCCCGACGCTGGGCGCGGTCCTCTCGCTCTCCCTCGATGGCGGCAGCCCGGTTCGAGGCGGTGTCCTCGCGGTGGCCTACTGTCTGGGCCTCGGGATCCCGTTCCTCGTCCTCGCGTTGGCGTTCCAACGGTCCAGCCGCGCCCTCGGAATTCTTCGGCGGCACCGGTTGCTGATCATGCGACTCGGTGGCGCGCTCCTGATCCTGGTCGGACTCGCGCTGGTCACCGGGCTCTGGGGAACCTGGGTGCACTCGCTCCAGGGCCTCATCAGCGGATTCGAGCCGGTTCTGTGAGCGCGGTGGCCGGGGCGGTCGTCGCCCCTCGGCTCGGCCTGCGCGGCTGGTTGCGCTGGATCTGGCGACAGCTGACCAGCATGCGCACGGCGCTCTTGCTCCTGATGCTCCTCGCGGTGGCCGCCGTCCCCGGTTCCGTGCTGCCGCAACGCGCGCAGAGTCCCGAGCGGGTCGCGCAGTACCTGCGCGAGAACCCGGGTACCGGCCGCTGGCTGGATCGGTTCAGCCTCTTCGACGTCTACGCGGGGCCGTGGTTCGCGGCAATCTACCTGCTGCTCTTCATCTCGCTGGTCGGCTGCATCATCCCGCGCATCGGTGTGCACGCCCGGGCCGTGCGCGCGGCGCCGCCCCGGGTCCCGCGACAGTTCGAGCGCTTCCCGGTGCATGAGAGCCTGACCGTGGACGCGTCCCCGGAGGAGGTGATCGACGCGGCGGTCCGAGCGCTCCGCGGACCGTGGCGCGCGCTGCCTCGATTCCGGGTCCGGGCGGGCGAGGGCCCGGGGGAGACCCGAACGATCGCGGCCGAGCGTGGATACCTTCGGGAGACGGGGAACCTGGTCTTCCACGTCGCGCTCGTCGGCCTGCTGATCGCGGTCGCCGCCGGCCAGTTCTTCAGCTATCGCGGTCAGGCGATCGTCGTCGAGGGGCACGGGTTCGCCAACGCGGTCGTCGACTACGACACCTTCCAGCCCGGGACCGGGTTCCAGCCAACGAGCCTGGTGCCGTTCTCGCTGACCCTCGAGAAGTTCACGGCCCGGTTCACCACCACCGGCCAACCCCGCGACTTCCAGGCCGATGTCAGGGTGCGCGAACCCGGCCGGGCCGAGGCCGGCGGGACGATCCGGGTGAACGAGCCACTTCTCGTCGGCGGCGCGAAGGTGTACCTCCAGGGCAACGGCTATGCGCCGAACATCGAGGTGCGCGACGCCGCGGGGAAGCTGGCGTTCGCCGGCCCGGTCCCGTTCTTGCCGCAAGACACGGTGTACACGTCCCGCGGCGTCATCAAGGTGCCGGACGTCTCGACGGGCCAACAGCTCGGCTTCGTCGGCTTCTTGCTGCCGACGGCGGTGGTGGACACCTCCGGAGCCCGCTCGGTCTACCCCCAGCCGCTCAGCCCACTCCTCGTGCTGAGCGTCTTCACCGGCGATCTCGGTCTCGACTCGGGCGTGCCGCAGAACGTCTACCAGCTCGACTCCTCGCGGATGAAGCGCCTCGTCGGTGCCGACGGGAAACCCGTGACCCTCTTCATCGAGCCTGGTCAGACGGTGCAGCTGCCGGACGGCCGAGGCTCCCTCACCTTCACTGCCCTGCCCCGCTACGTGGCCCTCGACCTGCGCCGCGACCCGGCGCTGCCGTGGATCCTCGTGTTCGCGCTCGCGGCCCTCGCCGGAGTGACCGTGTCGCTGTTCACGCCGCGGCGGCGCCTGTGGGTGCGGGTCCACCGGGTCGACGGCCGTACAGTGGTCGCCGCTGCCGCGCTCGCGCGCGGCGACGACCTCGGCCTCAGCGCCGAGGTCGAGCGGGTGCTCGTCGCGATCCGGGGGACGGGGTCCGCGGAGTCGAGCGCCGACGGACCGACCGCGACGGCCTGAGGGGGAGACGCGTGGAGATCGGCAATCTGAGCACCGTACTGGTGTGGGCTGCGGCAAGCTCGTACACGATCGCGCTCGTCGCGTTCTCGATCGACCTGGCGCGGCTCGCGGACGACCCGACCCGGGCGCGTGGCCGCAAGGCGGTCGGGATCGCGATGTCGACGACCATCCTCGGGCTGCTGCTGCACGGAGCGGGGATCGTCCTTCGCGGGATCGCGGCCGGCCGCGCCCCGTGGGCCAACATGTACGAGTTCACCCTGGTCGGGTCGTTCGTCGCTGTCGCCGTCTTCCTGGTGACCCAGGTGCGCCGTGAGGTCCGCTTCCTCGGTGCGATCATCACCGGGCTCGCGGTGCTCGCGCTCGGCATCGCCCTGAGCGTCTTCTACATCGCCGCCGACGGCGTGCAGCCGGCTCTGCAGAGCTATTGGCTGCTCATCCACGTCTCGGTGGCAACCATCGCCGCCGGAATCCTCACGGTGGCCTTCGCGGCGAGCGTGCTGCAGCTGCTCAAGGACTCACGCGAGAGCGGCTCGCCCGCGGTGCAGCCGCGGTTCTTCCGGTTCCTCGACGCGCTCCCCACGCCGCGTGAGCTCGAGGCGCTGGCCTTCCGGCTCAACGCCATCGGCTTCGTGCTCTGGACGTTCACCCTGATCGCGGGTGCGATCTGGGCCGAGCACGCGTGGGGCCGGTACTGGGGCTGGGACCCCAAGGAGGTCTGGACCTTCGTCGTCTGGGTCGTCTACGCCTCGTACCTGCACGCCCGGACGACTCGAGGTTGGACCGGTCGACGCGCGGCGTACTTCGTCCTCGTCGGCTACGCGTGCGTGCTGTTCAACTTCACCGGGGTCAACCTGCTCTTCGCCGGCAAGCACGCGTACAGCGGCCGGCCGAGCTAGCTCGGGCCGTCGCCCTGGTCCTGGTCGCCCGGTCCGCTCGGCTCGATCCCGGGCTCGTGCGGTTGCGCCGCATCGGGCGCCGAGGCCTGACCGTCCGCTCCGGGCAGCGGCGGGGTGGACCGTTGTGCCGCGCGGCGGCGCTCGCTCTCGAGGCGCCAGAGGAACTCCGGGTCGTCATCGGGCGCGACCGGGGAGGGTGAGATGGTGGGGCCCTGCCCCGAGCGGGACGCGTTGCGGCGCGAGCGGCTCACGACGAACCACGCGATCGACCCGACGATCGGGAAGACCACGATCAGGACGATCCAGATCCCTTTGTGCAGACCGACGCGCTCGTCGTCGCTGCTCTGGACGCACTCGGCGAGCGCGAAGACCATCAGCCCGAGCGAGATAAGCAGCGACAAGTACTCCATCACCCGTCAACTCTAGTCCGCTGGCCTACCCTGGACGGGTGCGAGTCCTGACCTACACCGCGACGCGCCTCGGCGTCTTCGGCGTTTGTGTCGTCCTGCTGTGGCGTTTCGGCATGGGCGGATGGTTGTTGGTGGCGGTGGCGGCAGTTGCGGCGTGGGCGATCTCCTACCTGGTGCTGCCCGGACAGCGTGCCGCGGCCATCCGCGAGCTGGCGGAGCGCGACGAGCGGCGGCGGGCTGCGGGTCGGCGCTTCACCGCAGGGATCGACGACGATGCCGCAGCAGAGGACGCCGCGACCGCCACCCCGGATCCGGGCTAGGCCCAGAGCCCGATCGTGAGCAGCACGGCGAAGGCCAGCTCGAGCTGAGCCGTCGTGGCGAGGATCGGGACGAGCGCGCGCCCGCGCGCACCGATCAGCACCGCACTGGCCGCGATGCCGGTCGGCAGCGCGATCAGCAGGACGAGCAGGCTCCACGGCCGCTGGATCGCGCAGATCGCTCCGAGCAGGATCGGCACCCCTAGGAAGACCGCATAGCACCAGCGCGCCTTCCGGTCACCGATCCGGACCGCGAGGGTGAGCTTGCCGTTCAGGGCATCGGTCGGGATGTCACGCAGGTTGTTGGCCATCAGCAACGCGCTCGCGAGCATCCCGATCGCAACCGCGCCGACGATCGCGATCCACGACACCCGTCCCGCTTGCGTGTAGGTGGTGCCGAGCACCGCAAAGAGGCCGAAGAACAGGAAGACGCCGACCTCGCCCAGACCGAGGTAGCCGTACGGCTTCGAGCCGCCGGTGTAGAACCACGCGGCGGCGATCGCGAGGGCGCCGCCGACGAGCAGCCACGGATGGCCGCTGAGGATCACGAGCCAGAGACCGAGCGTGGCGCCGAGGGTGAGGAAGGCCATCGCCGCGGTGCGCACCTGGCCGGGGGCGGCGGCCCGGGATGCCGTCAACCGGATCGGGCCGACCCGGTTCAGGTCCGTGCCCCGGACCCCGTCCGAGTAGTCGTTCGCGTAGTTGACGCCGACCTGGAGAGCGAGCGCGACGCCGAGGGCGAGAAGGGCGCGCGGGAGCGACGCCGACCCGAGCGCGGCGGCCGCGCCGGTGCCGACCAGGACCGGTGCGGCTGCTGCCGGAAGCGTCCGCGGGCGTGCACCGGCGAGCCACTCATCCCTGCTGGCCATGCTGCTCCGTTCGTTCCGTTCCGCACGGCTACCCCGGACCTCGGCCGGTCCGCGGGTCAGTCCGGCTCTCCGAGCCGCTCGGCGGCTGCAGTCGCCGTCGCTTGCCGGTCCACCTTGCCAGGTCCGCGCGTCGGAAGTGCGTCGAGAGCCACGACGGCGCGTGGTGCGTGGGCGGCCCCGAGGCGCTCCGTCACCCGAGCTCGAAGGTCCTCGAGCGCTGGGATGGCGACGCCGGGCTCCACCACGACCACTGCGACGACCTGCTCGCCCCATGATGCGTCAGCCAGCCCGACGACACACACCTCCCGGATCCCGGGCACGGTGGCCAGGATCGCCTCGACCGGCGCCGGCGCCACCTTGACGCCTCCGGTGACGATCACGTCGTCGGCGCGTCCCAGGACAACGACGCGGCCGGTGGCGTCCAGCTCACCGAGGTCCGAGCTGCGGACCCAGCGCACGCCGGATCGGCGCTCGAAGGCCGCCCCGCGGTCCCCGGGCACCGAGTCGGTCAGCTCCCCGCGGGCGAGCGTCTCGTCGTCGATCACGTAACCGGACGCGAGCGTCGGCCCGGTCAGCAGGATCCGCCGGACGCGATCCAGCGCGACGCGGGTCCCGTCGAGCGGCACCCCGTCGTAGACGCAACCGCCGGCGGTCTCGGTCATCCCGTAGGTCATCACGACGCGCACCCCGGCTGCGCGCGCCTGCTCCAGCAGCCTCGGCGGGCACGGGGCACCGCCGACCAGGACGGCGTCGAAGGCCCGGAGCGCATCGGTGCCCTCGGGCTCGGCGGTCACCAGGCGGTGCAGCTGGGTCGGGACGAGCGAGGTGTAGCGGCGCGGCGCGGCAAGCGTGGCAGCGGCGGCGGCGAACGCGGCGGCTGTGAAGGTGGCCCCGGGCGGGAGAGTGGCGGGTGCCCGACCGGCGATGATCGACCGGACCACGACCTGCGCCCCGGCAATGTGTTCCACCGGCAGCGCGAGCAACCACCCGCCGTGGCCGCCGAGGCGCTCGGCCGAGGCGTCCGCGGCGGAGCGGAGGGCCGCCGCGCTCAACGCGACCTCGCGTGGCCGTCCGGTCGAGCCCGACGTCGAGACGGTCAGGGCGAGGCCGTCCGTCGCGAGGGCGACCTCGAGTGCACGCTGAAGTTCACCCAGCGGTGGCGGCGTTCTCCCCAGTCGCACGGGCTCTGATGGCACCTCCCTAGGGTAGGAGGCATCTACAGTGAGTTCGTACCC
>Ga0209539_1000789_pt1 | contig 17820 bp, 17 predicted proteins | sample BarGraNGADG00312_2_FD_184499 | JGI IMG/M metagenome (GOLD analysis project Ga0209539, IMG submission 184499) | Arctic peat soil microbial communities from Barrow, Alaska - Barrow Graham LP Ref core NGADG0011-312 (SPAdes) (version 2) | ecosystem: Environmental > Terrestrial > Soil > Wetlands >... | reverse complement strand
GTGCTCTGGCCGTGCTTTTGGGCCACGTTTTTCCGGTTTTTTTAAAATTCCGCGGCGGCAAGGGGGTCGCTTCCCTGGTTGGTATTTTTCTGGCTTTTTATTACCCCGCGTTGCTGGTTTTTTTGGTTGTTTTTTTGCTTAGTTTGCAATTGACCCGTTTTGTTTCGCTGGCTTCCCTGCTGGCAACGACCGCGCTTTTTGTTTGCATCCTGTTCACCCAGGTGGTGGAAACGGCCATGGTGGTTTTTGTCATGCTGCTGCTGATTGTCTTCCGGCACCGTGCCAATATCCAACGTCTATTGGTGGGCAATGAAAATAAATTCAGCTTTAAGAAAAATGGATAATATCCTGGTTGTCGGCGGCGGCTCATGGGGAACGGCGTTCGCCAATTATCTGGCCCGGTTCGGTAAAAGGGTGAAGCTCTGGGTCCGGGAAAAAGAAATTATTACGTCGATCCTGACCAGGCGTGAAAACACAATCTTTCTGCCCGGTATCCAATTGGCCGCCAATTTGGATCCGGTGGCCGACCTGGAAGCGGAAGCCGGCCGGGCTGACATTTTGATTCTGGCTGTGCCCTCAAAATTCATCCGTGCCGTGATGCTGCGTATTAAAAATGTTCGTCCGGAAAAGCAGACGCTGGTTAATTTGTCCAAGGGGTTCGAATCCGATTCGCTTAAAACGATATCCGAGGTGGCGGTTGAGGTTTTTGGTCCGGACATTGCGCCACGATGGAGCACCTTGTCGGGCCCGTCTTTTGCCCGCGAACTTGCCTGCCAGCATCCCACGGCTGTGGTCGCCGCTTCCGCAAACGAAGAACTGCTCAAAAAAATCCAAAACAGTTTTTCCTCCACGGTCCTGCGCATCTACCGGACTGACGATTTGAAGGGCCTGGAAGTGGCCGGTTCGGTAAAAAATGTGATAGCCATCGCGGCCGGGATGATAAACGGCCTGGGGTATGGCTTCAATACCACAGCGGCGCTGGTTACCCGGGCCAATATGGAAATATCCCGGTTGGGGCTCAGGTTGGGGGCCCGGGCCGAAACGTTCTGGGGATTGGGCGGTATCGGCGACCTGATGCTGACCTGCTTTGGCAGTTTGTCACGCAATTATCAGTTGGGCCGGAAAATTGCCCTGGGCGCGTCGCTGGCTGTAGCTGAAGAATCAACCCCCATGGTGGCCGAAGGTGTGGAAACCACCAAGGCGGTTATTAAAATTGCCCAGACAATGGCCATCGATATGCCCATTGCCCTGGGAGTCTATCAGGTTCTTTTTGCGGGCCAGGATGTCAAAAAAACCATCATCGATCTAATGAAAAGGAGCCTGAAGAACGAATGGAATATAAATTAGAATACCTGGTTGACGATGAGCCAAAAGTTTTTTATCTGGCCAAGGATGAGGTGGTCATCGGCAAACTGTCCGAAAATGACATTGAATTGAAAGACAACACGGTATCCCGCCAACACTGCAAATTGCAGCGGGCCCGGAAAGGCTATAAACTGATTGACATGAAAAGTACCAATGGTTGTTATGTCAATGGCCAGAGAGTTCAGCACAGGCTTCTCGAAGTCGGCGACAAGATTACTGTTGGCCGGATCATTCTCAGTTTCCTGACCGTCAGCAAGGAGGAAAATTACCGCGATTCCAGCGATCAGAAAATATCCCTGATTGTTCCCTTGGACGAGTTGATCAAAACCGATATTAAGCCGAAACTGAAAAACGCGGAGTCCAATTTCCTGGCTTCATTGACCGAATTGGGCCGGAGCCTGATCGCCTCCCAGAATATCGATGACAGCTTTCAAAAAATCGGCGCTTTGATTTTCAAATTTGTCCATCCCGAAAAAATACTCATTTTTTATTATGACGAAAAACAAAACGACATTCACCTGAAGTATACCTATTCCCAATCAGTTCAGAAAGACGATATTGTCAATATTTCCAAGACCATCGCTTTGAAAGCCATCCATGAGAAAGTGGCCATTCTCTCCTCCAATACCCGCAACGATTCGCGTTTTGACAGCTCCAAGAGCATCATTATTTACGGCATCACTTCGGCGATCTCGGTCCCCATTTGGGCCAAGGATTCGATTTATGGCTTGATTTACGTGGACACTTCCAGTTTTTCGCAGGTTTTCAGTGAAAAGGATCTGGAAATCATGTCCATCATCGCCAACTTCGCCGGCTTCTCCATTGAAGGTAGCAACAGCCTGGAAAAATTGAATCGCGAGCGCCGGCTGAGGTCGCGGCTGGAAAGGTATCATTCGCCGGCCGTGGTTTCCCGGCTATTGGAATTTCAGGACAACAATACCGGGGGAATAATGCCTTACCGGGAATCGGAGGCAACGGTTCTGTTCATGGATATCGTCAAGTTCACTTCGCGTGCGGAAAAGATGACTCCCATTGAAGTGGGTATTTTCCTGAACAATTTTTTTACCGAAATGACCGAGATTATTTTTAAAAACAACGGTACTTTGGATAAGTTCATCGGTGACGCCATCATGGCTATTTTCGGTATTCCCCTGGAATTCGAAAGCCACGCTGAACTGGCCTTGATCACGGCTTTGGAAATGATGAAAAAATTAGAGGACATCAACAGCCAGATGGCTGCGGAAAACAGGATCCATGTCCGCATCGGCATCCACTCGGGCAAATTGATTTCCGGAGATTTCGGTTCACCCAAAAGGTTGGATTATACGGTCCTAGGTAATACCGTCAATATCGCTTCCCGCCTGGAATCATCGGTGGCCGGTACCGATGAGATTGTTGTGGCCGAGACTACTTATCTGGCGACCAGCCAGAAATTTGATTTTGAATTATTGGGAGAAAAAAAATTGCATGGCATATCCCAGCCGGTGAAAGCATACCGGGTGAAAGGCCTTAAGGGGGCAACATGAAAAAGAAATATTTTTGTCTGCTGCTAATGGCCGCATTCCTGGCCTGCGGCGGCGGCAAGCCGCGCGCAGTCCCCGGCCAGATGCAGCCCGGGTCAGCCGAATACCTGGCCAATGAAGGGGTGCGGCACCTCAATGACGGCAGGCTGGATCTGGCTGAAAAATCTCTGCTTGAGGCGCTGCAGAAAAAACCGCAGCTGGTTTCGGCTCTGCATGCGTTGGGCTTGGTGTATGTGTATCGCCGCGATTTTGTCAAAGCCATTGATACGATCAACCGGCTGATTCTGGTAAGTCCCCGGTTTTATGACGCTTATAATCTGCTGGGCACGATTTACACTGAGCAGGGTAATTATCAGCAGGCCAAAGAAAAGCTGCTACTGGCCGCTAATGCCGAGGAATACCTGACCCCTGAAAACGCTTTTGCCAATCTGGCCGTGCTGGAAATTAAATTTGAAAAATACGATGCGGCCTTACGCTATGTGGAAAAGGGCTTGCTCCTGAACCGCCGCTTTGCCCCGCTGTATAACCTGAAAGGCATGGCGCTGGAAAATCTGAACGAGTTTGCCCAAGCACTGGAGAATTACGAAAAAGCGCAGGCTTTGCTAAACCATCCCGACTTCGCTTACCTGATCAACAGCGCCCGAGTCGCGGCCAAATTGGGGGACAAGAAAAAAGCTCTGAATAACCTGGAACTGGCGATGGGAAATGCCCAAGACCCGGCTCAAAAAGCTGAAATCATGAAAATGATCAGGCAACTGGACGGCGGTTGAGGGTGGTGCAGAAGTTCAGATACATATTGGACTCTTACATGGCGTTGACATTCAGGGTGTTTGTTTTTATAATAAATGGCCAGCAAGCCGGTGGGGATCTGGAGTTTGCGGCCGCTGAAACAAGGAGGCTGAAATGAAAAAATATGTATGCAACGTGTGTGGTTATGTGTACAATCCCGCTGACGGCGATTCCGATTCCGGGATTACGGCCGGGACCGCTTTCGAAGATCTTCCCGAAGATTGGGTTTGCCCGGTCTGCGGAGCCGGCAAGGATGCTTTCGAAGTGACTGATTGAATAAAACTTTTACCCTTTATTTTTTCCATGCGACTTTGTGAGGATTTGCATGACCAGAGCCCTTGCTTAAACCGGAGAAATCATGGCAGTAAAAAAAATCAAAAAAGGTATTCACTGGGTGGGCGCGATCGATTGGGACCGGCGTCTTTTTGATGAGCTGATCCCTTTGCCCGACGGCACAACCTATAACGCTTACCTGGTCGAAGGCAGTGAAAAAACCGCCCTGATTGACACGGTTGATCCAAGCAAAACCGGGGAATTGCTCGACAATCTGCAGGAACTTGGGGTGAGACGAATTGATTATATAATCTCCCACCATGCCGAGCAGGATCATTCCGGATCTATCCCCGAAGTGCTGGCGATTTATCCGGAGGCCCTGGTGGTGACCAATGAGAAATGCAAGGCCATGCTGATGGATTTGCTGTTGATTCCTGAAAACCGTTTCCAAACCGTAGCCGATGGCGAATGCCTCAGCCTGGGAGACCGGACACTGGAATTCATTTTCGCGCCATGGGTCCATTGGCCCGAAACCATGCTGACCTATTTGCGCGAGGAAAAAGTGCTTTTTTCCTGCGATTTTCTCGGTTCACATTTGGCCCAAAGCGAACCGCTGCTCTGGGACGAGAACCATGCCTATCAATCGGCCAAGCGTTATTTTGCCGAAATCATGATGCCTTTCCGCAGCAATATCCGTAAACATCTGCAGCGCTTGCGAACGCTTGACTTGGACGTGATTGCTCCCAGCCATGGGGTGGTCTATCCGCGCCCCGAATTCATCCTCAATGCTTATGAAGAATGGACTTCTGATAAAGTATGCAATAAGGTACTGATTCCGTTCGTTTCCATGCATGGCAGCACCAGGGAAATGGTTGAGTATCTGACCGGCGCGCTGATGCAAAAAAACATTGCCGTGTTTCCCTGCAATGTTATTCGCGCCGATATCGGCGAACTGGCCAAGGAACTGGTCGATGCGGCCACGGTGATCATTGCCTCACCGACGGTTTTAAGCGGGCCGCATCCGGCCATTTTATATGTCACCTATCTGGCCAACGCCCTGCGGTCCAAATTTAAATTCGCTTCGATCATCGGATCTTTCGGCTGGGGCGGGCGCATGCTGGAAATCCTGCAGTCCCAACTGGGCAGCATCAAGGCCGAGATCCTGGAACCGGTCATGGTTAAGGGCTATCCGCGGCCGGCCGATTACCAGGCCCTGCAGCGCCTGGCCGATGATATTGAAAGGAAACACCGGGAATTGGGAATTCTACTCTGATTTTATTTACCATTGCAATAACTCTCGATTGTGGTTAAAATAACATTCATGACCGCGACGAATTTTTTAAAATTTACTAATGGAGGAAATGAAAAATGCAAAAAAAATTTATAGCGTTTGGTTGTTTGGGTGTCTTGCTGGTAGTGGCTCTGGTTTTGGTCCTCAGCATCGTTGGATCTTATAACAGTCTGGTTTCTTTGGACCAGAAAGCCCTGTCCCAGTGGGGGCAGGTGGAGAACGCCTACCAGCGGCGCGCTGATCTCATCCCCAACCTGGTAGAGACCGTGAAGGGCGCTGCCGCCTTTGAAAAAGATACTTTCACCGCCGTGACCGAAGCCCGGGCCAAAGTCGGACAGGTGTCTTTGGGCGGCGGGGCGAATCCGGCCGCCAATGCCGAAGCGTTTGCCAAGTTTCAGCAGGCCCAGGACGGCTTGTCTTCGGCCTTGTCGCGGCTGATGGTGGTGGTGGAGAAATATCCCGATCTCAAAGCCACGCAGAATTTCCGCGACCTGCAGGTTCAGCTGGAAGGTACCGAGAACCGTATCACGGTTGAACGGATGCGCTTCAATGAAGCCGCCCAGGCTTTTAACTCCAAGCGGCTGAGTTTCCCCACGGTGATTATCGCCAATTTCTTCGGCGACCGTTTCAGGGAAAAAGCTTATTTCAAATCCCAGGCCGGGGCCGAAACCGCACCCAAAGTCAAATTTTAGGTCGTGAAAAAGCGGAAATTATTTCCCGGCATCCTGGCCGGGGCGCTGCTGATTCTGGCCCTCGGAGCTAATGCCAGGGCTGAAATCGGCACGCCCATCCCGCCGGCGCCTGAGCACTGGCTTACCGACGCGGCCGGTTTGCTTTCCACGCAGGCGGCAGCAGAAATTGATACCCGCCTGCAGGCTTATGAGCAGTCCAGTGGGTCCCAGCTTTTAGTTTACATCGGCAAAACCACGGCTGGCGTGCCGATCGAAGATTGGGCCGTGAGCGTTTTTCAAGCCTGGAAAGTGGGCCGCCAAGGGCTGGATAATGGTTTGGTGCTGTTCATCATGGCCGAAGACCACCGCATGCGCATCGAAGTGGGCTACGGGTTGGAAGGCCTGGTTACCGACGCCTTGGCGGGCCGCATCATCAATGACGTCCTGGTGCCGGGATTGCAGAAGGGAGACCCGGACGGTGCCGTGAGCCAGGCGGTCGAACGCGTGATTGCGGCTATTTCCGGGACTGCTGAATCAGGCGACCAGAAAACCGAGCCCAAGGCGCTGCCCCAATTGACCTGGATGCAGAAAATCATCATCGGTATCATGATCATTGGTTTTTTACTGCTGCTGATCACCAATCCTTCGCTGGCCTTCTACCTGCTGTTCACTATTTTATCGGGCGGACGCGGCGGGGGCGGGGGCCGGGGCGGGTTTTCGGGCGGCGGCGGAAGATCCGGAGGCGGCGGTGCCTCCGGGTCGTGGTAGCCGGGGAGGAATCAAATGGCGTTCATGAGCCAGCATAAACTGCTTGACCTGATCGATGACGACCGGATCAAGGCGGCCATTGCCGCGGCCGAGCAACAAACCTCCGGGGAGATCCGCGTATCGGTCTCGCGTTTTTTCTGGGGCAATGTCCGTAAAGTGGCGGACAAAGCCTTTGTTCGGCTGGGTATGCGCGCCACCCGCGAGCGCAACGGCATTCTGTTCTTTGTCGTCCCTTCCAGGTGCCGCTTTGCCATTATCGGCGATGAAGGCATTCATCAAAAAGTTGGCCAGGACTTCTGGGATAAGCTGGTCGTCGCCATGGCCGGCGACTTCAAGCAAGGGAAGTTCAACGAGGGTCTGGTGCGCGGCATCTCCGAATGCGGCCTTCTGCTCGGCGCCCATTTTCCCTACCAGGGCGAAAAGGACGTCAACGAACTCTCTGATGACATCGATTTCGGTAACAAGGAATAATAACTGGTCAAAGTAAGGCGGTTGCAGCCTAAGTAAAGGAGCCAATTTTCTTCTTTGGCTCTCGGTTTGGAAAAGAACTGGATTGGCTTGATTCCCAGAGGGTGACGTGTTACACAAGTAAATGGCTTGAAATAGTAGTGAAATTTGATCCGGGAGGCATTCATGGCCATGTTCAAGAACGCATTGGTGCGGCTGCCCTGTCGCAATATGGTCCATGGACTTTCCACGGCCGGTTTGGGCCGGCCTGATTATAAAAAAGCACTGGATCAGCACGATGCTTATGTTGCCGCTTTGCAAGGCTGCGGACTGGCGGTGACGGTAATGGCGGCAGATGAAACTTATCCCGATTCAGTTTTTATTGAGGACACGGCCGTGCTCAGTGAAAAGGCGGCTATAATCACCCGCTCCGGAGCTTCCAGCCGCCGAGGCGAGGAAGTCGCCGTGGCCGAGGCGTTGTCGCGGTTTTATGACCATTTGGAATATATCACCGCCCCCGGGACTTTGGATGGGGGGGATGTGCTGCGCGCCGGGAATCAGTTTTTTACAGGAATTTCAGCAAGAACCAATGGGTCGGGGGCCGGACAACTGGCCGTTATTTTGGCTAAAAATGATTATTCAGCAACCTTGGTGCCGTTGCGCCATGTCCTGCACTTGAAAACCGGCATCGCTTATCTTGAAAACAACCGCCTGTTGGCTTGCGGCGAATTCCCGGATCACCCTTTGCTGTCCGGTTTTGAAATCATCCCGGTGCCCCAGGCTGAGGCCTACGCCGCCAATTCCGTCTGGATCAACGGCCGCGTTTTGGTCCCCGTCGGATTCCCGCTAACAAAGAAAATTATAGAAAGATTAGGATACGAAGCTGTGCCTGTAGATGTTTCGGAATTCCGCAAGCTGGACGGCGGCCTGAGCTGTCTCTCCCTGCGCTTTTAACCCGGCCAGTAGGGCGCAAGTATACAAGCGCTGGGAATATTGTTATAATCCAAAATCGAGGAGATGCGCGTGATAAACAGGTATGAAGCGGCTGAAATAGTTGGTATCTGGAGCGAAGAAAACAAGTACCGCAAATGGCTGGACGTGGAACTGGCCATCACCGAAACCTGGGCGGAAATGGGCGAAGTGCCGCCCGCAAGTTTGAAAAATATCATGGAGAATGCCGCGGTTGACTCGGCCCGTATCCACGAAATTGAAAAAAAAGTAAAACATGATGTTATTGCTTTCTTAACATCTTTGGAAGAATCAATTGGCCAGGATTCCGCTTATGTACACAAGGGTATTACCTCCTATGATGTGGTCGACAGCGCATTTTCGCTGCTCATCCAGGAATCGCTGGCCATAGTTTTGGCCAAAATTGCGGCCTTGGAAAAAATTCTTTTGGAAAAGGCCTTTGCCTACAAAGATTTACCGGCCATTGGCCGCACCCATGGCATCCATGCTGAACCCATCACTTTTGGCTGCAAGTTTTTGATCTGGCATGACGAGATGGAGCGCAACCGCCAACGATTGCTCCGGGCTAAAGAGATTACGGCGGTGGGGAAAATTTCCGGTTCAGTGGGGACCTACATCCATTTCCCAGCTTCCGGCGAGGAAATAGCCTTGCAGAAGCTTGGTTTGCGAGCCTGCCGGGTTTCTTCGCAAATCATCCAGCGTGACCGCCACGCTGAAGTGATTTGGGCCCTGGCCCTGCTGGGTACCAGTTTGGAAAAAATCGCCGTGGAAATCAGGCACCTGCAAAAAACCGAGGTACTTGAGGTCGAGGAACCTTTCAGCCGCGGTCAGAAGGGCTCTTCCTCCATGCCGCACAAGCGCAATCCTGTGCGCTGCGAGCGGATTTCCGGCCTGGCCCGGATATTGCGCGGCCATTTGGCCGTGGCCATGGAAAATAATATTCTCTGGCATGAGCGTGATATTTCCCATTCCTCGGCCGAAAGGATCATCTTTCCCGATTCCTTTCACCTGGCCGTTTTCATGCTCGACGACATGATCGACATATTGAAAAACCTGGCCGTGTATCCGGAAAACATCCGCAGGAACCTGGAACTGACCCATGAGGTTTATTTTTCCCAAAAGGTGTTGACCCTGCTGGTCAACAAAGGCGTGGCCCGCCAGCGGGCGTATGACCTGGTCCAGGATCAGGCCTTGAAGTCCTGGCAGGAAAAACGCAGTTTCCGTGAACTGGTCATGGCCGACCCGGCCATCACCGCTGTCTGTTCCCCTGCTGAACTGGAAAAAGCTTTTTCGCTTCCTGAACTGCTGGCCGGAGTGGTAGAAATATTTCGGCGTTTTGAAAAGGAAAAATAGGAGTGGTCAAAGCCTTGTCAACCAGCCATTCCTACCTGGTGCAAAATGAGGAGCATGAGCGTGGCTGAAATCATGAGGGTTTACGTGGAAAAAAAAGCCGGATTCGACATTGAGGCCCGGGGCATGCTGCTGGATCTTCGTGAAAACCTGGCCGTGAAGAGCTTAAGCGGGGTGCGCTTGCTCAACCGTTACGATGTTTGCGGAATCAGTCAGAAAGAGTATGAACGGGCGCGGCATACTATTTTTTCCGAACCACAAGTGGATGAGATTTACGATGAAAAATTTCCCCTGGCCGCTGATGAAACGGCATTCACCATTGAATACCTGCCCGGCCAGTATGACCAACGTGCCGATTCGGCCGTCCAATGCCTGCAATTGTTGTCCCCGGGCGTTCAGCCCCACAAGGGGACGGGCGTAACCGCCCAGCCCCACAGGGGGACGGACGTAACCGTCCAGCCCCTGGTGGCTACGGCAAGGATCATTGTTTTGCAAGGCACGATTAGTGCCGCGGCAATAAAAAAAATAAAACATTACTGCATCAACCCGGTAGATTGCCGCGAAGCCGCTTTGATCAAGCCTGCCTCCCTGGTTTTGCGCGCCGTTGCTCCGGCCGCAGTTCCGATTTTAAAAAGGTTCATTTCGAAGTCCGCTGCGGAATTGACCGCGCTGGGAAATGAACTGGGTTTGGCCATGGATGCGGCCGATTTGCGCTTTTGCCAGACCTATTTCCGTGATCAGGAACATCGCGATCCGACCCTTGCCGAAATCCGCCTGCTCGACACTTACTGGTCCGATCATTGCCGGCATACGACTTTTTTAACGGCCATTTCCCGGGTCGATATCGACGATGGTCATTTTAGCGAGCCCATACGCCAGGCTTATGGCGCATACCTGGAAACCCGGCACTGGCTTTATGGTACGAGGCAAAAGGAAATCTGCCTGATGGACCTGGCTTTGCTGGCCATGAAGGAATTACGCAAAAAAGGCCGCCTGAACGATGTGGAAGTTTCTGAAGAAATAAATGCCTGCAGCATCATTGTGCCGGTGGATGTCGATGGTAAAAAGGAAGAATGGCTGGTGATGTTCAAGAACGAAACCCATAATCATCCCACTGAAATTGAACCTTTCGGCGGGGCGGCCACTTGCCTGGGCGGGGCAATCCGCGACCCCTTGTCCGGCCGGGCATTTGTTTACCAAGCCATGCGTGTTACCGGCAGCGGCGATCCCCATGCCTTGGTCGCAAATACCTTGCCGGGAAAACTTCCCCAACGCAAGATCACATACGAAGCGGCCCAGGGATTCAGCGCTTACGGCAACCAGGTGGGCCTGGCCACGGGGCAGGTCAGCGAAATCTACCATGAGGGCTATGTGGCCAAACGCATGGAGATCGGGGCGGTGATCGCCGCCGCTCCCAGAAAGAATGTCAGGCGCCGGGCTCCCAAAGCTGGAGATGTCGTTTTGCTGGTAGGCGGCCGGACCGGCCGCGACGGCATCGGCGGCGCTACCGGTTCCTCGAAAGCCCACAGCGAATCGTCCCTGTTGACCTGCGGAGCCGAAGTGCAGAAAGGCAATCCGCCCACTGAAAGGAAACTGCAGCGGCTGTTTCGCGATCCGCGCGTCAGCCGGATGATCAAGCGCTGCAATGATTTCGGCGCCGGCGGCGTAGCGGTCGCGGTCGGAGAGCTGGCCGCTGGTCTGGACATTGACCTGGATCAGGTTCCGAAAAAATACGCCGGGCTTGACGGCAGCGAACTGGCTTTGTCCGAATCGCAGGAACGCCTGGCGGTGGTGGTGGCGGCCGCGCAAGCGCGGTGTTTTCAGAAGCTGGCTGCCGCCGAGAACCTCGAAGCGACCGTTATCGCCCGGGTCAGTGCCCGGCAGCGTCTGCATATGAAATGGCGCGACCGGACCATTGTTGATCTCGACCGTGACTTCCTTGACAGCCACGGTGCCGGACGCCAGGCGGCGGTAGAGATAAAATCTCCCGCAGCCGGCAATGACTTTTTTAAAGTTTTGTCCCCAGCCGCGGCCGGAAAACTCCCCGACTTGCAAGGGGCCTGGATGACGGTTCTGGCCGATTTAAACATCTGCTCGCAGAAGGGACTGGGGGAACGGTTCGACAGTTCCATTGGTGCCGGCACCGTACTGTCGCCTTTCGGAGGCAAGTTTCAAGCCACGCCGGCCGAAACCATGGTAGCCAAAATTCCGCTGCTGCAAGGTGAAACCAATCGTGGTACGATCATGGCCTTTGGCTTCAATCCGTATCTTTCCAGCTGGAGCCCTTTTCATGGCGGTGTTTATGCCGTTATCGAAGCCGTGGCCCGGGTGGTTGTCTGCGGCGGTGATTATCGATCCATCCGTTTGAGTTTGCAGGAATATTTTGCCAAACCGGGCCGCGATCCGCGCCGCTGGGGCCAGCCTTTCGCTTCCCTGCTGGGCGCTTTCACCGTCCAGCAGCAATTGGAAATACCCGCCATCGGCGGCAAGGACAGCATGTCCGGATCATTCAAGGATTTGGATGTGCCGCCGACATTGGTCGCTTTCGCTGTGGCAATGGTTGATGTGCGGCAGGTGGTTTCACCGGAGTTTAAAAAAACGAACAGTTGGGTGCTATGGTTGCCGCTGCCCCGTGATAAGCATGAAATGCCAGATTTCACGATCTTGAAAAAAAATTATATTCGGGTTCATCAATTAATCCAAAAAGGTAAAATTTTGGCTGCCCAGTCACTGCATAGCGGGGGACTGGCCGAAGCGGTCAGTAAAATGTGTTTCGGCAACCGCATCGGCATGGCTTTCCATGAGCCGATGATCCCCGGCGAACTTTTCACTCCAGCTATCGGCTCGCTGGTCCTGGAAGTGCCGGAAACGGAAAATGTAGAAGCACTGTTTTCCGGGTTGGGCTTCCGCATTTTGGGAAAAACCTTATCCGCAGCGGTGATCAGGGTCAATGGGTTGGAGTTGGTCATTACAGACCTGCAGAAACATTGGGAAAATACCCTGGAAGATATTTTCCCCACCCGGGTCGAAAAAAGCCGGATCATGACTGATCCCGGATACGAGCGGCCGTTATCTTTGGAACGGACTGGCAGACAGGCGCGGTATTCCATCACCCGGCCGCGGGTGCTGATCACGGTGTTTCCCGGGACCAACAACGAATACGATGTGGCCAGGGCTTTTGCCAAGGCCGGCGGGAAGCCCGAAACTTTTGTTTTCCGCAACCGCAACGCCGCCGATATTGATGCTTCCAGCGCTGAGCTGGTAAGGCAAATCAAACGCTCACAGATCTTGATGATCCCTGGCGGCTTCAGCGCCGGCGACGAACCCGACGGTTCGGGGAAGTTCATTGCCGCGGTTTTTCGCCATCCCCGCCTGCGCGACGCCGTTCATGAAATGGTTTCAAAAAAAAATGGGCTGATCCTCGGCATCTGCAACGGTTTCCAAGCCCTGCTCAAACTGGGTTTGCTGCCCCATGGCGAAATCAGGGACCTGACGCCCGATTCGCCGACCTTGACTTTCAACCTCATTGGCCGGCTGGTGTCGCGCCCGATACGCACCAGGGTGGTCTCGACCCTTTCGCCCTGGTTCAATTTATGCCAGGCCGGTGATATTCATACCATACCGGTGGCGCATGCTGAAGGGCGTTTCGTGGCTCCCGAGGCCACGCTGGAACTCCTGTTTGCCCTGGGCCAGGTTGCCACGCAGTACGTTGACTTTGATGGCCGTCCGACATCCGACTCCTTCTTCAACCCCAACGGCTCCATGCTGGCCATTGAGGCCGTCTCCAGCCCCGACGGCCGCATCCTCGGTAAAATGGCCCACAGCGACCGCATCAGCAACCATGTCCTGCAGAACATCCCCGGCGACAAGGACCAGAAAATATTCGCCTCCGGGGTGAATTATTTTCGGTAGGGGCAGCACAAATCATCCACCGACCCTGGTGGATTAATTTGTCTGTCCCGTAGGGGCGGGGTTTTCCCGCCCAATGGGATTATCGTGTTATACAGGGGCGCGACAACCGCGCCCCTACATGGGGGATAAAAACGTAATGGACATAATTAATGACCTTTAATCCTGAAATCCATCATCGTCATTCTATTCGTTTGCCAAATTATGATTATTCCCAACCCGGATATTATTTTGTCACCATATGTGCCCATGATAGAGAATGTCTTTTTGGTGATATTGAGAACAATAATATTATCTTAAACGAGATAGGAATACTGATAAAAAAGAAGTGGCATGATCTGTCGGTTCATTTTCCCGGAATCGAATTGGATCGGATGGTCATTATGCCCAATCATCTGCATGGAATTATTATAATATCGGATCACTGTAGGGGCGGGGTTTTCCCGCCCATTATGATTGTCCCACCACGTAGGGGCGCGGTTGTCGCGCCTCCGGGTTTTGGTAAAATATTGGGACAGATGGTCGCCTGGTTCAAATACGAATCGACCAAGGAGATCAATCGGATTGTTTCTGGAAATCCCAATGTAAAAATCTGGCAGCGTAATTTCTTTGAAAGAATCGTTCGCGATGATGATGAATTGAACCGGATCAGGAATTATATTAAGACAAATCCTGAGACATGGAAAGAGGATGAAAACTATATATAAGATAGAAGATAAAAAATTTGTAGGGGCGGGGTTTTCCCGCCCTTTATAGACTATGGGCGCGATAACCGCGCCCCTACATTTTCCCGTTGCCTCATCTGGAAATCTACCTGAACGCGATTCGTTGCCTCATGTAAAAATCTACCCGAACGGCTTCTTGTAATTTTTATTTTATGTGTCTATAATCGGATTGATTTTAATGATGGAGAGAACCCGCATGGATAATGATTCGCGAAAGACCAAATACCAGCCCCGACGGCCGCATCCTGGGCAAAATGGCCCACAGCGACCGCATCAGCGCCCACGTCCTGCAGAACATCCCCGGCGACAAGGACCAGAAAATATTCGCCTCGGGGTAAGGCACTTTCGATAAATCAAAAATTGATTTATCTTTAACGGAGGGCAGGAAATGAAGTTTTCACAAAGAATAGGAATGAAACCTATAAAAACAGAGATACAAATTGATTCTATGGATATCGATTTAAGAACTGCTTTGTGGAACTCTTTCCATTTATATTATCTTCAGAGAATTCATTCAAGCTGGATTTCTCAATCAAAGTTCAAGTGGTTTTTTGCAAGTTTATGGCACAATTATTTTAAATTTCCAATTGACACGCTTAATGATAGTGAGGCTGAAACAACCAAAATAATAAGAGATTGGTTTTTTAAATTTGAATGGTTTGAGGTTTATGACTTTATTGAATTTATTTCATGTCAAGACTGTCCAGTAGATGCTGATGAATTTAGAAAGTTTTGTAATAATATGCTTGAAAGAGAACTTTCTGCGTATAGATTTGTTGGTGAAGTAATAACGAAAATAACAGATGAAAATGAATTGAATGAAATTGAAGAAGCGATAAATAGTTCTATGAAAACAAAACTTTCTGGGGTTCATTTACATTTAAAATCTGCTTTGGCAAAATTGTCAGATAGAAAAGATCCAGATTATAGAAATTCTATAAAGGAATCCATTAGTGCGGTTGAATCAATTTCTCAGATTATATCTGGAAATTCCAAGGCAGAACTTGGACAAGCGTTAAAGATTTTAGAACAAAATGTTGGGCTACATAATGCATTAAAGAAGGGATTTATGGCAATTTACGGATATACCAGCGATGAAGGTGGAATAAGACATGCTATGCTTGAAGAAAAAATAATTGACTTCGAAGATGCAAAATTCATGCTTGTATCATGCTCTGCTTTTATAAATTATTTAATAATGAAATCTACTAAATCTGGAATTGAATTTTAAAATAAAATATTGGGGGAACTTGTGGAATGTGAATTCAAGTGTGGTTCCCTGGGGATGAGTTCATAATACAACAATCTGGAAGCGAGAAAAAATGAGGCAAAGATGAAGACAAGGTGTCTGCTAGCATTGGGGAGCGTGATTCCCGTGATATTTTGGGGCACTTTATCTGTTTGCGGTTATGTGATGGGAGATTATAACCACTTGACGCGGCTGGTGAGCGAGCTGGGCGCCATCGGGACGAGGACGCAATACATATTCATGGCCGGGCTGCTCACTTGCGCGATCTTGAGCGTTTTATTCGTGGTAGGTTTGTGTCAGGCATGCAAGAAGATGGGGATCAGCACGATACCGGCGCTGCTTATCCTTTTCTTTTCGCTGTCGATCGGGGGCGCCGCGATCTTCCCGCTTCCCCTGCGCATGCACCTGATCATGGGCATGCCCTCCGTGTTGTTGTTCCTCTCTCCGCTCGCGGCGTTGATCTTCTGGCGGGGAGAAAAACAACCGGCCGGATTGCGGATCTGGGCGATCGTAAGTTTGGCCGTCATGCTGCTGGGTTTCCTTGCCTTCATGCCCGAGGTGCTGGGCGCTTACCCGGGATTGAAACAGCGCTTTTTCCATCTCGCCTGGTCGCTCTGGTTCATTGGCTTGAGCCGGGCTTTTCTGCGTTCAGCGAGAAGCGGGGTATAATGGATGGACTGGAAAATGTGAATTTGTTTGCTTACTGTAATGAGGATAAAGATAACCAAGGAGTGATATAAGTATGCGAGATCGATCGAGCAAGCGCGACAAGAAGCGGGAGAGCCATGGCGCATGCATCATGCGTTGCGGAAGGCGCGTTGGCTACACCGTTAGTGAGGGGTTATAAAGAATACCCATATCCGTAAAAAATGTTATTTTATAACTTGACTTTAAAAATATCCATGATAGAATTAAAGCATGTTTAAAAGATGGCTTGAATTATCGTCAAAAAAATCGGTTTTACTGGTCGGACCACGGCGGGCGGGGAAAACAACCCTGTTGAAAACCAGATTTCCCGACTTCCGTTATGCCACGCTCGACGATTACGACCTGTTAAACTGGGCCGACAAAGACCCGAAAGGGTTCGTAGAAAGTTTGGGGAAAAATGCCATTATCGATGAGGTTCAGCGCTGCCCGCGCCTGACCGTGGCGGTCAAGTACGCCATCGACAACCAGGGAGCCACGTTCCTGCTCAGTGGTTCAAGCACGCTTGGTTTGCTCGACGCGGCTGCCGACTCTATGGCCGGACGAATCCATATTCAATCTTTGCCCACTCTCTGTTGGGGTGAAGAGGATGGGGCTGCCGATCATTCGTTGTTCAGCGAGCATCTGGACCCGCCGCAGCTGCAGGTTGCCCGCAGAAAAATTGCCTCGGCCATGAAATTCGGCCAATTCCCCGAAATAGCGGCTTGCGAAAAAGAAGCAGGCAAACTCGAACTCCTCGAAAACTATAAAAACACCTATTTCATCCGTGATCTGCTACAGCTGGGCAACATTGAACATGGGGTCGGTTTGCTGGCCATATTTCACCATATAGTTCGCTCGCTCGGTTCTCTGGTCGAAGTCTCCAGTTTTGCCCGGGAATCGGGTTTGAGCTATCCCAGCGCCAAAAAATATTTGCACATATTGACCCAGTCGCAGCTAACCTTCCCTTTGTATGGCTACCAACACGGTCCGGCCAAGCGCTTCATCAAGGCAGCCAAAATCTATTTCAGCGATACCGGTATTATCAGCGCCATGAATCAGCAGGTGAGCATTGGCCAGCAGGTGGAAAATTTTGTCATCGCCGAATTGGAAAAACGGCGCAAACTTGGATACATTAAAACTGATCAGCTCTATTATTACCGAAACTCCGGCGGCAGGGAGATCGATTGTATTTTTGAAGCCGGGGGTATTGTCCATGCCATCGAAATCAAAGCCAGCGAAACGTTCGACAAAAGGGATATAAGTCACTTGCTGGAGTTTGTCAGCCATGCACCACAGAGAACAAAGGGTTTCCTGTTTTATCTCGGAGCAGAGTATCTGGAAATAAATGGAATTCAGATTCTCCCCATCGCTGCCCTTTTTCGGGGCGTTTGATTGCCTTCGCTCTGGAAAGGTAGCAATGACGAAGCTGAATTTAAAGCAGAGCGGCTGAGGATAAGCGGCTATTTCTTCTCGGCTTTTTTTTCGCGGAGTTCGGCCAGCAGTTTTTCTTCGATTGATTTGGGCAGGGGCGAATAGTGTAAAAATTCTATGGAGTGGCTGGCCCGGCCGCTGGAAACGGTACGCAAGACGGACGCGTAGCCGAACATTTCCATCAGCGGGATGCTGCCGTTGATTTTCTGCGAACCCTTGCGGAAACGGCGCATGCTGTCGATTCTGCCGCGGCGGCGGTTGATGTCGCCGATGATTTCCCCCATGTATTCATCGGGAGTATTGATTTCAATTTTCATGATCGGTTCCAAAACATGCGGGGAAGCCTTGGCGATGGCTTCCTTGATGGCTAACT
>Ga0209539_1000781_pt1 | contig 17917 bp, 16 predicted proteins | sample BarGraNGADG00312_2_FD_184499 | JGI IMG/M metagenome (GOLD analysis project Ga0209539, IMG submission 184499) | Arctic peat soil microbial communities from Barrow, Alaska - Barrow Graham LP Ref core NGADG0011-312 (SPAdes) (version 2) | ecosystem: Environmental > Terrestrial > Soil > Wetlands >... | reverse complement strand
ATCGGCAAAAATATCTTGGCAATGAGTCGAAAGGCAAACTCCTGTGGCCCATACCCGGGCACATTCGTATAACCGAGCTCTTTGGGATGCGCCACGACCCGATCAACGGTACGTGGGAGATGCACAATGGCATCGACATGGGTTGTCCGATGTCGACGACGCTTCGGGCTCCCGCTGACGGCATCGTTGAGTACGAAGGGAGATTCTCAGGGTATGGCAACATGCTGATGCTTCAGTGCAGCCAGCACATGACCCTGGTCTTTGGACATCTCAAGTCGTTCATAGCCAAGAAGGGACAATCCGTGAAACGTGGTCAGGTGATAGCTCTTACCGACAACACGGGCTGGAGTACAGGCCCTCATCTCCACTTTGAGGTCCGGATCGATGGCACTCCGAAGAACCCGTTCGTCTATCTTGGGCCAAAACCCTAGATCTCACGGCGAAAGGAGATTCTCATGCCATCCAGAAAATCCTCGTTTGTCATAGCGGTAGCCGCACTGCTCGTTGTCGTGATCGCATTCTGGGCAGGATTCGTCGCATACCCATTCCTTGCCCCACGCCTTACAGGCTCTCCCCGGCCATCATCTGTCCAGACGACCCTTGACCGTGACACCTATCTCAAACTGTCCGGGGAGATCTATGACACCCTCAGCCTTCAGTACTACCAGAAGGTCAATGCCGGCAAGCTCCTCAAGGGACAGGTCACTGGGCTCGGCGACCCGTACACGGAACTGTTTACACCTGCCGAAGCGGCGGACTTTCGCGAACAGCTGTCTGGTGAATACGTAGGCATCGGCGTCGTCATCACGCCGAGCGCGAAAGCTGATGCCATCGAGATCGTAAGGGTATTTGCTGGTACACCTGCAGAAGAGGCTGGGCTGAAGCCTGGAGACCTCATCGACAGCATAGACGGCACGACCGCTCGGAAACTGGACCTCGATACCGTCTCCGCTCGTGTCAAGGGCAAGGCGGGTACGTCGGTCCGATTGAAGATCGAACGTGCCGGAAAACTTTTGGACTACACAGTCACACGGCGCCAGGTCGACCTGCCGGTTGTCGAGAGTCGCATCATCGGGAACAAGGTTGGCTACATCTCCGTGTCCTCATTCAGCTCTGGTGTGGCTGTGAAGTTTGCCCGGGCGCTTCACGCACTCGAGGACCAGAAGATTGCAGGACTGGTCATCGACATACGGGACAATGGCGGCGGATACCTGAATGAGTGCCTCGACATGCTGTCGAACTTTATTCCCCATGGGACAGCTCTATGGACAAGGGAAGCAGGCGGTCAGCTGAACCCTGTGACCGTCAATGGCGGCGGCGTGTCGTTCCCTGTCGTCGTCCTGGTCAACGAAAACTCCGCGAGCGCTTCAGAGATCTTCTCGGCCGCAATGCAGGAGAACAAGACGGCTCTCGTCCTGGGAACCAAGACATTCGGTAAGGGAGTCATCCAGCGCAGTTGGGACCTCGCGGATGGATACGAACTCAAAGTGACGGTCGAGGAGTACTATACGCCAAACAAGAACACGATCCAGAAGAAAGGACTGACTCCCAACATCGTGGTAGCAGATCCGACCCCCGCGCTCTTTGGAACGCTTCCAGGCGATGGCCAGCTCGCACGCGCTGTCCAGACGGTCGAGGAAGGAAAGCGACCATGATTGTCGTAGTATCTGGTCCTGGAGGTGTCGGCAAGAGTACTGTCGTCGCGGAACTGCTGCGGCGCTACCCAGATATGCACCGCTCGATCTCCGTCACGACGAGGGGCCCCCGGCCGGGGGAAGTAGACGGCGTCGACTATCACTTTGTGACCGAGGAACAGTTCACAGATTGGATTGACAAAGGACTGTTCGCCGAGTATGCTGATATACGTGGCCGTCACTATGGGACGCTGATGTCCTCGCTCGAAGCTGTCCGGCCACAGGAGATTCTGGTCCTGACCATTGATATTCATGGCGGCCGTAGTATGAAGCGCCTGTTTCCGGAAGCCCTTATGATTTTTCTGAAGCCTCCGGATGTGATGGAGCTTGAACGTCGTCTGGCGTGCAGAGGTTCGGAAACGCCCAAAGAGATAGCCGGACGCATCGAGCTTGGTCACTGCGAGATGACTTTTGCCAAGGATTACGATTACATGGTCACGAACCGTGACCTTGAGACCACGGTCGACATTGTCGACAGCATAGTCCGCAGTGTACTGCGGAGATAGGAGTCGTGTATGGACGATCAGAAAGAACAGCCTACCCAACAGCCAGAGCTGGCAAACCTCTATCTGGAGACGTTGATCGCCAAAGTCGACACGAACAAGTATCGGCTCATTCGTCAGCTTCTCGATACATCGCATGAATTGCTCGAAGAGAAGACCGACCCGCTTCGTGAGCCTGTCGATGACATCCTTCGGAAGTCCGCTGGCCGCATGGTGGCTGCAGCGGCACGCGACGCTGCAAACCCCGTGATCGAGGACACCGAACCGAAGCGCTAGAATACCCAGAATCCAATCACTTACGAAGAAGCGTCAACCACCCCGTACGAGCGTGCGGGGTGTCGACAACTTGCGAAAGGAGAGACCCATGGACAAGAATGCGCGCACCAGCCAGACCGTAGAGTTTGTGACAATCGGGCATCCCGACAAGGTCGCTGACCAGATCTCAGACGCCATTCTGGACGAACTGCTTACGCAGGACCGATATAGCCGCGTCGCCTGTGAAACGTTTGTCACGCATGGCCTCGTCATTGTCGGTGGAGAGATTACGACCAACGCATTCGCCGACGTCGACGGCGTAGTCCGGTCGACCATCGACAGCATTGGCTACAATCACCCGAAATATGGGTTCGACGCCAAGACCTGTGCAGTCGTCAACGTAATTGGCCGACAGTCTCCAGATATTGCCCAGGGTGTCGATGCAGGTGGTGCCGGGGACCAGGGTATCATGTATGGCTATGCCACGGACGAGACGCCCGAGTATATGCCGCTACCGTACGAACTGGCGCGCAGACTTACTATGCGGCAGGAGGAAGTCCGGCAGCAGAATATCCTCGACTATCTGGGCCCGGATGGCAAGAGCCAAGTCACGTTGGAATACGATGGCGACAAGCCTGTGTACCTGCGTTCTGTCGTCCTTTCGTCTCAGCACCTCGATACCGTTCTTGATCCTGACAATCCCTCACGAATGTCGGATCAGGCTCGTGAGGAGATCATCGAAAAGATCGTACGGCCATCGTTGCCAACTGACCTTCTCGACAGCAAGACCACGATCTTTGTGAATCCGACCGGCAAATTTGTCGTGGGCGGCCCGCAGTCTGACACGGGCATGACCGGCCGCAAGTTGGGCATTGACACGTACGGGGGACGTATCCCACATGGCGGAGGTGCTTTCTCTGGCAAGGACCCCACGAAAGTGGACCGGTCGGCTACCTATTTTATGCGGTATCTTGCCAAGAACATCGTGGCAGCCGGTATTGCCCATCGATGCCTTACGCAGGTGGCTTATGTCATCGGTCAGAAGGACCCCGTTTCGTTCGAGATTTCCTTCGAAGGCACTGGCGCAGTTCCCGAGTCGATCGTACGGGACGCCATTGCGAAGAATGTCGAAATGACTCCCACCGCCATGATCGACTATCTCGGACTTCGAAAACCCATTTACCGCCAGACGTCCATGCACGGTCACTTCGGGCGTCCGGGATTCAGCTGGGAAGAACTTGACCTGGTTCGAGAACTGAAGAACTGGCTCAACATCTAGCCCGTGCTCGGCAGTTTCGCCGTTCTGACACAGAGAGGCCCGTTTTCACGTAACCTCCTCTCATACGATCTCGGTTCGGTTGGGGGCAATCCGGAACCAGGAACGTGGTTCCTGGTTCCTTTTATGCACAATGTGGCACCTGCCCTGCTCGTGTCGACATCTGGTCTCGAGGGTCCATGGTCCGAGACGGGGGGGCTTCCACTCCCTGCTCTGAGTGTCTGCTCAGCGCCTGGCATTTATCCGGCGCTGGAGCTTGATATGGTGGCGCTTCAGCATTCTCTCGAGAGACAGGTCCTTGGTTGGGAAGATGCCCTCGCGATCGTCCGTTTCCTGCAGGCATCTCAACCGCACGACCGCAGTAAGGCTCGCCTCACTGCATCCGACCCGGCACTGCTTCTGCACAATCTGCAGGTGATGGCTGCACGGGACCCCTCTTTTTCCACAAAGACGGCTCCAGTGCGCCAACTGCTTTCAGACACTGAAGCCACTACCCACCTACAGACCGCGCTCTGGAAACTCTCAACCCCCGCAAGACGCAAGCTCTATGAACAGGGATTTGTTGTCGACAGCGGACTCGCCGACACTGAGCCACGAGTGTCTTACGCACGGGGCGACCACAGTGATCCACAGCTTATCGTCGGATCCTTCGTGGACAGGGCAACTCGCTTTCGCCCGGCCATCGAAGCCGCGATCGCAGGCGGTGGCAGCGTTGCCATGATCGTCAGCTCAGACGTGCTCGCGAGTCTTTACGAAGGGCTTCTGTCCCGCGACTGGAACATTCCGGTTGTCCGTTGGCCCTCAGTGGGTGCCAGACGCTTTCGTGGTGACCGGCGCTCGACTGTCTGGCTGAGTACCCGTCAGTTCTCGTCGTTGATCCTCCCTGAAATCACACTTGTTATCGTCGATCTGGGAATCCCCGGAGAGTGGCCCTTCTTCTGGCAACGCTTCTCTCTCAGAAGTCTTCTCAGCGTTGCTGCTGACATGAGCAAGGCACACGGCATCCCGTGTCTGGTTGGTGTGAGTGCACCGACACTCTCAGTGCTTGACGCCTGTGGCGTCCCGACAGACTCCGCGCTGGGGTCAGAGGTCGAGAACCCTGCCCACGTGTCTGCCACCTTCGTTCTTCGGAGTCAGAATCCTGTCTCGGAGAAACGGACTGGGCCTTCGGGGGTTCTCCTCGCACCAACGATGCGCCTCCTCCGGCAAACGTACGATCAGGGTAAGGACTCCGTACTTCTTCTCAACATCCGCGGTTTTGCGACGCTGATTGAATGTGCGGAATGTGGGTACACAGCGACCTGTCCTGACTGTGGTGCAACGCTGACCCTGGGAAGTGACAGAAAGAGGCTCTTCTGCAAACAGTGCGGTCATTCGGAGGTTCCGCCGGATGTCTGTCCCAATTGCCATGGAACACAACTTCGATCACGCGGGTACGGCCTAGACCGCCTCGCCCGTGAGCTCCAACGTACGTTTCCGGCCTCAGCCGTTCAGCTGATGACGCCCACCGACGAGGCCACGGTCGCGCAGAACACAGGTCCGTCGCTGTTTCTCGGCACGTATGCCGATGTCCAGCGCATCGCTGTTCTGAAGCCTGAGCTCGTTGTCTTTCCCGACGTGAGTGTCGGGCTCCGGCACCCGGTGTTCGACAATATCGAGCAGCTGGCCGTCGTCGTCCGTGGCGCGGTAGCAGAAACCGCGCCAGGTACTGTTCTGATCCAGCTCGACCGCCGCTCCACAGGCCTGCGAGGCGTTCTCGACGGTACTGAGACCATGGCAGCCTTCCTTGAGAACGAGAGGGAGCAGCGCCGCGAGCTGTTGATGCCACCTTTCGCACGCCAATTTGTCGTACGAATCTCGTCTCGCGGTGCGAGCCCCGACGTGGACGCAATAACCAGGGACCTGGGGAACGCCCTTGCCGCGGAAGGAGTGGATTTCCGTGGGCTGCACGCGGACCTGCTGACAGTCTCAGCTCGGGCAAGAGTCCTCTCTCTCGAGTTCCGTGCAGACTCCCTGCAGGCGGCCCTTGGACTGCGTGTTGGCATCGCTCTCGCGCACAATAGACACTTCCAGAATGCCGCCATCCGGGTATACTAGTTACATGAAAATCGTGCTGATTGGCAGTCCCATCCTTCGAAAGAAGGCGCAACCCATACGGAAGGTCACGAGTGAGCTTGTTCATCTGGCCGAATCGATGGAAGATCTCATGAAACCGATAGGAGTCGGCCTAGCTGCCCCTCAGATCGGCCTTGTTCAAGCGTTCTTCATCTACGATATCGGCGAGGGATTTCATCTCGTGGTGAACCCCCAGATCCTGGAGCGCAAGGGCTCAGCGACCGATGAGGAAGGCTGTCTCAGCATTCCGGGCGTCTATGCTCCGATCGACCGTCCTACAGAAATCACGCTGTCATATCTGGACCATACAGGTAGGAGGCGCATCCACAAGTACATAGATTTTGAGGCTCGTGTCATTCAACATGAGTTCGATCACCTCCAGGGTATGCTGTTCGTCGATCGGATCACTGACCCGTCCACAATTTCTGTGCAAGAAGGAAGTCCTGTCGGCGCAGCACTGACTCAGACAATCAGAGAAAAGGGACAGCAGCTCTGACGATGGCCTCGGACACTCCCCGCATCGCTGTCTTTGGTTCGTCATCAATTTCGGTCCCGGTGTTTGATGCCGTGAGTCGCCGATGCCACGTCGCCCTTGCGGTCGTGTCAGAGGAGCCTCGCGTCCGCCGAGGCAAACTCCTGGCCAACCCCGTACAAGCGTGGGCGCAGTCCCATTCAATCCCCGTGCTCAATGGCGCAGAGACCTCTGGAGAGATACTGACAAAGCGACTGGTCGACGATGCCGTCGACATCCTGTTTCTGCTTTCCTATGGAAGACTCCTTCCGCAGGCTCTCCTGGATGCACCGCGTCTCGCCTCCATCAACCTCCACCCGTCCCCATTGCCCTGGTACCGGGGGGCAGCTCCCATTGAACGCCAGATCATGGACGGTTGCAGGCAGTCAGCCGTGAGCATCATTCGAATGAACGGCCTGCTGGACCGTGGTGAGCTCCTGGCTCAGGAATCGTTCACAATTGCCGACTCGGATTACCGCACCGATGTCGAGGCTTCTATCATCCGGGTAGGAGTGCCGCTTACTTTGCACGTCTTCGACCAACTGTTGCACAGCTCAACAACGCTACTGCAACAAACCGGCGCGGGCTCCTACGCACGCAAGCTCAAGCCCGACGACGAGGTCATCGATTGGTCACACTCCGTCGTGCAGACCTACAATCTTGTCCGAGCTCTTGCCCCCGAACCATGTGCATGCACTTTCCAGGGAGCCGACCGAGTGAAGATCCTCAGAGTCAACCCTCTGTCTGCAGACGTCGAACTCCCCGCAGACGCCCCCTCCGGTATGATCACGCAATTCTTGCGCAAGCGCGCAGCCGTCCGGTGCAGTGACGGATGGCTCGAACTTCTCGAGCTCCAGTTTCCGGGGAAGATTCCCATGTCGACGACCGACCTCCTGAACGGCCGATGTCTTCTCCCTGGAATTGTCCTCCACCGAAATCCGTTTCCCTAAACTTTCCCTTCTCGAAGATTGGCCCAAAGTTATCCACAGGTTAATCCCACTTCCACAAAGATTGATTTGCGGAGATTGATCCGCTCCCCTGTTCGATAACCCAAAGTGCGTTCCTTCGACTTCGCGAACGAACGGTATGCCGGTTCATCGACATAAATCGCTTCGTCCTCCACCTTCACTCCACTGTGAAAGTTCCTTCTCGCACCCTCGATCAGATTCTTGCGAACGAGGTGATGCGCGTGCAAGATAGCGGGAACACCAGCCCGAGCACCATAACGACCAGAATACCACCCCGTTTATCGCAATTGCGGGGCTTTTCGGCGATCTGGCTCATGCTTCTACGTCTTGTGAATCGAAATCTCTTCCTAGGGCCACTTTTCTGTGCGTACAAACTGACACGCCGCGGTCAGATCTTGATGGTGTCTTCGGCGGCGTGTTCCAGACGATCCGTCGTGTGGACGTAGATCTGGGTCGTCGTGATGTTTTGATGCCGGAGTGTGTCGCGTACCTGTTCTATCGTGGCACCGTTCTGAAGGGCCATTGTGGCAAAGGTATGCCGCAGTGAGTGCGCGGAGATGCGGGAGGAATACACACCGATTCCCAGGAGCTTCTGTTTCACGTCGAAGCGCAGCGTCCTCGTCGTGATCCGCCTGTCCTTGTTGTTGTTGCTGTGTGACACAAAGAGCGCTGCTCGGGGGTCGGTACAGCGCCGCGTCGCAAGGTAGCGGGTAATCGGTTCGTATGCCTCTCGTGTCAGAACGACGAAATCGTCTTTCGCGTCCTTCCCTTTACTGCGAACGTAGAGGAGCGTGGCGTTGGACGTTTGACGAATGTCTCCGACGTTGGAGCCGACGACTTCCATCGTGCGAAGACCTGTCCGAAGCATCAGGTTGATCATCGCGAAGTCGCGCAGGCCGATGATGCTTGTCGTGTCAATCGACGTAAGCAGGTCACGTGCCTGCTGCAGGGTAAGCGGATCGCGGTTGAACCCATACGAACGCTTGAAGCCTTTGAGGCCCGCGGACACATCAGGATAGATGCGGTTGGACTCGAGATACTTGAAGAACTGCCGGACGGACGTAAGGTACAGATTCCCCGTCCGAGGCGACAGCCCCTCCGCCAGCAGATGGCTCTTGTACTGGACGATGTCGGTCTTCGTCAGGTAGCCGACGCCACCAGCAGCCTCTCGAAGCGACAGGAACTCCTTGAACCGCTTGAGCGCGCGTCGATACACTATTTTGCTCGTGATGCCAACGTCCTGTGCCAGCAAAAAGCTCTCGATCAGCTGGTCGAGATTCGCCGCCAGCGTGCCTGCAGGCTGTCGCGGCGTGATCTCCTTCATTTTTCCGTGGAGCAGTTGCCTCCGGCCGGGTCAGCCGAAGTGTCCGTGACAATACCGGCGCTCTTCAGGGCATCTTCCTTGATCATGGAGGGCTCCCACGGAGGATCGAACACAAGATCTACCTTGACGTTCCGCACTCCTGCTACAGTCCGAACCCCCTGTTCAGCCTGCTGGAGCAGATAACCGCTCATCGGACACTGCGGAGCAGTCATAGTCATACGGACAGTGACGTCCCCCTCGGCTGTGATCTCTACTCCGTAAATCAGCCCGAGGTCAACGACGTTAATCGGAATCTCAGGGTCGTAGACGGCCCGCAGTGCGTCAAGAACCTGCTCTTGTTCTATCATGGTCTATACCTCCGGCTGGTTGACACGAGTCACGTGTGCGCCCAGTTGAGACAACTTGCCGTCCAGCGCTTCGTATCCCCGGTCAATATGATGGATGGATTTTACGGTGGTTGTGCCATGCGCTGCAAGGCCGGCTAGCACCAGAGCAGCACCACCCCGCAGATCCTTTGCCTGGACTGTCGCCGAGTTCAGTGACTCGACGCCCTCGATAATAGCTGTCTCTTCCGCCACCTTAATGCGGGCGCCCATGCGCTCGAGCTCAAGGATAGCACCGAACCGGTTCTCGAAGATGCTCTCCACCACGACCGAATTGCCATGCGCCAGTGTCAGGTACGCGGTCATCTGAGGCTGGGCATCCGTCGGATATCCCGGGAACGTCAGAGTACGGATATCCGTCGACCGGTATCCTGGAACGCCCTTGACGACAACGGCATCATCTCCCTTGACCTCGACCATCGCTCCCGTCTCTCGCAGTTTGGCGACGATCGACCAGATATGACGGGCGTCGATGCCCGTGATGGTAGCCTCGCCCTGCGTAATGGCCGTGGCGATCATCAGAGTTGAAGCTTCGATGCGGTCGCCGATGATGCGGTGCGACGCTCCGTGCAGCTGAGCGACGCCCTCGATACGGAATCCAAACGGGAAAACGGGCACGATACGGGCGCCTGCCTTGTTGAGGAAGGAGATGAGATCGTACACCTCCGGCTCCTGGGCCGCGTTGAAAACACGTGTTGTTCCTTCGGCAAGAGCAGCTGCCAACAGGAGATTTTCTGTCGCGCCCACGCTGGGAAAGTCGAGGTAGACATCGCAGGCCTTGAGAGCCTTGGCCTGACCAACAAGATAGCCGTCTTTCCACTCGAACTGTGTGCCCATGGCTCGCAGCCCCTTGATGTGAAGGTCGATGGGTCGAGCACCGATACTGCAGCCGCCCAGCGATGGGAGCATTGCCCTGTGCTCGCGCCCAAGAAGTGCTCCTACCAGTGTCTGCGTTCCACGCAAGCTGTAGCCGTTGGTGTTTTCGACGCGTGTCTCAATGGGACCACGGGTGTCCAGCACCAGTTCTCCATTACTGAAGGAAACCAGTTTGACGCCCATCGCCTGGATGAGAGTGAGGAGAGACTGGAGGTCACTGATGTCCGGGACATTCTGGAAGCTGACAACGTCGCGGACAGCAATCGCAGCCGCCACCAGCGGCAGGATCGAGTTCTTGGCGCCACTGCAGCGGACCGAACCGTGGAGCGAATTCCCTCCCTCGATGAGAAAGCTCTGTTCCATGGTCATACGTTACCCTCCTGAGTGAGTCGCATTGAGATAATCGTCGATGTGAGTGAGTATCTGCACTGCAGTTGTTCCATCGCCATATGGATTGATCCCGCCCCCGCCCAGAACTGCAAAATCACTTGCCACGAGCTGCTCGAACGACGAGACGATGAGGTCCTTGTCCTGGCCAACCAGCTTGACCCAGCCGCTTGTCACAGCCTCGGGGCGCTCGGTGACCTCACGGAGCAGGAGCATCGGCTTGTGAAGTGTCACGGACTCTTCCTGAATTCCGCCCGAGTCGCTGAGAACGGCAACACAGTGTTCAAGCATATACAGGAAATCGAAGTACGGAAGAGGGTCGGTGAGCACGACGTTCGGCAAACCCGACGCAATCCCAAACACCGTTTCTCGCACAACCGGGTTGAGATGTACCGGAAAGACAAACGTCAATTCCGGATGCAACCTGGAGAGTTTCACGAGCGCGTCCGAGAAGATTGCAATGCCACTATCCCAGTTTTCGCGACGGTGTGCCGTCATGATGATCATAGGACTGCCCGGCCGAACCCTCGACATGATGTCCGGAGCATGAAGATGAGGCAAGGCCATGTGCACGGCGTCCACGATTGAGTTTCCGACGACATCGATCCTGCTGGCCTCGATACCTGCATGCAGGAGATTCTGTCTGGCCTCCTCAGTGGGCGCGAAGCAAAGGTCGGAAATCTGATCTGTAAGCATGCGGTTCACTTCCTCGGGGAAGGGGCTGAACTTCTGATGAGACCTGAGTCCCGCCTCGACATGACCCACCGGGATTTTTGCGTAGGTCGCCGCGAGAGCTCCCATGAAGGTGGTGGTGGTGTCTCCGTGGACCAGAACCATGTCCGGCTGCAGCTCAGCCATTGCATCCGAAATCTGCGTTGCAAGTGTCGCCGTCAGGTACGAAAGCGTTTGACGCTGCTTCATGACCTTGAGATCTCGCCACACCGGGATCTCGAACATTTGCACAACGTCGTCCAGCATCTGCATGTGCTGGCCGGTCAGGAGCACATGACTGTCGAACTTGGGATCGGCCTCCAGCGCCTTGACGATGGGCGCCATCTTGATCGCCTCAGGACGCGTACCAAAGATACACAGAATGTTGCGACGCACGTCAGTGGACTCCCAAAAGGGCGATGGCCAGCCCGATCGAGCATAGCATGAACGTCACCAGGTAGTACAGCGTCGTGATGCGTCGCTGGCTCCACCCATGGAACAGGAGCAGATAGTGGAAATGCCCATTGTCTCCCTTCATGGGAGACTGGTGTCTGGCCGCCCGGCGGAAAATGCTCGAGACTGTCTCCGCGATGGGGATGCCAAGCGCGAAAACCGCCACGATCAGCATGACAGTCGTCGGCAGTTTAAGGGCGCCATAGACGGAAAGGCTCGCGATCATGAACCCAAGAAACTCAGACCCGGCGTCTCCAAGAAACACCTTCGCCGGATTGTAGTTGAAGACAAGGAATCCCAGGACAGCACCGAGCAGCGCCACAAGGATGGCCCCCATGGTTGCCATGCCCTTGAGCGCGGCGAAGAAGAACATTGCGAGGAGAATCAGCGCAGCAACGCCACCCGCAAGGCCGTCTAATCCATCGATGAGGTTCAGCGCATTGGTGATTCCCACAATCCAGAAGTACGTGAGTATGATGCCGCCGATGCCAAGCTGGAAGAACCCTCCATGCAGGAAGTTGGTGAACGCGGTCACACGGACCCCAAACGCGATGACGACGATTGCTGCCACTGATTGTATCAGTAGCTTCAGTAACGCGGGGATGTCGAACATGTCGTCCAGGAGCATGCCAATGAATACAATGCTCCCACCGACAAGGATTCCCTTCAACTGCATTGTAAGTGAATCAAAGAAGAACACAGATACGATGAACGCGATCACGATGGCGATGCCACCAGTGCGAGGAGTCACCTTCCGATTCACTCTGCGCCGTTGCCCATCGATGTTCGCCTCGGCATTGGCAGCCGGCTTGTCGGTGATGCCAAGCCGCAGCCCAAGCTTGATGAAGACCGGTGTCAGCACAAGGCTCAGCGCCAAAGCCATGAGGAACGACCAGAGCTGTGCCTGCGTAATCACAAGATGCATGGGCTACTTCGTCCCGTATATCCTGTCCCCGGCATCGCCGAGACCGGGAAGAATATATCCATTCTCGTTCAAACGACGGTCGATTTCCAGAGTGACGATTTTTACGTCAGGATGCTCGCGCTGCAGAACCTCGATGCCCTCTGGTGCCGCAATGATGCAGCAAAAGGAGATGCTGTGAGGATGGTGTTCCTTGACGAGCGAAATAGCCATGGAAGCACTACCTCCAGTTGCAAGCATCGGATCCACAATAAACACGTCTGACTCAGAAGTGCTTTCAGGAAGCTTACAATAGTACTGAACCGGTTGCAGAGTGTTTTCGTCTCTGAACAGACCGATGTGCCCCACCTTGGCGTGAGGGATCATGTCGAGCATCCCCTGAGCCATGACAAGCCCTGCTCGAAGCACAGGTACTATGGTAACTTCGTTCTCCAGTTCCTGCCCATTGTAGGGCTCCAACGGAGTCTCTATGGGGCACGCCTTGGTTCGCATGTTCCTGCATACCTCGTACGTCATGAGTCCGGCAAGTTCCTGCGCCAGTTGCCGGAAATCCTTATGCGTCGTGTTCCTGTTGCGAAGTAGGGTCAGTTTGTGTCGTATCAGCGGATGATCCAGCACCTGGAGGTTACGATGGTCCATCAGTTCTCCTAGTACATCTTACCTGCGTATAGTGGAAAACGGTCCGTAAGCGCCGTCACGCGAGCTCGAATCTGAGCCAGTTTCTCCTCGTCATCACGCCCCATGATCGTCTCGTCGATCAGGGCGGCGATCTCAACCATCTCCGGTTCGCGCATGCCACGAGTGGTCACAGCCGGAGTCCCAAGCCGCATTCCACTTGCCTTGTTTGGCGGCAATGGATCAAAGGGGATGGCATTCTTGTTGACAGTGATGCCTACAGTCTCGACAAGCGCCTGGACTTCTTTGCCTGTAACTCCCTTGGACGTCAGATCGACAAGCATAAGGTGAGTGTCGGTGCCGCCGGAAACGATGCGATAACCGCGCTCCGTCAGCGCCTGTGCCAAGGCTCTTGCGTTAGCGAGAACCTGCTTCTGATAGGCGGCGAACTCGGGAGTCGCAGCTTGTCTCAGAGCAACCGCCTTCGCCGCGATAACATGTTCAAGAGGTCCTCCCTGACTGCCAGGGAACACAGCACTGTTGAGCTGCTTGGCGTACTTCTCCTTGTAGAGGATGATGCCTCCTCGAGGACCGCGAAGTGTTTTGTGCGTCGTCGTCGTGACGAAATCCGCATACGGTACCGGTGAAGGATGGACTCCTGCGGCGACCAGCCCAGCTATGTGGGCCATGTCAACCATCAGCAATGCACCGACCGAATCGGCGATCTCGCGGAAGCGAGGGAAGTCGATGGTGCGCGGGTACGCGCTGGCACCTGCGATGATCAGCTTGGGATGCTCTGTTCGGGCCAGCTCGGCTACCTGGTCATAGTCAATTGTCTCGGTGTCCTTCCGAACGCCATAGGAAACGATGTGAAACAGTTTGCCCACAAGCGACACCGGGCTTCCGTGGCTCAGATGCCCACCGTCGGCAAGAGACATGCTCAGAATGGTGTCTCCTGGCTGTAGAACGGAGAAATAGACCTCAAGGTTCGCTTGCGTTCCCGAGTGGGGCTGAACGTTTGCCCCCTCCGCACCGAAGAGCGCCTTGGCACGTTCTATCGCCAGCGTTTCGACGATGTCAACATACTCACAACCGCCATAGTAGCGTTTGCCCGGATATCCCTCCGCGTACTTATTTGTCAGGACTGAACCCTGTGTTGCCAAGACTTCTTCGGACACAAAGTTCTCAGATGCGATGAGCTCAATGTTGTTCTGCTGGCGGTGCAGTTCCTTGTTCAGTGCGTCAGCTACCTCTGGATCAACTCTCATTAAGTCTGTCATAACGACCTCCCATCATTTGTGTCGGCATTTCGTCGTTCGAATATTCTATCACGAATGCCCTGTGGCGACACTACTTGCGCACATTCATACTATACACGATTCCCCGCGCGGTCGCCTGCACCACCTGCCATGCATTCAGACCTCCCTGCAAATACCCGACGTACGGCTCGCGAAGGGGGCCGTCGAAACTCAGTTCGATCGTGGATCCCTGGACAAAGGTTCCGCCTGCCATCAGGACTTCCGTCTCATATCCCTGCATGGGGCTCGGCTCGGGTATAGCATCGGCGTCCAATGCAGAACACTCCTGCACAGCACGCGCAAACGCTGCGAATCGTTCCCTTGACCCACACTCGATGCGCACCACAATGTCCCCGCGGAGCTCGTGAGGACCCGGATCCACAACGAACCCGTTTTCCTGCAGAAGCGCGCTCGCAAGAAGGTTCCCCGTCAGGACCTGCTCAATTACCGTCGGGGCAAAGAGCAGACTCCGCAGGAACGTCTCGGCAAACCCGAGATTTGGCCCAATCTCAGCACCCACTCCCGGACTTGAGTATCGGGTCGCAGCCAGGGCCACGGCCCTGGAAGTTCCCACAACGTAGCCGCCCGTCGGGGCAATCCCCGCTCCGATATTCTTCATGAACGACGAGGCCAGCAGATCCGCCCCGTCCATTGTCGGTTCACGATCCTCGAGAAGGTCGCCATAACAGTTGTCGACAAGGACCAGACTCTCGGGCGAGACATGTTTCACGGAGGAGATCATCCGTGCGATCTCACCTTCGCGAAGCGCCCGGATGCGCTTGTATCCCCGGCTCCGCTGAATCAGGACAACCTTCGGCAACTGGGTCGAGAAGCATCTCTCGAGCTGCTCCTCCCAGAGTTCTGCGGGTGATGTCGTGATGTCGCACTGGGTATAGCTGACACCAAATTCTGCAAGCGAACCATCAGATGGACGGATTCCAATGATCTCCTCCATTGTATCGTAGGGAGCCCCCGTTACGCAGCACAGCAAATCCCCGGGGCGAAGCACTCCGAACAATGCGATCGCCAGAGCATGAGTTCCAGAAATAATCTGCGGGCGTACCAGCGCAGCTTGTGTGCCGTACAGGAGGGCAAAGACGCGTTCGGTCTTGTCCCGCAAGTTGTCTCCGATGCCATAACCCGACATGGGGCGAAAGTCCGACGTCGACAAGCCAACACTGTGGAATGCGTCAAGGATACGCATGAAGTTGCGCCGTTGAACTGCACGAATATCTGCAATTTCGGTCGCGTACTCACGCTCGAGCTGCTGCGCGCGTTCCATAAGCTGGCATTCCGTGATCATCTGCATTGTCCTCCTGCGGCGGATTCAACGAGGGCTGCCGCCTGCCCCAGAACCGAATCAGGCGTTTGATTGGATACGTCGATCCAGTAAACGTCCTTTTCTCTCTTGAACCACGTCTCCTGCCGCTTAGCGTAATTGCGTGTGCGCCTCTTCCAAAGCTCGATCGCCTTGTCACGTCCTATCTCTCCACGTATCCAGGCGCTCAGCTCTTTGTAGCCTATACCCTGCATCGCGGTGTTGTCAGAGTTCAGGCCATCGGCCAGCAGACGCCGAACTTCCTCTTCCATTCCTGCAGAGACCATGGTATCAACACGCCGATCAAGCCGTCTGTAGAGTTCGGCTCGCTCTGCACGCAGGCCAATCCGGAGGACTCGCCATGGGACCGGGTGCTGCCTGCGCTTCAGGATGCTTGGCAGGTCTCCTGACTCAGCACTCATCTCCAAGGCCCGCTCCAGCCGCCTGACATCGTTTAAGGCAATCTCGCGTTCCGCCACAGGGTCGATTGCTCTCAGGCGTGCGCGCAGCTCGCCTTCGGACAGCATTCGCAGCTGACTCCGCAGACTTGCATCGGGCTTCTCCGGCAGAAATTCGTATCCGTCGAGGACAGCCCTTACGTACAGACCAGTCCCTCCCACCAGGATCGGCAGACGCTGCAAGCGAATCGCCGCATTCACAGCTTCGAGTGCCAGGAGCTGATACTGCGCGACGGAGAAGCGCTCATTGGGAGGAATGACGTCGATAAGAGCATGGGGAACGCTTAGACGTTCTGACAAGCTGAGTTTCGCCGTGCCGACATCCATCCCCTCGTAGACCTGCATCGAGTCGGCAGAGATGATCGACCCTCTGAAACGACGGGCGATGCCCAGGGCAAGCACAGTCTTGCCTGTTCCCGTGGCGCCGATGATGCCTGCAATCAATGGAAGACTAGCAGACTCGGGTGCCATATAATCCTTCTCTCGAGCCATGATCAATAGTCACATTGACGAATGTGCCAACTCCTGGCGCTGGTTCAGAACACGAGAACCAGACGTTCCTGCCATCGATCGACCTTCCAAAGGCATTGCCGCCTGCATGTGCTGCCAGGACGAGCACGTCGACGCATCTGCCCACCAGCACCTGGTTGCTCTGCCCGCTGAGACCCTGGACGATGCTGAGCAGGGCGGAGTGCCGTTCGTCGATGAGCGCAGGTGGGACCTTATCCTGCATTCTGGACGCTGGCGTATCCGGCCTGTCGGAGTACTTGGCAAGGAAGACCCCATCGAACCGAAACCCACGGACCGCGTCGACCGTAACAGCAAAATCATCATCCGTTTCCCCGGGAAAGCCTACAATGATGTCTGTTGTCAGTGTCCAGTCGGCGTTCTCGCGGATGGGTTCCACCAGCCTGGCATAGTCTGCAATCGTGTACCGCCGGTTCATCCGCTCGAGAATGCGGTCACTCCCCGACTGCAGGGGAAGGTGCAATCGATGCTCGATGTGCCGCAGCTCCATGACCCGTCTCAGTTCCTCTGGCGTGAAGTTTGCTGGATGAGAACTCAGGAACCAGAACCAGAAGTTGCCGTCAAGTTCATCAACCGCAGACATGGTCTCAACCAGCCCTCCAAGGCTCGACCGATACCTGTTGATGTTCTGTCCCAGGAAGAGCAGCTCAGAGAAACCACTCTCAATGGCCCGTTCGGCTCGATGCAGGACTTCGCCGGCGTCGACAACGACCTCGGGGCCTCGCGACTTGGGAACAATGCAGTATGTGCAGTAGCTCTCACATCCACGAATGAGTTCGATGTCTGCCGTGGGGAACAGCGAGCGAGGAGCCGTGCAGTCCACTTGGCCGAGCGACACAACAGTCCCTACGAGAGTAAGCACTTGCTCCATGCCCGCGGTGCCTTCCACGACGTTCAGACCACGACCTGCAATGCGAACCGCTCGTTGCCTGTCGAGCGTGGCTGTGCAACCCATGAACACGATACGACTGGCACCAACGAGCTTTGCGGCTTCGCCGAGGAAGCTGAAGGCCTTCTCCTCTGCCTTCTCGCGGACTGCGCACGTATTGATGATGACAAGTGACGCCTCGCCAAGACTATCAGAAGGCTGATGTCCTCCACGTCTCAGCGCATCAGCGATCGTAGCGCTGTACAGCTCGTTGAACTGGCAACCGAAGGTCTTGATAAGGAACCCGGCCATGTCAGTGGTCCCTCTGCAGGAGTGTTATCGATGTGCTGCTCCCCGTGGATGCATCGATGTCGACCACGACGGCCATCAACGTCGCATCGCCCTCCGCAACGCGTGGTGCATACATGATGCCTGTCTCAAAACGACGCATCAT
>Ga0209539_1000779_pt1 | contig 17960 bp, 10 predicted proteins | sample BarGraNGADG00312_2_FD_184499 | JGI IMG/M metagenome (GOLD analysis project Ga0209539, IMG submission 184499) | Arctic peat soil microbial communities from Barrow, Alaska - Barrow Graham LP Ref core NGADG0011-312 (SPAdes) (version 2) | ecosystem: Environmental > Terrestrial > Soil > Wetlands >... | reverse complement strand
TTTGATCCCGCCATGTGGGCGGAACTATTCAGGGAATCCGGAGCAAAATACGTAGTTCTAACTTCGAAACATCATGAAGGTTTTACCTTATGGCCAAGTGCACAGAGCTGGAATTGGAACAGTGTTGATGTAGGACCCCACCGTGATCTCTGCAGAGACCTCACTACAGCAGTTAAAAAAGCAGGCCTCCATATGGGATTTTATTATTCACTTTACGAATGGTATAATCCGATTTACCTGAATAACCTGCCGGCTTATGTTAATGAGCATATGATACCGCAGATGAAAGATCTTGTAACCCGTTATTTACCTGATATCCTGTGGACTGACGGCGAGTGGGAAAATACAAGCAAAGACTGGAAAAGCGAAGAATTCCTTTCATGGCTTTATAATGAATCTCCGGTAAAGGACAATATCGTTGTTAATGACCGGTGGGGAAGTGAAACAAGAAGTAAGCATGGAGGATTCTATACAACAGAATATGGCCTAATCGGTGATAAAGAAGGGATTGACAATGCTGTTCCTCATCCGTGGGAGGAGTGCAGGGGAATCGGAACTTCTTTCGGTTTCAACAGGACAGAAGATCTTTCAGATTATTCTACTTCAGGACAACTTGTCAAACTATTGGTATCAACTGTCTCCGCGGGAGGAAATTTACTTCTTGACATAGGGCCTGCTGCCGACGGGACAATACCTGTCATTATGCAGCAGCGACTTCTTGAAATAGGCAATTGGTTAAAAACAAATGGTGAAGCGATCTATAGTACGCAAGCTTTCATAAAAAGTAAAAATGATCTGGGAATAAACCCTGAAACAAACAAGACTATCTTTTTTACCCAGAAAAACAAAGAGGTTTATATCATCTGTCTTAAATGGCCTGGAGATAATATTATACTTAAAGGAATTTCCCCGGATAAAATAGTTCAGGCAATTCTTTTGGGAACAGACAGACCCGCGTCGGTTAAAAGAACCGGAGGAAATGTGTTCATCGCAGCTCCTTCGCTTACTCCGGATGACAACCAGCTTGCTTACGTATTTAAAGTCACAGGCCTCATAAAATAGTTTACGTAACTGTTAAATTTTATTAAAACAGCATATTTTATACTCAAAGCTTATTGTACAATAAACTTTTTAATAACTTTAAGCACTTTTTAAACCGCTTCTATTTAAGAAGCCTGATCTAAAACTACAAGTAATCTTATAATGAACAGAAATAATTTTCTTTACCTCTTCTTATTTGCCGTTTTTTCTTGTTCAGTTCTAAATGCTAACCCGGTTTCTTGTGAGACACAACAGTTTAAATCCAGTCAACAGGATCCTCTTAAAGAGAATCAGATTCTTTACAATGGTAAGGTATGGCGCAACCTTTATTACAATGTTAAGGGAGATCAATTCCTTTTTTCCAGCGAATATTTAAATGGGTCATTGTCAATTAATGGGAAAACCTATAAGAATTTAAGTATCAACTATGATATTTATAATGATGAGATTATAACCCCGACCAATCATAGTTCAATTCTGCAGATGAACAAAGAAATGGTTGACAGTTTTACATTGGTCTTTGGTGTCAAGACGTACAGTTTTATAAATATAACAGAGGACAGTCTTGCCGGAATTAAAGGTTATGTTAACGTATTGTATACTGGAAAATCGGCACTATATATAAAATATAAGAAAGAAATTCAATTACTTGCAGTTGATGATAAGTACGATTTGTTTTATCGTACTTATAAGATCTACTTTCTGAAACATGGAATTGTTTATAAGATAAACAATAAAAGGGACTTATTGAAGCTAATAGTTGAGTATAAGACGCAAATTAAAGAATTCATTAAGAAAAATAAGTTAGCTGTTACGAGTAAAGTTCCCGAGAGTTTTGTTCCTGTACTCAGGTATTATGATAGCATAAGCCAATAGACCTGTATTTATGAAACTAAAGATCCATATTCTCATTTTATTATTGTCCATATCTGTAAGTCTGGAAGCACAGGAAAAATATAAGATTTCAGCAAATTTCAAAGATTTATCCTTCACGGATTTTGTCACAAAAGTTGAAAGCGTTCTTCCTGTGAAATTTTATTTCATGGATGAATGGGTAAAGGATCTCAGGACAGGAGATTATCCTGAATGTACAACTCTTCAGTGTGTAATGGACAATCTTCTGAAAGGAACTACATTGTATTATTATATTGATGATTTCGGAAATATTGTGATTACCAATAATTATTCCGTTAAAGTTTCAAACACAAAGTCGGAAAAAAACAGTAAATTTCTTCCTCCTTCAGATTTTTCTACCTCATCAGATATCCAGCGAACTACAGGAAATGTATCAGTAGAAGTCGGCAACCCCGCAGATAAAAACAAAGCCGGGAATGTTACTATTTCAGGTTATATAACTAATAAGGAGACAAAAGAACCGGTTTCCGGAGTGACTATTTTTATTCAAAAACTCACATTAGGAACTATTTCAAACGAGTATGGTTATTATACACTGACATTACCCCGCGGTATTCACCTGCTTCAGTTTTCATTCATCGGGATGAGAGAAAAAAAGATCAACATGAATCTTTATGGGGCCGGAGAACTTAATGTTGATATGAATAGCGTCCTGATTCCATTAAAAGAAACAGTTGTTTCTGCTCAGAAGAGTGTTACACTTCAGCGATTTGAAGTCGGAGCTGAAAAGATTAACATCACCTCTTTTAAGTTGTTGCCAACATCGATGGGGGAATCAGATATAATAAAAAGTATGCTGTTGATTCCGGGTGTTCAGTCAGTTGGAGAGGGCTCAGCAGGTTTTAACGTCAGGGGGGGGTCTACGGACCAGAACCTGATCCTTCTGTATGGAGCACCTATATATAATTCTTCACATTTCTTCGGGTTCTTTTCTGCTGTAAATTCTGATATAATAAAAGATGTCACATTATATAAGGGAGGAATACCCAGCCGGTATGGAGGCAGGATCTCTTCAGTTCTTGACATTGGAACAAAGGAAGGAAACAGAAACGAATTTGCCGGGAGCGCTGGCATAAGCCCGATAACTACACACCTGTCATTGGAAGGGCCGATAATAAAAGACAAACTTACCTACTTGCTTACCGCACGAACTACTTACTCAAACTGGATTTTCGGCTTGATCAAGGATCCGGCTCTTCACAAAAGCAGGGCATCATTTTATGATGCGAACGGTAAGATAACTTATGATCTGAATAAAAACAATAAAATAGATTTTTCCGCATACACAAGTCACGACTCATTCCGTTTCAACACTGATACGGTTTACAGTTATAACAATAATATTTTTGCATTGAAGTGGCGCCATTTTTTCACCAGCAGGTTCTTTTCATCTGTTTCAATAAATAACAGTGCTTACAATTACGATATCTCGAGCCAGGAAATTCCAACAGAGGCATTTGTGCTATCTCATAAAGTAAACAGTACTGGTCTAAAAGCAGATTTTAACTGGTTCCTTGGAAGAAATGAGATTAATTTTGGTCTTGACCTTACCAAGTATTCTATAACCCCCGGGAGCTATCTCCCTTACAACGATTCATCACTTGTTATACCACATACAATACAAAAAGAACATGCCTGGGAAGGAGCTTTGTACATTGATGACAAGTTTCTACTGACAGATTTTCTGTCAATTAATGTTGGTTTGAGAATGTCATCTTATTTTTCTCTTGGACCTCAAAAAGTTATGCTATATAATCCCGAATTTTCAAAGAGCAAATCAACAATTACTGATACTCTTAACTTCAAGTCCGGTGCGGTTACCAGCAAATATGCAGGTCCGGAGTTCAGAGTTTCATTAAATTTCAGGATTTCAGATAAGAATTCCTTTAAAATAAATTATAACAGAACAAGGCAATACCTGCATCTGCTTTCAAATTCAACCTCAATAGCTCCGACAGATACATGGAAACTGTGTGATTATTATCTTAAACCGCAGATTGGTGATCAGGTTGCGATTGGTTTTTATGAAATGTTATTCAGGAATAATTTCGAAGCTTCTGCCGAGATCTACTATAAGGGAATACAGAACATGGTGGACTTTAAGGGAGGTACAAACCTGATAATGGATGAAAACATTGAAAAAGATATTGTAAATGTCAAGGGCAAAGCTTATGGTTTGGAGCTGGTTTTGAAGAAGACAGAAGGGAAAATACGCTATAGTATTGGTTATACTTATTCCAGAACCTTTCTCAAAAGTATGGGCACTTTTAGTGAAGAAATTATCAATTCAGGAAAATGGTTTCCAGCTAATTTTGATAAGCCAAATGATCTTGTTGTTACCTTTAGTTATATCTTCTCGCGTCGTGTCAGTCTGTCATCAAATTATACATGGAGCACCGGACGTCCGATAACATATCCGATTGCCACCTATTATGTAAGTGATAAATTGGTTGTAACATACTCAGACAGGAATGAATACAGAATCCCTGATTATTCACGGCTCGATGTTTCCTTAAAAGTAGGTGGCAATCTCAAATCGCATAGAATTGCCCATCCTAACTGGACCTTTTCAGTCTATAACTTGCTTGGACGACAAAATGTTTACTCAATATATTTTAAAAAAGACTATTTGATTGTAAACGGCTACAAGTTGTCTGTATTTGGAAGACCAATTCCGTCAGTTACTTTTAGCTTTGATTTCTAATATTCATGAAAAACATCTGGAAAATATTATTAACGTCATTTATACTTCTTTTCAGTAGTTGTATAAGCCAGTTTGTTCCTCAAACAACCGGGGATAGGGAATTACTTGTTGTTGAAGGGTTGATAACGGATAAACCGGAAGCTTATACCATAAAACTTTCCAGACCCTTTCATCTTGGAATAAGTAATGTAGCGCGTCCTATATCAGGATGTGACGTCTCAATATCCGATGATATGGGTCAGTTATTCAGTTTCAACGAAACGACACCAGGAACATATACTTCAGACCCGACTAAATTTCAGGGTATTATCGGCCGGACTTATACTCTCCATATAAGGACAAACCTTACGAATAATATTCTGAATTATGAGTCATTTCCTGTGGAAATTAAACCTGTGCCTCCTATAGACAGCCTTTATTATGAGAAAGTAACTTTTCAGGAAGGACCAGATGGCAGTGTATCTCAGGAGGGTTGTCAGATCTTTTTAGATACCCATGATCCAAAGAACGAATGTAAATTCTTCAGATGGGAATACTCTGAGACCTGGCAGTTCCGTCTTCCCTATTCGGTTCCAAACAGAGTATGCTGGCTATCAAATAATTCAGATGTTGTTAATATCAAAAACACATCGGTTATATCGGAAGACAGGGTCACAAAGTACCCACTTACCTTAGTTTCGAACGTAACCGACAGATTGAGAGAAAGATACAGCTTATTGGTGAATCAATATTCCCTTAATGAAGATGAATACCTCTATTGGGAGAAATTACAAAATATTTCCGAGCAGGTTGGTGGCCTTTATGATATTGTACCATCGGCAATTCCAAGCAATATTTATTGTCTTGAGGATCCAACTCAAAAAGTACTAGGCTATTTCAGTGTTTCAGCCTGCTCGTCCAAACGGATTTTCATTAAAGATCATTTTGCAGGTGTGTTCACCCCGTATTCTGATAAGACTTGTATTAGCGATACTATTTTCGGCAATGGCCCAATTGCCTATCTGAATACATTTGTTTGGGTAATTATAGATCACCCGTTACCACCGCCAACTTACAGAGTCCTTACACGTACAAAAGGTTGTTATGATTGCACTGTAAGAGGTACTAATATACAGCCTGACTTTTGGATTAATGATAAGTAACAAATTATCGATGAAAGTATTATAGATGACAAAAAAATTAAAACCTGGATTTCTGTTATTGATACATTTCTTGTTTCTGCAAGCGGTATATTGTCAGGTGCCAATAAATATGACAGGCTATTTGAGTAATAAGTTTTTGAACTATTCTGGATCGGTTCCGAGAGAAGAAATTTATGTGCATTCAGACAGAGATGAATATATCTCGGGAGAAGATATGTGGTTTAATATATATTTGATTGACAGAAAGAGTTTTAAACCCTCAGATGAAAGTAAAATTGCATACTTCGAACTTCTTAATCCTGAAAACCGCCCTATTGTGCAAAAGAGAATCCTGCTTGATGGTGGTTTTGGGCCTGGACAAATTATTCTGCCTGATACGCTGAGCACCGGGACTTATACTATCAGGGCGTATACCAACTGGATGAAAAACTTTTTCCCTTCTAATTGCTTCACAAAAGATATCCATATCTATAATTCATTTAGTTCCAAAGTATTTAAAAGAAAGGTAAATTCAGGCAAGGTCATCAATGAACAGGCAATCTCAATGAATTTTCCGGGAACGGCAAATGCCGGACTTACTTTAAAGGTGGACAATCTAAAACAGGATACCCTGATAATCAATATAATAACTGATGTTAAATATCGCAAAGACAATAGTAATCTGTTTTATTTGTTTATTCAGACACACGGAAATATTAACCGTGTAAGTTCTGAGTTGATAATGAATGAACAGACAAAAATCTATATACCTAAAAAACAAATGCCGGCCGGAATCAATCAAATAACTGTTTTTAATTCAAAAGGCCAGCCTGTTGCTGAGAGGTTCATTTACACTCCGGATAGGGAGAATCCTGTAATAGCAATCCATGCAGCAGACAGTTCCGGGCTCAGAAATAAAATATCTCTCGGTTTAGTTTTTGGGAACAGACCGGCAACTGCATTGAACTCAACCATATTAAGCATATCAGTTTCACCTGTAACTAATAACCATTCTATTGCAGATATCACCGATTATATGGTCTTAGGATCAGAATTTGGATTATTGCAGGGGAGTACATTTAAGGATAAAGACTTCACTAAGCTGCCTCCGGAAGTCATCGATAGTCTTCTTCAGAATGTGAAAAGCAACTGGATAAACTGGAACACTGTATTGACTGATGACATGCCTGAACTTAAATACCAGATCGAAAATGAGGATCAATACCTTAACGGAAAACTTTTAACCGGTGATCGTAAAATACCAGATCCTGATAAGTTCGTTTTATTGTCATCTCCCGGTAAAATTGCTGGTTTTCAATATGCCAAAACAGATAAGAAAGGAAATTTCAGCTTCAAAATTCATATTGATGGAAAGGTTAAGGATTTAGTCATCCAGCCTGATGTATTGGCCAAAAATTCATCCCTCAGAATTGAATCGCCTTTTTCCGATCAGTATATTAAATCAGGATCAGCTGTTGATTCGTCTTTTAATTCTGTTCCAGAGTATATTTCCGGCTGGAGTGTAAATCATCAGGTAAGGAAAATATATGGAACTTCTTCCATTGGAGATACATTGAGGCATCTGATTCCAATACCCAGGAACAGAAGATTTTATGGAAAGCCCGATGCCGAACTTAAAATGAAAGATTATATTGCCTTGCCCGTAATGCAGGAAGTTTTCTTTGAACTTTTAGCAGGCGTATCACTTAAGAGTAAAAAATCAGGTTATGAGATAACAATTGGTGATCCTTACAATAATAACAAACCTTATGATGCTTCACCAGGATTATTTATTGATGGTGTAACCATTAAAGACGCAGGAGTTATAGCCGGACTTGATCCTGAACTTGTAGAAAAAATTGATGTCATCAAAGAAAAATATTCTGTTGGCGATTATCTTTTTTATGGCATAGTGAACATTATAACAAAGTCAGGAGATTTCAACAATGTGAATCTCCCTGATTATGCTATCAGACTGCCATACAGAGTAATAGACCCTGTTTATTCCTTCGTTTCACCTGACTATTCATCTGCAGAAAGGAAAAAAAGCAGGATTCCGGATTTCAGAAATACACTTTATTGGAATCCTTCTCTGAAACCGGATAATAAAGGTAATGCAAGTATTGAGTTCTGGACATCTGATTTTAGCTCTGATTTTGAAGTTAATATTCAGGGTACTACTTCAGAAGGTCAATTATTTGCTCTGAAAAAAATCATTAAAGTAAAGAGATAATAATACGTTCCTGCGTGATATTGTGTGGCAGATGTTTTCATTTTATTACTTTAATTTTTTAGTTTTTAGATCTAATATGATATCCGTTCGATTTAAAACCACCCCGGATGAGTTTTATTTTCAAACACCTGGATTCAGTCAGAATATTTATAATAAGGCTATTGGTAATCAAATCTTTGCAGCAGACGCTTTTGGTTATTTCTCTGATCCTCATCAGCAGTTGCATTAAACAATTTATTCCTGCAATTAGCGAGGACCAGGATTTACTTGTTGTTGAGGGGCTTATAACGGACCAACCCGGAAATAATACCATTAAGATTTCGACATCTATGCCATTAGGAGTAAAAAGTACAGCAAAACCACTCTCGGGATGCAACGTAACACTGGCAGATGATCTTGGGAACTTTTACAGTTTGAATGAGTCAGAGGCTGGTACTTATATTGCAGATCCATATTTTCAGGGCGTTGTTGGAAGATCATATACCCTGCATATTAAAACTAACTCATCTCATAATAATCTAACCTATCAGTCATTACCTGTATTGATGAAACCTGTACCAGCAATTGACAGCGTATATTATGAGAAATTGGTACTTACCCGTGCAGGTGACGGCTTTCCATCAGGTGAGGGTTGCCAGATATATTTAAATACCCACGATCCTGAAAACAGTTGCAGGTTATTCCGCTGGGAGTATGTGGAAACATGGGAAATCAGTCTGCCATATATTGTGCCAAACAAGATATGCTGGGTAACAAATTACTCTGATAAAATAAACATTAAAAACACATTATCTATTTCTGACGACAGGATCGTAAGGTTTCCGATCAATTTTGTTTCAAACACAACGGACAGGTTAAAATTAAGATACAGTATCCTGATAAATCAATATTCCCTCAATGAAGATGAATATGTTTATTGGGAGAAACTGCAGAACATAGTGGAACAAGTTGGAAGTCTCTATGATATGATTCCTTCTTCAACTCCAGGTAATATCTCGTGTATTGAAAAACCAGCTGAGAATGTTTTAGGCTATTTTAGTGTTTCGGCAGTAAAATCCAAAAGGATTTTTATTGATGATAAATTCAGAGGAATGCCTGATCTGTATACAGACTGTGCAAACACTTCAGTTAATTATTGGGAAGATATTCCGGGTTTGGATGAATGGATATGGGTAATCATTGATCATCCGCAGCCACCTCCCGGTTACAAAATACTTACATTTCATAAAGGTTGTGCCGATTGCACAACTAGGGGTACCACAATCAGACCTTATTACTGGGAAGATTTCAAATAGTAAATAATCCCGGAAAGTACTTAATCAGTTGAATAATACTGACTTTTTATTCCTGACTTCCGGATTTCTAAAAATAAATTCAAATGATACAAAACAGGAGAAAATTCATTTCGACAATGGTAGCAGGAGGTGCAGCTTTACCGCTTTTATCGGGTATCCCAACATGGCTTCCTGAGCCTGTTAATGACAACTATCCTATAAGGTTATTTTCCAAGCCTCTTGACAACTACGATTTTGATTTTATCTGTGAATGTTTAGCCAAATCGGGAATAGGAGGTCTTGATCTAACAGTACGTCCGGGAGGAAAAGTGGAGCCGGAAGCGGTTGAAACATCTTTACCGGAACTTATTGAAAGGGCCGGGAAATATAATCTGGCAATCGATATGATAGTTACAGGAATAGCTTCTGCTGCAGAACCTTATACTGAAAAGATATTGAAGACTGCTTCAGCTTCCGGTGTAAAATACTATAGATTAAACTGGTTTGAGTATGATTTTAAATACGGCATATGGGAGACCCTGCAGAAATACAGAAACATTTTAATTGAAATAGTTGAGCTTAACCGGAAGTATAAGATACATGCCGGTTACCAGAACCACTCCGGAATCTGGGTAGGCGGTCCTGTATGGGATTTGCATGAACTTCTTCGTGATTTTCCGCCTGAACTTTTAGGCAGTCAGTATGATGTTAGACATGCAATGGTAGAAGGCACTGATACATGGATGATTGGTATGAGGTTAATTGCCAGCCATATAAAAACCCTGGCGATTAAGGATTTTACCTGGAAAACTGAGGCGGGCAGGCCAGAACCTGTATCAGTCCCTCTTGGTGAAGGGATGATAAACTGGGATCATTACTTTAAAATGGTGAAGGAACTTAATATTGTCGCTCCAATTACTCTGCATATAGAATATCCGTTACTGGAAAAAGGTGAAGAAAAACTTACATTGATCCGGCAACAGGAACGGATTGTAGTGAAGCTTAAAAAGGATTTTGATTTCATTAACAGTTATCGAAGAAAGTACCTACTAATCTGATTTATTAAACATGAATTGAAGAGACATGTTAACTTTTTCTTAAATTTGAAAGCTTTTTTCACGATCACTTCTGGTACCTTATACTCAGTTTATCACAAGAAGGTTTTTCAATGCGAAGATATTATATACCTATTCTGCTTTTTTTTATTTTTTTAACAGGGGTTGACCTTTTAGGTGCCATTCAAGGCTTTCCCGGAAAGTTCCCATTAACAACAGGTTTGCAGGATTCACTTAAAGAAAACCAGGTTCTCTATAATGGCAAATTATGGAGAAACATTTATTTCATGGTACAGGATGATCAATTTCTTTTTTCAAAAGAGTTTTTACCTGGATCAGTATCTATAAGGGGTAAGATGTTTGCGAATATATATCTTAAATATGATATTCTTAAGGATGAACTCCTGACTCCTGTCGACCCCGGTGGAATATTGCAACTGAACAAGGAAATGGTTGATAGTTTTACAATTACCTTTCAAGATAAAAGTTATCAGTTTATCAAGATGCAGGAAGACAGCTTGAAAGGATCGAAAAAATATTTTAATGTTTTGTATAAAGGGAAGACGGCTCTTTACCTTAAGTACAATAAAAAGATTGAAAAGCTGGCGGTTGAAGGCAAATATGATAAGTTTTATCCGGTTAACAGGATTTATTTCATGAAAGAGAATATACTTTATCCTGTTGCAAGCAAAAGTGAACTGTTAAGGGTTTTGACTGAAGATAAGGCTATGTTAAAAAATTTTATTAGAAAAAACAAGCTCGATGTATCAGAAAAAACACCGGAAAGTTTTATACCAGTAATCAGGTATTATGATAGCATAAGCCATTAGTCCTGTACTTATGAAATTAAAGATCCCTGTTCTGATTTTGTTGTTATTCCTGAAGTGTAACCTGCAAGCACAGGAAAAGTATTTGATGCAGGTTGATTTTAAGGATCTGACATTCAAAGAATTTGCGTCCAGATGTGAAAAACTTTTTTCTGTAAAATTCTTTTATAAAGATGAATGGATACATGATCTGAAAATAGGCGATTATTCAAACTGCAGGACATTGCAGTGTGAACTGGATAACCTTTTCAAAGGAACCTCACTTTATTATCTTATTGAAGAATCAGGGAATATTGTAATTACAAACAGATATGCTGTTAAGGTATCAACGGCACCTTTAGAAAAGGAAAATAACTTCCTGCCACCAAGCGATTATCCTGGATCTGCACAGAGTCAGCATGCTGAAGGCAATTCATCTGTAGAGATCGGAAATCCTGTAGAAAAAAATATGCCGGGAAGTGTAGTTGTTTCAGGATATATCAGAAACAAAGAGACAAGAGAGCCCGTGCCGGGTGTAACTGTATTTATTCAGAAACTCACAATTGGAACAATCTCGAATGATTATGGATTTTATACTTTAATAATTCCCAGGGGTATTCACACTCTCCAGTTTTCATTCATCGGGATGAAAGAAAAAACGATCAATCTCAATCTTAATGGAACAGGGGAACTCAATGTTGATATGAGCAGTGTTCTTATCCCTCTAAAAGAAGCGGTTATCTCAGCTCAGAAAAGTGTTACTCTCCAGCGATTTGAAGTCGGAGCAGAAAAGATCAACATTTCTTCTTTTAAGTTACTGCCAACATCTATGGGAGAATCAGATATAATAAAGAGCGTTCTCCTGATACCCGGGGTTCAGTCAATGGGTGAGGGCTCGGCGGGTTTCAATGTACGTGGTGGGTCTGCCGATCAGAACCTGATTCTTCTCTACGGAGCACCAATCTACAATTCCTCACATTTCTTTGGATTCTTTTCAGCTGTGAATTCCGACCTGATAAAAGATGTTACATTATACAAAGGCGGTATACCCAGCCGGTATGGAGGACGGATCTCATCGGTACTCGATATCGGTTCAAAAGAGGGAAACAGAAAAGAATTTGCCGGCAATATTGGCATAAGCCCTATAACAGCTCATATATCGGTAGAGGGCCCGATTATAAAAGATACACTCACCTATATCCTTACAGCACGGAGCACCTATTCTAACTGGATATTCGGATTGATCAGGAACCCGGCACTTCACAAAAGCAGAGCATCATTCTATGATTTGAACGGAAAGATAACGTATGACTTCAATAAAAACAATAAAATAGATTTTTCTGCATACACAAGTCACGACGCTTTCCGGTTCAACTCCGATACTGTCTACAGTTATAATAATAATATCTATGCATTAAAGTGGCGACATTTCTATAACAGCAGGCTTTTTTCTTCTATTTCAATAAATAACAGTTCTTATAATTACGATATTTCCAGCCAGTATTTGCCAAAAGAGGCATTTGTGCTCTCGCATAGAATAAACAGTACAGGTTTTAAAGCAGATTTCAACTGGTTTGTTGGCAGAAATGAGATTAATTTTGGCCTTGATCTTACAAGATATGCTATAACTCCCGGTAGATATCTTCCTGCCAGTGATTCATCACTTATTATACCGCATACAATTGAAAAAGAACGGGCCTGGGAAGGAGCTTTATATATTGATGACAAATTGCAACTGACAGAATTTCTGTCAGTTAATGCAGGAATAAGAATGTCATCTTTTTTCTCTTTTGGTCCGCAAACCGTTATGATTTACAATCCTGAGTTTTCAAAAAGTAAAGCAACCATTACGGACACACTTAACTTTAAACCCGGGCAGATTACCAGTAAATATGCAGGTCCGGAGTTCAGGGTTTCATTAAACTTCAGGCTTACAGACAAAAGTTCTTTTAAGATAAATTATAACAGAACACGGCAATACCTTCATCTGCTCTCAAATTCAACCTCAATAGCTCCGACAGATACATGGAAACTTTGTGATTATTACCTGAAACCCCAGATTGGGGATCAGGTAGCAGTAGGATTTTATGAAATGTTGTTCAAAAACAGCTTCGAAGCTTCTGCAGAGTTATATTATAAAAGCATCAGGAATATGGTCGACTTTAAGGGAGGGACAAATTTTATAATGGATGATAATATTGAAAAAGATGTTGTGAATGTAAAAGGCAAGGCTTACGGTTTGGAGTTGGTTTTGAAAAAGACAGAAGGGAAAATCCGTTATAGTATCGGCTACACATATTCCAGGACTTTCATCAGAAGTATTGGTGCTTTCAGCGAGGAAATTATTAATTCAGGGAAATGGTTCCCTGCTAATTTTGACAAACCAAATGACCTTGTTGTTACATTTAATTACTTCTTCTCCAGGCGATTCAGTTTCTCTACCAACTATATATGGAGCACCGGACGACCAATAACATTTCCAGTTTCTACTTACCATATATATGATAATTTACTTGTGGATTATTCTGACAGGAATAGATACAGGATTCCTGATTATTCAAGGCTTGATGTTTCTTTCCAGTTGAAAGGCAATCTGAGATCACATAAAACTGCTCACCCAATTTGGACATTCTCGGTTTATAACCTTCTGGGAAGACAAAACGTATATTCAATATATTTTAAGAAAGAGGGCGACCTCTATAACGGTTACAAATTGTCAGTGTTTGGCAGGGCAATTCCTTCCATAACTTTAAGTTTTGATTTCTAATATATTTATGAAACTACTAATTCGCAAAAATTCATTGATTTTCTTCGTTTACTCCGGCCCCAAAGGGAGCGAAGAACCGACGACACGAAGTGGAGGAGCTCGACGAAGTCAAAATCAATTTACTTCCGCAAAGCGGAATGGGGTAAATAAATTGATTTTCAAGCGATCCAGAAGAAAATTAAAGGCCATTAATCAAATAAAATATTTTATTCTTTTTCTCATCTCTCTCATACTTAGCAGTTGTATAGCAAAATTTATTCCTGAGATTGATGAGAAGCAGGAGCTTCTAGTTGTACAGGGTTTAATTAATGACCAGTTCCAGCCTGATACAATAAAAATATCAAAATCACTTCCTTTGGGACAAAAAAGTGCTGCCATACCTGTGAGCAGGTGTTCCGTCATTATTTCAGATAATATGGGAAATATTTACAGTTTAAGGGAGTCTAAAGCCGGGACGTATATTACTGACCCTGAAATTTTTAAAGGAGAAATAGGTAGATTATATACTTTACATATTATTACAAACAACAATAATAATTTTCGTCATTACGAGTCCGACCCTGTGGAGATGAAACCAGTCCCCAAAATAGACAGTATGTACTATGAAAAAGTAGTTGTAGAACAACCATATAAGTTTTTTGCCGGGGTTGATGCCTGCCAGATTTACCTGGATACCCATGATCCTGAAAACAATTGCAGGTTCTACAGATGGGATTTCTCAGAGACCTGGATCCTCCGTCTTTTATTTCCGGTGGTAAACGAGACTTGCTGGGTATCCGAAAATTCACATACTATCAATATCAAAAGTACTGCTGCTTTTAATGAATCCAGGATAAACCGCTTCCCGATAAATTATATTTCAAATATTACTGACAGGTTGAAAAGAAAATACAGCATCCAGGTGAATCAGTATTCGCTGAATGAAGAAGAATATAACTATTGGGAGAAAATTAAAAACATTTCTGTGCAGGTAGGCGGACTTTATGATATAATTCCCGCTTCCGTTCCAAGCAATATAAGATGTATTGAAATTCCCGGAGAAAAGGTTTTAGGGTATTTCAGTGTTTCTGCAAAATCTTCTAAACGGATTTTTATTAAGGATGATTTTCCAGGTATTATAGATCGGTATAACAAGTGTCCCACTGATACCATTGGATATTTTGATCCTCCGGGGCTGGGTATATCCGTATGGATACTTGACGATGAACCACATCAAATTCCCCCGTACAGAATACTAACAGATAATAAGGGATGTGCAGATTGTACTGTAAGGGGCTCAAATATAAAACCCGATTATTGGGAGGATAAATAATTATGATTCATAAACCAAAAATATTATTGTTAATCTTAATACTTCTGAACAGTTGTGTAGCAAAATTTATTCCTGTAATTGACGAGAGCAGGGAACTTCTTGTCGTTCAGGGACTAATTACTGATCAGAATGAAACTGATACAATCAAATTATCAAAATCCCTTCCGTTAGGTCAGAAAAGTGATGCCAGACCAGTAAGTGGATGCATTCTAAAAATCTTAGATGACCAGGGAAATGAGTACAGTTTAAAGGAGATTAAAGCCGGGATATATATCACTGATCCAGCATATTTTCAGGGGGTAACCGGAAGATTTTATACCTTGAAAATCAGCACAAATTCCGGGAATAATAATCTAAACTACGAGTCGGTGCCTATTGAGATGAAGCCTGTTCCTCCTATGGACAGCATATATTATGAAAAAAAGGTTATTGAGCAGGCTTCCGAGAACTTTGCTGGTGTGGATGCCTGTCAGATTTATCTCGACACTCACGACCCATCAGATAACTGCAAGTTCTACAGATGGGATTTCTCAGAGACGTGGAAACTCAGGTTACTCTTTGATGTTCCTAATCAGACGTGCTGGATATCAGATAAATCTCATTCGATCAATATTAAAAGCACTGCTGCTTTTGATGAAGCCAGAATAAACAGATATCCTATAAATTTTATTTCAAATGTAACAGACAGGTTAAAGACTTCATACAGTATTTTAGTAAATCAATATTCCATGAATGAAGATGAATATAACTACTGGGAGAAAATTCAATCCATTTTAGTTCAGGTAGGTGGTCTTTATGATATCATTCCTGCTTCAATTCCAAGCAATATAAGGTGCATTGAGAATCCGCAGGAAAAGGTATTAGGCTATTTCAGTGTCTCTGCAAAATCTTCCAAAAGAATTTTCATAAATGATAATTTTGCTGGTATTATAGACAGATATGCCAACTGTATTACCGATACTGTGTATACCGATAATTTCCCGGAGCTTAACATTACTGAATGGATTCTTTTTGCTCATCGCTGTTCAATTCCGTGTGCCTCATTTTATGAAATTACAACGCGCAGGGAGTGTGCAGATTGTACCGGAAGAGGGACAAATATAGAGCCTGGTTTTTGGAAAGAAAATAAATAGAACATTTTCGAATAATGTAATTTAATGATAAAAAGATTAAAACCTGCGATTCTGATTTTGATACATCTTGTGTTCTTACAAGGTATATATGGACAGAACCAGGTAAATATGACTGATTATCTTAAACAAAGGTTTTTAAGATACTGTAAATCTGTCCCAAGAGAAGAAATATTTATTCACTCCGACAGGGATAATTATATCTCAGGAGAAACTCTTTGGTTTAATATTTATTTGATTGACAGACAGAGTTTTAAGCCTTCAGTTAACAGCAGAATTATATATTTTGAACTCTTGAATACAGAAAACAGGCCAGTCGTCCAGAAGAGGATTCTCATTGACAAAGGTTTTGGTCCCGGGCAAATAGTATTACCCGACACTTTAAGTTCAGGTATATATACAATCAGGGCTTATACCAGCTGGATGAAAAATTTTCTTCCGGATAATTGCTTTATGAAAGACATTGCTGTGTATAATACTTTAAGCAACACAGCCTTTAAAGGTAAATTATACTCAGGCAATTTCCTAAAAAGCAGAAACAGCAAGAATGTGTTGACGGAGATTAAAACTACCGGAGTTACCCTGGGAGTAAATAATTCTAAACCGGATATCCTTGAAATATCATTGAGGGCGAATAATAAATTCAGGTCTGAGAACAATGACCTTTTTTACATTTTCATTCAGACACATGGAAACATTAACCATGTAAGTACTGAAAAGATGACAGAGGAAATTACAAAGATTAATCTTCCAAAGTATATGCTGAGTTCCGGGATTAACCAGATAACAATATTTGATTCAAAGGGCCAACCTGTTGCCCAACGTTTTATTTATACTGCCCGGACGGGAAATGATTTTCTTTCTCTTCATTCTACAGATACTTGTGGTCTAAGGCATAAAATCACACTTGAAATTGAGCCTGGAAATGGTCTATCATCAGCATTTGATCCAGCAAACCTGAGTATATCTGTTGCTCCTGATACGAATGATATAAGTATAATGGATATGGAGGATTATCTTGTATTTGGAACTGAGTATGGCTTGCCAGAGAGAAGTAATATTAAGCATAGAAAAATAAATGAGCTTCGTGCTGATGTCATTGATAGTATTCTTTTAAATATCAGAAGCAACTGGATTGATTGGGCAGCAATACTATCAGGCGATTTGCCTCATTTTAAATACCAGCTCGAAAAGGAAAATCATCTTATTTTGGGTAAACTGGTTACTGACGATAATCAGGCGGTTCATTCTGAGGAACTTGTACTAATGTGTACACCTGGTAAAGAAGCTGCATTTCAATATGCCCAAACTGATCCTGATGGCAACTTCAGATTTAATCTTCATATTGATGAAGCGCTTAAAGATTTTATATTAATGCCGGATGATGTCAGCAAAAATCACAAAATTATTATCGAATCATCATTTTCTGATCAATATCTTAAGTCTGAGGTATATATGGATTCAGAAACCAGACTGATACTCCCCGGCATTTCGAAGTTGAGTATAAATCATCAGGTGCAGAAGATCTATGGAGTTCCTGCCACCGGAAATGCCTTGGCTCCGGTATTCCAACCGTTAATGCCTTTAAGGTATTATGGGGAA
>Ga0209539_1000778_pt1 | contig 17962 bp, 13 predicted proteins | sample BarGraNGADG00312_2_FD_184499 | JGI IMG/M metagenome (GOLD analysis project Ga0209539, IMG submission 184499) | Arctic peat soil microbial communities from Barrow, Alaska - Barrow Graham LP Ref core NGADG0011-312 (SPAdes) (version 2) | ecosystem: Environmental > Terrestrial > Soil > Wetlands >... | reverse complement strand
TGGATCGTAACTGTGTTTGTCGAGCCATAGAAAAGCTTTTTTTGCCAGCGAAAGCGCCGAGGTATCGTTGGTTTGGCGAACGTATGCCGACAATCCATAAATTGCAAAGGCGTTTCCATAAGCTTCTTTCATAATTCGGTCAACTTTTCCCGATTTAATTACATTCCCCTGCTGATCGACCAAGGTGTAAAATCCTCCCAATTTTGGGTCCCACATTTTATCTTTCAGGAATTGAACGCCATGACTGGCCAATTTCAGGTAATAATCTTTTTTCTCGGGATAGAATTCAGCGACGGTTGAGCAAGTCCACACATGCCGGCTCTGGGTGACAATCATTTTGTTCTGAGGGCCTTTCATTTCCCATTTGTAATCGAAATCGCTCAAAAAGCCGCCGTAAATACTGTCGATGGTGCGTGGATACCAAACATCGAGCAGTTCTTTGTTCAATGCTGTTGACAATTCGCTGAAGACTTTTTTGTCGTTCTGGTTCGTTTTTTTCTCCTGAACAGAACAGGAATCAAATAGCAAACAAAGCAATAATACAAATGGTAAAAGTTTTGTGGTCATTTGGTTAGGTTATATAGGTTGGTTCAAAAATCCAAACGGTAAAGAATGGAGGTATTGAGCAGGTTGTTGAACTGACTTCTTTTCCAGTAGGATATTATAATTCCGGGTTTATCGCGAATAGGCAATACGGAATAGGCTCCACGCAAATCAACAAAAATTCGATTGGTGATCTTGAACCTGAAACCCAACATAGCTTCCAGATCGAATGAGTTGAATGGATGCTGGTCTTCAGGAGGAAATTTTCCGTAATCATTAATTTCAACGGCACTTAAGAGGAACCCGGGTGAAAGGCCCAACAGAATCGATATTCGATCGTTGGTTCTAAATCCAAGATAAACAGGCATATCAACGTAGTTTAACCGCATGACGTATTTGATCTGGCCGTTGATGGCTAGGGAATCGATGTTCCGGCTGCCTTTTTGCGAGAATTTAAGTTCCATGCCGGCAAATAAGTTGCGCGACAGATTGGTAAGCACGTAACCCCCGGCAACAATGCCCGGTTTTTTATAGCCACTGTAAGTGTCGCCATCAACCTGCGAGGCATTCAATCCACCCAAAACTCCTCCTTCAAACTTCTGAGAAAAGCCTGTGATACAGACAAAAACTGTCAGAAAAATCAGTAACGTCAATCGTTTCATAATTATTTGATTAATTGTTGTTTCAAAATTTCAACCCCCTTACCGGCTTTTTCCTGAATATAGGTCACGTTGCGGATAAAAACTTCAGGTCGCTCCGGATCGATCACGAATATTGGAATGCCTCTTTTTGCATAATTGACCAGTCCGGCAGCCGGATACACATTCATCGAAGTGCCAATTACGACCAGTATATCAGCGCTTTCGACGATTGGGATTGCATCGTCAATCGCCGGAACTGCCTCGCCAAACCAAACAATGTATGGCCGAAGCTGACTGCCTTTGGCACAGAGTTGACCAAATTTCAGTTCCCAGCCGTCGATGTCGTAAATCAGCGATTCATCAACCGAACTGCGGGCTTTTTTCAATTCGCCGTGTAAATGCAGAACCTTCGAACTGCCAGCCCGCTCGTGCAGGTCGTCAATATTTTGGGTAATGATATTCACGTCAAAATCTTTTTCCAGATCGACCAGCCCAAGATGCCCGGCATTTGGCGAGCATTCGTACAATTGTTTTCGGCGGTCGTTGTAAAAATTCATGACCAACTCCGGATTTCTTTGCCAGGCTTCAGGAGTGGCGACTTCCATCACATCATATTCTTCCCAAAGCCCACCCATATCGCGGAAAGTACGGATGCCGCTTTCCTGGCTCATGCCAGCTCCTGAAAGAATAACAAGGTGTTTTTTCATTGTATTCATATTTCTTTTTTTGATTGCAGATCAACGATTAAAGATCAACGATTAGAGATTTCGATGAAGCTCTGTCGTTCGTTAATCGTTAATCTATAATCGTTAATCATTTTCTTTCCTCGTGAACGTGCCCTTGAAATACGCACAAAACCTTTCCTGACTGTTCCAGAATTTGCCTCACTTCGGAAGCATTTTTTACACTTTGAGTTTTGCTTTTTGAATCATCGAGCATTTAAAAAAATTTGTATCAAATATAGGGATTAAACATTTGTAACAAGCATGACTGCCATTTCAATTAGGAGTTTAATTTATTCTCACTGTAGTAGACGATTTTCTTATCTGTTGCCACTTTCAGGCTGAATGAAGTATTTTTGATGTATAAAAATGAGTAATAAGAAAGCATGTGTCTTTGGCGCTCTACCTGATAAATATTACAATTGTACCACCTTTAACATGCACTAAACAGACCAGCCATGATTCAAAAAATTTCATTTTTACTGCTTACTTGCTCCATCTTTATTTTTCAGGGATGTCAATCCAAAACACAAAGAGAAACAGCCATTACGCCTCAGTTTATTAAAATTGACGGCCAAAATCTGGTAGCTCCCAAAGGCGAAAAGTTCTTTATCCGGGGGATCAACCTCGGCAATTGGCTCAATCCTGAAGGTTATATGTTTGGGTTTAAACGCACCAGCTCGACCCGGTTGATCGATCAGGCTTTTCGTGAAATGGTAGGCCCCGATTTTACCAATCAGTTCTGGAAACAATTCAAAGACAACTACATCACCCGTGACGATATACGGTATATCCGGAAAACAGGAATGAACACCATTCGGATTCCGTTTCACTATAAATTGTTTACCGACGAAGATTTTCAGGGATTGTCTGTTAATCAGGATGGGTTTCAACGTATTGATAGCTTGGTGAACTGGTGCCGTGAATCGAAAATTTACCTGATTCTTGACATGCACGATGCCCCTGGCGGACAAACAGGCGACAATATTGACGACAGTTATGGCTATCCGTGGTTGATGACGAGCGCTGAAAGTCAGGAACAGTTTATTGGCATTTGGAAAAAGATTGCAGCTCACTACAAAGACGAACCGGTAATTCTGGGATACGATTTGCTGAATGAACCAATTGCGCATTATTTTGCCGATGACTTAAAAAAGCTGAACGCAGCTTTAGAACCGCTCTACAAAAGAGCAGTGGCTGCTATTCGTGAAGTTGACCAAAACCACATTGTTCTGTTGGGTGGGGCGCAATGGAACAGTAATTTCAAGGTATTTACCGATTCGAAGTTCGACAATAAAATGATGTACACCTGCCACCGTTACTGGTGCGATACACTTCAGGCAAATATTCAGGATTTTGTGAGTTTCCGCGACTCAGTGAACCTTCCGATTTACATGGGCGAAACAGGCGAGAATACTGATCAGTGGGTGGCTGCATGGACCCGTTTGATGGAAAAGAACAACATCGGATGGACCTTTTGGCCTTTCAAAAAGATGGCAAGTCCACGAGGTGTCATGGCCATTACGCAACCCGAAAACTGGGATAAAATTATTGCATTTACTGAAAGTCCCCGAAACAGTTTCGATGAAATCAGGAAGGCCCGTCCTGATCAGGAATTAGTAAAAACGGCGATGCTTCAGATGATCGAAAACTGCAAATTCAGGAATTGTAAAATGAACGAAGGATACATCAGGGCAATTGGCCTGAAGCCGTGAACCCAATTCACCAAATTTGGAGAATTGATGTCCCGGAAAGCGGAATAAGTAATAGGAACAATATAATGTCATATTATTCCCTACAAAATAAAGAATAAGAATAGAACGCGGATTAACGCTGATCAGGCGGATTTAAACGGATTTTAATCCCGACAAGTCGGGATGATTTTCAGATGTTTACGCTTATATTATTCATGCTTGCATGAATAAAAATCCGTTTTAAATCCATGTTATATTTCTTATCTGCGTCTATCCGCTAAATCTGTGGAAATCCGCGTTCTATTCTTCGATTAAATACGACATTATGCTTGTTCTTTTAATTAGTAAATGATAACTAAATGATTTTAATGATATGAACAGTTTTAAATTTTCCATCGCATTGTTGATTCTGGCCGTTTCAGCCTGTAGTAATAAGCCAATCAATAATGTTGCGAAACAACCTGTAAAAAAGGTAGTTCCGGTTAAGGCACAGATATTTGCCACAGCAAAAGACACTGCTTTGCGATTAACGCAAACTGCTGACGCTTTGTTTACAGATTTTGGGCAACCTCTGGAAACCCAGGTGTGTATATTTGTCGATCCAACCCACACCTTTCAAACATTTGTTGGTATTGGTGGCGCTTTAACCGATGCCTCTGCTGAAGTTTTTGCCAAATTGCCACGAGAATCGCAAAAAGAATTTCTTTCAGCCTATTACAATCCTGAAAAAGGAATAGGATACAATCTTGCACGCACAAACATTGCCAGTTGTGATTTCTCGAGTGGAACGTATGCTTATGTTGCTGAAAAAGATTCTTCATTGGCTAGTTTCAGCGTTGCCCACGATGAAAAATTCAGGATTCCATTTATCAAACAGGCGATTGCTGCGGCTGGTGGAAAATTGCCTCTTTTTGTCAGCCCCTGGAGTCCTCCGGCCTGGATGAAAGATAATCAGGATGCGTTGCACGGTGGAAAGCTTCTTCATAAATATGATCAGTCATGGGCGAACCACTATGTGAAATTCATCAAAACATATCAATCACTGGGTATTCCGGTTTGGGGACTTTCGGTTCAGAACGAACCAATGGCGAAACAAAAATGGGAATCGTGCATTTTTACAGCGGAAGAGGAGCGGGATTACATCAAGAATTTCCTGGGGCCAACCTTAGCGAAAAATGGTCTTGGCGATAAAAAACTGATTGCCTGGGATCACAATCGTGATCTGATCTACCAAAGAGCCAGTGTTTTATTGAGCGATTCAGTGGCGGCAAAATATATCTGGGGAATCGGGTTTCACTGGTACGAAACATGGACTGGCAGCGGAATGCAGTTCGAAAATCTTAAACGTGTCAACGAGTCTTTTCCTGATAAAAATCTGATTTTCACTGAAGGTTGTGTCGAGAAGTTCAGTTTTGACAAGGTGAACGATTGGTCGCTTGGTGAAAAATATGGTAATTCAATGTTGAATGATTTTAACTGTGGTACTGTTGCATGGACCGATTGGAATGTTCTTCTGGATGAAACCGGAGGACCAAATCATGTCGGTAATTTATGTTTTGCACCAATCCATGCCAATACCCAAACCGGCAAACTGATTTATACCAATAGCTATTATTACATCGGGCACTTTTCTAAATTCATTCACACCGGAGCCAAACGCATAAGCTGTTCCAGTAATCGCGACAAACTTCAATCAACAGCTTTCATCAATCCTGATGGGAAAATGGTGGTGATAGTGCTAAACCTTTCAGGTGAAAAGTTGCCATTCAGGCTGTGTATTGCGGGTAAGGCAGCTCAGGTAACCAGTTTGGCTCACTCGATTACGACGGTAATTATCTAAAGATCAAGGTTTATTTGTTGATTCGTCATTCTCGATTTTCTTCACCGCTATATATTGATTATCTCCAGAGTCGGAAATAACCAAATGGTAATGACTTTCAGTAGGTTTCTTTTCTTCGGAGGAGGTATTTATTAATTGAATTTCCAATATCTCACCAATTTCGAAAAGGGTGTCGGCGGTAAAATTATGTGTTCCACTTAGCCATTTGGTGATTACTGAAGCTTGCTTTCCCATTTGTCTGGCCATCTCAAGTTTCGAAATATTCTTTGACTTCATAGCATCAAAAATTCGTGCGGCAAGTTGCATCCGTTTGTCCGTCATTTTTTGATCTTCAGGAGTTATTTCGGCGAATACTTCGTCCAACACTTCACTATGATATTTTTCAGCTGATTTCTTCACCATCGTAAATAATTATTCTACCGAAATTTCATCAATAAATATCCAGTTTGCTTTGCCCCGATTTTGGGACACCACTTTTACAAAATTGGCAGTTACCGGGTTGAAGGTTGTTGCGAAATCCTTCAATTGTTTTTCGCCTGAAAGTGGATCAACGTCATTTAAAACCTCAGCTACTTTCTGAAATTTCACTCCATCAGCCGAAACAAAGAATTCCAATTTTTTCGGAAAAAGGATACCATTACCTGTGTCCTGGAGCGACCCAACCGAGATGTTGTGAATTTCGGTAGCCTGTTGTAAATCAATCACTACTTCCATATTGGTTGGTATCCATGCCTGCCATTCGCCGTCAGCAAAATTAGTGCTTCCGCGAACTCCGTTTACGAGTGTATATTCGCCCGAACCTTTGTAACGTTCGCTGTAAGGAATGATATATTTTACTGGTTTTACGGTTGCTTTATTGATGTTAAACGACTTAATCATTGGTTTTACGGCGGGCTGACCATTCAAAAAGGTGACTGCTTTCAGCGTTGCAGTTTTATCCAAAAGAATAGGTTCAGTATATTTTAGCCACAATGAATCAGGCTCGCTATCATTGGTAGTATAATGAATTTCATTGCTGGCCAATTCACTGTTCAGACTTACTGCCAGTTGTTTTTTCTCAAGGTCGATGTGGGTTTTAGCAGTTACTTTATAAGCGCTTTTCGCATAGTTGATACCCATTAAATCGTAGCGCTTCATAAATAGCTGAATGCGACGCGAGAAATCTTCCCAATTGTGAACTTCCTTCGGACTCCACAATACTTCTGCCAACGCTGCAATTCGCGGAAACGCCATGTATTCGGCATGTTTAATATTGGGTACATTTTCTGACCAAAGATTGGCCTGGGCTCCCAAAATATGTTTGGCGGCTTCGGCGTTCAACTCTTCAGGAACCGGATTAAAATCGTAAACCTTGCTCAGTGGATTGTATCCACCAAACGCCACTGGTTCCTGATTTCCCGGACCTTGGTAATGGTCGAAATAACAAGGCGATTGAGGTGTCATCACTACATCATGGCCTTGTTTGGCTGCATCAATTCCGCCCTGAGTTCCGCGCCAGCTCATCACTGTAGCTTTAGGGGGCAAACCACCTTCCAGAATTTCGTCCCAACCAAGCAAAACCCTGCCTTTTGAGTTGATGAATTTTTCGATCCGCTTGATGAAATAGCTTTGCAGTTCGCCAACATCCTTCAATCCTTCAGCTTTAATTCGTTTTTTACATTTCGGACATTTTTCCCATTCCGTTTTGGTTGCTTCGTCACCGCCAATATGGATGTATTTCGAAGGGAAAAGATCGATCACTTCGCTCAAAACATCTTCCAGAAACATAAAAGTAGAATCATTTCCGGCGCAATAAATATCGGTAATTGGCCATAATCCGCCCGGAGGAACAATGAAAGGGCCACCTTTGCAGGAGTATTGTGGATAGGCTGTCAATGACGAAGTAACGTGGGCAGGCATTTCAATTTCAGGAACAATGGTAATGAAACGGCTTTGAGCATAAGCAACCATTTCCCTGATGTCTTTCTGTGTATAAAAACCACCATAAGTTGCCATTTCACCGGCTTCCTGTTTCGGGCGCGAACCCCATGGTTTATCTTCCCGGTTGACGCGCCAGGCACCAACTTCGGTCAGTTTTGGATATTTCTTGATTTCAATTCGCCATCCATGATCGTCAACCAGGTGCAAATGAAGTGTGTTGATTTTATGAATTGCCAGATCATCGATCATCCGGAGAACATCTTCTTTCGGGAAAAAATGACGCGAAACATCGAGCATGAACCCACGCCACCTAAATGCCGGGCGATCGGAAATGCTAACGACCGGAACCAACCATTCCGTTTTCTCCTGTTTTTGGGCGCTTTCAATTTCAAAAGGAAGCAATTGACGCAATGTTTGAGTGGCATAAAAGAAACCTGCCGGTTTGGCTGCCTTGATTTCAATACGGTTTTTCGAAACTTCCAGCGAATAAGCCTCAGGTTCCATGGCCATTTCATCCTTAAAATAAACCTGATTGAAAACTTCGTCGCCACCGATTATGATTTGCGGTTTCCAGCCAGCCGATTTTTCGAACAATTTGGCAAATTGCGATGCAATAACTTGTTGATCAACATTTTCGACAACAATCCGGGTGCTTCTTTTAAACCTGAAAGAAGATTGGCCCAAGGTCATATTCTGAGGTTGAGGGATCAGTGCAAGTTCATTTGCAGTGAAGGTTTTATTGGGTTTACAGCTCCAAACGAAGATGCAGCAAAGCAAAATGATGATTCCGGTTAATGTTCGTTTCATGATGATTTTCTTTGTTATAGGTGCCACCAAGATAGTACAAATTCTTTGTTGAATCATGATTTTTGTGATACCGAGGTGTGAGGTAAAAATGCCAACTACCTATCAAAACTGAAATATTCTGAAGCCTAACTCACCCATTTATGGCGCCGGACTGAAAGACAAACTGCCGCTGGTGCTTTTCTGAGATGCATCTGGCAATGGTTATCTGTTCTCATCAGGCTAAAAATCGGGGGTGGAAAAGCAACTCCTGAAAGTGATTTCGGCAGTTGAATCGAACCGGAAAATGGGAGAGGTGAAAGGTTCATGTAGTAAGTAGGTTTAATAATCTGAATAATTTTTAAAAATCGCCTAACGTTTCACGCATTGGTGCTAGTTGGATTTACGAGGATTAATCTTTACAATTACAAATTTTGAAACGAGTTATGAAGTTTTATTAACCACTGAAGTCCCACAAGCACCAATGCAGCTGATATCGGATGTGGTATTAGTCTGTTATGGCATTTTATTTTAATTCAACTCTATGAGAATTATAAAATTTATTTTTGTCTTTAGATTTCAGAGAATCTAAAGCGTTTTTCAAAGAATCTATTACCACTAAATGCCGAATCTCGGCAATTCTTATTTGAGATAATGACGTATTCAGTGATTTCAATAGAGAGTCTTTAGTGTACAATTGTGATGATATATTTTCTTTATGAATTCCTCTGTAAGTATTAGATATTGAAACAAATAAGCTACCTAAGGAGATTATAGCCGTTATAATAAATATAATTTTAAGCACCTTATTCGATGTCTTAATATTATTATTAGTTATAATAGTTGATTGATTAGCCTGAACCATTAATGGATTAAGAACTTCTTGCCATTTTGCATTTTCATCAAGTAATTTTAAAGTTGCAGTTTGCAATTGCAAAGTAGCACTTGAAGAATTTATAGCATTTACTTTTAATCTAGTATCCAGTTCAATATACTCTACATCAGTGAACTCATGACAATGCTTGCATTTTTTTGCTTCTAACGCTATTTCTTCAGCGCAATAAGGACATTTTTTTGTTTCCATAAAATAAATTCAAAGGGACATAAAGTTGATTAAGAATTTGTAAGCATATCCGATATCTCGTTTATACTATACCAAAGGTAATGATATGCATTGGTTTTTTTCTGACTATCAATAACATTTGGTAATCATATTTTGCAAAAAACAATAGGAATTGAGGAACCGCCTTCGACAGATTCAGGCAGCGAGCGTTTCAACAGATTTATTTCATGGCTACAAATGAGGTTCGAAGCACCGCTCCCAGAGCGCAAAGCAGTCGAAGGGAGCATTGATCCAAAATTTCTCATTTCATCTTTTTTAACTGAACGAGTTAAACAATTTAGGTTTCAGATTGGTTATGAACTTGTTAAATTATTCGGTCATTCAGAAGTCGGCGAGGCAAATCTTTAAAAATTAGAATATGCAAACAATACTTGGCTCGGGTGGTGCAATTGGCGTTGAACTGGCAAGAGCGCTTAAAGAATTCACTGATGAAATCAGGCTGGTCAGCCGAAACCCACAAAAGGTAAATTCCACCGATATACTTATGCCGGCAGATTTGTTAAACGCTGAGGATGTGCGGTTGGCTGTGAAAGGCTCTTCTGTCGTTTATGTAACTGTTGGTTTTACATACAGCGTAAAGGTTTGGCAGGAAAGCTGGCCAAAATTTATTTTCAACGTGATTGCCGCTTGCGAAGAATTCAATTCAAAGCTGGTATTCTTCGACAACATCTACATGTACGATCCGAATTTCCTGAATGGAATGACCGAAGAAACTCCAATCAATCCATCGAGTAAAAAGGGAAAGATCAGGGCTCAGATTGCCCAGATGATTATGGATGAGGTGAAAGCTGGCAAACTTACCGCTATGATTGCCCGGTCGGCTGATTTTTATGGTCCCGGAATCAAGAACAGTAGTATGCTAAACGAAACAGTCATCAAGCCGTTGAGCTCAGGCAAAAAGGCAAATTTGATGGGGCCTTCCAACTTTAAACATTCTTATACCTACACTCCCGATGCCGGATGGGCGACTGCTATTTTAGGAAATACCGATGATGCTTTCAATCAGGTTTGGCACATACCAACGGGGGAAAATCCGTTTACAGGGAAAGGATGGGTGGAAGCAATTGCCACGGAACTCGACGTTTCACCTAAATTTCAGACGGTGCCAAAATTGATGGTTCGGTTACTCGGCTTGTTTATGCCGATCATGAAAGAATTGGTTGAAATGATGTACCAGTATGATCGCGACTATGTTTTCGACAGCAGTAAATTCGAGAAACGCTTCGATTTTACGCCAATGCCTTACCTCAACGGGATTCATGAAACTGTAAAACACGATTTCCCGGCATTATTTCATAGCTGCAAAAGTTCAAAATAGCGCCGCTCCCTGAGAAGCGTGCGTGTCGAAAGGAGCATTCCGGGTGCCGCGATTTCTAATCGCGCTTAGCTCAAAAACGGAGATTAAAAATCTCCGCACCCAGATACTTCACTATAGCCTGATAATAAAATCAGTCAGATTTCCGTCGGCTTCCAAGTTTAGTTTTTTACGGAGACGATAGCGATGGTTCTCGACTCCACGGACTGAAATGCCCAAAAGTGGCGCTATTTCTTTCGATGCGAGGTTCATCCAGAGAAAAGCGCACAGACGCAAATCGCTGGGTGTGAGATCTTCATAATTGTCTTTCAGCGTTTTCATAAATTGCTCGTATGCCCGCTCAAAGTTGGCTTCAAATACCTTCCAATCGTCCTGACTGCTCATATTGGCATCTATTTTTCCAACCAGATTGTCGTAATATTTGTCCGGATAGCGCATGCCAAGCTTTGTTTTTTGATTTTGCAGCATCTCTTTAAGATCCATCAAAAATTCGTTTTTCTTAATGATTGCCATTGTTGAACTAGCCAGTTCCGAACTTTTAAATGAAAGATCAGCCTGAAGGTTTTCATTCCGGAGTTGAATGAGTTCTCGTTCTTTTTCTTCCCTTTCGCGGCTTTCTTTTTGGCGTGTCCGTGCAATGATACTTCTCCTGAAAACCACAAGACTGGTCAGTACGATCAGGAAATAGCCTGTATTAGCCAACACCGAACGGTACCAGGGTGGCAAAATAACCAGATTCATTGAATACTCCTGGCTCGATTCGCCCCATGAATTAACCGCCTTGATTTTGATTTTGTAATGTCCGACCGGCATACGTTTGAAACTGAAAATCGGTTTGTCTAGCGGTTCCGACCATTGTTGGTCGAGTCCTTCTATAAACGAGTGGTAATTAGTGTTATCGCTGCCGAAAAACGGAAAAGAGAAGCGCAATTGCAGGTTGTTGCGGTTGTAGTGCAGGGCAACTTCCTGCCCGGTCAGTGGTAAATCGCGGACTTGTTCATTGGTACCGCTTGTTGTGATCCGCCTCAGTTCTGGTCTTTTTCCTGAAATCAGTGATGCAGGGCTAATTGTGTCGGCGTTTAGGAGCGCGTATCCGTTTTCGAGACAAACAATGGCTTTGCTGGCGCTAACCGGAACAATGTTTTCGTATCCGGTGATCAGTTGGTTATTAAAAAGTCCGGTTGGATATTCTTTTATCTTTTTGACCACTGAATTTTGTATGCTGAACAAGCCACACGACTGATCGGTAATCAGCCAGTTTTAGCCCCCTTGATCCCTTAACTTGACGGTTATGCCCTTCATGGGATTTAGGGGTATTATGAAGATAATACATCATTATCTCATTCTTATTACTTATACTTTTTCCCAATTCAACCTATTATTTGCGTTTCCAAGTTTATGGATGGCCAGTTTGTGTGAATAATGTAAGTTTTACCTGAAATTTTGTAACACTTATCCTGCAATAAGTGTTGACCTTTGTTTAACAAGAAGAGGTGCACATATAAATCATTACATTCTACGTAGTGATTTGTGTTTTTAAAGAGAGCATTTATGTTGATGTAGTTTGGTTTATAATGGTTGACATTCTGTTAGTTATAGCTTGCTGAGTGAAACGTGATGAGGTAAAAGTGTAGTTGTTATGCAACATCTTTCAGCAGTGATGAATCAGAGGTGTAACGTTTTTCTTTTTTTTCGATTCAGACCAGAGTAACTTTGGTAATCGAATTTTTGTAAGCTAAACCATGAAACTTGCTCCGGAACAAAGGAGCAGGCATCAGAAAGTATAGAAATTCATTTTATGTTTTTGATTTTCATTTCATTTCAGAGATTTCGATAAAGCTAATTTACGAAACATTTGTTTCTCAGAACCAAGTATGATTAAAAAAAGGTGAACCCTTTCGAATCCACCTTTTAAAATATCCATTAATTAAAACTTAAACCGGCATATCAGGAAGACTCCATGGTTTGCGGTAAGTATGCTTGATCAGTTCGGCTGCAAATTCAGTTGCAGGAACCGGGTCAGTATATATTTTGGCGAATGTTGGATTACCATCAGTGATGTTAAACTTATCTTCCACAACGATTTTGATTTGTTCGTCAGGAGTGATGTTCGTGAATTTCATGTTTGGTCCGTCCCACATCAATTCTTTGTTCAGTGTCTGTAAACGAACTGCCAAAACGCCCATGACGACCATTTCGTTAAATGGTCCGGCTTCACTGAAGTCAGAAGCAGTTTTTACACGGTTTTCAGGAGATTCTTTACATGCACGTACCCAATCCATTTCGTGGCCACCGTCCATCGCTTTTTCAATTCTTCTTCTGAATTTTGGAGCTTCAGGTGTTTCAACTTTACCACCTGGACGTAAAATCCATGGATTTACTCCATAGCAACCACAAACTAGAATTCCTTTGGTTCCGTGAAACATTACACAGCCACCTGCATCGTTTGGATTTTTCCCTGCAGGCCATCCTTCGGGAAGCATAGGTTTGATACCTCCATCGAACCAGGAAACTTCAACCTGAGGAAGCAGAGCGCCTTTTTTCGATCCTTTCCAGGCGCGTTTTGCTGCATGGGCAGGGAAGGTTAATTTTACTGACTGTGCAGTTGGAGCACAATCCTGAAGTAAGCACAAACAGCTTTGCCACCATTGACCAGATATACGTTGGGCATTGGCAAAAATCTACAATCAAAAAAGCAAAGTCCATTAAACTTTGACTATACAATAAAGGTGACAAGTGCCATTGATTCTACCAATAAATTTTCGGTAATTACTGAAGATGAACTTTTGACCTTGGTTCAAAAACAAACTTTTAAATATTTCTGGGATTTTGGTCATCCGGTTTCAGGAATGGCCCGCGAACGCAATACCTCAGGCGATGTAGTCACTTCAGGAGGAACAGGCTTTGGCATTATGGCCATTCCGGTTGCAATCGAGCGCAAATTTATTTCCCGAAGCGAAGGGTCAGTACGTATCCAAACCATTGTCGATTTCCTGAAGAATAAAGCTGGTCATTTTCATGGCGCTTTTTCTCACTGGATGAATGGAATTTCAGGAGCAGTTGTGCCGTTTGGAACCAATGACAACGGAGCCGATATCGTGGAAACTTCGTACCTGATGATGGGTTTACTTACTGCCCGACAGTATTTTAATGGAGCCGACCCAGCCGAAACCAAGTTGCGAACCGATATAAATGCATTGTGGGATGCTGTTGAATGGGACTGGTTCAGGAAAAATGGCGAAAATGTGCTGTACTGGAACTGGAGTCCTGATGCCGGATTCGCGGTGAATGTGCCGGTTCAGGGCTGGAATGAGTGTTTGATAACATACATCATGGCAGCTTCATCAACAACGCATACCATTCCGAAAATAGTTTACGACAACGGATTTGCAAAGAACGGCGCAATTAAAAACAACAAAAGCTATTACGGTTACCAGTTGCCTCTTGGGGAAGCACTCGGTGGACCATTATTTTTTGAACAATATTCATTTCTTGGAATAAATCCCAACGGATTATCGGATGCGTATGCCAATTACCAGATGCAAACACTGAACCACACCAGAATCAATTTCGAATATTGTAAGGCAAATCCGAAGAACTATTTTGGGTACAGCAAACAATGCTGGGGCCTTACTGCAAGCGATATTCAGGGTAGCTATACTGCCAGTTCTCCAACCAACGACCGGGGATTTATTGCACCAACTGCTGCATTATCTTCCATGCCTTATACTCCCAAAGAATCAATTGAAGCATTGAATTTCTTTTATTACAAACTGGGCAACAAAATTTGGGGAAAGTATGGATTCGTCGATGCATTTAGTTTAGAGGAGGTTTGGTTTGCCGATTCTTATCTTGCCATCGACCAGGGTCCAATTACCTGTATGATTGAGAATTACAGGAGTGGACTTCTCTGGAACCTTTTTATGTCTGCTCCTGAAGTCAAAGCTGGTTTAACGAAATTAGGTTTTACATACAAGTTGTAAACTGTGCTTTAAAGGGTTAGAAATGAACTTTCTCGCTTTCTGTTCATTGAGCTACTCTTTATATACATCTTTTATGAGTGAAATGATTGATTTCGAGAACAGAAACGGCCTGAAGGGCCAATATAATCTAGCCCAGGGTCCGCCAGCTGGCGGATCGCCCTGGGTTTGAGAGCGAAGAGGGAAATCGTCCGCGCGATAACGTTCATAAAAGAGAAAATTTTATTCCGGACGAAAGAGATGACCTCTTGTTTCCTAAGAAATGAAGTTATACAATTCCGGCTGAACAAAGTTTGTCTTCATGATTATCATGTTTCGCAGACGGTTTTCGCCTTGTTTCCTTTACTGGCCTTTCAGGCTGTGGAAATTAGAACAAACAAAAATTAGAATAATGAATAAAAAAACACAAGTACTTGCGTTTGTTTTGCTTCTGATCGGCAGTTGGATGTTTTCGTGTACAGGCAGCGGCATCAAACAGAAAAAGGAAACAGCCGCTGTTCAGCTTACCGAGAAACAATTGCTCGATTCTATTCAATACCGCACCTTTCAGTATTTCTGGGATGGTGCCGAACCGGTTTCAGGAATGGCCCGCGAACGGATTCACACTGACGGTGTTTATCCGGAAAATGATAAAAACGTGGTGACTTCCGGAGGTTCAGGATTCGGCGTAATGGCTATTTTAGTTGGTATCGGGCGGGGCTTCATTACTCGTGAAGCCGGAGTGGAGCGTCTGGGCAAAATCGCCGCATTTCTCGAAAAAGCTGACCGTTTTCATGGAGCATGGGCTCATTGGATGTTTGGCGAAACCGGTAAAGTCAAACCATTCGGAGGCAAAGATGATGGCGGCGATATTGTCGAAACCTCTTATCTGGTTCAGGGATTGATTTGTGCGAAAAACTATATGAAACAGGATGTTCCGCTGGAAAAAACTTTGGCAGAAAAACTTGATAAGCTGATCCGTGGAGTAGAATGGAGCTGGTACCAGAACGGGAAACCAGCTTTGTACTGGCACTGGTCGCCAAAATATAACTGGGAAATGAATTTCCCAATTGAAGGCTACAATGAATGCCTGATTGCATACATTCTTGGAGCCAGTTCGCCAACTTATCCATTGTCACCCGACACTTACCACAAATGCTGGGCTCGCAATGGCGGCATCAATGGTGAAACCACCAAATACGGTTATACCCTGAAACTGAAACACAATGGTTCGCCGGAATACGGAGGCCCGCTCTTTTGGTCGCACTATTCTTATTTGGGACTCGATCCGCGAAACCTGAAAGACAAATATGCCAACTATTGGGATGAAACCCGAAACCATGTAATGATTGATTATCAGTATTGTGTCGAAAATCCAAAGAAATTCAAAGGCTACGGTCCTGATTGCTGGGGACTAACAGCCAGTTATTCGGTAAATGGATACGATGCACATACGCCGTCGAACGACAAAGGGGTGATTTCGTCAACTGCAGCACTTTCGTCGTTTCCATATTCTCCGGAAGAAAGTATGCGTGCTGCGCGCTATTTCTACGAAAAACTAGGTGATAAACTTTGGGGGCCTTATGGATTCTACGATGCTTTCAGCGAAACCGAAAACTGGTTTCCGCAACGTTATCTGGCAATTGATCAGGGACCAATTGTGGTGATGATCGAAAACTATCGGTCACAATTACTCTGGAAACTGTTCATGAAAGACAAAGATGTTCAGACCGGATTGACCAAACTGGGATTTAGCTTTTAAAATAAAAGCCCCTTTCCCGTTTCCCCAAGGGGAAAAGCTTGGGGTGCCGTTTAAAAAGGAAATGCTAATTAATTCACAAATTAAACTCCCCTCCTTTGGAGGGGTTGGGGGAGGCTACAAAAACATGAAAACACCAAAGAACTTATTAATTGTAATAGCCTTGTTCTCTTTCATTCTGACGTTGGATGCGCAGAATAAATCACTGGATAAGGATCAGAAAATGAACACTTTTATTGATGATCTGATGGGGAAAATGACCCTCGATGAAAAGCTGGGCCAGCTAAATCTGCCTTCATCTGGCGACATTACCACCGGCGCAGCCAACAGTTCAAACATTGCTGCGAAAATCAAAGAAGGTAAAGTGGGTGGTCTTTTCAACATCAAAACAGTTGAAAAAATCCGTGATGTTCAGAAGATCGCTGTTGAGCAAAGCCGACTGAAAATCCCTTTGATTTTTGGTATGGACGTGATTCATGGTTACCAGACTGTATTCCCGATTCCGCTGGGCATGTCGTGCAGCTGGGACATGACCTTGATTGAAAAAAGCGCCCGAATTGCCGCACAGGAAGCCAGCGCAGACGGTATTTGCTGGACATTCTCGCCGATGGTGGATATTGCACGCGATCCGCGTTGGGGCCGTGTTTCCGAAGGTTCAGGTGAAGATCCGTACCTCGGTTCACAAATTGCTCGGGCCATGGTGAAAGGTTACCAGGGCGACGACCTGCGGAAAAACAATACAATCATGGCTTGTGTCAAGCATTTTGCGCTGTATGGCGCTGCCGAGGCTGGTCGCGATTACAACACCACCGACATGAGCCGAATCCGCATGTACAACGAATATTTGCCGCCTTATAAAGCAGCCATCGATGCTGATGCGGGCAGCATCATGTCATCGTTCAACGAAATAGATGGTATTCCGGCGACTGCCAACAAATGGCTGATGACTGATTTGCTTCGTAAAGAATGGGGGTTCAAAGGTTTTGTAGTGACTGACTATACCGCAATTTTAGAAATGGTCGATCACGGGTTGGGAAACCTGAAAGAAGTTTCGGCGCTCGCACTTCAGGCCGGAATCGACATGGATATGGTGGCCGACGGTTTCCTGAATACCCTGAAAGAATCGCTTGATAATGGGAAAGTTACTCAACAGGAAATAGATCAGGCTTGTCGTCTTATTCTCGAAGCCAAATATAAGCTCGGACTTTTTGATGATCCATACCGCTATTGCGACTTGAACCGCGCTAAAACTGAAATTTTTACACCTGAAAACCGTCAGACAGCTCGCGAAATTGCAGCCCAAACATTTGTTTTGCTCAAGAACGATAAGCAAACGCTGCCAATTCAGGGAAAAGGAACCATTGCATTGATTGGCCCACTGGCCGACAATCGTGAAAACATGCCTGGAACCTGGAGCGTAGCAGGTGATTTTGCGAAATCAGTATCCTTGCTCGATGGGTTAAAAAATGCGGTTGGCAACACTGCGAAAGTACTTTATGCCAAAGGCACCAACGTTGTAAGCGCCCCCCAACTCGATGCACGGATCAGTGTTTTCGGGAAACCAACCAAATGGGACAAACGCTCGCAGAAGGAAATGATTGCCGAAGCGGTTGCGGTAGCGCGCAAATCGGATGTGGTAATAGCTGCCGTAGGCGAAGCCGCT
>Ga0209539_1000777_pt1 | contig 17987 bp, 14 predicted proteins | sample BarGraNGADG00312_2_FD_184499 | JGI IMG/M metagenome (GOLD analysis project Ga0209539, IMG submission 184499) | Arctic peat soil microbial communities from Barrow, Alaska - Barrow Graham LP Ref core NGADG0011-312 (SPAdes) (version 2) | ecosystem: Environmental > Terrestrial > Soil > Wetlands >... | reverse complement strand
GTGTACCTGCCGGGAGCGCCGCAGCGGGGCGCATCGGCGAGGCCTTCAAGGCCCACCCGCGCGAAGCGCACGCGCCACTTGCTGACCGTGGCGGGGCTGGTCTGCAGCTGCGCGGCGATGGCGCCCGTGCCCATACCGTCGGCGGCCAGGAGGATGATGCGGCTGCGGAAGGCGAGGCGCTGCTCGGTCTTCGCGCCGCGCACGTTCTTCTCCAGTGCGCCTCTCTCCTCGGCGGTGAGAACAATCGCTGTGGAGGTGTAAGCCATGCGTCCTCCTTGCTGGGGTGGAGAGCTTGTCCGGCAAGGATAGCACGTTAGGCTTACTTCTGCCATTAGATACTAGGACGCGGGACACTAGAATGACCGCGCCGACAACCCGAATCGCGTCGACTCCCGCGCTTATGCACCACTGGGCGCCCCTTCGCGTTTGACGCCCACGACGCGGACGGCTCTCGCCGAACAGATCGTCACCGTCGAGAGTCGCATCAAGGAACGGTTCAGCGCCCGCACCACGGGCCTTCCGTTAGCCCCGCCCCAATAGCCATAGACCTGCGCCTCGAAGCCACAGAGCTCAAGAGCACGCGCCAGTCTGTAGGGGTGGAGCAAGCGTTCAGGAACGGAGCCATCTGGGTCGATCGGCATCGCTCCGCGGCGGAAACGCCGGCCCGGAAACACCCCACGCTCCAGGAAGCAGTCGCAGGCCTCGGCCACCTGATCGAACGTCATGGAAAACGTCTCGCGGGCAAGCCGAGCTCTGTCGCTTTCCCCCATCTGGGGACAGCGCTTGTCAATGAAGGCACGGCGACGCTCCTCGTAGCAGGTGCCAACCGGATAGTTGTCGACGAAGCGATCGCTGGGCCCACGCTCAAACGCTGCCCATATGCGATGGTTCCGTCTCCTTATGAAGGGGTTCATGCCGTTGTTGCCATCTGAGACGATCAATACACCCCCGGGTTTGAGAACCCGGGCTGCCTCGGCGGCAAAGCGACCCACCTCAAGGTAGTGCGAAACGGCCTCGATCGAGAGGATAGCGTCAAATCGTGCTGCCTCGTACGGCATCCGCGCTGCGTCTCCGCGGCTGATGTACAAGTGCTGTTGTATGGGAGATGGCAGGAGGTGGCGATAGGAACCAATGGTCCTGATCATGCCCTCGTGAATCTCAAGGCCATGCAGCTGCTCTGCGCCGAGCAGCCCGCAAAGCACAAGCGCGAAGCCAAAACCGCAGCCGACGTCGAGAACAGCCTTGCCCGACACGTCGACGCCGGCAAGGTCGAGGAGGTCCGCCACATGGACCGCAAGCTTGACGCTGGCCAAAGGGTCTCGCAGATTGCCACAGTAAGATTCGAGGAATGGATCATAGGCATAGCTCTGATGCTCGAAGACACTGACGGCGATGCGGTGCAATTGCTGACCAAGTCCGACTGCGTCTTCCACCGCATGAGCGCCAGCGCCATACATGTCACCAGTCAGCATAAACATCCTCTCCCGGACCATACTCACTATGAATCGGTTTGGCCAATACTATTGTCTGCGTGGTCCATTGCAACTCTCCCGACTGGGCAGGCTCGTCCCGGACATGGCGCAGCACGGGGTTCATCAGGATGTGAGGTCATCTTGCCGGCCATCTCCTTGCCAACCTATCGCGTCATGTCCGCCGTCGGCAGCGGCTTGGCCGCGTCGAATAGACTGAGGGCAGCCGGGCATAGCTTGGAAGGAAGCTGGTGGTCTTGAGAATCGCTTTCGACATTGCAGCCCTCGACCGCGGCGGGGCCGAGCGGCAAACACTGGAAGTGGCATGTGGGCTGTCCGACTTAGGACACGATGTGCTTCTTATCGTAAACAAGCGGGCAGAGCACTTCGCGGAGTACTTCGATCGAGTGCGAATCACGGAGCTTCGTCGGACACATCGCCGGGATGTTCGCGTCGTGCCTGATATTCGGCGTGCTCTCAGAGCCTTCGAGGCGGACGTGTGCGTGTGCGTGATGTTCAATGCCTCATTGTGGGGACGACTGGCTGCCGCCTCGCTGGTATGCCGGGTGGTCGTTGCGGAGCACTCGACGAAGGCTAAGACGCCGCTCGCGGAGCGCTTGACGAACGTCCTGCTGCATAGCGCGACCGAGACTGTGATCGCGTGCGCTGAGGCCCAGGTCGAGGCTCTCGTTCGTGGGGGACATCAGAGGCGGAAGATCCGCGTGGTTCGGAACGGCGTGAACGTCGGACGGTTCGCCCGGGACGATCAAGGGGCGATCAAGGTGCGTGCTGAGCTAGGCGTTCCGCTAGGCGCTGCACTCGTCATGCTCGCGGCTGCCCACCGCCAAGAGAAGCGCCACGACCGATTCGTATCACTGATCGAGCGCCTGCATGGAAACGGCACACCCGCTTGGGGCCTCATGGTGGGTGGGGGCCCCTTGCTCGGAGAAACGACTGCCCTCGCCCAGGCGAGTCCTGTCTCCGATTGGCTTCGCGTTACCGGGCCGATGGTGGACATGCCGGCCGCGTATTCGGCAGCGGACGTCGTGGTGCTCGTGTCAGACGACGTCGAGACCTTCCCGCTGTCCTTCCTGGAGGCACAGGCGTGTGAAGTCCCAGTCGTCGGCATGGACACCGGCGGCGTGCGCGAGACGCTGATCGACGGGCAGAGCGGGTTCGTCGTGGAGCAGGGTGACCTTGAAGGTATGGCTTCGATCACAGCTGCTCTCCTGGCGGATCGTGGTCTACGCGGGAACATGGGCAGAGTCGGGCGCGCTTTCGTACAGGAGCAGCTGTCCACCGAGGCAATGGTCAACGGCTACGAGCGAGTCCTCGCGCAGGCCGCGGAAGGCAGGGCTCCATGACCCCGCTTCCCCGCGGGATTGTCCGGAACGGACACAAGCCAGTCCCGTGCGACCTCATCCTGTCGGGCGACTCGCCGCACATCCGCCAAGTCGTTACCGGTTTCTACGAGCTCGCCGCCGCTGGACTCGTCACCCTGCGCGTCTGGGGCGAGCCGCGTAGTGAAGCCATGGAATGGCTCGATCCACTCTCCCTGCGCGCCGTCATCGCCGGCCGCCGCGTGATCTACGACGCCAGCGACGGCTGGTACATCCCGCCGGAGCTGGAGCCCTATCTGGCGAGCACCGTGCACTACTTCAAGCGCGCCCTCGACCCGCGGCGCCTCGACGGGATGCCGGCCACAGTCCAGGTCTCGCCCCTCGGGCTCAACTACCTCGTCACCAGCCGTCGCAACCTGTGGCATCGCGGCGTGCGCCCGTTCAATCCGCGCCGCTTGACGCGGAGCTTCGCGCGGCGCGCAAGCGTCCTTACCAGTCGGCTTGGGGCTCTTGACGTGCGCGAGATGCACATCGCCGATTTCGAGGTCCCTCCCGCCGCGGACGCCGCTCCGCAGGTACTCTTCATGTGCCGCGCCTGGCCCCCGAGTGAACCAGTGGAGTCAGACTACCTGCGCACAGATCGCGAGGCCGTGAATGAGATGCGCGCCGCCTGCATCCGCGCCGCTCGAGCCGAACTCGGTCACCGGTTCTTCGGGGGTTTCGCCGCAGACGAGTTCGCGCGACGCGAGTACGGCGACTGCCTGCTGCCCGACCGCGGAGCGAGTGACCGGCATGCCTTCCTCGCCCGCGTGCACACGTCGGCAGTGTGCGTCGCGACTACCGGCCTGCACGGCTCGATCGGTTGGAAGACGGCCGAGTACGTGGCCGCCTCACGGGCCATCGTGTCCGAGCCGCTGCGGTACGAGGTGCCCGGCGGCTTCTCTGCCGGCCGCAACTTCCTGGAGTTCGATTCCCTCGACGCCTTCATTGCTGCCGTCGAATGCCTGCTATGCGATGCCGCGCTGCGCGAGGACATGAAGCGTGCCAACTGGGAGTACTACTGGCGCTGGGTGCGCCCCGACGCGCAGGTCGTGCGCACAATCGAGAGGGTGCTTGGCGAGGTCGGGCGGGACAGAGGCGGAACTGGGGTGTAGCGGGGAGGTCACCGGTCCCGGCTTGCCTGGACGGTGCCGCCGAAGCCCCACCAACCTCAAGGCGCCCGGCAGACGCGCACGATGAGGTCCGTGAAGCGGCTCCCCTGCGAGCGGTAGTCGAACAGCTCCTCAGCCGCACGACGGCCGGCCGCGCCGATCGCCGCAGCCCTCTGCGCGTCATCGAGTACCGCGACCATCTTGTCGGAGAACGCAGCAACGTCGTCAGCAGCTGCGATGTAAGCAGTATCGCCGTCCTGGAGGAATCGCTCGATCTCCCCGACCCGCGTGGTCACCACGGGCCGCCCCGAGGCCAGATACTCGCCGACCTTGCTCGGGAATCTGGCGCGAGAGCGAAGGTCGTCGTGGAGGGGGATGAGGAGTGCGGCGGCTTTCTGGTAGGCCGCCAGGAGAGCTGATCTCTCCAGGTAGCCGCGGATTCTGAGTCTCCCGTCATCGACCGCGTGACGCACGTTCTCCCCGTCAACGACCAGCGCGACGCTCCGCGGTCGCATGCCCGTCACCATGAGTTCGGCCTCCGGGAAGCGCTCCCAGACCATGCGCATGGACCTGAAGACGAACGCGAGGTCGCGCATGTACGCATTCGACGCCGAGTACACGAACAACTGCCCGTTGTCTGGACGCGAGGCAATCACCTGTTCCTGCGTGTCCACCACGATCGGGATCTCGACGATGTCGACCCGGCGACCTATCCACCGGGCCTCTCCGGCAGCCCACTCGGACAGCCACCCGGAGATCGCCACTGCTCCATCGACGGCGGCCAGGTGGGACAGCCGACCGGACAGTCGAGTGGGGAGCCAGGCCTGCATGCGCGGGAGCTCATTGAGTTCAGTTATCACCGGCACCCCGAGATGCTGCAGCCAGCGCAGCAGGAGGTAGACGCTCGGATACCACTTCTCGCTGCCGCCATCGGCCAGGAACACACAGTCAAGGCTCCCGCGAGCCTTGAGCCGGTAGAGCTCCAGGAGCGCCCGCACGTACCCTCTCGCCTCGCGCCAGCGTCGCACCATGAACGAGTCGGACCTCACGGTGGACCCCGGCGTGTAGATGAAGGAAACGCCGTCGGCAGTCCCCGCCACTTGATGATTGCGCACCTCGCCCGGCCGCTCGCTCACGCGCATGCAGATGACGCGCACATCGACGCCCTGCTCCGTCAGCGCTCGCCCCAAGAGACGCACCCTGTTCGTCGCGGCCATGCCCTCAGGGAATCCGAAGGAGCGGATGATGAACACGACGTGCAGAGCCGGCCAAGGCCCCGTCGCTGGCTTCACCTGGCGACCCATCTCCGCCGCTCGAAGTCATACAGCACACAAGGATGCTCATACCAAGGCAAGACCCCGACCTTGTGCAAGATCCTGGGAACCGTGTGAAGGTGATCGAGCCGGAGCCCCATAGCGCGCGCTATGCGAGCCTTGGCGCGCCGCAGTGGGCCGGCGTCCGCCGCGAAGCGCGACGCCAGCAGTTCGGCCTCGCGCGTGTACTCGCCATACCCCAGCTCGCCGAGATGTTCGTCGTGTACCCGCCACCCGCCCAGAACCGTCTCCACGTGATAGAGGGGGGCCAATCTCAGAAAACGCAGCCAAAGGTCGAAGTCGGCGGCGCGACGGAAGTTGTCGTCAAGTCGTCCGCCGGCACGCTCCCAGAGGCTCCGGCGCCAGAAGACGGATTCCTGCTGGATCCACCTGTAGTCCCCGGCCAGAAAGTCGTAGATGTTGAAGTAGCCTCTGCGCACGCTCTTGGGGCCGCCGAGGGTGCTGAACTGAGTCGACATTCCCATAATCCATTGCACTTCGGGTAGCTGAGAGAAGATCTCGGCGACAGTCTCCAGCGTCCAGGGATAGTACAAGTCGGAGCTGTTGATCCAGGCCATGACCTCGCCGGTGGTTCGCGCGAAACCCTTGTTGAGTGCGTCGTACAGCCCATTGTCGGGTTCGCTCACCCAATACGACAGAAGATCGCCGCGCTCCTCGATGATCTCGGCGCTGCCATCATCGGACCCACCATCGATAACCGCGTACTCAAGGTCCCCATAGCCTTGAGAGAGCACGGAGTCGAGCGTGGCACCGATGAATGCCTGCTGGTTGAAAGACGGTGTGACGATCGACAGCCGCATCTTGCCGTCCTTTGGCGCGAGTTCCAGTCTCAACCCCGGGCGCTGATGAGCGGTCTTGCTTCAGGCGACGCTCGCATCAATGGAAGGTGCATCAGCCAGGAGCAAGCCTTCATGGCAACCTCCTCGCTTCGCAGTGAGATCGCAGTTTGGCGACCCGGTGAAGCAGATTCCGGGGCGTCCTGTTTCTCCTCAAGGCAGCGCCCCGAAACGAATCCTACCTCACGAGGGGCGCGCGCCGGAGTGACCGTACTGCTCCTCCCATCTCAAGCTCGGTATCTTGCCATGGTATGCTCCTTCTCAAGACATCTACCTCGTTCGTGCCAAGCTCCCTTCAAAAGCCGCGAGCGCACACCCAGCCGATTGCCCCAACGCCGATTCCCTCGCCACGACTGCGAAGCGGAAAACGGCGAACAAGGAGCTGTATCCCTATTGATACGCAAGGTGATTCACTGGACATTCGACCTCAGCCCCGTGGGTATCCTTCGCGTTATCACCCGACTTCATCGCCTCTCGATCGTGCCCTACCGGAACACGCACCTGAGGCTGGAGCGTGGATGCGAAGTGACCGGCCCTGGAAGGCTTTCGCTCGGGGTGCGCTGGCCGCACACCAGATTCTTGCCGTCACAAATGGTGGCCTCTTCAACGTCAAGGATCACGGTCGAAGGCAAGTTCGGGGTCTATTCCGGATTCACGGTTTTCGTTCACGAGGGGCCTCTCTGTCCTTGGGCAGTGGTTACATCAACACGGGACTCAATCTCGCCTGCTTTCATCTCATCGAGATCGGTAGGGGTGTGCAGATAGCTGAGAACATCAGCATTCGCGACAGTGACAATCACCCCGTAGTTGGCAATCAGCGTACGAAGCCCATACGAATCGGCGACCACGTGTGGATCGGCATGAACACGACAATCTTGAAGGGCGTGTCCGTTGGGAACGGGGCCGTCATAGCCCCCGGTTCTGTCGTCGTCCGCGATGTTCCCGCAAGATCGCTTGTGGCAGGCGTGCCGGCAGTCGTCAAGAAGACAGACATTGACTGGGTCAACTAGCGTCACAGGATTCGCAGTGGCCTCGAGGCCAGGGCGCAGGCGAGGTTCATGTCGGTCGCTACGCTGGCCGGGACGGTGACGAGGCCGACGTCGTAAGCGCGGACCTCGCGCAGCAGGCGAAGCAGTGGTTGCGACAGTGGCCCGCACATGGCGCAACATCAGAGGGCAATCAAAGGAGGTTGGAGGCATGGCACGGGGCTGGCGACGCTGGGCGCTTCGGGGCCCAGGCGCTGCGCGGGGACGGCGCGAGCCCGCGCGGATGTACCGTGCGCAACGAGAGGTGCAGTCCCTCTTCGAGATCGGTGAGTATACCTACGGGACGCCCCAAGCGTGGTCCTGGGGGGAGGGAGCCAGACTGTACGTAGGCAAGTACTGCTCGATTGCCGGCGATGTGACGGTCTTTCTTGGCGGAAGCCACCGAATGGATTGGGCCACCGCCTATCCATTCCCCGTGCTCATGGCTCATGAGTGGCCTGAGGTCTCGACCATCACAGGGCATCCCGCGACAAGCGGCGATGTCGTCATCGGCAATGACGTCTGGATTGGCCAAGGTGCGGCCATTCTCTCGGGCGTCACAATTGGAGATGGTGCAGTCGTCGCAGCGAGGTCCGTCGTCACGAACGACATCCCTCCCTACGCCATTGTCGCCGGCAACCCGGCGCGTGTCATTCGTAAGCGCTTTGACGACGGCACGATTCGTAGCCTGCTTGGGCTCCGTTGGTGGGACTGGCCTCGCGAGCGCGTAAGAGCGAGTGTCGAGGCGCTGTGCGCGCCTCCCGAAACGTCGGAGTTGCTGCGGGCCGGGCCAGCGGAACGAATGCAGTCTGTGGGCACCCACCAGAACTTCGAGAGCAGCATAGCGAGGCTGGACTGTGAGCTTTTCGATGAGATCGGCGCTCTGTCCACCGAAGAAGAGCGCACGTCCTGGCTCGCGCTTCAACGGGCGATGCGCGTCTCCAAGGTCCAGTTCGCGTATCTCGATATCGGATCATCTGCGGGCGGCAGCATCCTGCCTTTCCTGTTGGACCCGAAATGCTCCCAGGTCTTCTGGGTCTCCGGAAGGAACGCCGACAATGCCAACGCCAGCGGCGAAGTGCTGCGGTACCGGGACAACGCGATTGAAGGGGTTATCGAAGGACTTCGCGTGGCGGCTCCGGGTCAATCGAGCAAGCTCGTGCGCCTCGACACGGACGTGAGTGATGTCGATGCGGACTTGATCGCCGACGCCACGGACCTTTGTTTCATCGACGGCGTGCAGTCGGCAGACGCCACAGTCGGTGACTTCCGGTTGTGCCTCCGTGTGTGTGCCCTCGATGCAGTCATCTACTTCCGTCACGCCGCACTAAGTAGACCCGCCATTCGCCGCTGCCTGCACTTGTTGAAGCGCGCCAAACGAAAGCACGCTACATACATGCTGCCCGGCGACACGTTCGCTATCGCTCTCGATGAATCGCCGGTCAACTCCGACCCTGGAATCCGCGAGATGGCCAGAGACGGCAAGTGGTGGCTAGCGAGCATGGACCTCTCCGACAGGGTGCTCTCCGCTGTCAGCCGGACTCTAGGCAGAATTCGCGATGCGCTGCGAACAGCCGCTGGCTGACTGACTCGGCATGCGTGGGATGCGGCCCTTCCCCCCGCACTGCGTTGTCTTGAGCAAGAGTCTGACGGCGACCTTCGTGATCTTGACTGTGAAGTTGTCACACCGTCGGTCGACGCGGTGCCAGAGGACTTGTTGCCGCCCCTGTTCTGGCTGCGCGCCGCTGCGCGGATTCAGAAGTAGGCGGAGCGAGATCCCTGAGGACGATGGGATGGCACCGATCCGATGGAATGCCCGTTAGCGACTTGGCCACGCATAGCGTGACTGCCTCGACGTCGGTGATTCGTCGCCGAGCCTTGTTACCTGCCCACGTCGGTAGATCGGCATCACGCGGCCGCGCAATCTGCCTGGGGCGATGTCCCTTCCTTACCCCAGGTCCACTGATCGGCTCGGGTCCCAAGTGATGGTTCCGATCCCTGCACCGTTCTGCTTCTCATCCTCGAAGAACTCCTTCGTCTCGTAGCTACCGCGTAGCCTCTGCCAAAGACGGTACACCTCTCCAGAGTCGTTCGGTGTCTCCGCCCCATACCGTCTGCGATGATCCATGCAGATATCGTGGAAGGCAATGAGTCCCCCATCGCGGACAAGCTGACGATACGCTTCGAAGTCCGCTTCAGCCCCCCTGTAGCTGTGGTCGCCGTCAATGAACAAGAGATCAAGCTTCGCCGATCCCAGGCGCCTTCTGACTTCGCTTACTGTGCTTGGGCGGGCTGATTCCCCACACACGAACTCTTGCCTCACTATCCAAGTCGGGCAGTAGGCCCTCAGGAGATGAATGTTGCGTAAGCGCACGTCGACGCCGAGCACATGTCGGCTCGTCTTGAGCGCGTTGGCGAACATGAAACTCGTCCCTCCATCGCGTACGCCGATCTCCAGCACGTTGGCCGGCCTCTCGCCTTCGATGTAGGCCAGGAACCTCAGGAACTCTACCCTGTTCTGGCCAATGCCAATGTGGGAGCTTGCGAAGCTGAACAGATCCTCTGCTGATGAACACGACTCCCACTCGCGCCGCCATGACACGCGATTGGGGGAAAGGAGAAAAGACAACGCACGGCACCTTTCCTTTGCGGCCCACCTAGCACGAGCCGCCAACTGGCGCACGGAATGCCTCATTGCCGCCTCCTTCGCGCGGATGCACCGCTCCGTACCCCCGACCGGACCCATGCATCGGTCCACTCTTCATGTTACTCCAAGGGCCGACTCCCGTGTTCCTGGGCTTGGATTTGCCCCGTTCTCGCTACCACCTCTTCATGCGGCAACCAAGGCCGGCTCCTAGCCCTGCCTCGTCTTCCATTCGAACTCCGCCGGGCTCAAGTAGCCAGGCGCCGAGTGGCGTCGCAGCGGGTTGTGGAAGCCCTCGATGTAGCTGAACACCTCGAGCCGCGCCTGGCCACGTGTCTTGAAGATCTGCCCGCGCACGAGCTCGACCGTGCTGGTGCCAGCATGTCCGAGTGCAATACGATGATCAGTACACGCAGGCTCTGCAAGACAGAGCTGTGCTGGCGTTGAGGCCGGACAGGTTCGCCGAACAGGAGACGATGCGGTGGCTGGGGGACTCCCATCTGACTCTGCAAAGGCCCCGCCGCAGGCACAACGCACACAACTACCCAAGCTCGCTGCAACGCTACGGTGATGCGCACCCTCCGGAGGCAGACGCATGATGTTCGACAATGCCGCCAAGCAGTTGCACTGGTCCGCGGGACCGCACGTGCGGCAGCAGCTCCACCGTGAAGAGAGCTGACGTGGTCCACGCGCTCTGGTTCACGGACGTGCAGCCGCGTGAGGTGCGGCGTCATTTGGGTCTGGCCCCCCTTCCCGGGCCGCAGGCCTGGGTCGACCGGCTCGCCGAGGAGCTGAGCGGGCGGGGCGACGTGAAGCTCGAGATCGGCTCGCCGGGCAACGCACCGTATGAGCCCTTCACGACCGGCAGGGTGCGGTATCACGACGTGCCGGCGCCGCTTGCGGGATCGCGCGTGCGCCGAATCACCGACGACTGGTGTCACCGCCTGTCGGCGCCCGAGACGCTGGCGGCCGCGGGCGCCTTGATCCGTACGGTGCAGCCGGACATCGTCCACGTGCACGGCACGGAGAGCGTGTTCGGGGCGGTCGCGACCTCATCCGCGGCGGCCCCCTGCGTCATCTCGCTGCAAGGCCTCCTGCAGCAGTACGAGCGCGTCTTCTTCGCCGGACGCACAGCAGGCGAAATCGCCCGGCTGCTGGCTTGCGGCGAGTTCGTCAAGGGCCGCGGCATCGTTCACGGCTACCTGCGCATGCACGCCATGGCGCGCCGTGAAGCCGAGGTGATGCGCCGCGGCCGCTGGTTCATCGGCCGCACGGACTGGGACCGCGCCTCGCTCGCCGCCGTCAATCCCGAAGCCGCGTACTTCCACTGCGACGAGATCATGCGCCGCGAGTTCTACGCGTCCGACTGGTCGGCGACGGAGCATCACGGCGCGCGCCTCTACTCGACGTCCGGTGCGAGCCTCTTCAAGGGAACGGAGACGCTGCTCGAAGCCGCCGCGATCCTGAGGCATGGCGGCCTGCCGGGTCTGCGCCTGCGCATCGCCGGCGTGCCGCCCGGCTCGGAAGTCGACGACCTCTACCGTCGTGCCGCGCGCCGGCACGGAGTGGACGACGTCGTCGAGTGGCTCGGCCGCCTCGACGCCGCCGCTATCATGGCCGAGCTCGAGTCGGCGGATGCCTTCGTGTACCCAACGCACATCGACAACAGCCCGAACGCGCTCGTCGAGGCAATGCTCGCCGGTGCGCCGATCGCCGCGACGTATGTCGGCGGCATCCCGTCGCTCATGCGTGACGGCGAGGAAGGGCTCTTGGTTCCGCGCGGCGACCCGGCTGCGCTGGCCGCCGCGGTCCACAGGTTGTTGGACGACCGCAGCGGGGCGGGGCGGCTCGGCGCCGCGGCGCGCCGCCGAGCCCTCGAGCGCAACGATCCGGGGCGCATCGCCTCCAAGACCGTGGAGATATACCGCGAGGTCATCACCGCAGCCAAGGCGATGGGCGCACACGAGGCGGCGACAGGACGTTAGCTACGAGCGGGCTGCCCGCGCCTCAGGCTCGATTGCGCCGCAGTCGCCGCCTCACTCTGGTGCTCAGATGCCGCACCGGGACCAGCGCACTCGCTCGACGTTCGGCGCGACGCTGGCTCGCGGCGCCCGCGCTTGAGGCACGCAGCGTCGCTCGCAGCAGTTCCAGGTTGCGCAGGGGGTACTCCCAGAACGTCCGCCGGACGATCGCCGCCTGACCCTCTCGGGCGAGGCGGTACCGCGCCGGATCGCGTTCGAGGGCGTCGAGATGAGCCAGCAGTGCGGCGTCGTCCTCGACGTCGAGCCACGGCACCGTGAGCTGACCGAACTGCCGCACGGTCGCCGCCGGCGCGACGACGACGCAGCCGGCGGAGATGGCGTCCACGAGCGCGCCCCCCGTCTTGGGTGGCGAGCCCGGCGTCACGACGAAGTACTTCGACGCCGCCATCGCCGCGTGCAACTCGGCAGGCGTCTCGTAGCCGTCACGCAGCGGCCCCCGGCGCTCGAGCTCACGCCGAAGCGCCGGATCCAGGTGGGTGTGGCTGGAGCTTGCGAGGCAGATCCCGGCCGGCGGGGCTTCGCCGGCCGGCCGGTAGACCGACGCAAGCGTCGTGTCCGAGAGCAAGTAGTACGGAAAGTCGAGGACGGTTCGCCGCGTGCGCGCCAGCCAGCGCACTGTCGCGCTCTTTGGCGTCAGCAGCCGCATCGCCGGCCGGTGGTCGAGGAAGACATTGTAGCCATACTGCGGCGCGTCCGCCCACTGCTCATCCCTGCCCCAGGGGCCGCCCTCGATGAAGTATTGGCACCACAGCACGGACGGGTGGTCCCTTACGACCGCGCCCGGCACGGCGATGTCGACGGAGATCACGATGTCGTAGTCGCCCCACGGCACCGCGTGAGGGTCGTCAGGCACTCCGACGTAGTGACGGAAGACCTTGCCCTCGACAAGGTGCGCCCACCCGTCCGGACCGACGCGGCACTCCGGCGCGTCGCAGTCAGCGAGCACCCGGAAGTCGGTAGCGAACCCGGGCCAGTCCCAGAGCCCGAGAGGGCCGGAGCGGCAGGCGCTCGAACGGGCGATGCCGGCCAGGTCGGGGCCCGTATCAGTGTACAGGTCGTAGCAGCCGAGCTGCTTGACGAGGCAAACGCGCACGCCCGTCCCTCCCGGGTCAGCCGCAGGTCCGGTGCGGCAGCGACTTCTGATCAGTCGCGAGAACCAACAGCGAATGTGGACCGATACCCGCGGCGCCGCTCAATCTGATCCGGCCAGGAGTGGTGACCTCCGTCGAATCAGCATTGGGTAGGCGCCAGAGGTGCCACAACGAGAGCGCGAAGACCACGACCAGCCAGAAGTTGCGCTCCACCAAGACCAACACTGGGCCCCTAGTCAGTTCTAGGGTCGACAGCCAGTTCCAGGGGAAGACGATCTGGGTGAGCATCACCGTGCCTACCAGTAGGACACCCAGCACGCGGCGCGCGGGAAACACGAGGGCGATGGCTGGCAGGATCCAGACGAAGTACTGCGGCGACAGCACCTTCCCGAAGGTAACGAACGCAAGAACCACGGCGAGCACGGCAAGCGGTACGAGCTCTGGCATGCTGCGCAGGGTTGCGCGGCGCCGCCAGATCAGCCAGTAGGTCAGGCCGAGCGCCGCAAGCTCGAGGAACACGGAGATGCGCGCCAGGGTGGCGGCACCGCTTGCGACGACATTCATGGAGCCGTACCCACCGCTGATCTCGACCTTGACTGCGTTCAGAACATGGCCGACAAGCAGCGGCGTAGCCAGCACGCTCTCGACCTCCAGCGGCCGATCGAGCTGGTAGGTGAAGGGGTATGCGAGTCCCCCGACGCCGTGGATCATGAAGGGCACGAACGGCAGCACGGCGCCGAGGGCGAAGCACACCAGGCTCCAGGCAACCGTCCGCCGCCTCACGCCGAGTACAAACACGAGCGGCAGCAGGATGGCCGGCGTGAGCTTGAGGGCAAAGCCCAGACCCGGCAGGAGCGCCGCCGCCCTCCATTTCTCGTAGGCAAGCATGAGCAGAAAGACGGCCAGGACCAGGGCGACGACGGCGTCGTACCGGTTGCCTACGATGGAGCCCGCGGCCAACACGCAGGCCGCAAAGGCCACTCCGGCGAGGCATGCCTTACCGGCGGTGTGCCAGAGGCGGGCGGCGGCGGCGGCGGTCGCCGCCGCCGCCGCGAGGCACACCAGGTACATCTCGATGTTGAACCAGTTGGTGTAGGTGCCCACGTTGCTGCTATGTCCGGGAATCATGAGCAGGGGAATAGCTAGCGGCGGGTATTCGACCGAAAAGTCGCGATAGGGCAGCAGGCCGTGCGCTATGCGACTCGCGAAGTTGGCGTAGATCGGGCTGTTGCATTGGTGCAGGTCGTACGGCTTATGAAGAACGCCCAAGAAGAAGACCATGAGGCCGACGACGGCGGCGGTGAGGACCACGGCGAGGCCTATGACCATGAGGCGGCGCTCGTCGGCACGGGACTGGGCCGGCTGGACCGCATGTGAATCGTCACTGGCCCAGTCTTTGCCTCGCCGACGGAAGGCGTTCGCGACCGAGAACGCCGCGAAGACTGCCATGACGACGGTAACCACGATGGCCCAGAACTTCGGACTAGTAAGATGCAGCATCGTGTCTTCGCGCACCTGCGGCGGGTCAATCCGCCCGGTGCACCATCCTCAGTCGAAGGACGCAATGCCTCATCGTTCGCCCCAGCAGTACCCGGCCGCACTTGCCCGCAGGGGCACGAAGAAGTTGTCGGCTATCTAAGTTCCCGCACACGGCTGGCTTTTAGACTCTACCACGTGGGCGCCGTGGCCAGTCAAACGTGAGCGCCCCGGCTGGCCCTGCTCACCGTCGGCGAGCTGCCGCCGCCATCGTTCACAGCAAGCCGACCTGAATGCTTTCATCGACCACTAGGACTGACGTCACGCACATCGTGGCCACCGCACCAAGGATCGGCGAACTGTAGAGCTCTTCGAGATATGCAGCAACAGCTGAACTGGGACTGGGCAGGCTAGACAGACTTGTCGTCCTCCGCGACCCCGAGTTCAGGCGCGTCTTCCGCAACAGGCTTCACCGTGTCGTCGCCCTGGGGCGGCGCCGACTCCGCACGAAGGAACCGTTCTCGGTTCTGATGGAGCACGATGGCGACTCCAAAGCAGAACAATGAGACGTTCGCGATGAGGTCGATGTTGGGGTTGAACAGGCAGAATGCCAGGTAGAAGGCGAGGTAGACCAGCATCACGCTGCTCAGCCGATCGCGCCGGTTCCGCCATGCAATCAAGACGGTGGCGCCAATAATGGCGAAGTAGAGTGCACTTGCGATCGCCCCTTGGGTAACAAGGAGCTGCACAACGAAGTTGTGGGGGACGAAGTTCCAGCCGAGATTCACCGTGTAGAACCGCCGGCTCCACACGAAGTCGCCGAGGGGGTGCTGCTCGAAGTAGTCGAGGCCCAGGATACTGCGTGTCACGCGGTCTTTGGCTGTCGAATCGGACGAGGGGTTGAACGCAGTCGTCAGCGAGTACGCCACGCTCTCGCGGACGCTAGTCGAGGCTCCGAGGTAGACGCCAAAGCTCACGACGACAACCAGAACCATAGCAACCAACGCACGTCTGCTGACGCCCCGCATCACCACGAGCACTGCGAAGAAGCCGATCACAAGGGCGACTACGCCCGAACGATAGTTGGCGAGGCTGAACCCCACCAGAGCCAAGCCGGCGAGTACGAGTCGCCAAACACGCATGGGCCAGTAGAACAGCGAGCTGAGCAAGAGCCATCCAAAGAGCATGACGCCTCCCGTCCACACTACGCGGAACCTGAAGACCCCGCTCTCAAAATAGCCTTGGGTGGCGCCGTGTGTCACGTAGCGGTACAGGGCCCACATGGCGAGTCCTGCAGCCGCCGCATCCACGATTGCGATCAGCACGGCAGGCTTCCAGTAGCGAAGAACGATGCCGTACGTGAAGGGAATCAGAATCAGAAATACACGGCCCTGCTGAAGCCGGAACACGTCGATGGGTCGCAGCTCGTGAAGCAGCACGGCTGCAGGCAGCACGACGAACATCTGGTACGCGACGTACGCCCAGCATAGCCAGAGCACGAGCCGGTTTGCCGTGACCCGTTCAGGGCGAATGCTCAGGGCGTTGGCAACCACCAGGAGGGCAACGGCGGAGAAGAACAGAAGGTCATAGGTAGAGAAGCTGTACGATCCGACATTCACGACCGTCCACAGCCATTCACCCCCAAGGGCGATGGCGACGGCTGTGAAGACGGCCATGCCGACCACGACCATGATCGCAAGGAACTTCATTGCGCGCTCGCTGACCTGCAATGGGGCTAATGGCTCGGGACACCCTACTCGGTAGAAGGACAGTATCTCATCATCCGCTTCGACGTCCGAGCCGAATCTCCATGCAAGGACGCGAACCAGATGTGGTGCAAGGCAGAGTGCCCCGTTGCCGAGTTCGACGCCCGATTCCCGCTGCAGCTGGCCGAGAATGTCGAGTCGATCACCACGATGAGGTTTTCGGCACAGGAACGATGTACAGGGCTGAAGCGGCCACAATGTCGGGGCTCGACGTGGGCGCGCCATCACCGCTCCAGGCAACTCCTGTTGGGTACGTCAACTCGACGCAGATCGGACGACGCTTCCCAGACCTCAGGAGGCGTCGTCCGATCCCTGTCACGCGACGGCTTAGTTCCATGCGCTGTGAGAACCCGACTTTAGGCCTCGCCTTAGAAGAGATTCCCGGAGGAGCCCGTCTGGTAGGGCAGGTTGTCTGGCCCCAGCCACTTGGTCGTGCGCCAGTCCATGTTGTGGCAGTCCGTGATGTAGGCGATGTTCCACGAGTCGAGGTTGGTGATCGTGTTGCCCGCAAAGGTGCCGCCGTAGACACTGTCGGCGTAGAGCGGCTGGGCAATACCACTCACGGTGATGCCTGTCGCCACCTTCGTCGCGTCCACGACGTTGTTGGAGAAGACCCAGCCGCAGGCGGCCGTGTCGCGCATGTGGAGGTTGAGGATGCCGTCGCGTCCGGCGTAGAACGTGTTCCCGGTGACGATCATGTCGTGGTTGCCGTTGATTTCAAAGACCTGACCGTACTGGTAGGTGTTCCCGACGCCCGCGCCCTTGACGAGGTTGCCGGAGACGGTGCAGGTGCCGGCCCGGTTTGCCTTGCCGGCAGTGTCGTCGTCGTAGCTGATGGCCTCGCCGGCGCTGGCCTCGAAGGTGCAGTTCGTGACGTTGATGTTGTTGTAGGACTTGCCGCCCGTACCACCCTCGCTCCGGTCAGCCCGGCCGTTCACCTCGAAGCCCATGCGCGGCTGGTACTTGAAGGTGCAGTGGTCGAAGGTGATGTCGTGCATCCCGGCGCCCGTGTCCACCAGTTTGACGCCGTTGCCGACGCCGTCCTGGTTGGTGCCGATGACGCAGTTCTTGAAGGTGATGTTGTAGCTCGCGCCCTGGATATAGATGAGTCCCGATGCGTCGCCCCAGCCCGAACCCTTGCCCTCGAAATCGACGCTGTCATAAACGAGGTCGTGGGCATTGTTCAGGTTGAGCGGGCCGGACACAGGCATCAGCTTCGCGATGACAACGGCAATGACGATGGCCATGCCGACCCCGACGATGATGACAAGGAGCTTCATTTCGAGCTCGCTGACCTGCAATGGAGTAGAGGTGGCTCAGAATACCCCTCTTGGCAGAAGGACAGTATCTCATCATCCGCGTCGACGTCCGAGCCGCATCTCCAGGCAGGGACGCGAAAGAGATTTCGACGGTGTGGAAGTGTTCCCTGAACAAGCGGAATGTGCGGCTCAAGCGAGAGCGCCAAGAGGTGGCCGGGTTGGCTTGGACAGCATGATCTGGTTCTTAGGTGATGAACTGCTCGTCATGCAGCTGTCTGTTCCGTCTGCAATGTAGACCAGTAGACCTCGTCCGGGGTCCGGTCTTCAAGCCCTTGGTGCCTGCGCCGCTGATTGTAGAAGTCAAAGTAGGCTGCCAGCTCCCGGCGCGCCTCCGACACGCTCGCGTAGGCCTTCAGATACACCTCCCCGTACTTGACGCTTCTCCAGAGACGTTCGATGAAGACGTTGTCCATCCAGCGGCCGCGTCCGTCCATGCTGATCGCCACGCCGCGGGACAGCAGGGCGCCCGTGAAGCCTTCCGCTGTGAACTGTGA
>Ga0209539_1000774_pt1 | contig 18012 bp, 16 predicted proteins | sample BarGraNGADG00312_2_FD_184499 | JGI IMG/M metagenome (GOLD analysis project Ga0209539, IMG submission 184499) | Arctic peat soil microbial communities from Barrow, Alaska - Barrow Graham LP Ref core NGADG0011-312 (SPAdes) (version 2) | ecosystem: Environmental > Terrestrial > Soil > Wetlands >... | reverse complement strand
CATTACGCCTACCCTGCCAAATTCCCTTTCGACCTCCTACCGGTGATTCGCGAAAATAAAAATGTTGCCCGATACCTCGATATTGCTTTTCAACATTGCAGCGATAACCTACTGAAGCTGATGCGGCGCAATATCACCAAAGAGGAGACCATCGCATTGATCAAAAGGATCCGGGAAGAAGTTCCGGGCATCCATATCCGAACTACGCTGCTAGTGGGACATCCCGGTGAAACCGAACAGGATTTTGAGGAACTGAAGTCATTCGTCAGGGAGATGAGATTCGAGAGACTGGGTGTATTCCCCTACTCGCACGAAGAAGATACCTATGCAGGTGAGACTTATGAAGATTCAATACCACAGGATGTTAAGCAATCCAGGGCTGCAGAGATCATGGCCATCCAGCAGGAGATAGCACTTGACATCAACCGTGCTAAAATTGGGTTCGTGCTGAAGGTGATTATCGACCGTAAGGAAGAGGAGTATTTTGTCGGCCGCACCGAATTTGACTCGCCTGAAGTCGACTGTGAAGTGATGGTAAACGGCGAAAATATTAAGATCGGAAGCTTATACAATGTGAAAATTGCTGATGCCGAAGAGTTTGACCTTTATGGCGAAATCGTTTAATTTTCTTACTTTGCCTTCCTGATTCACCAACAAAATCACCATGAAAAAGAGCTATCCGTTGTTGAGACTTTCGATGAACTCTTCCGCGAAGATCACCTCCACCTCAACCGGGATGGTTACCGTATCTGGGGCAGGCTGATTAAAAGCAAACTTGATGAAGTCCTGAAATAATTAGCACATTAGCATATTAGCACATTTCCCAATTATGAATACCTGGTTTGAATGTACGGCGAAATACTCCAAGATGGGTGAAGATGGCCGCGAAAAGAAAGTGAGCGAGACCTATCTGCTCGATGCAGTCTCCTTTACAGAAGCTGAAACACGAATTTACAAGGAGCTGGTTTCCATGGTGAGTGGCGAATTCTCTGTTACGAGAATTTCGAGAACCAATCTGGCAGAGATCATACCTTCTGAAACGGGCGACCGCTGGTACAAGGCCAAGGTCACCTTCATCACCTTCGATGAGGAGAATGGAAAAGAGAAGCGGGTGAGCCAGTTTGTGTTGGTTTTCTCCAATACCGTCAGGAACGCCTACGATCAGATTATCGAGGCCATGAAAGGGATGATGGCCGATTTCGAGATCAGCGGCATCACGGAGAGTCCAATTGTGGATGTCTTCCCATACATTCCGGAAGCACAAAAAATTCCCGAAAATTTCACCAAAATCATCAATGGAGATATTCCGCTGGATGAAGGTGAAGAAGGAGACTTTATATCTCCAGCTGATCCAACAGCTTAACATAAATTTCCACGCCTTTTTCGATTTCATCGAGGTAGATGAACTCGTCGGCTGTGTGGGAACGGGCGGAATCGCCCGGACCGATTTTCACGGAAGTACAGGGAATTACTGCCTGATCGGAGGTTGTCGGGGAGCCATAAGTTGTTAGTCCAAGGGAGATTCCCCGTTGAACAAAAGGATGCTCCAGGGAGATTCCTGATGAATTTAGCCGGAAGGATCTTGGTTTCACCTCAGATTCAATCGCCTGATCAATCATCTGGTAGACTTCCTGATTAGAATAACATTCGTTGGTCCTTACATCCACTACAAATTTGCACGAATCAGGAACGACATTGTGCTGGGTGCCGGCTTCAATCTGTGTGACGGTTATCTTGACCGGTCCAAGGATGAGAGATTCATTTGGCAAAGACAATTCAGTTAAAATTTTGATATCTGCCATCGCCTTGTAAATGGCATTTTCACCTTCGTTGCGTGCCGCGTGTCCCGGTTTACCTTTTGCTTCACAATCCAAAATAATTAAGCCCTTTTCCGCTACGGCCATTTGCATTCGGGTGGGCTCCCCAACTACCGCGAGATCGATTTTGCCAAATTGTTCCAATACGGAAGCTATTCCGTTTAAACCGGAAACTTCCTCCTCGGCGCTGGCGCAAAAAATCAGGTTATAGGGCTGAAGCTTCTGTTCCAGATGCCGGAAGGCACATAAGAGTGATACCACGGAAGCGCCTGCATCGTTACTGCCCAGGCCAAAAAGTTTTCCATCAACCACCTCAGCTCCAAATGGATCCCGAATCCAGGATTTGCCCGGGCGCACCGTGTCTACATGGGAATCCAGCAATATCGTTGGGAGATCTTCGTTCCAATTGGCGGAGAAAATCCAGACATTGTTGGCTTCCCGGTAGGGTTTATAGCCCCAAGCGATAAGTGACTCCTTGATCATGGTTGCCACGTTTCCCTCCTCACGACTCAAGGAGGGAATGCGGATCATGGCACGCAGGAGCGAAAGGGAATCTTCTATATAAACCGGGTTCATTTGCGATAGATTAAAAGTGCCTATTCCAAAACCAACCTGGTTCCCCTCAACCCCTCGGATATCCCAGCAGGATTGGTGATGACCACCACACCTACACCCCTGTTTAGCGCGGCAAAACCATCCGACAACTTTATGATCATGCCATCGGTAACGACACCATCCTTCTTTAACTGTTCGAAGAGTGCAGGATTGATTTCACTGATCTTGGAAGATGAATCTGCCTCATTCATAAGGACTCCGCACTTTTCAAAACAGAAAATCAACCGAACATCATAATCGAAACCCATGGCAACGGCCAGTTCTGAGGCGATCGTATCCGCATTCGTATTTAACAACTGACCATGACCGTCATGCGTGATCGGAGCCATCACAGGTATGGCACCAGAATTTAACAATTCATTCAATGATTGATAGTTGACATATTTTATATCTCCCACATAGCCATAATCAATTTCACCAACCGGACGCTTTGAGGCAAGGATAATGTTCAAGTCGGCGCCAGTTAATCCGATGGCATTGTTGCCCAAAGCCTGCAGTCCGGCGACGATATTTTTGTTGACCAGTCCGGCATAAACCATCGTAACGATCTTCAACGTCTCTAAGTCAGTGATTCTGCGGCCATCCACCAATTTACTTTCAATACCCAGTTTTTCGGACAGTAGTGTTGCGGTTTTACCTCCGCCGTGAACCAGAATCTTATACCCTGCAATCCGGGAAAAGTCTTTTAACAAGGATTTTAACGAAGCTTCATCCTCCACAACATTTCCACCGACCTTCACAATTGTCAGATTATCTCTCATAAATTATTCTCCAGTATCATTTTTAAAACTGTCTGGGCCGAATATACACGATTTTCTGCTTCCTTCACAACGATGGATAATTTACTGTCCAAAACTTCGTCGGTGACGATCATATTTCTTCTCACAGGCAGGCAGTGCATGAACCTGGCATTGTTTGTCAGCTTCATCTTATCCATGGTGACGGTCCAGTTCATGTCTTTAGAAAGTATCTTTCCATAATCACCGTAAGCCGACCAGTTTTTGGCGTAGATAAAATCGGCTCCCGCGAAGGCTTTGTCCTGGTCATATTCGACTTTTAGATCGCCCATAAACTCCGGAGCCAGCTCATATCCAGCAGGATGCGTAACTACCAGTTCGTAATCGGTTTGCCTCATCCATTCGATAAAAGAGTTGGGCACAGCCTGGGGTAAGGCCTTAGGATGTGGCGCCCAGGTGATAACGACTTTGGGTTTTGGCTTCTGCTTGAATTCCTCAATTGTAATGAGATCTGCAAAACTCTGCAGTGGGTGACGTGTTGCCGCCTCCATACTCACTACCGGGACGCCTGCAAAATCAATGAACTGGTTCAGTATTTTCTCCTGGTAATCGTCCTCTTTGCTCTCAAAACGGGCGAAGGCACGCACACCGATAATATCGCAATAAGTCCCGATGACGGGTATCGCCTCGCGAAGGTGTTCAGGCTTGTCTCCATCCATCACTACGCCCAGCTCGCTCTCCAGACTCCAGCCATCCTGCTTGACATTCAACACCATGGTGTTCATACCCAGATTCATGGCGGCTTTTTGGGTACTTAAACGGGTTCGCAGACTGGAGTCGAAAAAGATCAGCACCATGGTTTTATTCTTACCAAGATGTTGATGGATATAGGGATTCTTCTTGATTTTCAAGGCTGTTCTCACTGCCTCTTTGAGGTCGGGAATGTCATATACTGAAGTAAAATGTCTCATAATAGTTCGAATTTACAATTACTCTCTAATTTGTCCGTCGCCTTCGATGATCCATTTGTAAGAGGTGATCTCCTGCAGCGCCATGGGTCCGCGGGCATGCAATTTCTGCGTGCTGATGCCGATTTCAGCTCCCAGACCAAACTGCGCTCCGTCGGTAAAGGCGGTGCTGGTATTGGCGTAAACGGCTGCCGCATCGACGGTTGACAGAAATCTAGCGACGGTTTCGCGGTTGGTCGAAATAATTGCCTCACTGTGTTTTGAACTGTAGGTGGCAATGTGTTCGAGCGCTTCCTCAAACGAAGTTACGGTTTTTATTGCCATCTTGTAATCGAGAAATTCAGTGCCGAAAGATTCTTCAACGGCGGGGTGTAACAAGACGGAAGGATAATTTCCTGATAAGACTTTGTAGGCTTCCGGATCGGCGAAAATCTCTACTTTACGCCCGGCCAGAGGCGCCGCCAATGATGCCAGATCGCTGATTCTGCTGCGGTGAATAATCAGGCAGTCGAGGGCATTGCACACGCTCACCCTGCGCGTTTTGGCATTGAAAATCACATTGCGACCAAGCTCTAAATCGCCTTCAATATCAAAATAGGTATGACAGATACCGGCGCCCGTCTCGATGACAGGAATTTTCGAATTCTCCCTTACAAAATCAATCAGTGCCTGACTTCCTCTCGGGATGATTAGCTCCACAAAGCCTCTGGCATGAAGAAGTGCTGTTGTCGCTTCCCTTTCCGGTGGAAGCAATGTCAGGATGTTTTCATCCATATCGCACGATTTTAACACCCTTTTTATAACCGTAACGATCGCCTCATTTGAGTTAATGGCGTCGCTTCCCCCCTTTAAAACGACAGCATTCCCGGCTTTTACGCAAAGAGAAAAGACATCAAAAGTCACATTGGGGCGAGCCTCATAAATGATGCCAATCACCCCAAAAGGCACACTGATTTTCTTAATTCTCAATCCATTGGAAAGCGTCTCCTGGCTTAATATTCTCCCTATCGGGGAAGGCAAAGCAGCTACATTCCTTATATCCGCGGCAATAGCACTGATTCGGGCAGCAGTAAGTTTGAGTCTGTCATATTTTGGATCTGCAGGATCCATCCTGTCGAGGTCTTTCTGATTTTCCCCGAGTATTTCATCGGCCGAAGCGTCCGTTGCATCAGCCAGCTGCAGAAGCAGTTGATTGATTTTCACGGTAGGTAGTTGTGCCAACTTTCTGCTTGCCTGTAGTGCGAGTTTGAAATTTGCGGTATATTTTGTCGTCATCAGATGAGATAAAGATAATCGTAATGAATAAATGGTTTGGCTCTTTTACCACCCTTTTCCGATTCAGTCTCCTCTGAAGAATAGGAGGTCTTGCCCAGTCCCAGCAGATTTCCTTCGACGTCCTTGACCCTTACAATATCACCTTCCCTGAAATATCCGGTAACTGAACTAATGCCGATCATCAGCAAACTCACGGCACGGTCGGAAAGCAAAGCTGTTTTTGCACCTTCGTTAATCACTACTTCACCCCGGGCAAAATCGTCAGAATGGGAAAGCCATTTGCGCACGCCGCTCGATTTCCTGGAAGAAGGAAGGAAATGGGTAAAAGCGGTATCACTCTTGCCATGCAATATTGTAGGCAGAATATTCTCTCTAAAGCCATTGGCGATGAAGACAGAGATTCCTTGGCCCGCAAGTTTAGCGGCAATATTGTATTTGGTAAGCATACCGCCCCTGCCAAAATTCGATTTCCTGGCGGAGATATTGATGCCTTCGGTCGACTGGTTGGGATGAATCGTACGGATCAACTCACTGCCCTTTTGATCAGGCGAGGCCGTATAGACTCCGTCCACATTGGAGAGCAGAATCAATGCTTCCATGTCCATCATGGAAGCAATCAATCCGGAAAGTTCGTCGTTGTCGGTAAACATAAGTTCCGTAACAGAGATGGTATCGTTCTCATTGACAATGGGAACCACATCATTTTCGAGAAGGGTCTGCATGCAGTTACGCATATTCAGGTAATGAAGCCTGTCGCCAAAATTCTCCTTGGTAGTGAGCACCTGCGCGCAGGTAATTCCCTGTTCCTGAAAAAGATCCGCGTAATGATTGATCAGTTTCACTTGTCCGACGGCAGACCATAACTGCCTGCTGGATACCGGATCCAGTTTCCTGATTGGTTCCACCTCAGCACGACCGGCAGCCACCGCGCCGGATGTGACCAGAATGATCTGGACACCTTCCTTCTTCAGATGTGCAATTTGTTCGACAATATGAGCCATTCTCGAGATATTCAGCATTCCATCCTCACTGGTAAGGACATTACTGCCGACTTTTACTACAATTTTTTTGTATAATGGTGAATCTGACATAAAAAAAAACAATTGTATAACTTCCAATTTTTTCAGACGCAAGCCTTGCGTCTCTACATATCCTGCCTCATGCCCTCTGCTCTCACAGAACTACAGCCAAAAACCTTGCCACCCTGCCATTCATGGCCTGCATTCCGTGGGGAATAGCCGAGTCAAAATAAACCGAATCACCAGGACTCAGAATAATTTCATTTTCGCCAATGCATATTTTCAGTTGCCCTTCCAGCATATAATTGAACTCCTGTCCGGGGTGAGCACTGAAAATAATTTCAGGATCTTCTTTGGGTTCGACGATCATAAAATAGGGATCTGCCTTCCGGTTGACAAAATTGGATGCCAGCGATTCGTAATTATAAGAGTAGCGGCGTTGTACTACCACGCCTTTACCTTTCCTGGTAAGGTCGTAAGTATGAACATGGGGTTGCTCACCCGTAAGGAGCGTCGTGATATCGAAGCCAAAATGCCGGGCCATGCGATGCAGGATGCTGACCGGAATATCAGATTCCCCAGTTTCGTATTTCAAATAATCAGCGACTGAAACGTCGCAGGTTTGGGCAGCCTTTTCGGGCGATATCTCCAGGGATTCGCGCATATCCCTGAGACGGTCGGCGATCTCAATGATTTGTCGTTCCATATCAAAACATTTTTTAATTCTTTTCAGAGTCTATTTATTGTTGTTCAGCTTGTTAAAAGAAACCAGCAGACCTCGGATCAGCGCCGATGAGAAGCCTTGATGCTCCATTTCATTCAGTCCGGAGATAGTTATCCCCTTGGGGGTGGTCACCTTATCAATCTCCTGTTCCGGATGCCGGCCAGTCTGAAGAATCAACTCTGCAGCACCCTTAACTGTCTGGGCAACAATCTGCTGGGCAACATCAGCACCGAAACCGATCTCCACCCCACCCTGGATAGCAGCCCGGATGAACCTTAACGCAAAAGCGATACCGCAAGCTCCAAGAACGGTAGCTGCGGCCATCAGTTCCTCATTGATAAAAATGACTTTACCCAGTGTTTCGAAGAGGTCGCCTACCATTTTTTGAACCGCCTCGTCACAATCCGGGGCTGCGATCAGCGTCATGGATTCCTGAAGGGCAACGGCTGTATTGGGCATGACCCTGAAGATCAGTACTCCTTCGGGAACCTGTTTACTCAACTCCGCTATGGAAATGCCCGTCATCAAAGAGAGAAGAATTTGTCCGGGTTTCAGACAGTGGTTCAGTTCTTTGAGTATATCCTCAGCCTGGTAAGGTTTTACTGCCAAAATGATCACATCCTGTCCGGTAACGGCCTTCGAATTCTCTTTTTCGATACGGACACCTTTTTCATGAAGTTCTTCCAGCAGATGAACCCTGCGACGGGTTACGGTGATCTTAGAGGCTTTGATGCCGGCTTTCAGAAAACCTTCAGCCACTGAGAGACCAAGATTTCCGCCCCCGATGATTCCTATATTGATTTTATTGATTTGCATGACAGGATATTTAAAGAAGTGCAAATTACATATTTTTCGACAGACGGGAGAACGATTCCAGAAAGCGGGAAGCATCATTTAAAGTTAAAGTCAGCGGAGGCAGTATCCTGATCACGTGAGTCCCGGTTACACCAGTGAATATTTTTTCATCGAACAAAAGATTTTTCCGCAGCGTCGCTACTGGCTCATCAAATTCGAGGCCGATCATGAGGCCCTTGCCCCGTAGTTCCTTAATCTGTTTGAATGCAGACAGTTCATTCATCAGAAAACCGCCCACTTTGGCCGCGTTTTCTACTAATTTCTCCTGCTCCATGATTTCCAGAACCGCCAGACCGGCAGCACAGGCAAGGTAGTTTCCGCCAAATGTCGTTCCCAGCATCCCATGCCAAGGTTTATATTCAGGCGAAATGAGTACTCCTCCTACCGGGAAACCGTTCCCCATCCCTTTTGCCACCGTAATCACGTCCGGACGAATGCCGGCATACTGATGGGCAAAGAATTTTCCGCTTCTGCCATACCCCGATTGTATCTCATCCAGGATAAACACGACTCCCAGCTCTTTGCACATCCGGCTTGCAGCCTGCAAAAAGCCTGGTTCGGGCACCCTGCAACCACCAATACCCTGGATGCCTTCCACTATAACAGCCGCAACTTCACCCGTTTCAAGTGCCTTTCTCAAAGCCTCCTCATCATTGAGCGGCAGGATCTGTCTGTCGTGGACATCGTTGAGCGGAGCCACAATTTTTGGATTATCCGTCACCGCCACAGCTGCGGATGTGCGGCCATGAAAAGATTTGTCGAAAGCGATAATTCTTTTCTTTCCAGTCACGAAAGAGGCCAGTTTCATGGCATTTTCGTTGGCTTCCGCACCGGAATTACAAAGAAAAAGGGCGTAATCTTCGTACCCTGACTGCTCTCCAAGCTTCTTTGCCAGCTCTACCTGCATAGGGTTTTGAACAGAATTGGAGTAAAATCCAATACTCTTGAGCTGTTCGCTGATGCGCTTCACATAATGCGGATGACTGTGTCCCACACAGATGACTGCATGTCCACCATATAAATCGAGGTACTCAATGCCTTTATCATCGGTGATGGTGCATCCCGATGCCGAGACCGGGGTAAGGTCATATAGGGGGTAAACGTCAAAGAGATTCATTTGTTTATAATTTGTTGACAGGTTAAAAAGCGCTTGCTTTTAGATAGAGTCCGGTGGTTTCCTCCAGTCCGAACATCAGATTCATATTCTGAACTGCCTGTCCGGAGGCACCCTTCAAAAGGTTGTCGATGCAGGAGATGATCATCAGCTGTGAGCCGTGCTTTTCAAGGTAAAGCAGGCATTTGTTGGTGTTAACCACCTGCTTCAGATCGGGATTCTCATCGGTCAGATGAACGAATGGGTGGGCTTTATAGAAGCTTTCATATATCTGACAAGCGTCTGCCAGCGTACCATCGAAACTGGTATGAATGGTAGTAAAAATGCCGCGGGTGTGATTTCCCCGGACGGGGATAAAAAAGAGTTCATGGCTCAGTCCTGGCTGTGCCTGTTCCAGACTCTGTCTTATTTCTCCCAGGTGCTGATGCTCAAATGCCTTATAGACAGACAGATTGTTGTCACGCCAACTGAAATGGGAAATTTTGGAAGGTTCTTGTCCAGCTCCTGTTGAACCGGTTATGGCATGAACATGGAGGTTATCCTGGATGAGTCCGGCAGCTGCCAAAGGCAACAATGCCAGCTGAATGCCGGTGGCAAAGCAACCAGGATTTGCAATCCGGGCAGAAGACGAAATGGCTTTCCTGTTCAGCTCGGGCAGACCGTAAACGAAGTCATTTTCCGCTCTTTTGAGTCTGAAATCGTGGCTAAGATCAATGATTTTGACATTCCCCGGAAGGGTGGTTCTAGACATAAATTCAATTGACTTTCCATGACCCGAGCAAAGGAATAGCACATCTACATCCTGCAGATCAATCTCCGAAAAGACCAGATCGGTCTCGCCGAAAAGGTCACGGTGAACGGAAGATACGGGCTGACCGTTGTTGCTGCTGCTTTGTATGTATTTCAGTTCGGCATTTGGATGACAGAGCAGTATTCGGACCAGCTCTCCGGCTGTATACCCTGCTCCGCCTATTATCCCGACTCGAATTTTCGTCTTACTCATATTTCACTTTTCAATTATTGTGGGCAGCCGCAAGGGCAGCCCCTACACCATCATTTTCCAATTTTCACATTTTCAAATTCACCCGCTCCAGCGGATTTGCAAGCTGCTAACCCTCGTTTGCAACCCCTACGCCGCTAACCCTCGTTTGCAACGAGGGTTAAAACTTTGCTGCTATTCCGCTGTGAACCCTCGTTGCAAACGAGGGTTAGCAGCGTTATTCACTTTTCATTATTCACTGCATAAAAAATCTTCAGCTGGTTACTCAGAATCTTCGTATAACCCTTAGCATCATCGGCCGACCAGCCTTTGTTCATCTCACCATACTGACCAAACTTGCTGTTCATCAGGTCGTGATCGGACTCGATGCCTACCAATTGGAAAGTATAGGGCAATAGTTTGATTATCACCTTCCCGGTTACGTTTTCCTGACTACTTTCAAGAAATTTCTCCATGTCACGCATGACAGGCTCGAGGAATTGGGCCTCGTGCAGAAACATGCCGTACCAGTTGCTTAACTGTTCTTTCCAGTACTGCTGCCACTTTGTAAGTGTATGTTTTTCAAGTAGATGATGCGCTTTTATGATCAGCATCGGTGCTGCGGCTTCGAATCCGACGCGACCCTTGATGCCGATGATGGTATCACCGACGTGCATATCCCGTCCGATGGCCCATGCAGAACCAATTGTTTCAACTTCACGGATGGCATCGACCGGATTAAAATAGGTCTTTCCGTTGACTGCCTTCAGCTGTCCTTTCAGAAAATCGAGGGTCAGCGTCTCTTCTCCCTGTTTCTTCAGGTGCTTCGGATAGGCGTCTTCCGGCAAAGTCTTGTTGCTGGTAAGGGTTTCGCGGCCGCCAATGCTGGTACCCCAGAGTCCCTGGTTGATAGAATAAACCATCTTCTCGAAATTGTCTTTGACACCGTGATTGCGCAAATATTCCATCTCCGCCTCCCGGGTTAATTCCAGATCACGGGTCGGAGTGAGAATTTTTATCTCCGGCGCCAACACTTCGAAGGCGAGGTCGAATCGGATCTGGTCGTTTCCTGCACCGGTACTGCCGTGTGCGACATATTGTGCGCCAATTTTCTTGGCATATTCGATCACGGAAAGGGCCTGAAAGATCCGCTCAGAGCTGACAGAAATCGGATAAGTATTGTTTCTCAGCACGTTACCATACACCATGTAACGAATGCCTTTGTTATAATAATCGGCGGTGATGTCCAGGGTCTTGTGCGATTTGACGCCCAGGGAATAGGCCTTTTTTTCAATCACATCCAGCTCTTCCTTCGAAAAACCACCTGTGTTTGCTACCGCTGAATGTACTTCCAGTCCTTTTTCCTGTCCTAAATAAATGGCACAAAATGAGGTGTCCAGACCTCCGCTAAATGCCAAAACAACTTTTTCCTTCATCTGATATGTATTTTTTATCGTCTCAGGGTTCGCTTTTGCAGCCAGGCTGATTCGACCGTTTAAAATTATTTTCTGTTATCAATCGTTCTTCTGTCTCCGTTTCTCCAGCCACTTCTGAAACATTTCGAATGGCATGTTCATCTTACGCTTCGCCTTTTGCCAGGCAGGATCATATAACATCCCGGTACACAGACACTTGGAGTGTTTCATCCTTAGCAGGATGTCGTAGTTGACACAACTCTGGCATCCCTTCCAAAACTGCTCATCATCGGTAAGCTCCGAAAATGTCACCGGACGATACCCCAGTTCGGAGTTGATTTTCATGACTGCCAGTCCGGTTGTCAAACCAAACAGTTTGGCATTTGGGAACCGTTTTCTGGATATCTCGAAAGCCTTGTGTTTGATGCTGCGAGCTAATCCAACGCCCCGGTAATCCCAGTGCACGATCAATCCTGAATTGGCGACATATTTTTCGTCACTCCAAGACTCAATATAGCAAAATCCGGCGAATTTATCTCCATCCAGGGCAATAATCGCTTTGCCTTCTGAAATTTTTCCAGCGATGTATTCATAGGTTCGTCGTGCGATACCAGTTCCGCGCTCTTTGGAAGCCTTCTCGATGGTATCGTTGATTTCGTCCACATATTTCAGATGTTCATCACCGGCAAGCAAGACTTTGATTACGGGCTTTTGCACTTCTTTCTCCTTTTTTCTGAATATCATTTCTATCTATTGTATCAACCAATTTTTAACTTTTCAAACTGCCGAAAGGCCCTTCGACAGGCTCAGGGACCGGTGCTCCAGCGGATTCTGCTATCCCTCGTTTCAAACGAGGGATATCTCAACATCTGCTATTCTGCTATCTCTGCTATCCCTCGTTTGAAACGAGGGATATCTCAATCGCAAACATTTCAAACCTTTTCCTCCAACCTTGGCAGGATGTTTATAAGTGCCTTGATAACATCGTTGCGTCCAACACCATCCCTCATGACCACCAGAATTGTGTCATCACCCGCTATCGTTCCAATAATTTCTTCGCATCCCGATTCATCGATCGCCAATGCTGTGCTGGGAGCGAATCCCGGTAGGGTCTTGATCACCCCCAGGTTTGCGGAAAACTGGATTCCAAGCACCCCGTCTGCCAGAAAGTTCAACCTCGACGGATTCGATCCGTTGGACTGCGGATGAAGCAGGTCGTCCGATGGCAATCTGTACACATATCCCAGTTTGGAATCACTCACTTTTATGACCTGCAAGGTTTTGAGATCTCGCGATAATGTTGCCTGCGTCACCTCCCAACCCAATGAATGCAATTTCAGTTGCAGATCATCCTGGTTACTGATTACCTCACTGGAAATAATCTTCCTGATCAACTCAAAACGTTCTAATTTATTTTTCAAAACAGTTTTGCTATTGAATAATTTTTTGTATTAAAATGCAAATATAGCCTATTATTGTCATATTAACGAACATAATTTGCATATTTATTTAATTTTTTATTCATTTGTTAAATATATGTGAATATTTATAAACTTCTATGCACCCTTTTGTAAAATTGGAAGATTTAACCTACTTTTGTATCCGTGCGACATCATCCGGGAATATCGATTATGTTAACGCGGAAAATGCGTTTTTACTACTGATTAAAAGGTAGTGAAAACGCATTTTTTTTAAACAAGCAATTATGCAAAAAGTAAAGTTGGTACTGGAAGATGGTACAACATTTGAAGGAAAATCATTCGCCTACGAGAAATCGGTGACCGGTGAGGTTGTTTTTTACACTGCCATGACGGGGTACCCCGAAAGTCTGACAGATCCTTCCTATACCGGACAGATCCTGGTTTCCACCTATCCGATGATCGGAAATTATGGGGTACCGTCCGACCGGAAAGAGAATAATCTGCACCGTCATTTTGAGTCGGACAAGATCCATATCACCGGTCTGGTCGTCGACAATTATTCATTTGGATACAGCCACTGGAACGCACAATCCAGTCTGGCCGACTGGATGAAATCACAACAAATACCTGGCATCTACGGTATTGACACGCGTGCTCTGACTAAGATTCTCAGGGAAAAAGGATCCATGATCGGGAAAATTGAATTTGAAGGAGACCCCATCGAAATGGTCGATCCCAACCTGATGAACCTAGTGGCCAAAGCAAGCACCGACACTGTTGAGACTTATGGCGAAGGCGACAAGACAGTTGTTCTCGTGGATTGTGGTGTAAAAAATAACATCATCCGCTGCCTGATTAAAAGAGGCGTTAAAGTAGTCAGGGTTCCCTGGAATTACGATTTTACAACCCTGGAATATGATGGATTGTTTCTCACCAATGGTCCGGGTGATCCCACCATGTGTGACATCACCGTCAAGCATCTCAAAAAAGCCATTCAGCAGGAGAAGCCAATCATGGGAATTTGTCTGGGCAACCAGCTTCTCGGACTGGCCGCAGGATGCAGTACCTACAAACTAAAATATGGTCACCGCAGTCACAACCAGCCTGTACTGATGACCGGCACCAACAGGTGTTTCATCACGTCCCAAAACCATGGATATGCCATCGATCCGGACTCGATACCTGCCGATTGGGAAACTCTCTTTTACAATGTTAACGACAACACCAACGAGGGCATCCGTCATAAAACCAAGCCCTTCTTCTCGACTCAGTTTCACCCGGAAGCCTCCTCAGGACCGGTAGATACCGAATTTTTATTTGATGATTTCATCTCCAAAATTAAGATATTATGCTAAACACAGATATCAAAAAGGTAATTGTTCTGGGATCCGGTGCACTGAAAATCGGTGAGGCCGGAGAGTTCGACTACTCAGGCTCACAGGCACTTAAGGCTTTAAAAGAAGAGGGAATTTATACGATTCTGATCAACCCTAATATCGCAACCATCCAGACTTCCGAAGAGATCGCCGACAAAATATACTTCCTTCCTATTACTGCCTATTTCGTCGAGAAGATCATCCAGAAAGAGAAGCCAGACGGAATCCTGCTAGCTTTCGGCGGACAAACAGCGCTCAATTGCGGTGTTGACCTCTACCGTCAGGGAATTCTGGAAAAATACAACCTGAAAGTTATAGGAACTCCGGTACAGTCGATCATCAATACCGAAGACCGCGAAATCTTTTCAGGCATCTTACATGAGATCGATGTACTGACTCCACGCAGCATTGCCTGCACTTCTATAGAACAGGCAAGGGTGGCTGCCAACACACTGGGTTACCCATTGATTATCAGGGCTGCTTACACCCTGGGAGGCTTAGGCTCGGGATTCTGTTCCAACGAGGTCGAACTGGATAAACTCACCAACAATGCCTTTTCTTATTCAGGCCAGATACTGGTGGAAGAATCGATTAAAGGGTGGAAAGAAGTCGAATACGAAGTCGTCCGCGACCAATACGACAACTGCATCACCGTCTGTAACATGGAAAATTTCGATCCACTCGGCATCCATACCGGTGAATCGATTGTTGTCGCTCCTTCACAGACTCTGTCCAACGACGAATACCATAAATTACGTGCATTATCCATCAAAATCATCCGAAAAATCGGCGTGATCGGTGAGTGCAACGTCCAGTTTGCCCTGGATCCCCACTCAGAAGATTACAGGGTTATTGAAGTAAATGCTCGTCTGTCGAGGTCTTCTGCCCTGGCCTCCAAGGCGACAGGTTATCCGCTCGCATTTGTGGCCGCCAAACTGGGTCTGGGCTATGGACTTCATGAATTGAAAAATTCTGTAACCAAGGTGACGACTGCCTGTTTCGAGCCTGCGCTGGACTATTGCGTCGTGAAAATTCCCCGCTGGGACCTTGGAAAATTCGTTGGAGTATCCAAAAATCTTGGATCCAGCATGAAATCCGTCGGCGAAATTATGGCCATCGGTCGAAACTTCGAAGAGGCCATCCAGAAAGGTCTTCGCATGATCGGGATCGGCATGCATGGCTTCGTTGGCAACCGCGGTGATATGGAGATTATTGATATTGATGAAGAACTGAGCAATCCAACAGACCGCAGAATTTTTGCGATCGCGGAAGCATTCCATAAAGGTTATACCGTAGATCAGATCTGGGAGATAACAAGGATCGACAAGTGGTTCCTGATGCGATTAGAGAATATTTATCTGTTAAGAAATCAGTTAAACAGTTTTAATTCACTCGAGAGTCTTCCTGCTGATCTGCTGAGTGATGCCAAGAAACTTGGATTCTCCGACTTCCAGATTGCCAGGATTGTACTGAAATCAGGTGTTAGGGATATGCACGCCGAAAGTATGAAGGTACGAGCCTTCAGAAAAACACACGGTATTCTGCCCTTTGTGAAGCAGATTGATACTCTTGCGGGTGAATATCCGGCCCAGACCAATTACCTCTACCTGACTTATAACGGATGTGAACATGATGTCAGTTTCGAGCACGACAATAAGTCTATCATCGTTTTAGGTTCCGGAGCATACCGTATCGGATCTTCCGTCGAATTCGACTGGTGTTCTGTTAACGCGGTGAATACGATAAGGAAAGCGAATTTCCGTGCTATCATGATCAATTACAATCCCGAGACCGTTTCGACGGATTATGACAACTGCGACAGACTCTATTTTGATGAGCTTTCCCTGGAAAGAGTCCTGGACATCTGTGATTTAGAGGAACCCAAAGGAACAGTGCTTTCAATGGGAGGTCAGATACCCAATAACCTGGCTATGAGGCTGCATGCCAATAATGTACCCATTCTGGGAACGACTGCCGAGAAAATTGACAATGCCGAAGACCGCAACAAGTTCTCGGCCATGCTCGATAAACTCGAAGTGGATCAGCCTCGCTGGAGCCAGCTTACTACCATCGAAGAGATATTCAAATTTGTAGATGAAGTGGGATTCCCTGTCCTGATCCGTCCTTCCTATGTTTTATCCGGCGCGGCCATGAATGTGGTCTCGAACCGCAATCAGTTGGAACATTTCCTCAAACTGGCGGCACATGTCTCGAAAGAACATCCGGTTGTCGTTTCGGAATTCATAGAAAATGCAAAGGAGATTGAGGTGGACGCGGTGGCAAAGAATGGCGAAATCGTAGCTTACGCACTGTCGGAACACGTCGAATTCGCGGGTGTTCACTCCGGCGATGCCACAATTGTCTTCCCTCCGCAGAAACTCTATATTGAGACCATCCGCCGGATTAAGAAGATATCCAGAAAAATCGCCAAGGCACTCGAAATTACAGGACCGTTCAATATCCAGTACCTTGCTAAAGACAACGATATCAAGGTGATCGAGTGCAACCTGAGGGCTTCCAGGTCATTCCCATTTGTTTCCAAGGTATTGAAGACGAATCTGATCGAAATTGCTACCAAAGCCATGCTCGATGTGCCCTTTGAGAAGCCGGACAAGTCCCTGTTTGAGCTGGATTACGTGGGCGTTAAGGCACCCCAGTTTTCTTTCCACAGACTCCTGAATGCCGACCCTGTTTTGGGTGTTGACATGGCTTCGACAGGTGAGGTGGGCTGCATTGGGGAGAATTTCTATGAGGCCCTCTTGAAGTCGATGCTCTCGGTAGGTTACCGCATTCCGAAGAAAAGTATCCTGATTTCATCTGGTCCTGTGAGAGGTAAGATCGAACTTTTGGCTTCCGCCAGGATGTTGAAGGAAAGAGATTTCACCATTTATGCAACGGGTGGTACGCATCATTTTTTCATGGAAAATGGGGTGGAAACAGAAAAAGTTTACTGGCCGGATGAAGAGGATATGTCGCCCAACACGCTCGAGCTGATCAAACAACGGAAGATTGAAATGGTTATCAACATACCTAAAGATCACACCAACAGAGAGTTATCGAATGGTTACCGCATCCGCAGGAATGCCATCGATTTCAACATTCCGTTGATCACTAATGCCCGCGTGGCCAGTGCTTTTATCTATGCCATCTGCAAATTGGAGATGGATGATATCGTTATCAAATCCTGGGACGAGTATAAATAACTGAATATTTTTTATACCTGTAATATTCTTCCATTATGTATACTAATTGTTATCTTCGTTTTTCGTTACAAAACATAACTCTTAGTAAGCATGGATCTATTTTCAGCGCAGGAAGTCAGCAAATCGTTTTCTAATTTCAAAGCACTCTCCGAGGTTTCCATTTCCGTGCCGGAAGGCACTATTTTCGGGCTACTGGGACCGAATGGGGCTGGTAAGACCACCTTGATACGTATTATCAACCAGATTACTGCTCCCGATAGCGGAACCATCTGGTTCGATGGCCGCAAAATGAAGGCCGATGACATCTACCAGATCGGGTATCTGCCCGAAGAACGTGGCCTCTACAAAAAAATGAAAGTCGGCGAGCAGGCCCTCTACCTGGGAATGCTCAAAGGACTCTCCCGCAAGGATGCCATGCGGGAACTTAAAATCTGGTTCGAGAAGTTTGAGATCATTACCTGGTGGGACAAAAAGGTAATGGAACTTTCGATGGG
>Ga0209539_1000772_pt1 | contig 18036 bp, 20 predicted proteins | sample BarGraNGADG00312_2_FD_184499 | JGI IMG/M metagenome (GOLD analysis project Ga0209539, IMG submission 184499) | Arctic peat soil microbial communities from Barrow, Alaska - Barrow Graham LP Ref core NGADG0011-312 (SPAdes) (version 2) | ecosystem: Environmental > Terrestrial > Soil > Wetlands >... | reverse complement strand
GTCCAGCAGGCGCTCTACACGCGCCCACGATGGATAGCCCCAGGGCGCGGCGAGACGACCCTCGTGTACGCGATGACCGACGCCGGCCGCTACCTGCTGGTGGTCATCGCACCCGCGCTCGACGGCGGCGTGTACATCGTTACCGCGCGCAACCTGACCGAGTCCGAGAGGCGCACGTTCCGCCGGAAGGGACGATGACATGACCGCAGCGGACCTGGACGCACTCCGTGAGCACTACGACACGATCGACACCTCGGCCGATCTCAAGAACGCGACGCTGGATACCTCCGTCATCGCTGAGCCGATGGTCGGGATCACCATCCGGATCTCTGCGACGACGCTCGATGCTGCCCGCGTCATCGCGCGGCGTGAGGGCATCAAGGTGACGGCGCTCCTGCGCGAGTGGGTCGAGCAGCGCGTCGCCGACGGCGTCGACGAGGAGCAGGTCGTCTCGGTCGCGGACCTGAGACGCCTGATCGCTCACAACGCGCACCATGCGCATGATCAACAAGCTGGTTGACCGATCCGAACGGCGCGATGGCGCACGTGCGTCCTTGCTGTTCAGGGGGCGTCGGCCCAGGTGCCCGTCCGCGTGGTGATCACTGTGAGTCGTTCGACGGGGATGTCACGGTGCGTCGGGGGCGGGCCCGGGTCGACCAGGGAGTACATGTCGGTCGGTGTGACCACAAGCAGCCCGTCGGGCGTGCGGCAGTACGACGGCGCGCCAAGGACCCAACCGGGGCATGCGGCGTCGCGCCCGTCGGGCGGAGCACGGCAGATGACGGGCGTTCACGTCGATGCGGTCTGACGGTCGCTCGAGACCTCGTCCGATCCTCTGACGTGCCCGCGCCGCGGAAGGCATGGACGAGGCCGCGAAGCGCCGTCCAACGAGTCCATTCTGACGATCATGCAGAACGTAGTCACAGAGCCTACTATTTGCAGAGTGAGCCAGAGAATGGGCGTCGCGCAGCTTGTCGCTCGCGCGCCACTGCGGACGATCCGCACGAACGATCTCGCCGCGGTCTACGCCCACCCGCGGCAGGAGGCCCGCGCGCTGGAGCGTCGCGGACTCCTGCACCACCTCGCTCACGGCTTCTACTGCGCGGTGCCCCTGGAGCATGATCCGGTGGCGTGGCGACCGACGATCGAGGCGGCGGCCGCGGGCATCGCCACGGCCATCTACGGCGACCGCGTGCCCGTGCTGACCGGGCTCACGGCGGCGCGCATGCACCGGGCACTTCCACGGGCGATCGGGGTGGCCTTCGTCGCGGTGCCGGCCCAGCGTCGACCGCTCCCGCTCGTAGACCGGGCGGGCGAGATCCGATTCGTCGCCCGTGCCGTTGCGGACCTTGATGCCGTGCTCGTGACCACCGATCTCGGGCAGGTGCTCGCGACCACGCCTGAGCAGACCGTGCTGGACCTCGCTCGCGCGAATCCCCGGGGAGAGGAAGCCGACGCCTGGGAGGTCATCGAGACGCTGTGGCCGGAGTGTGACCAGGTGGTCCTCGACGAGATCGCCGGCCGGCAGAGGATGCGGGCCACGCTCACGCGACTGCGGGCTACGCGATGACGGGCCTGTCGCTCGCCGAGATGGAGCAGGTCGCCTCGAAGTTCGGCGTCGGCATGGAACAGGTCCGTCGCGACCACCTGATCTCCCACGTACTCGCGGCGATCGCCTCGGAAATCTCGACTGACGACCTCGTCTTCTTCGGCGGCACGGCGCTCTCGCGCACTCACCTCGCCGACGCGCGACTCAGCGAGGATATCGACCTGATCGCCCAGATCCCACGCGGTGACATGGCTGCGCAGGTCGAGCGTGCGGTCCGGCGAGGCCTTTCCCGCAGCCACGGTCGTCCGACCTGGCAACCCGCTCTCACCGCGACCGCGGGGAGCCAGCCGGCGGTCCTGTCCGTGGCCGACGGCACGAGCGTCCAGGTGCAACTGGTCGCCGGCGAGGGCTACCACTGGCCCACCGAGGTCGTGGACATCGAGCAGCGCTACAGGGATGCGCCACCCGCGCGGTTGCGCGTTCTCACCGCCGACGCGTTCGCCGCCGCGAAGCTGGGCGCTTGGATCGATCGTCGAACGGCCCGCGACCTGTACGACCTGTGGGCGATGAGCGGGCGAGGCCTGATCGGACCGTCCGCGCTGCGGGTCTTCCTCGCCCACGGGCCGTTCGGCAAGCCGCCGTCTGCGTGGGTGTTCGATCGTGTGCTGGAAGAGGGCTCCTGGACGCGAGAACCGGGCACCAGACCCGGTTGCACGTCAGCGCACAAGAGGCGATGACGGTCGTTCGCAACGCGTGGTTGCGCGCAGCGAAGTAGCCGGGGTTCGTCAATCGCGCGCCGTCGCTGGGTTCATGGTGGTCGCGCGCCGCTCCGGCCGAGCGGATCAGAAGAGCTGGCCGTCGCCCTGAACGCGCGGGCGGCGACGGTGCGACGCCAGGGAGCGTTCGGTCGCTCCCAGAGCCGCCAGGTCGACCGACGTCGTCGGCGGCTCAGCCGTCGTCGGGCGGCTTTCCACGGTGAAGAGCTCGACGAGCGCGTCGACGTGCTCGGGCAACAGTCGGATGCGTCCCCTGCCGAGGCGCAGATGCGGGATGCGTCCGCGCCGGGCCTGCTCCCGCACCCACCAGGCGGAGGTGCCCAGAGTCCTGGCGACGTCCTTCGGGCTGAGGGTGATGTACTCGGTGTTCATCGCGCGTCCTGCCTTCCGGGTAGTTCTCCTTACTATTAGGGGTGCCGTAGTGACGGGGAAGAACGGGTTCGCGGACGAATCTGTGGATCGCGTGGGATCCGGCGAGATTCTGGGTGGCTACTCCATGCCGAATCGCTGCCGTGCAGCCTGGCGGCTGATCCCCAGCGCCGCACCGATCTCGGCCCAGTTCGCCCCCTCGAGCCTGGCTCGTACAACATCCTCGGTGACGGCGCGCTCGACGTCGTTGAGGGCTTGTCGCGCTTCGTCTCGCTCGAGGGCCAGGGCCCGCAGTCCGGTGCACGTGTCGGGCTTCGTCGTCGTCCACCTCTCCGGCGTTACCTCCGGTGGCGGCGTCCACGCATCGTTCACGGCTACCTGGGCGCGTTCGGCGCGCCGGCGCTCCTTCACCCGCTTGCCCTTGCCCATGGCGGCCTCCTCCGCGGTCACCAGCGTCCTGCGCAGCGGTTGACAAAACCCTGTCCGCCAGACCGTGACAACCGAGGTTGTCGGGGAGATGCCAGAAGAGTCCTGCGTCCTTCTCCGCCCTGGGCCGGTTGAAACGGGCTCCCGTCTGTGGGTGGCTCGACTGGGTCGTCCGCCCTTGCCGTGCAGACCGCCTTCCGGCCGGACAGCGCCATCAGGGGGGGAGTCCTGACGAGCAATTCCGGGGGATCTCGGTGAACGGCATCACGCGATGGCGACCACGCTGCTGCAGAGCCAGACGAACTGGACGATCCCGCTGGCGGTCCAGGGCTTCAGCACGCAGCACTCGACCGACTACGGCCAGCTCAACGCCTTCATCATCATGTCGGCCGTGCCGGTGCTGATCGTCTACCTGATGTTCCAGCGCTACTTCGTCCAGGGGGCGTTCGCGGGGGCGGTCAAGGGCTGACACCCGCGCAGGTTATCGCGCCGTCCGGACGGGTCTCGCACACCTGGGACCGTGTCCCGCACACTGTCGGCATGGTCCGCCACCTGCTGATCGCCACGGGGGTGCTCGTGCTTCTGACGGTGCTGCCCGCGCCGGACGTGGCGGTGGTGACCTTGTGTACCAGACCAACATCTTGTCGTTCGGTGGACCGGAGACACCTGGGGCCTTCCTCGCGGGCAGCGTGCCACCCCATATCGCCCCTTCGTGGTTCCGCGATGTCGTCGACCCACGGATGGCGTACATCGCCGATCACGGCCTGCTCAACGCCCTCGCTCTGGGCTGGTACGCGGCCATCGACGGGGGAGCGGACACCATGGTGCGGTTTGCGCAGTACATCGTCGCCCAGTACAGCACCTACGCGATGATCTGGACGCTCGCTGGCGAGGTGGCGGGCTACGACCCTCGTCTGCGCCAGGCCCGGCTCGACTGCTGGCGCGAGGTCGCCGTTGCCATCCGCGAGGCCGATGCGTACGGCCACCCGCTGACCGCTCACCTGACGGCCGAGCGTCCGATCCCCAACGACGACCAGGGCGAGACCTGGCTCACCCTGACGCTGAACCAGCACGGCCACGGCGACATGGACCTCGGGACCACGCACTACCGCGACCACATCGCCGCACATCCTGGCGTTCCACTCGTCGAGGGCGAATCGCTCTACGAGGGGCTCACCACCGTCGAGAAGTCCGGCCGTCGGACAGTCACGGACACGATGGTCCGGCAGGCCGCCTGGCGCGCGATCCAGTCGGGGTGCTGCGGCTACACCTACGGCGCGCAAGGCTGCTGCAACGGGGCTTGGGACACACAGGACATGGCCACGACGTGGGGCAGCTTGCCGTGGTACGACGGCATCGACTTGCCAGGCGCCAACCAGATGGGGCACCTGGGGCGCTTCTACGCGTCACGCGACTGGCCGGCGCTGCGGCCTGCTCCGGGCTGCTCCCGCCGTCCCCGACACCACGGGAGGGGCGGCCGCCCCTCCCGTGGTCCTCGCGCTCAGCGGCCGATTATCGAAGTGCACGCGGCAGCCGTCACGCACCACGCTGTGGGGCTGGGATCTGTGGGGCCGACCGGTGCGTCGCTGCGGGGCTCGGTCGCGAGAAACGTCAGTCCTCTTGCAGCGCCCTCACAAGCTCCGCGATCGAGAGCAGCGGCAAGTCGTGACGCCCGGCGAATTCCTCGAGCTCCGGACCCCTGAGCATCCGACCGTCACTCCCCGCGATCTCACAGATGATGCCGACCGGCGCCAGTCCGGCGAGAGTCGTGAGTTCGACCGCCGCCTCCGTGTGTCCCTGACGAACGCGCACCCCTCCGGCGACTGCGCGCAGGGGGAATAGGTGACCCGGGGTCAGGAAGTCGTCACCAGTGCTCGTGGGGTCTGCGAGGAGCCGGGCTGTCCGCGCACGATCCGCTGCCGAGATTCCGGTCGTCACCCCCAATCGCGCGTCAACCGACACTGTGAAAGCGGTTCGGTAGGGATCACTATTGTTCGCCACCATCAAGGGGAACCCAAGGCGGTCGAGATCCTGCGCCGTCATCGCAGCGCAAATGAGACCCCGGCACTCGGTCATCATGAAGGCGATTTGTGGCTCCGACACGGTGGACGCGGCGAAGATCACGTCGCCTTCGTTTTCGCGGTCTTCCTCGTCTGTCACAACGACGCCCCGGCCGCTCCTGATCGCAGCCACCGCGGCCGACGTCGATGCCGATCTCATCTGGTACCCGCAGCGACAGCCGAGTCGAGCCGCGCGATCTTGGTCATAGGAGGCCTCTCGTCTTCGGAGTGGCCCAAGGGATGTGCGGCGCGCTTACAGGCCCGCTCAACGACCATGCCCGGAACTCCTCCTCTGCGGCCCTGGGGCCGAACGACTGTGAGACCCGCCTGATGAAGACTGGAGACGGGGGCCAATTGAGATCCTATCGGTTCCGGGGCTACCAAATTCCGGACCCACCTGACGGAGCCGTGCGGTGCGGTCGCGGCCTCCATGAGACCGCTCGCGCGCCCGGAGAGCGCGGCACACGGCGGCTTCCGCCCAGACCGAACGCCGTCGCCGCTCAGACGGCGAACGGCACCCCACACCGCAGGATCACGTTGGCGTACGCGGTGTCCTCTCCCGTACGAACGACGAGCTGGGCACTGGAGACCATCGCCTTGAGGTCGCCGTGCGGGATCCGCTCGGCCGGCGCCTCAAGGCGTGCGTCGACCCATGCTCCTGCCGGCGTACCGTCAGCCGGTTCGGAGACCCACGCGTACTCGACGACGATGTCAGCGAGCAGTGCGTCGAGCACGTCGGTGAACCGGGGCAACCCGAACACGATCGCCAGATCGACGACCGGCACGTCGGCGGGGATCGGGAGGCCGGCGTCGGCCACGACGACGAGATCGGTGTGGCCCAGCCGAGCGAGTCGGCCGGCGAGCGGTGCGTTGATGATTCCGGAGCGCTTCATGGCAGGGGATCATCCTTCCAGGGGTAGGAGGCTTGGGCGCCAAGTCGTTGGACAGAGAACGCCGCGACGCGCGTGGCGGTGACCGCGGCGTCGCGCTGGGTGGATCCGCCGGCGAGCCCAGCGGCGAACGACCCGACGAACGCATCGCCGGCGCCGGTCGTGTCGCGGACGACGACGTCTCGGGCAGGCAGCGACCACTCACCCTCGGGACCCGCGCCAACCACGCCGTTGCGACCGAGAGTGACCACGACAGACGGCACGCCGAGTTCCCGGAGCTTGTGGGTCGCCGCGAACGCCGCCGGGACGTCGAGAACCGGTTCGTGAGGGTCGTCGGAGGACGGCTGCCCGTCGCGACCTGGCGGACGTGACGCGCCCAGCCAGTGCAGGAGAAGCGCAGCCTCGTGCTCGTTGACGATCAGCGGGTCGGCGAGTCGTAGCGTTGCGAGCGCGAACCGGCACGCCGGCGCGACGTTCAGGACCACCCGCACCCCCGCGTCCGCGGCGACCTGCGCCGCGAGTTCGACCGACGCCACGGGAAGCTCCGCCTGGAGCAAGCAGATGCGCGCCGCGCGGATCACGTCTGCAGCGCCCTCGACCACCTCGGGACTGACGGTCGCGCTGGCGCCCGGGACGACGACGATCGTATTCTCGCCGTCGTCGGCGAGAGTCACGACAGCGAGGCCCGTGGGCCCGCTCGAGCGCATCACCGCACGGGTGTCGACGTCGGCAGCGTCAAGCTCAGTCAGCGCGATGACGGCGTTGGCGTCGTCGCCGACGGCGCCGATCATCGCTATCCGGGCTCCGAGCCGCGCCGCGGCCACTGCCTGGTTCGCGCCCTTCCCGCCTGCGAAGAGGCGCCCGGAATCGCCGATGAGCGTCTCGCCCGGGTGGGGATGGCGCGGCACCGTCAGGACGAGGTCAACGTTGATGGACCCGACGACCACGACGTCCCACCGCATCGTTGATCTCCCTCGATCGCGAACGTCAACTCCGGAAGGGGTTGACACCGGCCACCACTATACCTACGTTGGTGGTACTTCATTCACGTGCGAATGTTCATTCCTCAAGGCGGTCAGTGTTGATCGACAAGCAGCATCAGCCAAGCACCCCGTTGACCGGCGGTGCGGACTCGGTTGCCCCTGGCGGCCACCTCGTGCTGGCGATCGACCAGGGAACCACGAACGCCAAGGCCTTCCTGGTCGACCCGCTGAGCGGTCGGACCGTGGCCAGCGGTTCGGTGCCGGTCAGCATCTCGTTCCCGGCGCCGAGCTGGGTAGAGCAAGACCCCGCGGAGATCTGGTCCGCGACTCTCGACGCCATCGCTGCATGCCTGGCCAAGGTCCCCGGGACGGTGCCGATCGCTCTTGCCATCTCGAACCAGCGCGAGTCCGTGGTCGCCTGGAGTCGGTCGACAGGAGCGCCCCTCGGCCCGGTGCTCGGTTGGCAGGACGCCCGCACGGCGCCGACGTGCGCACAGCTCGTCGCTCGCGGTGCGGGCGACGAGGTCCGCAGGCGCACCGGCCTGTTCCTCGACGCGATGTACTCCGCACCCAAGATGCACTGGCTTCTCTCGTCGGCCATCGCCGCGGGGGCCGAGCCGGGTGACATCTGCCTCGGAACAGTCGATGCCTGGCTGATCTGGAACCTCACCGGAGGCGCCGTCTTCGCCACCGAGGCCGGCAACGCATCGCGCACGCTCTTGTTCGACCTTGCCGCCCTGGAGTGGTCCCCTGCACTGCTCGATTTGTTCGGCATCCCCGCCGCGGTCCTCCCAGAGGTGCGCGCCTCGGACGCAGGCTTCGGCTCCACGGCGGAGCTCGGGGTGCTCCCCGCCGGGGTCCCGATCGTGGCCGTGCTCGCAGACTCACACGCTGCGCTCTACTTTCACGGATGCACGGAAGCCGGCACAGGTAAGGCAACATTCGGTACCGGTTCGTCGATCATGGTGCCGTGCGACGGGCCCGACATCGCCCCGGACGGTATCGCGACCACCCTCGCCTGGCTCATCGACAGCCCCACCTACGCACGCGAGGGCAACATCATCGCGACAGGGTCGGCGCTCGACTGGATGGCTGGCGTCCTCGGAGCCGGCCCCGACCGTTCCGGTGGGTCGTTCCTGACAGACCTGGCAGCCGACGTCGACGACACGGGTGGGGTGTACTTCGTCCCCGCATTCTCCGGACTCGGAGCCCCGTACTGGGACCGAGACGCCACCGGTGTGCTGACCGGGGTCACCGGCGGTACGACTCGCTCGCACCTCGCCCGTGCCGCCCTCGAGGCAGTCGCCCACCAGGTCGCGGACGTTGTCGAAGCCATCGAGTCCGACGGCCGAGCCCGGGTGGAGGTGCTGCATGCCGACGGTGGGGCCACCGCCAGTGCGCTCCTGATGCAGCTCCAGGCCGATCTCCTCGGGAAGCCGGTGGACGTCGCCGACTCGTCCGAGGCGTCGGCCCTCGGCGCCGCGCTGCTCGCGGCCCGAACGCTTGGTCTGGCCCCGTCTACCAGCACCGCGGCCGGAGCGTCGCCCGCGGTCACGCCCGAGATCGGCAGCGTCGAGCGCGCACAGCGCCGCGCCGGGTGGGCCAGCGCCGTCGCGCGTTCCCGCGGACGCGCCGCTCCCAGCGCAGCCGAGACCGGGCAGTCCTCCGAAGCCAGCTGAACACTCCCGTCCCCGACCCGCAGTCCCACATCCTCAAAGGAGAGGTCCCCGATGGCGACCACCGCCCCACCCACGCGCACTCCCCTGTGGCGGCGCCCCGTCGTGATCTACACCGTCCTGGCTCTCGCGCTGGTCGGTGCGATCGCTGCGACCACGACGGTCGTCTCCGCAAGTGACACCGCGGCCGCCGATGCCGGCAAGCACGTGTTCGACGCCAAGGGCTACGCCAACGCGAAGTACGACTCCGAGGTCGTCCCCGCGATCACGAAGAACGCGATCCCGATCACCGAGCTGCTTCCGAAGATCATCGCGGACCCAGCGGCCGCGGGTGCGAAGTACGGCCACCACGACGGCATCACCTCGCCCTACGCCTACGCCGTCACGGGGACCGGGATCGCTGGCGCGGTCCAGGGCACGCTGATGCCGCTGACCATCGCCGGCATGCCGCCCGGTGTCCAGGTGATGATCCAGGTCGGTCCAGCCATCAACGGGACAGCGCTTCGGGATGCCACCGGCCTCATCGGCTTCGGCGACTTCCTCAACCAGATCGAGTACGCCAACGCCTCGACCGAGCTGAACGCCAAGGTCAAGACCGAGGTGCTCGCCACGTTCGACGCCTCCGCAGCCGTCGGCAAGAAGGTCACGTTCACCGGCGCGTTCGCCTACGGCAGCAACACCGCCCTCCTCCAGGTCACGCCGATCAAGCTCGAGGTCGCGCCGTGACCGCATCAACAGGCTCGAACACCGCGCCCGCGATGCGTGGCGAGAGCGCGCCGTCGGACGTGCTCATGAGCGCGCGGAAGGTCTCGAAGGTCTACGGCGGCACCCACGCGCTGCGCGGCGTCGACTTCACCGTCCGGTCGCACTCGGTGACAGCCCTGTTAGGGGAGAACGGCGCGGGCAAGTCCACGCTGATGAAGATCCTGGCCGGGGTGGAATCGCCGACCACCGGAGAGCTCGAGCTCTTCGGCGAGAGGGTCACCTTCGCCTCGCCCGTCGAGGCCGTGTCGCGCGGCGTGGCGATCATCCACCAGGAGCTCAACCTCTGCCCGAACCTGTCAGTCGTGGACAACCTCTTCATGGGTCGCGAGACGACCCGCCGCGGAGTGTTCGTCGACGAGGCCCGTGAGCGTGAGGTCGCGGTCAAGGTGCTCGCCCGACTCGAAGAGGCGATCGATCCGCGCGCTCTCGTGAGCGATCTTCGACTGGGGCAGCAGCAGGTCGTCGAGATCGCGCGAGCGATCTCGCTGGACGCACGCATCCTCATCATGGACGAGCCGACCTCCGCGCTGTCGGCAGCCGAGGTGGAGGTGCTCTTCCGCGTCATCCGCGAGCTGACCGCCGCCGGAGTGACGATCGTGTACATCTCCCACCACCTCGAAGAGGCACTCGAGATCGCTGACGACGTCGTCGTGCTGCGCGACGGATCCCTCGTCGCCACGGCGCGGGCGGATGACGTCGACATCGCGTGGGTCGTGGCGAACATGGTCGGCCGGAACTCGGACAACCTGTACCCCGAGGTCGGCGCACCCGTCGGCGAGCCGCTGCTCGAGGTCCGGTCGTTGAGCGTCGCGGACCCGGCCAACCCCGGGCGGATGGCGGTCGCCGATCTCGACCTGACCGTGCAAGCCGGCGAGATCGTCTGCTTGTACGGGCTGATGGGGGCGGGGCGGACAGAGCTGCTCGAGACGCTCGCGGGCCGACTGCCCGCCCAGGCGGGCTCCGTGCATCTGGGAGGGCGTGACGTCACCGCAGCCTCGATCCCCACTCGGATCGCATCCGGGATGGCACTCGTCCCCGAAGACCGTCAGCGAGACGGTCTGGTGCAGACGATGTCGGTCGGGGACAACCTGTCGCTCGCCTCGATCCAGTCGTTCCTCCGCGGACCCTTCGTGTCGATCCGGAGTGAGAAGGCGGCACTGTCCCGCGTGATCACCGACGTCACCGTCAAGACCCCGAGCGCCACCGCGCCGATCGGGTCGTTGTCGGGAGGGAACCAGCAGAAGGTCGTCATCGGCAAGGTTCTGCTGACGGCACCCCGCGTGCTCCTGCTGGACGAACCGACCCGCGGGATCGACATCGGCGCGAAGGCGGACATCTTCACGCTCATGGCCGACCAGGCCCGGGCCGGCCGCGCGGTCCTGTTCGCGACCTCGGAGATCGGCGAGGCGATGAACTCAGCAGACAGAGTCGTCGTCATGCACCGAGGTCGGATCGTGCGTGAGCTCGACCCGCGCACCGCCACCCAAGAGGACCTCATGGCGGCCTCAGACGATGCGACACAGTCGCCAGATGTCACCCCCGAGCTCACCGACGACGCAAACGGAGCCTTCGCATGAACCGCTCGGCCACCCCATCCACCTCCCGCCCGTCGTGGTCGTTGAAGGTAGGTGACGTCCTTCTCGAGCTTCGTGCATTCATTGCACTGGCGGTGATCATCGTCATCTTCGCCTCGTTGTCGGGCAACTACCTCGACGGCTCGAACCTCATCACGATGACACGCCACGTGGCGATCAACGCGATCCTCGCCCTGGGCATGCTGCTCGTGATCATCACCGGGGGCATCGACCTGTCCGTGGGTTCCATCGTCGGCCTCTCCGGGATCGTGGCAGGCGTCCTCCTGCAGGGATGGCAGATCACGTCGTTCAACGTGATCGTGTTCCCGAAGGTATGGGCCGTCATCGTGATATCGCTCGCCGTCGGCACGATCGTCGGTGCGATCAACGGGCTGGTGATCACGCGGTTCAAGGTGGCACCCTTCATCGCGACCCTCGGCATGCTCTACGTCGCGCGCGGCACGGCTCTCCTGATCTCGAACGGCACGACGTTCCCGCGACTGGCCGGCTCCGCCGCTCTCGGCAACACCGGGTTCGGGTTTCTCGGCACCGGGCGGATCGTCGGGATCCCGGTGTCGATCTGGACGATGGTCCTGTTCGCCGTGGTCATCTGGGTCGTCATCCGCAAGATGCCGTTCGGGCGCTGGCTCTACGCGACCGGTGGCAACGCGCGCGCCGCGGAGCTCTCCGGGGTGCCGGTGCGGAAGGTCACCAACCGCGTCTACATGATCGCCGGATTCTGCGCAGCGATGGTCGGACTCATCATCGCCTCAGAGCTCACCTCCGCAGCTCCCCAGACGGGCGAGACCTTCGAGCTGAACGCGATCGCGGCTGTTGTCATCGGTGGCGCCTCGCTGGCGGGCGGACGCGGGACCGTGCGAGGAGCCCTGGTGGGCTCGTTCGTCATCGGGTTCCTGTCCGACGGACTCGTCATGGTCGGCGTCTCGACCTTCTGGCAGACCGTGATCAAGGGCGCCGTCATCGTGTTCGCCGTGATGCTCGACCAGGGTCAGCAGCGCTTCAAGCGCACGCAGGTCGCAGCGGTCGCGGCCGCGAGCGTGCGCCACCAGCAGGGGCCGCCGACGACGTCGGCCCCATCTCAACCGTCCGCCTCCGTGAGCGCGTGAACTGCCCCGCGGAAGCGCGATAGCACAACCGCAACACCCGTCCTAACCACAAAGAAGTCTCTCAAGGAGGTCTGGTCCATGTTCCGTCTCACCACTCTGCGGCTCGCCACGGTGCTCGCCGCAAGCGCGCTCGCCCTGGCAGCGTGCTCGTCGAGCTCGCCGTCCACCACGGCGGCCACCACACCGGCGGCCGGCGCATCAGCCGCAACGACCAGCAAGGCCGGCGGACTCATCGCCGTCATCACCCCCGCGCACGACAACGTGTTCTTCAAGGCCGAAGCCGACGCGGCAGTCGCCAAGGCCAAGGAGCTCGGGTACACCACCACGTCGTCGTCTCACAATGACGACCCGAACAAGCAGTCCGAACTCATCGACAGCGCGATCTCCGCTGGCGCCAAGGCGATCATCCTCGACAACGCCGGAGCGGACGCCTCCATCGGCCCGGTGCAGAAGGCCGTCACCGCCGGGATCCCGGTGTTCCTCATCGACCGTGAGATCAACAAGACCGGGCTGGCGAGCGCACAGATCGTCGCCAACAACGCTCAAGGCGCGTCGCTGGTCGCCGAGGCGTTCGCCAAGGCCATGAACGGAAAGGGCAACTACTTCGAGCTGACCGGTAAGGCCTCGGACACGAACGCGGGCGTCCGCTCAGACTCCTACGCGAGCGTCCTCTCGCAGTACCCCGACATGAAGCGCGTCGCCCAGGAGACCGCCAACTGGGACCAGCAGGAGGCGTTCACCAAGACGGAGACGGTCCTGCAGAGCAACCCCGGGATCACCGGGATCATTGCGGGTAACGACACGATGGCCCTTGGCGCCGTAGCAGCCGTCAAGGCCGCCGGCCTCACGGGCAAGGTGACGATCGCTGGGCTCGACGGAAGCCCGGACGCAGTCGCGGCGATCAAGGCCGGCGACATGCTCGCGACAGCCCTGCAGCCCGCGGTCCAGATCGCTGAGCTTGCTGTCACCGAGGCCAACGAGCTGCTCACCACGGGCAAGATGTCGGAGCCGGAGAAGCAGTCGATCGACTGTGTCCTCGTCGACGCGCAGAACGCGTCGAAGTACACGCTGTTCGCCATCTCCAAGTAGCCGGCCGACCGCGGGCCCCACGCCTGCTTCGACCACACGTGACCCGCACCCCCTGCTATCCTTGAAGTGAATCTACGATCGGAGTTGACCAGATATGTCTGACTACCCGCGCTTCGGTGCCGGCCTGTGGCACTTCGCAAGTTACGTCGACAGGTATGCCACGGACGGGTACGCACCGCCCGTCTCGACGTTGGAGCAGATCGCCCGAGCCAGTGACGTCGGCGACCTGTCAGTCGTCGACGTGCCGTACCCGTTCACCGAGGGCGTCACGGTCGAGCAGGTGAAGTCCGCCCTGAAGGAGCACGGACTTGAGGCAATCGGCGTCACGCCCGAGATCTACATGCGCCGGTTCAGCAAGGGCGCCTTCACGAACCCTGACCCTGCTGTCCGGGCGGAGGCCATCGCGTTCCTGAACGAGGCCGCCGATGTCGTCCGCGCGCTCGGTGCAAAGTACCTCAAGGTGTGGCCGGGTCAGGATGGGTGGGACTACCCGTTCCAGGTGAACCACCACGAGGAGTGGGAGCTCGCCGTCAGTGGGATGCGTGAGCTCGCGCTCGCGAACCCGGATCTGAAGATCGTCATCGAGTACAAGCCGCGCGAGCCGCGCAACAAGATGTTCTGGGACTCGGCCGCCAAGACCGCGCTCGGCATCAAGGCCATGGGCGTGGACAACGTCGGCGTGCTTCTCGACTTCGGGCATGCGCTGTACGGCGGGGAGTCGCCCGCCGCAGCCGCTCAGCTGCTGATCGACCACGACCTGCTGTGGGGCATGGACGTCAACGACAACCTGCGTGGTTGGGACGACGACATGGTGGTCGGCACCGTGCACCCCGTCGAGCTCTTCGAGTTCTTCTACACCCTGAAGATCAACAACTGGGAGGGTGTCTGGCAGCTCGACCAGTTCCCCTTCCGTGAGAACACCGTCGAGGCGGCCAAGCTCTCGATCCGTTTCCTCAAGGGCATTCACCGTGCGCTGGAGGAGTTGGACATCGACGCGCTGCGCGAGGCTCAGGCACGCCAGGACGCGATGGGAGCCCAGCGCCTAGTCCAGGATGTCCTTTTCTCCTGCTTGCGGAGCGAGTCGTGATCGAGGAAGACCTGGTCCCCGAGGTCGACCCGGACGTGGTGCCCGCCGACAGCCTGACCGTGCTCGGTCGCGTGCCGGAGGACGCCGACCGCACCCAGATGGTCGCCCACCTGGCGGAGGCCGCCCGGCTCGTTCGCCGCAGAGACATCCAGATGGTCCGGGCTGCCGGCCTGGGGCACATCGGAGGCGAGTTCTCGGTCACCGACATCCTGGTGACCCTCTACCTGCAGGTGATGAAGGTGTCGCCGACCACGCTCGAGGACCCGGAACGGGACCGGTTCATCCTGTCCAAGGGGCACGCGGCCGCCGCGCTCTACACCACGCTGGCCATCGCGGGGTTCTTGCCGGCCGACCAGCTGGGCACCTTCATGCAGCCATTGTCCCAGCTCAACGGGCACCCGGCCCGAACCAAGATCGCCGCTGTCGAGGCGAGCACGGGGCCACTCGGGCACGGCCTGCCGATCGCGGTCGGCACCGCGATGGCGGGACGGCTCGACGGGTCGGACCGCCGAACCTTCGTGGTCGTGGGTGACGGCGAGCTCCAGGAGGGGTCCAACTGGGAGGCCCTCATGACGGCCGGGAACCACGGGCTGTCACGACTGTGCGTGATCGTCGACCGCAACCTGCTCCAGCAGGGCGCGCGCGTGATCGACACGAACGACCTCGAGCCGCTCGCGGACAAGCTGCGCGCCTTCGGGATGGAGGTCGTCGAGGTCGACGGGCACGATCACGCGGCCCTCGTCGACGTGTTTGCCGCGATGCCTGCCGCGTCGGGCAAGCCGACCGCGCTCATCGCCCACACGCACAAGGGGCATCCGATCAGCTTCATGAGCGACGAAGTCGCCTGGCACCACAAGGTCCCCTCACCCGAGCAGGTGGCCGCCGCACTGACCGAACTGGAGCTTTCATCGTGACCGGAACCCTCACCCCCGGGCGGGTGCTCCACGACTGCCGCGACGCCTTCGTCGCGACACTACTCGAACTCGCCGAGACCGACCCGCGGATCGTCGCGGTCGTCAACGACTCGGTCGGGTCGAGCAAGCTCGGACCGTTCGCCGAGCGATTCCCTGATCGGCTGTTCAACGTCGGGATAGCGGAGCAGGACATGGTCGGTGTGGCCGCCGGGCTCGCCAACGGGGGCAAGATCCCGTTCGTCTCGGCAGCAGCCTGCTTCCTCACCGCCCGAGCGATGGAGCAGATCAAGGTCGACGCCGCGTACTCCCAGAGCCACATCGTCCTGTGCGGGATGAGCCCAGGCATGGCCTACGGGGAGCTCGGCCCGACCCATCACTCGATCGAAGACCTCGCCTGGTTGCGCACGATCCCCGGCCTGACCGTCCTCGCTCCCAGTGACCCCGCCGAGACCGCGCAGGCGATCCGCTGGGCCGCCCAGCACGACGGCCCCGTGTTCGTCCGGGTCAGCCGCATGGGCGTGCCCGATGTCAACCCACCCGGTTACCAGTTCGCCCCCGGCAAAGCGGTGACCCTGCGTGATGGCACGGACGTGACAATCATCGCGACGGGCACTGTCGTCATCCGAGCGCTCGACGCAGCGGATCTGCTGGCTGCGCAGGGAGTCTCGGCGCGCGTGCTGTCCATGCCGTCCATCAAGCCTCTCGACGACGACGCGATCATTGCCGCCGCACGCGAAACAGGGGCGATCGTCACCGTCGAGGAGGCTCTGACCGCCGGGCTCGGCGGCGCCGTCGCCGAGGTCGTGGTGCGTCGGCATCCGGTGCCGATGCGCTTCGTCGGTGTGCCCGACACATTCGCACCGACCGGGTCAGTGCTGTGGCTGCTCGACCACTTTGGCATCAGCGCCGATGGCGTGGCTGCTGCGGTGCGTGACGTGCTCGCGAGCTGAGCTCGCCGCTGCGCCGCGGCGGACGACGCGCACCGGCGAGGGTGCCAAGCTGCAGTTCTGGCTCGGCACCCTCGCACGTGCGCGATCGGACTACGCGTCCGCGCAGAGCGTCGCGTTGTCGCGAAGCTGACCGGGTCGACAATGGGTTCCGCTTTAAAGCCGGAAGCGGCTGTCCGGTCGCTGAGCAGCGCCGGGCCACCTCGATCCGCAGCCGGGTGTCGGACCCGACGTCGGCAGAGCCTATGAAGAACCTCGGGACAGCGTGGGCCTGACGTCTCAGCCAGACCGCCCACGTCTGCCAGGCTCGGCCGCGCTCGCTCGCGGTGACCTGGAGACCTCGACAGCGTCCGCAGCAGAGAGATGGGACTGGGCAGCGACAAGAGCCCACCTGTCGAGAGGGTCCTTGGTCACCCGAGTTGAGCCGCGCGGACCATAGAATCGACGCGACGAATGAACATTCGCAGGGAAGGGCGGCAGGCGGTGATCGACGAGCGCAGCGCAATGATGCCAGGGCGCCGCGTCGGGCCCTCCGAGGAACAGATGCGGTTGATGGCCAAGATCGCGCGGATGTACCACGAGCGCGGCATGCGCCAGTCGCAGATCGCCAACGAGCTCCATGTGTCTCAGCCACGCGTCTCACGCCTGCTCAAGCGTGCTGGTGAGGTCGGCATCGTCCGGACAACCATCGCACTTCCGACTGGGGTGCACACGGACGTCGAGGACGCCCTCGAAGAACGGTACGGCCTGGGCGAGGCTGTCGTGGTAGACGCTGCCGGCTCTGAAGACGACGTCACTCGAGCTCTCGGTGCCGCTGCGGCCGTGTATCTCGAGACGACGTTGACCGGAGGCGACACCGTCGGCATCTCGTCGTGGTCGGCGACCCTGCTCGCCGCGGTCGAGTCCATGCGTCCTGCTAGGGCTCGGGTCGTTGACACCGTCCTCCAGGTTGTCGGCGGGATTGGCGACCCCGGAGTCCAGATGGAGGCGACCCGGCTGATAGGGCTGTTCGCCGCGGGTACGGGGGCCAGCCCCGTCTTCATGCCCGCGCCCGGGATGCTGAGCACAGCAGCTGCCCGCGACTCCCTCGTCGCCGATCCCACGATCGCGAGTGTCATCAGGATGTGGCCCGATCTAACCATGGCGCTTGTTGGTATCGGCTCGCTTGACCCTTCACCGCTGCTGCGGCAGAGCGGCAACGCTCTCGCGGAGCGTGACCAGGCCGACCTCCGTGAGGCCGGCGCAGTCGGCGACATCTGCCTGCGCTTCTTCGACGCCGATGGCGTACCAGTACGTTCCGAGGTGGATGACCGGGTGATCGGCATCGGCGTGGAGGAACTGCGCAAGGTACCGCGCCGGGTGGCGGTCGCCGGCGGAGCTCGCAAGCACTCGGCAATCCGCGCCGCCTTGCTCGGCGGGTGGATCAACGTCTTGATCACTGACCTCGACGAGGCTCAACGACTGATATCTGACGCGCCCCCAGTTGCACGGTAGCCACCAAGACCGCCGAGGGTCCAGGGCTCCTGACATAGGGCCAGAGTTTGTGCGTGGTCAGGGGCGGGTTTTGATCTCGTAGCGCAGGGTCAGGTCGGTGAAGCGCCCCAGGTTTGATGCCGCTCCTGTTTGAGTCCAGGAGGATGACGTCATGCCGAAGAAGATCGATCCGGAACTGAAGGTTCGGGCGGTGCGGATGGTCACCGAGCACCAGCAGGAGTACGCGTCGTTGACCGCGGCGTCGGCCGCGGTCGCCAGGAAGCTGGGGGTCGGGGGTGAGAGCGTGCGCCGGTGGGTGCTGCAGGCCCAG
>Ga0209539_1000771_pt1 | contig 18043 bp, 16 predicted proteins | sample BarGraNGADG00312_2_FD_184499 | JGI IMG/M metagenome (GOLD analysis project Ga0209539, IMG submission 184499) | Arctic peat soil microbial communities from Barrow, Alaska - Barrow Graham LP Ref core NGADG0011-312 (SPAdes) (version 2) | ecosystem: Environmental > Terrestrial > Soil > Wetlands >... | reverse complement strand
CGGCCGCCTCGTCGGCCGGCGCGGGCGCAGCCTCGTCGCCGGCCTCCGCGCCGTGGCGCAGCCTCGCGATCTCGGCTTCCTTGTTCTGCAGGGCCTGCCGGGCTTCGCGCAGACGCGTGGCTGCCGCCTCGAGGTCGGGATGGGCGATCTCGCCGCTCTCGATCAACGAGAAGGCTGAGTGGCCCAGCTCACGCTCGGCCTTACGGATCTCGTTCTGCAGCACTACGGTCCGTGCCTGCGCGGCGGTGACCTTGCCGGCTCGTTCAGCGTCGGCGGCCAGTGCGTTGGCCTTCAGCTTGACCGTGTCAAAGAGCCCCATCTCGGCCTCCTTCTGACGCGTCCGGTCAGACCCGGGCGCTGCTGCACTCAGTGTCTCGCTTGCGGGCCGTCACGTCCAGCGTCCGCGAGACCCTCGTCCGCGGGTGTGCGGCCGCTCGCCAGCAGCGCGAACCCAGAGCAGCTGAAGGAACAGACCCACGCCCAGGGCGTACAGGAGGACGGCGAGAGTACTCAGTCTGAGGTCGCGGTCGAGGTGGCGCACGGCGTCTCCGTCGGGGGCGGGCGGGCCGATTCTAGCGGGCGCGCGGGCGTCGCCCTGCCCGGGCTGCCGCGGCTGGATGTCCGGGGCGCGGGCGGGCCTGCGGGGCCCCGCCGCCCGCGCGCTTTTGTCGCTGTGCGAGTTGATGCATACTGATGCACTTCGATCGCGCAGTCCGCGAGATCCACTGACACGAGGAGACGACACGCGTGGAACTCCGCCGCATAGACCGCTTGCCGCCCTACGTCTTCAGCATCGTGAACGACATGAAGGCCGAGGCGCGTCGCAGGGGCGAGGACATCATCGACCTCGGCATGGGCAACCCCGATCTGCCCACCCCTCAACCCATCGTGGACAAGCTCACGCAGGCGGCCCAGAACAGCCGCAACCACCGCTATTCGGCATCCCGGGGCATCGCGAAGCTGCGCCTCGCGCTCAGCGACTGGTATGACCGCCGCTTCGACGTCGAGATCGACCCCGAGCGCGAGGCGCTCGTCTCCATCGGCGCCAAGGAGGGTCTCGCCCACCTGATGTGGGTGCTCCTGCGCTCGGGCGACACCGCCCTTGTGCCCGAGCCGTCGTACCCTATCCACCAGTTCAGCTGCATCTTCGCTGGGGCCGAGGTGAACAGCGTGCCGCTGACGCATGACACGGCCGACTTCTTCGCCGACCTTACCCAAGCCTACGAGCGCACCTGGCCGCGGCCGCGCGTCGTCCTCGTGAGCTTCCCGCACAACCCCACAGGCCACTGCGTGGACCTCGATTTCTTCGAGCGCCTGGTGCACTTCGCGCGCCAGAACGAGGTCCTCGTCGTCCACGATTTCGCCTACGCCGAGATCGTGTTCGACGGCTACAAGCCGCCGAGCATCTTCCAGGTGCCCGGCGCCAAGGACGTGGCGGTCGAGTTCGTGTCGCTGAGCAAGAGCCACAGCATGTCGGGGTGGCGCCTGGGCTTCGCGGCCGGCAATCCCGAAGCCATCGCCGGCCTGCAACGCCTCAAGAGCTATCTCGACTACGGCGTCTTCCAGCCCATCCAGATCGCCGCCATCACCGCCCTCAACGATTGCGACGACGTGCCCCCGCTCGTGGCGTCGGTGTACGGCCACCGTCGCGACGTGCTATGCGACGGCCTCGCACGCATCGGCTGGCCCGTGCGCAAGCCGCGCGGCACGATGTTCGTGTGGGCGCCGATCCCCGAGCCCTGCCGGAGTCTCGGGTCACTCGAGTTCAGCAAGCTGCTGCTCACGGAGGCCAAGGTGGCGGTAAGTCCCGGGGTCGGTTTCGGCCGCTCCGGCGACGGCTTCGTCCGCTTCGCGCTGGTTGAGAACGAGGCCCGCATCCGTCAAGCTGTGAGAGGCATCCGCAAGGTGATGGAGGCGGCCCCTGCGACCGCCTCCACCGACGCGAAGGGGTAGGCACGGTGCAACTCGGCGGCATGGCTCTCCGGAACGGCGTTCTGTTGCAGAGCGAGCGGTTCTGGGCTGCCGCCGTGCGCAGCCCCGGCGGCGGCGTCAACGTGACGTCCGGCGAGAAACCGCGCATCCCGGCGCGCCACAGCTTGCAGCGCGTCCCGCTGCTGCGGGGTCTGCTGCGGCTCGGCGAGTCCCTCGCCGTTCTGCCCGCTGTCCGCCGCTCCACCGGCGGCCCCGTGCTGCCTCAGGAAGACCCGCGGCTGCTCGCGGCCACGGCGGCGAGCGCCGTCGCGACGCTCGCCCTGCGCAGCTCGCGCCGCGGCTCGCCGCTCCTCAAGGAACTTGCCGCGGCCGGCGTCTCGCTGGCTCCCATCCTGCTGCTGCTGCGCGACTCGCGTCTGGCGCGCTACCACGGGGCCGAGCACAAGAGCGTGGCGGCCTACGAGAGCGGCCTCGACCCGGCGGCGGCCGACAAGGAGCACGCGCGCTGCGGCTCCAACCTCATCGCGCCGCTGGTCGTCACCACGGTCGCCAGCAATCTCGTGTTGCGGGCCGCCCGCAAGGAGCGCCAGCCGGTGGCCACGTTCGTCGCCGGACTCGTGAGCATCGGCACGGCCATGGAGCTGTTCTCATGGATGGCGCGCCACCAGGATCACCCGCTGTCGCGTACGCTGAGGCGTCCCGGCATCGAGATGCAGAGGATGTTCACGACGAGCGAACCCACGGCAGAGCAGCTGGACGTGGCAGATCTCGCGCTGCAAGAGCTGCTGAGGCTCGAAGAGGCGGCGCCGGCGACTGCCGGCGCCTGACGTCCCGGCGCCGGCTAGCCGTCGGCCGGCTGGCGTTCGGCGAGCCGCTTGCGGCGCCGGCTTTCCGCTTCGGCGTACCAGTGCTTCTGGTCCGGCGTCTCGGGGACCAGCGCCGGCACCGGGATGGGCTTGCCGCTGTCGCTAAGGGCGACGAGGACTAGGTAGGCCGAGTTGGTGTGCGCGACCATCCCGGTCGTGAGGTCTTCGGCCTCGACGCGCACCCCCACCTCCACCGACGTCTTGCCGGAGTAGTTGACGTTGGCGAGCAGTCGCACCAGGTTGCCCACGTGCACGGGGTGATGGAAATCGATGCGGTCGATGGCGGCCAGGACCACCTTGGTGCGGCAGAAGCGGTAGGCGCAGGCGCCGGCCGCTTCGTCGATGAGCTTCATCATGATGCCGCCGTGGATGTTGCCCATGAAGTTGGCGTCGGCGGGCTGCATGAGATGGGTGAGCACGAGGCTGGTCTCGCTGCCGCGGGGCAGGGGTTCGTTCATGGTGTCCCTCAGGTCGGCTGGGCTTGTCAGATGTCGAAGGCGCCGGGGGCACGACGGCGCCGGCGGTCCCGCGTGCTGCGCGCGCCGCCGCCCGAACGGTCGCCGCGACGCTCGCCGTGACGGCGGTCCATGATGACCTTGACGTTCGGGTTGTCTTTGTAGTGCTCGACGAGGCGGCGGTAGGCCTCTTCGCCGAGTTCGGGCGGCACGACGCAGTAGATCAAGAAAGCCTCCCAGTAGCTGAGCCAAACGGTAGCACATGCCCAGATGGGTCGCCAGAGGAAAGGGGGAGGGCCGGGACCGGCTGCTCTTGCCGGTCCCGGCCCTCTGAAGGGGGTACCGCTGAGGAGTATCGGCAGGGGGTCGCCGAGGCTTTAGCTTTCGGCTGCGGCGGCCCTTTTCACGAACGTGCCGCCGGTGGGCGGGTCCTGCGCCGGGCTCCGGGCACCCGTCTGGTAAGCTGACGGCAGGGCCACGAGAAGGGAGGGGCGATGTTTCCCAGCCACGACGCGGTCGTCACGGCCGTGCCCGAGTGCGGCCGCTATCCTCTCCTGGACGAGCTCGAGACCTCGACGGACGCGTTCGCCGCGGCTCACCCGGGCGTCGAGGTCTGGCCGGCCGGCGCCTCCCGCGCCTTCTCCCTGGCCGACGACTACGACTACTACGAGAAGTACGGCGCCGACCCCGCCATCCTGCTCACCAGCGGAACCTCGAGTGACGCCTACGCCGAGGCTGCCTGGGGCTGCTTCACGCTGGTCGCCGAAGTGCCGTACTTCACCAGCGCGAAGATCGCCGACAAGAGCGCGGCCGGCCTGACCCGCGCCGAGGCCAAGCTGCGCGGCCTCGACGTGCAGCAGCAACTCGCCACCTGGCTGCACGAGCGCTACGTGCTGGCCGCCCCGCACCTCACGCGCGAGACGCCCTGGCAGCGCACCGTGCACGCGTACCTCACCGCCGTCAAGGACGACCTCCGCGCGGAGCGCAAGCAGGCCGAGACCGAGGCGGACTTCGCGAGGGAGGCGACGGTCGCGCAGCTCTTCGACTCGCTCTACCTGCGGGAGCTCGACACGCTCTCTCGTGTCGGGCAGTTCGCCAACATGCTCGCCGCCGAGCCGGAGCAGAACGACGCGCTGGTCGCCCTGCGCGCCGAGGCCGAGGCCAAGGTGCGCGATCGCGCGCCGCAGCTTGCCTCGACCGGAGGCCTGGAGCCCGTGCCCATCCGGGCGCTGGTCCAGTGTCAGTTCGCCGCCCTGCTGTGCACGCTCGTCGCGGTGCGCGAGCGCTACCGGCCGGCGCACCCGAGACCCTCCATGGCCCGGATCGCTCTGTGATGAGACTCGCCGGCGCAGATGAAACGCCGGGAGTGAGCTGACGCCATGAGCGAGCGTCCCCGCGAGCCTGACGTCCTCGATGTCGCGTCCGGCGTCAGTTTTGTCATCACCGACAGCCCCGACCTGGACGAGATGCTGTCGGTCGTCGCGCGGCGAGTGGCCGAGGCGCTCGGCGTGTGGGAGTGCGACATCTACGAGTACCGGCCCGAGAGCGACGCTCTGGTCGCCACGGCCTTGTGGTCGCCGGAACTCAGCGCCTGCGACCGCGAGTGGCTGGGCACGGTGTATGGGCTCGCGGAGCGGCCCAGCTACGAACTCCTCCTGCGGGAACGCGCTGCGCGCGAGTACCAGGTGGACGATCCTTCGCTCGGGGCGGCCGACGCGGAGATCATGCGCCGCTGGGGCGAGCTCAGCGTCCTCTCCGTGCCGCTCGTCTTCCAGGACGACGTGATCGGCGCGCTCACCCTGGTCGAGAAGCGCGCCCCGCGCCGCTTCAGCCCCGACGATCTGCGCCTGCTCGAGATCCTCGCGGTCCCTGCGGCCGTGGCGGTGCACAACGCGCGCCTGTTCCGCCGCGAGGCGGAGCAGAACCGGCGCCTGCAGGCGCTGCTCGTGGCCAGTCGGGCCATGAACTCCACTATCCGCCTCGACGAGTTGCTCGCCACGATCGCCCGCGCCGCGCGCGAGGCGCTCGACACCGCCCAGGCGGCCATCAACACCTACGACCCGGTGAACGACTCCATCACCATCGTCGCCTACGACCCGCGGGACCCCGAGCCGGGCTGGGAGCAGTACCTCGGCCGCACGTACCGGCTGATCGACTTCCCCGCCGACCGGGAGATGCTGCTGAGCGGCGAGATCGTCGAAGAGCGCGTGTCCGACCCCGCCCTGGACGAGCGTAACCGGCAGTGGATGATCGACAACGGCGAGAAGGCGTTCCTCAACGTGCCGCTCATCTACGAGGGCGAACCGATGGGGTTGCTGGTGTTCATCGAGACCGAGGCGGAGCGCCACTTCACCAGGGAAGAGCGCGAGATGGCCGCCGCCCTGGGAGAGCAGGCGGCGGCGGCCATCCATCACGCGGAGCTGCTCGAGCAGACCGAGCGGCAGAACCGTCAGCTCGGTCTGCTCCTCGAATCCACGCGCGCGATCAGCACCAGCGTCGAGCTCGATGAGGTCCTCGCCATCGTGGCGCGAACGACCGCCGAAGCGCTCGGCGCCGAGCAGTGCCAGATCCAGGAGTACGACGCCGCCGCGAACACCGTGACGCCCGTCGCGTTCTGGCAACGGCACACGGAGCGCCCGGAGCCCGACAGCATGCACAAGACGTTCTCGCTGGCCGACGAGCCCGAGGAGCGCGCCTTCCTCGAGGCGAAGCAGGTCGTCCAGCAGCTGTACTCCGACCCGGAGCTTGCCGGCCCGACGCGGGCGATCATGGACAAGTACGGCGATCTCGCGTACCTCAACGTGCCGCTCGTCTTCGGTGACCAGTCGTTCGGCGTCATGGTGCTCGTCGAGACGGAGGTGGAGCGTCGCTGGAGCGACGAGGAGGTCGCCCTGGCGCGAGCCCTCGGCGAGCAGGCCGCAGTGGCCATCGAGCACGCGCGCCTCTACCGGCGCGTGCAGGACCAGGCGATCACCGACGGCCTCACGGGCCTGTTCAACCACCGCTACTTCTACGAGCGGCTCGAGCAGGAGATCGCCCGGGCCCGGCGGTACGGCACGCCGGTGTCGCTGCTGATGATCGACCTCGATGACTTCAAGGCCTTCAACGACCGTCACGGGCACCTGGCCGGCGACGCCGTCTTGCGGGAGATAGCCAAGGTGCTCGGTTCGGAGCTTCGCGCCAAGGTCGATATCGCGGCCCGCTACGGCGGGGAGGAGTTCGCGGTCATCCTTCCCAACACGCCGATGGTGGCTGTCCTCGAGACGCAGATGGAGATGGACCTCGCCGGCAAGCTGGCGAAGGCGGGCGACGCCGACGCGCCGCCGGCCCCCGGACATCGCCACGGCGCCGAGGAGGTGGCGGAGCGCATCTGCCGCAGGGTCGGCGCGACGCACTTCACCGGCAGCGACGGCAAGAGACTGACACGGCTCACGGTGAGCATCGGCGTGGCCGTCTTTCCGCACAGGACGAGCTCGCCGGAAGACCTCGTGGGGACCGCCGACGCGGCGCTCTACAAGGCCAAGCGCGCCGGCAAGGACAGGGTCGAGAGCTACGGCTGAGGGCCGGCCGCGCGTCGGCTGCCCCGGGACGGGCTAGATGCGGCCCAGGGCGGGGAGGTCGTCCAGGTCGGCGGGGCGGCTGCCCGCGACGTGGAGCGCGGCGGCCGCGACGCGGGCCGTCATGGCGTCCACGAAGTAGCGGGCCGCCAGCAGCTTGCGCGCGTCGTCCTGCGCCGCGCGGAGCATCAGGTAGCCGCAGGACACGTCGATGGCCATCTCCACGAGCCGGCGGGCGTGGAAATCGCGGTAGCGCACGTCGTCCTGCTCGCGCACGCGGGCGATCGCCTCCGCAAGGCGCCCGCGGGCGTGTCGCACGCGCTCCAGCAGCTCCGGCGTCGCGCCGAAGTCCTCGGCGTCGTACTCGTCGAGCCCGGCGGCGAGAGTGCCTCCGAGCACGCCGCCGATGGCGGCCACGACCTGCAGCTGCGTTGTGCCCTCGTAGATGTTGGTGATGCGCGCGTCGCGGCTGTGACGCTCCACGGCGAAGTCGCGCATGTAGCCGGAGCCGCCGTGGATCTGCAGCGACTCGTAGGCCACGGTGTTGGCCATCTCGGTGCAGCACGCCTTGGCCAGCGGCGTGAAGAGCGCCGCCAAGCGCGTGTACTTCTTGAGCTCCCCGCGGAGCGCCTTGACCTGGTCGGCGGAGCCCTCGGGGCCGGCGGCCGAAGGCCCTCCGGCGTCGGCTCCCGGCGCCGTGATCTGCGCGATGCGGTGCTCGAGCACTTCCTTCATGTCGACGATAAGCGCCGCCTCGTACAGAAGGGCGCGCGCCGCCTCGAAGCTCACCTTCATGTCGGCGAGCATCGCCCTGACGGCGGTGAGCTCGCCGATCGGCGCGCCGAACTGCACGCGCTCCTGGGCGTACTTGGCCGCGGCGCGAAAGGCGGCCTCGGCGATGCCCTGCGCCTGCGCCGCGATCGCGAGGCGGGCGCCGTTCATGAGGCTCATCACGTAGGTCGTGAGGCCCCGCCGGCGCTCGCCGACGAGCAGCGCCGGCGCGTCGTCGAACTGCAGCTCGCAGGTGGGCGAGCCGTGGATGCCGAGCTTGTCCTCGAGACGGCGGATGCGCATGTGCTCGTCGCGCTCGTAGAGGAACATGCTGAGGCCGCGGGCGTCGGTGGTGCCTTCTTCCGAGCGTGCCAACACCAGGCTCAGCTGGCCGCAGCCGTTGGTGATGAAGCGCTTCACGCCGTTCAGGCGCCAGGTGCCGTCAGGCTGCTCGATGGCCTTGAGCTGCACGTTCTGCAGGTCGCTGCCGGCCTCGGGCTCGGTGAGCGCCATGCTGGCGGTGACCTCGCCGCTCGCGAACCGCGGCAGGTACGCCGCCTTCATCTCGTCATCCGCGAACTTGTTGACCGTCTCGGCGATGTCCTGCAGCCCGAAGATGTTCATGAGCGCCGGGTCGGCGCGGCTCACCATCTCGACGATCATCACGCTGACCGAGATCGGGAAGTTGAGGCCGCCGTACTTGCGCGGCAGCGTGATCCCCATGAGGTCGGCCTGCTTGAGGCGTTCGAGGCTCTGGGCGATGCCCGGCGCGTAGCAGACCTCGCCGTCCACCAGCTCGCTGCCGGCGCGGTCCACATCCTGCGCACGTGGTTCGACGAACTCGCCGGCGATGTCGCCGACGATCGCGAGCGCGCGCTCGTACGAGTCGAGGGCGTCCTCGAAGTCGCGGGGGGCGTAGGCGAACTCGCCGGCCTGCCGGTAGTCGTCCTCGCGCAGGCGCACGACGCGCGCCAGGTCGAGACGGCGCAGCGTCGCCTGCAGGTCCGGGTTATCGCTGTAGAAGTTGCTCATGCCTTCGTCCTGTAGGCCTGGATCAGCAGAGGGATGACCTTGTGCAGGTCGCCGGCGATGCCGTAGTGGGCCACCGAGAAGATGGGTGCTCCGGGGTCGCTGTTGATGGCCAGGATGCGGGCGCTCTGGTCCATGCCGGCGCGGTGCTGCACGGAGCCGCTGATGCCGCAGGCGATGTAGAGCTTGGGGCGCACCGTGGTGCCCGTCTGCCCGACCTGATGCTCGTGGCCGACCCAGCCCGCGTCCACGGCGGCGCGGCTGGCGCCGACGACGCCGCCGAGCGTGCGGGCCAGCTCCTCAACGAGGGCGAAACCGTCGCGCGAGCCGACGCCGACGCCGCCCGAGACGACCACGCGGGCGCCCTTGAGGTCGACCCTCTTCTCCTCCTGCACGCGTTTCACGAGGCGGACGGCGAAGTCCGTGTCGGTGAGCACCACGCGGTCGGCCGGAGCGACGGGGGCCGACGAACGCTCCACCGGCACCGTGACCACGGCGCCGGTGCGGCTCTCGTCGGCCTCCGGCATCACCATGACGCCCTCGCGCACGGTGGCCATCTGCGGCCTGTGCTCGGGGCTCACGATGGTGGCGATGATGTTGCCGCCGAACGCCGGGCGGATCTGAAAGAGGAGGTCGGCGTAGGTCTCGCCCTTGGCCGAGAAGTCGCCGATGCGCAAGTCGGTACAGTCGGCGGTGAGGCCGGTGCGCAGGGCGCTCGCTACGCGCGGCGCCAGGTCGCGGCCGGTGGTCGTGGCGCCGTAGAGGACGATCTGCGGCTGGCGCGCGCGGATGAGGCCGGCGACGAAGCGCGTGTACGGCAGCGCCAGGTAGTCGCCGAGGTCGTCGTGGTCGGCGAGGTACACGGTGTCGGCGCCGCGGGCGATGAGGGCGGGCGCGAGGGCCCTGACGGCCTCGCCCGCCCCCGCGAGCACGGCGCCGGCGCCGACGCCGAGCCTGTCGGCGAGCTCGCGGGCGCGGCCGAGCAGCTCGAGGCTGACCTCGGCCGCCGTGCCGTCGTGCTGCTCGACGACGACCCAGACGTCGCTGCGGGCGGCGCCGCTCGCGGCGCTCGTGCCGTCGCCGCTAGCCAAGGATGTGCTCCTCGATGAGTTCGTGCACGAGCGCGTTGACGCCGGCTTCGTCCGGCTCCACCATGCGCGCTTCGCTCTGCGCGAGCACGACGCTCTCGATTTCCTTCACGCGCGTGGGCGAGCCGCGCAGGCCGAGCGCCTCGCGGTCGGCCTCGAGGGCGAGATGGTCCCACTGCACGACCTTGGCGCGGCACACGGGCTTGCCGTTGCGGCCGAGCATGCAGACCTCGGCCGTGTCACTCTCGGGGTCGAGGTAGCTGTCGTCGTACTCCGGCAGCGCTTCTGCCGCGATGCCCTTGTAGGTCATCACCAGCTTGACGCTCGCCGGTCGCGGCTCGTTGGCCTCGCCGGTGACGGTGAGCAGACACGGGAGCGAGGAGTTGAGCGTCTCGAAGCCGCCCTCGATGGAGCGCGTGGCGGTGATGGCGCCGTCCGCGCCGCCGGCCGGCGGCACCAGCTCGTCGATGCGGCTCACGCAGGTGATCTGCGGGTAGCCCAGCTTCTCGGCGGTCTGCGGGCCCACTTGCGCGGTGTCGCCGTCGATCGCCTGGCGGCCGCAGAGCACCACGTCGCAGCCGCCCAGCTTGCGCACCGCCAGCGACAGCGCATAGCTCGTGGCCAGCGTGTCGGCGCCGGCGAATGCCTTGTCGGTGAGCAGGATGACCTCGTCCGCGCCGCGGTACAGCGACTCGCGGAGCACCTGCACGGCGGCCGGCGGCCCCATGGTGACCACCGTCACGCGGGCACCGTGGCGGTCCTTGAGGCGCAGCGCCTCTTCCAGCGCGTTGAGGTCTTCGGGGTTGAACACGGCCGGCAGCGCCGCCCGGTTGATGGTCCCGTCCTCCTTCATGGCGTCGCCCGTCACGTTCTGCGTGTCCGGGACCTGCTTGACGAGGACGACGATGCGCAGCTGGGACATGTCGGTCCAGGCTTCCCGTCGTCGAAGATAGCGGAAGCGGTACGCTACCAGAAACCACATGCCTGCGGCAAAAGTGATGGTGGACGAGGCCCCCGAGGCGCGCGCAAGTCGACCGGCGGAGTGCCCCGTGCGACAATCCCCGTATGAGGAGGGGCCTCCCAGCACTCGTGGCACTCGCGGCGTTCGTCTGCGTCGTCGTCGGCCCGGCGTCGCTCGCCGGCGGGGCCCCGCCTGCGGCCGCCGCGCCGATCCCGCAGCGGCCCGCGCCGCCCGTGCTGGACGATCTGCGCGGGCTACGCGCCCGCGAGGCGGCGGGCGCGCTGCCGCTGGCGCTGGACGCGCTGGGGGCGATGCCGACGGCCAGGGAGACGGCGGCGTTCGCCGCCGGCAGGGTGGCCGTCGCCGTCGTCTTCGTGGAGAGCGACGGCTCCGTCGACCCGAGCACCGAGAACTGGTCGCGGCCCGACCCCGACAACCCCGGGGATCGCCGCGCCAACGTACTGGCCAAGGTGCAGGCCGCTCTCACCTGGTGGAACGAGCGTTCGCCCGACGGGTCGCTTGAGGTCTTTCTCCCCGCGGCGGGTCAGTACGGCGCGCCACGCACCGTCACGACGCGCTACGAGCCTATCTCGCGGCCGGTCAGCCAGTTCAACAAGGATTACCGGCTGAGCGACGCCGGGTGGCGCTGGCAGATCATGGGCAAGCTCGGCTACGCGCACGACCGGATCGACGACAGCCCGCTCCCCGAACGCACCTACGCCGACAAGGTGCGCCGCAAGACCGGCGCCGACTGGGCCTTCGTGCTGCACGTGGTCGACAGCTTGCGGAACACCGACGGCATGTTCCGCGACGGGGCCATCGGCTACACGGCGGACCTCTACGGGCCGTACACGGTCCTCACCTACGACAACGACGGCTACAGGTTCCGCCACTTCGACGCCGTGCTGGCCCACGAGATGGGGCACGTCTTCGGGGCCCTCGACGAGTACGCGCCGCCGCGGCCCGGCTACCCCAGCACCGGCGACCTCACCTCTGGGTACCTCGGCGTGAGGAACCGTAACGCGGTGAAGGGCGGCACCACGCACCTGCCCTGCATCATGCGGGGGCCGCAGGCCACGCTCGACGCCTTCGCGCTCGGTGAGCTGTGCCCGTCCAGCGTCGGGCAGACGGGTCTGCGTGACAGCGATGCGGATTCCCGCCCGAACGTCGTGGACACCCGGCCGCGGTTCGACTCCACGCCAGCGAACGCCGCCTCGGGCGGCGGCCTGACCGTGACCGGGACGGTGCGGGAGCAGCCTTGGCCGCGTGGTACGAGCAACATCGGCATCCCCTTCCGCCACGGCATCAGCATCTTCGTGCCGCACGCCTTGCAGTTCCGCGTCGACGGCGGCGAGTGGCTGCCGCTGGTCGCCGTCGACGGGCGGTTCGACGAGCCCGTGGAGAAGTGGAAGCTCACGACGGTGCCGCTGGCGGCGGGCGATCACGTGCTGGAGGTGCAGGGCACGACCGGCGAGCCGGCCGGCTTCGTCAAGGATCTGCCGGCCGGCCCCTGATCCGCGCGCCTCTCGCACGGGGGAGTGTCCCCCCTGCCTTGCGGGCGCGCTCGCGGGCCGCCCCCTCACCCGGTCGTCCAGGCCTTACACAACCATGACATCCCGACCGCGCTCGCCTGACACAGCGCCTCCATGATCGCTCCGACGGCGAACGGGAGAGAGGGCGATGACGACGAGGTCGCGTGAGGCTCGCGCTTGTTCAGAGGTTGATAGCATGCGGGAGGCAGGGATCCGCGTGCGGCGTAGACTGCTGGCCGGCGCGCTCGCGGCGCGCTCGCGAGGGAGGCACATGGGCACCACCGTCCTCATCGTCGAAGACGACCACAACATCGGCAACCTCGTGCGCACCTATCTCGAGCGCGATGGCTACGGCGTGGTCTGGGTGCGCAGCGGCGAAGAGGGTCTGGCCGAGCTTGGGCGGCACGCGGTGAGTCTCGTCGTCCTCGACGTGGGCCTCCCGGGCATCGACGGCTTCGAGGTGTGTCGTTGCGTGCGCGCCGCGTCGTCGGTGCCGGTGATCATGCTCACGGCGCGCGACGAGGAGGTCGACAGGGTGCTCGGTCTCGAGCTCGGCGCCGACGACTACGTGCCCAAGCCGTTCAGCCCCCGCGAGCTGGTGGCGCGAGTCAAGGCGGTGCTGCGGCGGACGCGGCCGCAGGCCTCGGCCGCCGAGCTGTGTCTGGGCGACGTGCGCCTGTCGCGCGACGCCCGCGAAGCGTCGCGGGCGGGCGTCGCCCTCGATCTCACGCTGAAGGAGTTCGACTTGCTCGCCTGCCTTCTGGAGAACGCCGGTCTCGCGCTCACCCGCGAGCAGCTGCTCGAGCGAGTCTGGGGCCTGGAATTCCCCGGCGGCACGCGCACCGTCGATCAACACGTTGCGCAACTGCGTGCCAAGCTCGGCGACGGCCTTCGCATCGAGACGCTGCGCGGCATCGGTTACAAACTGGTGCGGCCATGAGCGCGCCGGCTCCTCCGCAGCGCCCAACGCACGGCACCGCCGTGCCGCCCGGTGCACACAGTGGTCCCCGGTGGCGCGCGTCGTCGCTGGGCGTCGCCGGCGTGGTGGCCGGTGCGTCGTGCCTGCTGTTCCTGGCGGCGATGTTCATGGTCGCCCTCCTGCGCTACCGGGCCAACAGCCTGGGGTACGGTCCCTATGCCAAGCTCGTCGTCGCGGGCGCCGGTCTCGTCGCTGGGCTCGGTCTTGTCGCGGCGCTGGTCATCGCGCTCAAGGCCGCGTGGCCGGCGCGCGCTACCTCCCTGCGCACGCGCTCGTTCTTCGTCATCGCGGTGGCGGTTCTGATCCCGTCCCTGTGTCTCTCCGCCTTCGGCGTGTGGGCCTACTACCGGAGCTGGGAGAGGGCGGCCACGCTCTACTCCGATCGGGCTGACTACCAGGCCGTGGGGATCTTCAGAGAGATCGGCGGGCTGGGTACGATGAGGAAGCGCTTCTCGCCGGCTGAGCGCGCACAGCTCAGCCAGGCCATCGCCTACCAGTACGGCAGCCAGGGCCACCTCGAAGGCGCCTACTGGTCGACGCTCGCGGCGATCCGCGACCAGCGCGTGTTGCCGGTCTGGGCGGTGAGGAGCCTCGAACGTCGCGGCTTCGCCATCGGCGCACTGCATGGCCCCACGTCGCCGGAGAGAGCCGGCATCGTCGCTTGGCGCGTCGGGCCAAAGACCGTGCGCTACTACACGGGGGTGTGGAACGGCGCGAGCCCGCAGGTGTACGCGCCGCTGGACCGCCTGCTGCGCATCGGCCTCCTCGGCATCGCTCTGATCGCCGTCCTCGGCCTCCTCGGCGCTTGGATCCTCTCGCGTAGCGTCGTGCGCCCGGTGCGGCGGCTGGCCGAGGCGAGCGGCCGCCTGGCCGAAGGCGATGTCGGCGTCTCAGTAACGCCCGAAGGGCCGCGTGAGCTCCGCGAGCTCGCGGCATCGTTCAACGACATGAACGCCAAGCTGACCAAGGCCCAGGAGGCGGAACAGTCGTTCCTGCTGTCGGTGAGCCATGAGCTCAAGACGCCGCTCACCTCGGTGCGCGGCTACGCCGAGGGCATCGCCGACGGTACGGTGAAGCCCGCCGCCGGCGCCGCGGTCATCGGCGCCGAGTCGAGCCGCCTCGAGCGCTTGGTCGGTGACCTGCTCGACTCGGCGCGCATGCGCAAGAGCGCCTTCGCGGTCCGCCGCGAGGCCGTCGATCTGGCGGCGCTGGCCCAGGACGTCGCGCGCCGTTACGCAGGCACGGCGCGCGACGCGGGCCTCGCGCTCAACCTCGTGACCGAGGCGGGCGGCGCGGCCATCGCCGACAACGATCGTGTCCTTCAGGTGGTGTCCAACCTCGTCGAGAACGCCATCCGCTGCACGCCGGCGCCCGGCACGGTCACGGTGAGCACCGGCGCCGGCTGGGTCAGCGTTGCCGACACCGGCCGGGGTCTCACGGGTGACGACCTGCCGAGGGCGTTCGAGCGCTTCTATCTCTACAGTCGCTACGGCACCGACCGGCCGGTCGGCACGGGACTCGGCCTCGCCATCGTCAAGGAGCTCACCGAGGCGATGGGCGGCAGCGTGACCGTCTCGAGCGCCGTAGGGGTTGGCACCGCCTTCGTGGTCACGCTCCCCGCGGCCGGCCCGACGGCTCCTGCCGACATATCCGCTGCTTCAGCGGTGACCGGGGAGCTGCCGCATGAGTCGTGAGTGCGCGAGCCGCCGCGTCTACCGCTCCCGCGCCGTGCGGCGCCGGCGCTCGCTCCTGTTCGTCGTCCTTCTAGCGGCCCTCACGGCAACGCTGGTACTCGCCGGAACGAGCGGCAGCCGCGACCTGGTGAGGTACGACCGCGTGGCCGCCGCAGCCTACGCGGACGAATGGGCCATGAGCTCCAATCCCGAGTGCTGGGCTTCCGCCGACAGCGACTGCGCCAACTTCGTCTCGCAGTGCGTCGCGGCCGGAGGCCTTCGTCCCATCTATCAATCGGGCTGCGAGTGGCACGACGGCCTGGAGTTCCCGTCCGTGAGCTGGGTCAACGTGGGTCGTCAGAAGGCTGTGTGGAGCACCGGCTCGAGCGGACAGTCCTCGCCCTACATCGTGCAGAGCGCGAAGCGCCGGCCCAGCAAGTGGGCGGCCGGTGACGTCGTCTACCTGGGGAACGTCGAGGACGGGGTCCGGGAGTGGCAGCACGTGATCATCTGCGTGGGCCGGGAGGGCGGAGAATGGGTGTACGACAGTCATACCGTCGCCTACCGACATCGGCCGATAGACACGTGGTATCCGGAGCACTTCTCGCTGATCCGGTACTGCCGGCTGGCGGACGCAGTGAGCTATCACTGAGCGCTCAGGTCGGCTGCGCTTCGGCGGCCGGCCCCCCGAGCCGTGGTCGGTCGGCCGGCTCCGTGTTGTCGGCCGGCACCCAGCCTTCGTGGCTACTGCTCGTGCGGCAGCGCAGCCGGCCGCCGGCCTCCTCGAGCACGTCGAGGAGTTCACCCGGCCCGACGGTCAGCTCGGTGGCGTCGTAGTCGCGCAGGGCCGTGGCTTCGTGCGCGCCGGTCATCTCGAGGTAGAAGTCCGGCATCCAGCCGGCGTGACCGGATTGGTCGGTGCACCACACGTACGACCGCCACTGCTGGTCGTGATGGCCGACGCTGAGCACGTCTCCGGCAACGAAGCGCACCGGGTCGGGATCGCTGGTGATGTGCGATCGGATGACGCGCACGCGCTTGGGCATCTCGTCCATGCTCATTCGTCCGGGGCTTCGGCCACGCACTCGACGGGCACCCAGCCCTCGAGCCCCCACGCGTTCCGGCAGCGCAGCCAGGCGTCGACCTGTTCGAGAGTGGTGAGGGACTCCCCCGCGGAGACGGTGAGGTGCGCGGCGTCGTAGTCGCGCAGCGCCACGGCGCTCGCGCGGCCCGTCATCTCGATGAACGTCTCGGGCACCCAGCCGTGATGACCGTCTTCGGTGGCGCACCATACGAACTCGGGATACTGCTGGTTGCGGTGGCCGACCACGAGGGCGTCACCGTCGTGGAAGCGGATGTCGTCGATGTGGACGCTGACGCACGATCGCCCGACGCCCACCGTCTTGGGGAATCCGTTCATCCGGCCATTCTAGACCCACTGCGGGCGTGTCGCTCCCGCCCGCACGGGGGTCAGGCCGCGGGGACCGCCCGATGCGGTATCATGGGCCGCCTATGAACGAGCAGCCACAAGCGGCGGCCCCCGGCCGCGTCGTCGTCCGTTTCGCCCCGTCCCCCACGGGCTACCTGCACCTGGGCAGCGCCCGCACGGGACTGTACAACTACATCTTCGCCCGCCGCTACGGCGGCTCGTTCATCCTGCGCATCGAAGACACAGACCTGTCGCGCAGCACCGACGAGGCCATCCTGCAGATCATCAGCTCGATGCGCGAGATGGGGCTGGACTGGGACGAAGGCCCCGAACTCCCGGGCCCGCACGCGCCGTACCGCCAGACCGAGCGCCAGCCCATCTACCACGAGTACATCGAGAAGCTGCTCGCCAGCGGGCACCTGTACCCGTGCTTCTGCACGCCGGACGAGCTCGAGGCCGAGCGGCAGGCGGCCCAGGCCGAGAAGCGCGCTTGGGCGTACTCGGGCAAGTGCCGGGCGCTCCCCGCGGAAGAGGTGGAGCGCCGCAAGGCCGCGGGCGAGGCTTTCACGCTGCGCATGCACGTGCCGCCGGGCAAGACCGTGTTCCACGATATGTTGCGCGACCCTGTGGAGTTCGACAACGACACCATCGGCGACTTCATCGTGCAGCGCAGCGACGGCACCATCACCTACAACCTCGCCGTGGTGGTCGACGACGTGACCATGGAGATCAGCCACGTGATCCGCGGCGACGACCACATCAGCAACACGCCCAAGCAGGTCGTGATCTACGAGGCGCTGGGCGCCTCCGTGCCGAAGTTCCTGCACATGCCGCTGCTCTTCGGCGCCGACAAGAAGAAGCTCAGCAAACGGCACGGCGCGACCAAGCTCGAGCAGCTGACGGCCATGGGCTATCTCGTGGAGGTCGTGCGCAACTATCTCTGTTTTCTCAGCACCGAGTTCGACGAGAGCATGATCACCTGGACGCTGGACGACCTCGTCGAGAAGTTCGACGTGCTCAAGCTGGGCACCAGCGCGAGCATCTTCGACCCCGAGAAGCTGCGCTGGATGAACGGCCGCTTCATCCGCCTGCTGGGCGATGTCGCGCTCGGCGAGCGGCTCGAGGAGTACCTCACGCGGGGCGGCTTCTACGGCGAGCCGGCCGCCGTCGAGGAGCTCGCCAAGCTCGGCCCCGAGGCGCTAGCCGCGGAGGTCGAGGGCGCCGAGACCGCGCACGCGCTGCTCGTGGCGCCCGACGTGGAGCAGGAGGCGCTCACGCGTCAACTCGCGCCGCTGGTGCGCGAGAAGATGGACGTGCTCGCCGACTTTGTGCCCATCGCCGGCTGGTTCTTCCGGCCGCTCGCCTTCTCGGACGAAGCGGCCGAGCGCCTGGCCGGTACTGCGGGGGCCGCCGAGACGCTGCGCGCGGCGGCCGTGGGCCTGGCCGAGCTGGAAGCCTACGACATCGAGCACATCGAGGCGCTCGTCCGCGGACTGCCGGCGCGCCTCGAAGTGAAGCCCAAGTTGGTGTTCGCCGCCTTGCGCCTCGGCATGAGCGGCCAGAGCGTCACCCCGGGCCTCTTCGAGTCCCTCTGGGTACTCGGCCGCGACGAGGCCGTCGGGCGGCTGACGACGGCCGCGGCGCTGCTCTAGTGTCGCGTTCTCGAAATAATCTGATACAATGGACTCCTCACGCGAGGAGGTGCGCCATGCCCAAGGGTCAGCGAGCACGTATCGAAGTGACGCCCGAGGATGCCGCGACGCTGCGCATG
>Ga0209539_1000768_pt1 | contig 18086 bp, 11 predicted proteins | sample BarGraNGADG00312_2_FD_184499 | JGI IMG/M metagenome (GOLD analysis project Ga0209539, IMG submission 184499) | Arctic peat soil microbial communities from Barrow, Alaska - Barrow Graham LP Ref core NGADG0011-312 (SPAdes) (version 2) | ecosystem: Environmental > Terrestrial > Soil > Wetlands >... | reverse complement strand
ATCCTCGCTGGCGCCGGGAAGCTGGGGTTTGACGAGCCGCGGCTCTGCGTGCAGGTGAAGTCGAGCGACAGCCCCGTGGATGCCACGGTGTTGCGCAGCCTTCAAGGGACGATGCGCAACTTCAACGCTACTCAGGGGTTGTTGGTGGCGTGGGGCGGCTTCACGAATGCGCTGATTAGGGAGGCGCGGCGCCTTCACTTCGAGGTCCGCCTGTGGGACCAGGGCGATGTGGTGGCCAACGTCCTCCGGCACTACGAGGATCTGTCACCCGAGATGCAGGCTGACCTGCCGCTCAAGCGCATCTGGATGAGAGTGCCGGAGTCAGAGGATGCCGAGGGGTAAGAGGCCGTCCTGTCACGTTCGGTTCTGTCTGCCGTTTGGGCAGTTCTGAGGCTAAGTCACCCCGGAGTACCCTGCCAACGTCCTGCCCGATTCTGCCCCGTTATAGGCAGTGCGTTGGCAAATCCGTTACCAGTGAAGGGGGCGCCGTGGCGGCACAGCCAGGCGGCCGGTAGCACTCTCAGACAGGCCACAGAAGCCACAGGGAGCCCGCTAGAGCGTTCGGCGGACTCCCTTTCTCCATGCCCACGGCCCCTGGCACGCACCCTAGGGCGTGTTGGCGCACTTGCACTATCCCGCCATCCGTCAGCGACAGATAATGAGTCCGGACAACACCGGGGGGGCCATGTGCGTTCTGATCGTTATCGGGTGGATCATTGCCGCGATTATCTGGGCGAACTTCGGATGGGTCTGGGGCCTGGTCGCGTTCGTCCTATTCGGCCTCACGGGGTTCGGCTGGGTGCTGGTGGCCGGCGGCATCGGTGGAATCTGGGCACTCCTGAGCCCCACGCGACGCCGCTTTGGGAAAGCATGGCGGGAGCTTGGCTGTGACGCCAAGCTTGGTGATGAAGCGTCGTTCGATGATTACTTCATGGAATGGGCGACGTACAACAGGCGCATGGGGCAGAGCGCGTCCGCTTACCTTCGCGCGAGGATTGACGAGCGGTTCGCCCGGATCCGGGCGAAGGCCGATCGGATTCTGAATGACCCGGATTTCCTCTTGAACGCCTTCAAGAGCGAGGTCGTCCGCTCGCTAGAGGACAGTGGTGACGTGTCACCGGAACTACTTGACAAGACGCGGGAGTGGGCTTCGAAGAAGTCGGGGGCTGCAAACGAGGCAGCCCTAGCGGACACAGAGCAGGTCGTCGAGAACAACGACCAAACAGCGGAGATCGAGGGCAGGGAGAAGGCACTCGAGGCGGTGGCAGCGCAGCCGATGACGCTCGCCATCGCTTGGCAGAAGCCCCATGACTTCTTGTCCTCGTTCGCCGTCAAGCGAGACGGCACCCTCTGGGCGTGGGGCGACAACGCGCGGGGTCAACTCGGCCTCGGCGACCGCGATGACCGCGACACGCCCACTCAGGTCAGCACAGACAGCGATTGGGTGACCGTCGTCACCGACGGGGCTTCTCCATTCGCCGTCAAGCGAGACGGCACCCTCTGGGCGTGGGGCGACAACGCGCGGGGTCAACTCGGCCTCGGCGACCGCGATGACCGCGACACGCCCACTCAGGTCGGCACAGACAGCGATTGGGTGACCGTGGTCGGCGACGCGGCTTCCTACTTTGCCATCAAACGCGACGGCACCCTGTGGGCGTGGGGCAACAACGAGTTGGGGAACCTCGGCCTCGGCGACAGTGATGACCGCGACACGCCCACGCAGGTCGGCAGCGATAGCGGCTGGGTGACGGTCGCCACAGCAGACTGGACATCGTTTGCCATCAGGCGCGACGGCACCCTCTGGGCGTGGGGGTACAATCCCGAGGGCCACCTCGGCCTCGGCGACGGCGATGATCGCGAAACGCCCACGCAGGTCGGCACAGGCAGAGACTGGCTGATGGTGGCCACCGGACAGTGGGGTGCGACATTCGCCATCAAGCGTGACAGCACCCTGTGGGCGTGGGGCTACAATGGGTGGGGTCAACTCTGCCTCGGTGACGACGATGACCGCGGCATTCCCACACGGGTCGGCAACGGCTGGCTGACGGTCACCACCGACGGGTATTCCTCGTTCGCCATTCGACGTGACCACACGCTGTGGGCGTGGGGCCTCAACGAGCGGGGCAAACTCGGGCTCGGCGACTGCGATCGCCGCGACGCGCCCACACGCGTCGGCAGCGATAGCGGCTGGGTGACGGCCGTCGTCGGAGGCTGGGCCTCGTTCGCCGTCAGGCGCGACGGTACCCTGTGGGCGTGGGGCTTCAACCCCGACGGCAACCTCGGCCTCGGCGACTGCGATGATCGCGAAGCGCCCACGCAGGTCGGCACAGACAGCGACTGGGCGTAGTCCGTTCGTCGGCGAGACGAGGCCAGCTGAGTCGCCATGTCCGGTGGGCAGATACTCGCGCAGCGGCCTAAGAGCGTGTGCCGTGGCATTGTCATCCACCCCACCCCATCGTCACCCTTGCCGGCCTAGTGCGCGGCGCTCAGACTGACAACGCGCTGGAAGGGCAGCCCTCGATGCATAGTTGGTTCGGCCCGCTGGCGACGCGGCCTCGCTCCTGTCAGACGTGGCAGGGCGGGGCCGCTTGACGTGCCAAGGACGCGAGACGCGAGTCACACGCCTTCGCCCCATTGCGGTTCCGTCCGTGCGATGCTGATAATGGTCGTATAGGGGGCAACGTCACAGGAGGAACCATGCGACGTGCGGCAATCGTTCTGTCCATCTTCGGGCTGCTGACAGTCGCCGGTTGCAGCGGCTCCGTCAACGGTCAGATCTCCAGCAAGTCGGCTCAGAAGCCTGTGCCGGCGGCCACCGTGCAGGTCGGCGACCAGAAGGTCGTCACCGATACGAGTGGCCGATTCACCATCGGCAAGGTCGGCACCGGGGGCAGGGCGGTCACGGTCACCGCCGACGGCTTCGGTCCCTACACCAGCCGACTGACGGTCCAGCGTGGCACCAACACGCTCAACGTCGTCCTGGAAGACGGAACCCTGCGCCTCCTCTTGAAGGAGAATGCCGAGGTGCGCGAGCCAATCAAGAAGGCCAAAGTGACGATTGGCGGCGAGCGTGTCTCAGGCGCGCAGGGCGCTCGCATTGAGGCCGCAAATGTCCCGGTCGGTGAGCAGCAGGTTGTCGTCACCTGCCCCGGTCATGCAGTGGCCAAGCAAATGATCACGGTGGCGCCCGGCACGAACAAAGCCACAATCACACTCGACCTCACGCCGGAAGAAACGTACATGCGCTACTACGCGGGATATCGCTTCAGGCGCTACCACGACTCCTACAGCATGATGCACCCCGAGGTGCAGAAGCACTACCCCTACAAGAAGTACGTCTCCCAGGAGAAGGGAAGCGTCGTCCTGTCAATCAAGCTGTTCGGAACGAAGATGCTGGCCAAGTGGAAGCCGCCATACTCGAAGACGACCTTCCACAACGTCGCTGCTATCGACCGGGCCGTCAAGCAGGAGAGCGGCTATGGCACGTCGACCGACAACTACACTCAGCACTGGGTGCCGATCAAGGGCCGCTGGTACATAGTCTTCGACTGGAGAGACTGACGGGCGGACATGTTCAGCACTTCTCGGTGTAGCTGTGCAAGAGATGGAATGCTTCGGTTCCGTGAACCGCTGCCACAGACGGCCGCTGCCCTCACGGGTGGCGGGCCTCCTGCGGTCTGTCACGCGAGCAACTTGACTACTCCAGCTCCCACTCGCCGACTTGGGTGGTGCCGGTCTCCTGAGTCATGCTGTTTGCAATGAACTGGAGCAGGCGAGGCTGCCGCTTCGACGGCACCTCGAAGTAGACCCAGCCGCTGCGCTTGTCGCCGGGGGCAATCGTGAAATTCCCAAGCTGGGGAGGGCAGTCCTCATAGTTGTTGTTGCACTGGTAGGTCGCGTCCGCATCGTCCACCAGAGTGAGTGCGGTTGCACCGTCGACGTACGGCGTGTCGGCCAGATTCTTCACGGTGACGTTGACACCATAGAGGTCGGGATGCATCTCGAATCCGCTTTCAACCAGCTTGGGCACCCGTTCGGTCTCCCGGAGAGTGACTTCCACCTTGGCATCGTCCACGCCAGTCAATGTCAGCGTGTCGCCGACGGTGCCTCTCGGCATGCCCTCGGTCGACGCCTCGGCTGTTGGCGATGGAGTGTGCGGGCCGTACGTCACCGTTACAGTCACGACCGGCTGAGGCGCGGATGAAGAGGTGCCCCCCGAGCCGCACGCCGCAGGCACGAGCGAAACGACGACGGCCCCCAGCAGGACGAGAATCGCTCTTTTCATGTTGCCCCCCGGCTGTTCAGAATCGAGCGGGACTTCCCGCTGCTCCCAGGAGCCTACACCCCGTCGCCATCGTCACCCACGTCCACCTGTTGTCACCCTTGCCGGCCCACCGGATCGTCGCCTAGGGTCGTTCCTGACCGGACGTTCTGTGCGTGTGGGCGAAGTCCCCGAAACGGTGGCCGGTCGCTCTGGAGGGAGGGGCGGCTACGCTGCCGAGGCGCCCGGTTACACAAGACGCCCGGTTACACAAGACAGCCGCCCCTCCTGCGCCCTCGATCAGATTTCGAAGGCCGAGGCGGCGGCTTGTATGACCAGCTCGTCTAGTTCAGCAAGCCGGCCAATGGTCTGTGAGATGGCCGCAACAATTCTCGGGAACTCCTCGAACTCCTCGTTTGTGAGTGCGCGCCCCGCTCGCGCTTCGAGGTAGTCATTCAGCACGCGATAGGAACCCTGCTGATAGGACCACACCTCGGCTGGGACGGGCGCCGCGACGAGGTCCGCGCCGAGGTGCAGCTCCAGCGTCGCTGCGTCATGTCGAGGCTGCCCGATGATGGCCTCGTCATTGCCCTCCATCCGCGGGGCAGCGCCCTGCAGGGCGTCGTCGTCCAGAAGATGAAGTGCCACCAGTTCGGCCCCGATCTCAGCGAGGCGCCGATACACCGACTGGCTCAACGCAATCGGAACGCGGGAGAAGCCGTAGCGGAGCCCGTGGGCATACGTGGCCCGATAGCCAGGCGAATTGAGCACCCCATAGACGTAGGCGAGCAGCTTCTCGGGCGTGGTCTGGATGCCCTTCACCGCGAGCTTCTCAAGAAGACCGTCGGCGATATTCGCCCGCCAACCGAGAAGGGGCTCATAGAGCCACAAGGGTGCGAAATACGCCTGTCCGAACGTCCTGTGCGACAGCACCGCGGCCGGCACCGGTGTGCGCGAGACGAAGGCATACGCCCCGTCGGGGAGTGACCCATAGGCGAATACCAGGGCGACGTTCTCGTGTTGCTGCGTGCGGTCCTCGTCATCAAGAAGATGCGGGCTCACTGCTGTTCGGGTGTAGTCGATGAGACGGGTGTCGAAGGCGATCCAGCGATAGTCGAAAGCACGATAGGCCCACCGAATGACGTTGCGAGGTCCCTCATCCCCAAGCGCCTTGCGCGACTCTGAAAGACTCCAGTCGCGGTTCTTCTTGACCCCCTGCCCTTTCCAGTAGGAATCGGGCACCCCGTCGGTGTCGGCGAACTTCGCGAGCCGCGCGTCCAGCTCATCGCGCGAGGCCGCAACGACGAGCTGGTCTCGGTGTGTCTGCACGCCAATCACGTTCGTCGGGAAGATGGCATCGACGGAGGGCCACAGCTCGTACTTGGGTGGCACGTCATACGGCACGAGGAGCCACAGTGGCGCCTTGGGCGACAGACTCTGCCAGCTCTCGTCATCGAGAGACGCTTGTCCGCAGATGCTGAGCTTCTCTTCCCGTGTGCCGAACGAGTCTCGGTAGCGAACGACGGCGTCGCGTTCGTGCGGCCCAGCACGCTTCACAAACACCGTCAGAGCGATGCCGGCTTGTACGTCAGGGAAGACCTTCTCGTCTACCCTGTCACGAAACCACTCGCGTTGATCGCCGTGAAGATCGAGGACGTGGATCTCGTCGAACCGTTCAAGCAAGAAGCGCCGCACGGCACGGTGCAGGGGGCGCTCGATCCAAGCACGGTTTGTCACGAATGCGAGGATGCCGTGTCCCGGGGCTCCGTTCTGCTCGAGCAGCTTCCACACTGACCAGCGCATGAAGCGCAGGTAGTCGTCCCGAAGGGGGCCGGTGTTGCGGTCGGGAATCCGCGCGCCGTCTAGCTTGTAGAAGTCGTCTTGAAGCCTGTCCGAAAAGGGGTTGCTGTTGTGTGATGTGCGGTCGTAGGGCGGATTGCCCACGATCACCAAAACCGGTACTTGGTCCTTGATGTGTCCCGCCGCCTGGGCCTCCTCGACAATCCCTTTGACCACGGGAAGCATTGAGAGCTGACTGGTCGTTGTGGGGTTGAGCTCGAGGGAGTTCGTAAGGTAGACGCCGACCCGCTCATCATCCGCGAGGTCATATCCCTGATTCGAGAAGTACGAGGACATCTTGAGATGCGCGACAGCGTAGGGCGCTGGCAGCAGCTCGAACCCGTAGAAGTTCTTGAGGAGGTGCTGTCGGATTAGTCGGCGCTGCGCCGCGGAACCGCGCGGCTCCTCAATCGCCAGAGCTTGTTCAGCGGCGCCCAGCAAAAAGGTTCCCGTCCCAACGGCGGGATCAAGAAGCGTAACGGACTCATCTGCGAGCCCCTTCTCCAGCGAGAACTCCTGTGCGAGCACCCGCTGAGTCGCGCGGATCAGGTAGCCCACCAGCTGCGGCGCTGTGTAGTAGACACCTCGCTTCATCCGCTCGCCGGCGTCGTACTGCTCAAGGAAGCGTTCGTAGAAGTAGATGATGAGGTCGTGCTCGAGACCACCCGCCGCGACTTCTCTCCTGATAGGTCCGATCTGCGTGTTCTGGAGCAGCGCAGCAAGGTCATCCAGAAGCCTGAGAATCGAAGGAGCGAGGAAGTCATCATCGGTGATCAGCCGGACTGCGCTGCGCAGGAACGGCACCGATGGAGGGATGGAGCGCGCCGCTATCTCGCGCGTGAAGTCCGAACCCTCCTCGCGCAGACGTGCCAGGAACATGCCGTAGGCAATCGTCTGCGCGAATGTGTCGGCGAAGCCCTCTTCGTCCAAATCGCTCATCAACGTCTGCTGATAGAACGCCAGCACGGAGCGAAGCGGCCCGCTCGGTGCCTCGTGATCCAAGACGTACCGAAGACCATCGCGGAGCAAGCGAGCACGGCGAGCCAGCTCCAGCGCCAAGCGCCGTGGTGAGCGAATCACCGGAGGCGCGTAGGAGAAGAAGCGCAGCAAGGCAGCCTGCAGCTGGTCTCCCGCGCCACTGACGGCGGCCGAGGCTCCGTCGGGGTCGGCGATTGAGAGAGTCTCTACGACCTCGCCTTCGCGGATGAACATGAAGCTGTAGTAGTCCGTGAGGACCCAGTTCGGCAGCGACTTCAGATAACGCTTCCCTTGGTCCGTTGTCCGGAGCACGCGGCGGAGATCCTCGCCTGGAGCCTTTGTCTCCGCAAAACCTACGAGACGCGGACCGTCCTTGAAGAAGATATCGGGCTGGCCTGCATCCTCCGCATTGGCCTCCGCGGCTATCAGCAAACGCCTGCCGGACGTCGCGGCATAGCCCTGCAACAGCTCGAGGAGGGGTTGCCGGAGCGAGAGCTCAGGCGTGGATTCCACATGCCCGCGAAGTGTGCTGAGCGCCCTCAGGTACGCAGCGAGCGTGATTTGGGAGTCGTCGGGCACGGAGCCGCGCGGACCTAGATCATCCGGAGCTGGGCTGCTCCAGGCGTCGTGATGTTCGAGGCTATGACCGTGCCCCCCTTGAGCCGATGGTGCGAGTCTAGCAGTCGTGTTGACCGGCACGTAGTTCGGGGTTTGGATGAAGGGCCCTGCCCGGCAGGCTGGCCGCGGGCCGTTGCTCCTTGGTACTACTCTCTGTCGCTTCACAGGACGATGATAGATTGAATGTCTACGGGGGGGCTATGTTCACCGCCACGTTCGAATCTGGCACGTCGAGGATCGGCCAGGTGCTCGCCTCTGAGCTACGAGTTTGCGGGATGCGGGCAGTCAGGATTGATCAGGGAGCCTCTTTGGTGGGACACCAGCGTTGATCTGGCGCCGGTGGACCGACTGATAGGTAGGTGTGGGACGGAGGGGCATGAGAAGCATTGAGGCCGCGCCTGGCGCGGGAGCTGAGTTTGTCAGCGAAGCCGACTGGATTCCCGGCTTCTGGAACTTCCTGCTTGGACTCGATGCTGCAGACCTGATTCCTGAGCTCGTGCAGAACGACCTCGACCAGCAGGCTACACGCACCATCATCTCTTTTGAACGCGACCGACTGATCTGCGAGGGCAACGGTGCGCCGGTCGATCCAGACGGCTGGCGTAGATTGCGCATGATCAGCGGGGCGGGCCATAGCGTGCCGGCTAAGGTCGGCAAGATCGGGGTCAAGAACTATGGTCTCAAGGCGGCCTTCACGGTAGGCGACGAGGTCCAGCTGCTCTCGGACGGGCAGTCCATCACCCAGACCCTCTACGCCGACGGTGCGGATCGACCACCGCGGCCAGGGGCATCGAAGGAACCCTCCAGTGATAGCGGCGCCCCCGAGATCGGCTGCAGAGTGATCGTCAGCTACCGGCGGCGCGCCTGTGAACCCACGGTAGGCGAGCGTCTGACTCTGCCTGCTCCTCAGGATGCAGAGATCGATCAGCTGTCTTCCTCAGCATGCGCGGGCCTGCCGCAGCAGTTCGCTGGCATCGTGGCGCCAGGCGTGCAGCCCTACGAGATACGCCTCCGCCACTGGCGCCTCGGTGAGGCCATCTTTCGGTTCCGCTGCACACGCCCGCACAGCATCGGGAGGCGCATTGAGGTCTTCCGTCGCCGCTGTGATGTCAGTGGGGACTTTGAACCACTGCCGCTTGGCTTCGAGGAGGAGGTGGCACGGCGCCTACTCCCGCTCCAGGGCAAGGTGAGGGAGCGCATGCCCGACTTCTTCCGCCGCGACAGGCGGTTCTTCATCGACGTCTCATGGCCAATCGCCAGTCATGGCCGACCGAGGATAGACGAAGGTCGCTACCGCTATCCCATCGGCTATCCCGTATCGAGCCAGACGGCTCAGACCGGCCACGGGGCGTCATTCAGCGCACCCTTCCTCTCCGACCAGGAGCGCCATGGGCCGGCGTGGCATGATCCGACCAACAACACTCTGCTTGAGGCCTGTGAGGATCTGTTCGCCGATGTCGTGGCGCGTCGTCTCACCCCCAAGTGGGGAGCAGCCGCTCTGCGGCCCTTGCTCCCGCCTGATGGCAGCGAAGAGGCCATGGCCATCACCCGACGCCTTCTGGTGGCGCTTGTCGAGCGCAATGGTCTGCCAACCCTGAGTTGGGAAGGCTCGGCACAGGTCTTGCAGAAGGGGCTGAAGAGGCCCGATATCTCAATCCTTCGTCGCCTCCACAGAGGCCCTCGCGTCGGACCCCGATATCGCTTTGTGGTCCCCGTTCTGACATCGCAGGAACGGGCCGTTCATCCCTCGCTGGCCTTGGTCTGCCCCGTCAACGAGAGCCAGATCGACCCGCGCCTCGATGCCCGCATCCTGGAGCTGTTGGCTGACCCCAATACGCCTGGCTTCGGCGAGAGTTTCGTCACTTTCGATGAGAACGATGCCATCAGCTACATGACCTCGGGTGCCAGCACGTACTTTCCGGCCACCATCGAGCGAGAGACGGAGTGCTCAGATCCACTGCTTGCGCGCGCCTACCTCGACGTTGTGAGTGCGACCCTCGGCGAGAAGGCGAAGGGGCAGAACCTGCAGGCTTCGCTGCTGCTTCCCGACTCCCACCGCCAGGCGACGCGGTTTCAGGATCTCCATGCCAGTGCATCGCTCCCGTCGTCCATCCCCGGGCTGCGACTGCCACCCCTGCTTCACCCGGACCTCGCATTGCACCCGCTGTTCAAGAAGACTGCCTGGAAGCTCCCTCATTACACGCTCGAGAAGTTCCTTGAGGGGGACTCGCTTGAACACGAGGACGAGGAGACTCGCAGGCAGCTCTGGCAGTGGTTGCGCACCCACGAAGAGGACGTTCCCGCCAGGGCCAGAACTCGGCTCGTGAGCCTCCCGCTCTGGCCGGACACCACCGGCCGACTACGTTCGCTCCCTGACCTATGTGAGCCGCGCTCAGCGCGAGTTGCGCGCCTCCTCGCGCCCGCCATTCACCGACCCCACAAGCAGGTCCTCTCGTCCAAGTTGGCAGGAGGGGCTCGCACAGGTCCGAGGGCATTGCGGCGGGTCCCCACCCCTGAGGAGCTGTCCGCCTGGCTTGAGAGTCAGCTGGCCGCCCTCGAGGAAGGCCCCGCGGACGATGAGGCCGCGGCCCGCCTCAAGCGATTCGAGGAGAATGTGGCCTCTCTGCTGGGCGAGCGATCGATCGCCGAGCTGGTAAGGCAGTTGGACCTCGAGCTTCCTGCTCTGGCCCAAGATGGATCGATACGCATGCGTTCTGACCTTGTTCTGCCTAGTGAGAGCGTCGCTCGCCTGGCGCTGCCATCGCGCATGCTACTCGCGCAGAGCCGCAGTACTCGGGCCGTCCAGCGTCTGTGCTCGGCGCTCACAGCGCCGACTGCCGCCATGCTGGAGACCGCCCTCCAGGAGGACGGCTCCAACTTCGACGCCCTGCAGGCGAGATTGCTCGCGGTTCTCAGGCGGACAAGCCCGGGTGACGCCACGCGCAGGCGGCTTGCTGACCTGCCCTTCATCCCAGTCGACGGAAGCGCCCTCGCGCCAAGCGCCCTCGCCCTCAGAGGGACGAAGGGGGACTACTGGGGAAACTGGAAGCTCAGCATTCGGACGCAGGATCTCCCCCAGGACGCGCAGGTGCGCTATCGCGAGATCGGCGTCACAGCATCGACTCCAAACCCCGACACCTCGCGCGCCTTCTTCACCTGGCTCTCCGAGCAGAGTGAGAGCGTTCTGAGATCACACGTGGTGTGTGTAATGCGGCACCTGCTTCACGAGCACGGACCCAGGGAGTGGGCCAAGGAGTTTCCTGATCTGCGGGTTGTGCCGACCGAAGGCCTTGGGGGTCTGCGGCTGGCGTCGGTGAGAGAGGTCAGCGCCAGGGCGGTCTACCTGTCCGACCAGACTCAGCTTGCCGAGAAGGTGCGCGCCGCCGACGCGCGAGTGTGGTTTGCCATCGCCGGTGTGCGCGGAGTTAGCGAACCGGCCACCGATGTGCTCCGCGAGCTCGGCGTGCGATCGCTCAGAGAGGCAGCGGGCGATGCCCAACACGCAGTCGGGCAGGACAATCTCCAGTCGCCCTCACCTCGGCTCCTCGACTATCTGAAGCGGCTCAAGTCGTCGCGACTTCGCTCAACGCTGACCAAACGACTGGTGGCGCTGGGCGTCGATCGCGGCCTGATCTGGCACGACTGGCACGATCGCCTGTCGAAGGTTGGCGGCATCAATCTCGCCGAACGAGTCGAAGCTACGTATCGATTCCACGGCAGACTCTATCGGCTCGCCGTCGATGTGGAGCTCGATCCAGAGACGCAGGTCCTATGGCTGAAGGATGGCGGGGGAGACCTCGCCCGGACCTTCTTCGAAGGCATCGCCGCCCGCTGCATCCTCAAGCCATCGGCTCAACCGATGCACCTGTTCGCACTGCAGCCGGCAGTCGAACTGGAGACCAAGGACCCGTACTATGGAAAGCCAGCTGCGTCGACGGACACAGAGCCTGAGGTCGAGGACGACGTTCAAGAGGAGGAGGCCGGTGAGACGGGGGAGTCGATCTTCGGTCACGCCCCGTTCGAACCTGACCCATCGCGAAACCGCCCTCAGCCAGGACCGATACTCTCGGGTGATGGGGCGACGTCTCCGGCTCGCTCGAAGAGGGATGGATCGGGAGCTGGTGGTCGCAGCGAGGGACGACGGAGCTCTCCTGAGGAGAAGCAACAGGTTGAGGCGCTCAAGACCGAGCACTACGCGAGTCACTGTCAGATGTGTCTCGCGAAACGGGGACCCACAGAGCTGGCGCCGCATGGGAGCTACGTTGAGTGGGAGGAGGTGCGCCGCGCCGTCATCGAGGCTCACCACCTGGACCCTGTGGCCGGTTCAGGCGCCCTCCACGTCGGCAACATCGTGCTTCTCTGCAAGCTCCATCACGACAACTTCGGGCGACGCTTGACGAGAATGGCCGTGCTCGAGGCCCTCCAGGCACCCGGCATACGGAAAGTGATCCGCTTCGACCCCGATGATGAGCAGTCGGCAATCGAGGGCCGGGTCGTCGATCTCGTCCTTCCCGACACGGGGGAGGAGGCCTCGCTGTTCTTCACCGATACGCACGCCCGGTACTGGCTCGAGCGAGGCAGCGAGCTCGACAAGGGTGAGCGGACAGCCGCCGCCACTACAGCAACTTGAGTGGCCTATGAGATTGAGGCCTCTCGCAGTCGAGCGCACAGGCTAGGCACCCACGCTCGACCTGCTCCTCCTCGGCATGGCGTCAACGCGGGCCGATAGTTGCCGAGGCCGTGTGCATCCCCGCGGAGCAGCATCCGATCACGACCTCCCATCGAAGGGTATGGGGGTCTAATCACGGCGCATCGCTCCTGTGGACCCTGCCTCCCCCTCCCCTCCATCCGTCCCGAAAATGGCGTTTTCACGTTACGTCCGCTGGCCGCCTGTGACGAACGGGTGACGCATGCCTCAGGCTGGGCGCATGGACACGCTCTGCCACGGACCGGCCTGCACGAACCCCGTGGCGCAGCCGAAGTCCGGCGGTCGCCGGCGCTTCTGCTCCGCCGCGTGCAAGCAGGCGGCCTATCGCGCCAGGCGCAACGAGATCGTGTGGGAGCCGCTCGATCCCGCCGTGGCCGAGCACGTGCCGGAGCCCACGCCGACGCCGAATCCTGACGAGGCCGTAGCCGGCGCAGTCCTCGAAGCCCGCACGCTCGCCGGCACATTCCACAACCTTGGCCGGCGTGCGCGCCCGCAGTTCGCATGGCGCTGTACCAAGACGGGCGAGGCGATCCACTCCGCGCTCGACGACTACTTCGAGGGGGCTGACTGATGAACGACCTCAAGCCGCGCGGCGTGAAGATCGACGAGCTGCGCGAAGACCCGGGCAACGCGCGCCGGCACGACGACCGCAACGTGGTCGCCATCGCGCGGTCGCTCGAGAGGTTCGGCCAGCGCCGGCCGCTCGTGGTCGCGCGCGGCGCCGGCGGCGCCATGTACGTCATCGCCGGCAACGGCACGCTCGCCGCGGCGCGCTCGCTCGAGTGGCCTTCCGTGCTCGTTACGGAGGTGCCGGCGGACTGGGATGCCGACAAGGCGCGCGCCTACGCGCTCGCCGACAATCGCACGGCAGAGCTCGCAGGCTGGGACGAGGACCGGCTGGCCGACTACCTCGAGGCTGCGAGCGACGAGGACCTGGCGACGATGGGCTGGACACCGGCAGAGCGCGACTACCTGCTGGGGCTCGACGTCACACCCGACAAGCTGGGCACGCAGGTCGCGAATGACTCGCCGCAAGCCGTGGGCGCCACGGCGCCGGTCATCGTCGGGCCGTACCACTTCGGCGTCGACCGCGACGCCTATGAGGAGTGGTATCAGGTGCTCGCCGAGGAGTGCGGCCACCGCGAGGATGCCATCGGCGTTGAGATCGTCAGGAGGATAGGACTGTGAAGACGCTCACCGTCAAGCTGGCAGAGCTCACGCCGGACCCGGAGAACGCCCGGGTGCACGGCGCCGAGAACCTCAGGGCGATCTGCGAATCGCTGACCCTATTCGGCCAGCGCCGGCCGCTTGTGGTGTGGCGCCAGCCGGCCGGCCTCATCGTCGTGGCCGGAAACGGCACGCTCGAGGCCGCCGGCCTGCTCGGATGGACGTCGATCATCGTCACCGAAGTGCCCGAGGACTGGGACGAGGAGACCGTGCGCGCCTACGCGCTTGCCGACAACCGCACCGCTGAGCTGGCGACGTGGGACGAGGACACGCTGGGCGTCACTCTGCTCGAGCTCGAAGCTGTCGGCTACGCGCCGGAGGCGCTCGGCTTCGACCTTGCTGACCTCAAGGACGTCAACGACCTTGCGCCCGAGACGGTGCGCGTCGTGGTCGGCGGCTTCAACACGACCGTGACCATGGACGCCTTTGTGACGTGGAACGACGGCATCACCGCGCACACTGGCGAGGCCCGCGCCGACGTTGAGGTGGAGATCGGGAGGAGGTTGGGGCTGTGATCGACCTCGTGCCCGCCGGAGAGATCAGGCCCTCGACCTACAACCCACGCAAGGCCGATGAGGACCGCTTGCAGCTTGTCGATCTGTCGCTGCGTAAGCTCGGCTGGTTGCTACCTATCTATGCCACCGCGAACGGCGAAATCATCTCCGGTCACCAGCGGCACTACGTTGCCACGGAGCGCATCGGCTGGGACACGGTGCCCGTCTTCCGCACGAGGCCGATGGACCTCGCCCACCGCAAGGGCCTCAACATCGCTTTCAACCGGGGCACAAACGATATGGGTCGCGCCGACACGCCGGCGGACCTGACGGCCGCGATCGCCCAGTCGGGCGTCCTGGCGCTTGCTGAGTTGCTGCCGGACTGCCCGGTCGACAAGGTGTTCCGCTGCGCCGCGCCCGCCGAGCTGCCCGTCGCCGACCTGCTGGCTGTCAACACGTTCGCCGCCAATACCTACGCCCGGGGCATGGCGCGCATGTTCGCGTCCGAGGGCATCGTCATGCCGGTCATCGTCGGGCCGGACCTTGAAGTCATCAACGGCATCGGGCGCCTGGCACACGAGGCCGCCGGCGGCGCCGAGGCGGTCGCGTGCGTGCAGGTCGACGCCGTCGAGGTCGAGTTCGCCCGCGTCATGCTCAACCTGCTGACGATGGACTTCGACATCCATCACCGCTACGCCAAAGAGCTGCGCTACAACGCATTCCGCAGATCGCGTCAGCGCCGCAGCCGGCTGGGCAGGGGCTTCGTCTTCGCCGTCGCCGGCGAGGGCGACATCGACATCACCAAGCCGCGCCACGCTCGCGCGTGGAAGCGCGTTCACGGTACGACCGTGCTCGACTTTGGCGCCGGCCACCTCGTCGAGACGGACCTGCTGCACAGCATCGGGATCGACACGACGGCCTTCGAACCCTACTGCATCCCGCACGGTCGCGACGCCGTGAGCAAGGAGCTCTCAGTGGCCACGGCGCGCGACCTCCTAGCGCGCGTCGCGGACGGCACGGCGTGGACGAGCGTGTTCTGTTCGTCGGTCATGCAGTCGGTCCCGTTTAAGAGCGACCGCGAGCAGATCGTCACCCTACTCGCTGCCCTCTGCTACCCGGACACGCCCTGCTACGTCGTCCTCAAGCACGTGAGTAACCCGGCCTTCGGCTCGACCGTGAGCCGTGGGTCCGCCGTGAAACAGCACGCGCAGCTTGTGGTGTTTCTCGCCGACTGGGACAAGAACACCACGCTGGGCGACATCGCTAGCGGCAACCCGAAGGCGCAGAAGTACCACACCGAGGCGGAAGCCCGAGCCCTCATGGGCGCCGAGTTCGGACACCTTGAGACGACGATGGGCGTCTTCAACGTGCAGATCATCGCCACCAAGCCGCTGAGGCCACGGTGGGAGAAGCTCGAGGCCGCGATCCGTTTCGAGTTCGACCTGCCGTACCCGGACGGCTCGACCATGGGGCTCGCCGAGGCCGCTTTGACCGCCTTCCGCAACCGCGCCGAGCTTCTGAGGTGGTACCTGTGAAGATTCCCGTAGACTGGACGTTCGAGAGCGCCGACGTCGCCGAACACTTCGACGCGCACGTACACGAGCAGCTGCCGTGGTACGACCTCGCGACGGGCATGGTCGCCCATATCGCCCGGCACTACGTCGCCGATCACGGCCTCATCTATGACATCGGCGCGTCGACCGGCAACATCGGCACGGCTATGGCGGCGACGATCAAGGCCCGCCGGGCACGCCTCATCGCGATCGAGTCGTCGGTGCAGATGGCCGAACGCTACGCCGGCCCCGGGGAGCTTATGGTCGCCGACGCTCGAGACGTGTCCTTCGAGCCCTTCGACGTCGCCGTCGCCTTCCTCGTGTTCATGTTCCTACCGATCCCCGACCGCCTGACCCTGCTGGCAGAGCTCGAGGCCAACGTCAAGCCCGGCGGCGCCATCGTCATCGTCGACAAGCAAGAGCAGCCGGCCGGCTACCTCGGCACGATCCTCCACAGCGTGACGCTCGCCGGAAAGGTCGCGACCGGCACGTCGGTCGAGGACATCGTTGCCAAGGAACTCTCTCTGCAGGGCGTCCAGCGGCCGCTCGGCCCCGACTTTCCGCCCGCCGGCCGCGAGGTCTTCCGCTTCGGCGAGTTTGTCGGATGGGTGATCGAGCGTGGCTAAGGGCCGCCCCGTCGATCCCAAGCGAGGCCCCCGCGGCACCGGCAACCGCCCCGTGAGGGGCGAGGTCGCCGTGCTGCCCACAGACGTCGACATAGACGCCTTCATGGCGCCGGCCGGGATGCCGGCAGCGGCGCGCGAGGTGTGGAGCGTCGTGGTCACGGACCTCGTGGAAACCGGGCACCTGCGCAAGTCCGACACGCCGCTCGTCAAGGCGTATTGTGAGGCCGTCTATGTGCATGCCGAGGCGTTGGCGAAGATTCACGCTTTGGGCGTGCTCGTGAAGACGTCGGACGGTCGCATTGTCGTCAACCCGATGCTGAAGGTGCAGAAGGACGCCGCGACGACCATGCGCCAGCTCTCCGACGTCATGGGCCTCAACCCGCTGGCGCGCATCCGTGCCGGCCTCATGGAAGTCGCCGGAGCCAGCATGGTCAACGAGCTGCGCGACCGCCTGGTCGCTAAGCTCGCCGCCGGCAAGTGACGTGCCCACGCCCGCGCCAGCGGCGACCCGGCCGGCCAAGGCCAAGGCGCCGGCTGCCGGTCGGCGCACCGGCGCGCGCACCGTCCGCGAACTCACCGAGCGAGGCGAAGACGCCGCCGGGCTGATCGAGCTGTTCCTTGCCGACCACGTGCGCCACACGGCTGGCGAGTATGGTGGCCGGCCGTTTCTCCTTGAGGACTGGCAGCGCAACAACATCGTCCGCCCCGTCTTCGGCACGCTGAACCGGGACGGCACGCGCTACTACCGCGAGGCCGTGATCGGACTGCCGCGCTGGCAGGGCAAGAGCCAGAGCGTCGCCGGCCTGGGGCTCGCCTGCATGTTCACGGAGCCCACGCACGAGGGCGAATACTACGTCATCGCCTCCAACATGATTCAGGCCGGGATCGTCTTCAACAAGGCCAAGCGCATCATCCTGCAGGACCCGCTTCTGAGGAAGATCGCGAGGGTCTATCGCAAGGTCATCGAGGTGCCCGAGACGGGCGCGATCTTCCGCACGATGCCGTGGAATGCCGACTCCGCGCAGGGCTATCACCCCAAGGTCGCAATCATCGACGAGTACCACGTGCACCGTGACCCGTCCATGCGCGAGGCCCTGCTGAGCGGCATGGTCGGCACGAAGAACGGCCTGCTCCTCACGATCACGACCGCCGGCAAGGAGCGCAAGGGGCCGCTGTGGCAGCTTCTCGTCGACCTGCTGGGCACGCCGAGGCCCTACCGCGGTAGAGCGAAGGGCGACCCGAGGGCGTGGGTCTACTGGGTCGGCGCTGGAGACGAGGAAGACGGCACCGACCCGAAGGTGTGGCGCAAGGCGAACCCGGCCTCGTGGATCACTGCCAAGGCGTTGCGCGACCAGTACCGCACGCTGCCGTTCACGACGTTCGAGCGATACTACCTTAACCGCTTTCCGTCGACGGGCACCAACCGGGCATACTCCGCCCGGCTGTGGCATGCCTGCGCCGCGCGGCCGCTCATTGACCCGGACCTGCCGGCGGTCATCGGGCTCGACGCAAGCTGGACGCGCGACACCACGGCGCTTCTCTTCGATCAGGTCGACGCCGCCGGCTGGCACAACGTGCTCGCGTGGGTGTGGCGCAAAGACGAGGTGCTGGGCTACATCGACCACGACCCGATCGAGGCGAAGATCGTCGAGCTGTGCGAGGACTTCAACGTCACCCGTATCGCGTGCGACCCAAACTACTTCACGCGCTCCATGCTGAGACTCCAGAACGACCACGGCCTGCCGGTCGAGGAGTTCAAGCAGAACGACGCCAAGATGACCG
>Ga0209539_1000767_pt1 | contig 18087 bp, 21 predicted proteins | sample BarGraNGADG00312_2_FD_184499 | JGI IMG/M metagenome (GOLD analysis project Ga0209539, IMG submission 184499) | Arctic peat soil microbial communities from Barrow, Alaska - Barrow Graham LP Ref core NGADG0011-312 (SPAdes) (version 2) | ecosystem: Environmental > Terrestrial > Soil > Wetlands >... | reverse complement strand
GATGTAGCCGGAGATCTGCGGGTAGTTCATGCGTGGCTGGTGGATCACGCGGGGGTCGTCGGGGTAGTTCAGGTAAGGATCCAGCCCCAGGTTCCAATTGTGGCCGCCCGCGTAGTATTGGTAGAAGTCGTGCTGGGGGACGCCGACGGCCGAGGACAGGTCGTTGAAGGTGTTGCGCAGGATGCCGACCCAGAAGTTGGCGGCGAGCGCGGCGGCGAGGATCAGCAGGAGCAGGCAGACCGTGCGGCGGGACGGCCACGCGAGCCGGCTCGGCTGAGGCGGGTTCGCTGGGGTCTGGGGAGGCGCGGACAAAGCTTCAGTCCACGAGGACGAGGGCGAAGAAGCTGTACTCGTCGCCCTCGTCCTGGACGACCTCGAGCTCCCAGCCCGCGTTGCGCACCGTCGTGAACACGTCGATGCCGCAGCCTTCCATCGAGGGCCGGGCGCGCTCCGGGGCCACGCACGGTCCGTCCAGCTCGCAGGCGCCGCAGTAGTCGCAGGGGCCCGCGCCCATCATCCAGGTCTTGAAAAAGCCGGCCAGGAAGAGCTCCCCTTCCAACTTGAGGGCCGCGTCGTTGAGCTTGCGCGACATGGGGTCGGAGTTCTGGCGCCCGCGGTGGGGGCTACTCCTGAGAAGCACGGCTCGCCGGAAGCCATCGACCAGGCGGCGGGTGTACGCGGGCTCCGGCGAATTGGGCGGGCAGGTGCGGTAGCTGCCGTTGTCGTCGCAGCCGTACAGGCACTTCATGCGCACCCACTCGGCGGTCACGATCTTGCCGGTGTCGATGATGGTCGCAGCGTCGGCGCCGAGTTCGACGGCGCGGGCGCACCAAGCCTCGGGATGACTCAGGTCCATCGGGCGGCCTCCGTGGTGGACGGGACTCAGCGCACACTAGCCCGCGCGGCGCGGCGGCGCAACGGGCGCCGCGCCCGAAAGCCTCGCGAGCGCCTGCGGCAGGTCGGCGAGCTTGCGGATCTCCGCGTCCGGCGCGGCGGCGCCGTCGGGGCGCCGCGCCTTCGACGGGTTGAGCCACACGGCGCGCAGACCCGCGGCCCCGGCGCCGACCACGTCGTTGGGCCAAGAGTCGCCGACCATGACGGCGCGCGCCGGCGCCAGCGGCAGGCCGGCGCGGCCGGCGCGCAGCAGGGCCGCGCGGTAGAAGAACGCGTCGGGCTTGCGGGCGCCGACGTCGCGCGAGCTGACGACGCCGTCGACGAGTTCGTCGAGGCCGACGCGGGAGAGCGCGGCCAGCACGTCGCGCTCGCCGGAGTCGTCGGCGTTGGTCGCCACGAGGAGGCGGTAGTGGGGGCGCAGGCGGCGCAGCGCATCCTGCGCCCCGTCCACCGCCCGGACCTCGGGCCACGCCGCCATGGGCCCGGACTGCGTCCCGTAGTCCACCATCAGCGTGTTGCCCCAGTCGAGGAAGACCACCTGGAGGGGAGTTGCAGCGCGTTTCTCCCGTGAACGGCGCGACCTCCGCGCCGTGACCGATTCCACGATCAGCTGCGTCGCCGCCACGACGGCCACCGCGAGCACCCATCCCGCAAGCACGTCTGTGAGCCAGTGCACGCCAAGGTAGACGCGGGACAGGCCCATGAGCAGCGCGAAGGTTGCCGCGAGACCGGCCGCGGGCCACCGCCAACGAGTTGGCCACGCAATGACGGCGAGCGCCAGGGCGAAGGTGGCCGACGACATCGCGTGACCGCTTGGGAAGGCGTAGCCGTTGACGCTCAGCACCGCGGACTCCGCCGGTGGGCGGACCCGCTCGAAGAGATGTTTGAGCGCGAGGTTCAGGAGCGGTGACACGATCATCGCAATCAGCAGGAACACGGCATCGCGGCGGCGCGCGCGCCACGCGAGAGCGGCGAGCACCGCCGCTGTGGCTGCGGTGAGCACGAGCCACTGGCCCAGACTCGTGTATCCCGTGAAGAATGTCGTCAGCGCGGCGGAACGATGCGCGGCGGCGAACGCATTGACCCTCCCGTCGAGGCCGCTGGGCGTGCTGGGGTGCGCGAGCAAGGCCAGCGCGAAGAAGCAGAGGAGCGACGCTACGAGGACGGCGGCCGGCGCGAGTAGCCGCGGGCGCGCGCCGGAGTCAGAAGACAACGCTCGCTCAGCAGCCGGCACAGGTGAGGCCGCCGAGCGCCGCCGGCAGCTCGTCGAAGTGCCTGACGATGAGGTCCGCCGTGGAGCGCCCGGCGTCGTGGTTGTTGGCGCCGATGAAGTGCACGGCGGCCATGCCCGCGGCCTGCGCCCCGGCGATGTCGGTGCGCTGGATGTCGCCGACGTGGGCCGCCTCCGGCGCCCGTACGTCCAGCGCCGCCAGCGTGTGCTGGAAGACGCGCACGTCGGGCTTGCTCATGCCGTGCTCGTTGGAGAAGTACAGATACTCGAAGTAGGCGAGCATGCCGTTGCGTTCCAGCAGCTCGCGAAGCACGCTCCCCGGCGAGTAGCCGGTGTCGCAGATCACGGCGAGACGGTACCGCTCGGCCAGCAGGGGCAGCGTGTACACGGCACTCGGCATTGGCTCCGGGGGCAGGTCGAGCACCAGCAGCTCGAAACGGCTCACGAGACGCTCGCGGGTGTCCTCAGGTACGCGCGCCCCGAGCACCGCGAGGATGCTGTCGACGAGTTCGCCGCACGACGGCGTGCGGTGCTCCCTGATCCAGACACGGTCGAAGAAGTCGAAGCCGGCCCGCAGGGCCTCATTCAGCGCCGTCTGCGGGACTGCGTGCCCGAGCGCCTCGAGCTCGGCGCGCAGGATCTCCGCGCGGCGGCGTTCGCGGTCCTGCCCGTGGACGTCGACCAAGAGGGTGTTCCAGTAGTCGAAGGTGACGGCCTTCAGCATGCGTCTAGGGTACCAAACGTGACCGCCGGCTTCCGCGGGAATGCCGCGGAGAACCTCTGGTACTCAGGAAGCGCCGGCGCCGCTCTTGCGCCACCAGTCGCCGGCCTTGGCCGGCTCAGTGGCGCGCATCACGATGCGGGGGGCGTGTTCCGCCCTCACGATCGTCAGGTCGATGCTGCCGCAACTCGGGCACATGAGCGCGCGCGCGTTGCTCGCTTCGCCTTCCGGGGTACCGAAGCGGTGTCCGCAGTCGCCGCAGACATACTCCCTACCTGGCATGATCCTCCCTTCAAGGCCGTAGTCGTAGTGTACTCGCTCACCGAGGATTGTCCTTCAGGTGAACACCGGGTTCGAGGGCGCTGGTACACTGCGCACATGGGCGCCGAGTCCAAGAAAGCCGTGGTCGCCGCGATCATCGGCAACGCCGCCATCGCGGTCATCAAGTTCGTGGCCGGCAGCATGACGGGAAGCTCCGCCATGATCAGCGAGGGCATCCACTCGCTGGTCGACACCGGCAACGGCGGGCTGCTCTTCCACGGCCTGCGCCGTAGCGTCCGCCCCGCCGACTCCCATCATCCCTTCGGCCACGGCATGGAGGTCTACTTCTGGAGCCTCATCGTCGCCGTGAGCATCTTCGGCATCGGCGGCGGCATGTCGATCTACGAGGGCATCATCCACATCCGGCATGCGGCGCCCCTCGAGAATCCCACGATCAACTACATCGTCCTGGCGCTGGCGGCCTTGTTCGAGTCCTTGTCATTCAGCGTGGCCTGGAAGGCCTTCCGCACGACCAAAGGATCGCGGCGGACCTTCGCCGCGATCCATCAAGGCAAGGACCCGAGCATGTTCACCGTGCTCTTCGAGGACTCAGCGGCGCTGCTGGGCCTGGGCGTCGCGTTCATCGGCGTGTTCGTGAGTCACCAGCTGGAGAAGCCGTTCATCGACGGCCTCGCCTCGGTGGTGATCGGCCTCATCCTCGTCTGCGCCGCCGGCTGGCTCGCCTACGAGAGTAAGAGCCTGCTGGTCGGCGAGGCGGCCGACCCGGAGCTCGTGGCCGCCATTCGCGAGATCGCGCTGGCCGACCCGGCGGTGATCGGCCTCGGTGTCGTCCTCACGATGCACCTCGGCCCAGACGACGTGCTGCTGAACATCGAGGTGCAGTTCACGCCCGGCCTGCCCGCGGAGGCTATCCACACCGCCGTGCACCGCATCGAGGAACGCATCACCGGACCCTACCCCGAGGTGAGCCGGATCTTCATAGAGGTCGAGGCGCTGCGCGGCGCCGGTGCGGAGGCGCCGGCCTCCTGACCGGCCGGCGCCGGCAGGCGCCGCGGGGGCGGCCTCGCCGGGCTCCGGCGCCGCCCGCGGCTTCGTCGTCCTCTCGACGGGTATCCATGAAGTCATGACGGCGCACAGACGTGCCGGCACGGGCGGCTGTCAGGAGGCCACATGGCGACGGAGCTGGGCCCCATCGGGCGGATGTGTCCGAGCGTGAACGGCATCGCCCGGGCGCCGCTGGCGGAGCGCGCCTTCCTGGCCGCCGAGACATGAGCGGCCGGCGTCCCTGGGGTGTGTGGGGCGTCGGCCCGCGGATCGTCATCGCGACGGTCGGATGTTTCGTACTGCTGCTCGCCCTCGGCGCGACCTTCCCGGCGCTGCGGATAGGTGAGCGGCCTCCAGTGGCGCTCGCCACTCTCGCGGGGATCCTCATGGCGGCGGCGGTCGTCGTCTGGATCGTGGTCATCCGCGAGGTGCGGCCGGCGTACTTTGCCGGCCGCCTCGTGACCGGCGGCCTGTTCGCCCACGTCCGCAACCCCATCTACTCGGCCTTCATCTTCCTGGAGTGTCCGGGCCTGGCGCTCCTGCTCTGGTCGTGGCCGGGCCTGGCGCTGCCGCTCGTGGCCTACGCGGCGTACCGGCGCTGGATCCCTCTCGAGGAGGCGCGTCTGCAGCAGCGCTTCGGCGCGGAGTACGCCGCCTACCGGCGGCGCGTGCCCGCGCTGGTCCCCCGCCTTCGCGGCGCGGGTCGCACGCGATAGGCTTCACCCATGGCGGTGATCCGGCCGGGCGGAGAGCGCAGGCGTTGGGGCGGGAGGCCGCGCGAGAGGCGCCGCGGGCTCAGCGGTCAGTGCACGAGTAGCAGGGGTCGATGGAGGCCTGGATCAGCGGCACGTCGGCAAGGGTCTGCCTCCGTATCATGAGGGCGACGGTGGGCATGTTCTGGAAGGTCGGTGTGCGGATGCGCACGCGCAGCGGCACGTCGGAGCCGTCTGAGGCAACGTAGTAGAAGACCTCGCCGCGCGGCCCTTCGATGCGCGCACAGGCCTCGCCAGCGGGGATGGGGATGAAGTCGCCGGCGTCGATCGGCCCTGCCGGCATGCTCTCCACGGCCTGCTCGATGATGCAGCAGCTCTCGACGATCTCCAGGGCCCGGACCACGATGCGCGCCAGCACATCGCCCTCGGGGCGGACCGGCACCTCGAAGTCGAGCCGGTCGTAGATCGCGTAGGGCTCAGCCTTGCGGATGTCCTGCGGTAGGCCGGAGGTACGAGCCACGGGCCCGAGGGCTCCCCAGGCGAGCGCCTCGTCGCGCGTGAGCACTCCCACCCCCGCGCACCGTGCTCGCACCGTTGGGCAGGATGGTAGCGCCCGCCGGCCGACCTCCGTCCTGTCCCGGCCACGAGGTCCGCGGGCGGCGCGGGGGCGGCCTCGCCGGGCCCCGGCGCGCCCGCGGCTTCGTCGCGCTTCGGCACGGGGACCGCGGCCCGCGGAGATCGCGCGTGGCGCGAGGCACGGCCGCCGGCGGAAGCTGATCACCTGCCCGTCAGACCGGCCTTCAGCAGTCCCGCGTACCTGACGTGGCCTTTCGCTGCGGCCTTCGCGGAGGGCCACGGTTCTCTGCCGGCGACGATGGCGCCGCGCAGCACCCCGACGTCCGCGACGTCGCGCAGCAGTGTGGCGCCGACCATGACCTCGCCGCGCAGCAACAGCCTGCGATACACGCCGCGAGGCTCATCGAGGTAGGTGACCTCGCGCAGGCCGTCGCCCCGGTGGTTCCTGGTGATGCCGATGGAGGCCACCTGCACCCCGAACAGGGTGGTGATGTTCTCGGTCACCGAACCCGGGAAGCCCTGCGTCTCGCCGGCCATGTTGGCGCCGGCGACGGCGCCCTGCTCGCAGGCGTCGATCCAGTTGGCGACAAGCTCGACCTCGCCGCTGATGCGGTTACGGCCCTGGGCCAGGTCGCCGGCGGCCCAGACGTTCTCGAAGCTGGTGCGCAGGTGGTCGTCGACCAGGATGCCTTCGTCGACGTTGATCTGCGTGCGGTCGACGAACTCGACGTTGGGGGTGACGCCCTTGCCGGCGACGAGCAGGTCGGCCTGGAGCTCCGCGCCGGAGTCGAGGCGGACGAGGTAGCCCCCGTTCGTCCTGGTGATCTCGGTGACGCCGGCGCCGAACAGGAACTCGATGTTCGCCGAACGCTCGACGTGGCCACGCAGCAACTCGGCGCAAGTCGCGTCGATGTTCTGCGAGAGGATCTGGCGAGAGGCCACCACGCACGTCACCCGCAGGTCGGGACGGGCGACGGCGCCAGCCACCTGCAGGCTGACCAGGCCGGCGCCCATGATGACGATGTGCTTCGCGCCCAGGGCCGCCTCGCGGATGCGGCGCGCATCCGCGATAGTGCGGAGATAGCAGACCTCGGAGGCGATCTCCGGGTCGAGGCCCGCGACGCGCCTGGCCGAGGCGCCGGTAGCGATCAGCAGCTTGTCGTAGTCGAGCCGCGAGCCGTCGTCGAGGGTGACGCGCTGGGCGGCGGCATCGAGGTCGACGGCGGCCGTGCCGAAGTGACAGGAGATGTCGCGCTCGCGGTAGTAGCCGAGGTCGCAGAAGTAGAGAGCCGACTCCGGGATCTGACCCCGCAGGTAGTAGGTGGTCAGCACCGGCGAGTAGGCGGTGCACGGCTCATTGGAGACCATGGTGATGGCTTGCTTGCCGCCGCAGGCGCGGATTTCACGCACGGCGGCGATCGCAGCGGCGCTGTTGCCGAGTATCAGGATACGTTCAGACATCACTCTCCGCCCCCGTGCCGAAGCCCGAGCATCTCGGGACTCGTCATCGTCGCTCGCGTCATTCGTCAGCCTCCCGCCACCATCGGGAAGATCGAGACCTCGTCGTCCGCTTTGAGCGGCGTGTCCAGCCCCTGCAGGTAGAGCACGTTGCGCCCGTTGACGAGGATGATGATCTCGCCGTTGAGCTCGTCGTCCGAGAACACGGCGCGCCGGAAGGACGTGCCGTAGCGCCCCGCGAGCGCCGTGACCAGCTCGCGGAGGTCCGCGGGGGCGTCTTCAACGCGGCGCTCCGTCTCACCCGTGTAGGTGCGGATGGTCGCGAAGTACTTGACGGTCATCGCTCGCCTCTGGCGGAGTGGGGGCGCCGGGCGGCCGGAAGGGCCGCCCGGCGCCCGCTCCGTCAGTTCAGAGCCAGTTCCTTGAGCTTGGCCTTCGCCGGGACACCCTTCTCGTCCCAGCCACGGAGCTGGTAGTACTCGGGCAGCATCTCGCCAAGGCGGTTCACGTTGCCCTTGGCCGGGCCGGTCTTGATGGGCTCCTTGAGCAGACGCTCGGGCAGCGTGTCGTCGGCCGTGGTGTAGCCTTGCTTCAGGTTCCAGAGCCGCTCCTGGTTCCAGATGCGCTCGCCGATCTTCATGAACTCGTCGACGGAGTACTCCACGCCGGTGGCCGCCGAGAGCATCTCGGCCAGCTCCGGCGCGCCGATGCCGAAGGTCGAGAAGAGGCACGCGCCGCTCGAGTCGAGGGCCGCCGTGAGGTCCTGGAAGGTGATGTCGAGGCCGGCCTTGCCCTCGGTCACGCGCGGGTCCATCACGGCGCCGTTCTGCAGCACCTCGATGGCGATCGTGTAGCCGCGCACGTGACAGCCGCCACGGTTGCCCGTCGCGTAGTTGAGGCCGATGCCCTGCACGCCGCGCGGGTCGTAGGCCGGCATCTCCTGCTTCTTGACCGTCATCGAGAACTCGGGGTGGCCGTAGCTCTCGGCGAGCCGGTAGGACCCCTGGGCCAGCTTGGCGCCGAAGCCCTCGCCGGTGCACGACTTGCGGGTCATCTCGACCATCGCCGCGACGTTGCCGAAGGTGAGCTGCACGCCGTCGGTGTCCTTGGTGGTGATGATGCCGCGCTCGAACAGCTCCATGGCGCAGGCGATGGTGGAGCCCAGCGAGATGGTGTCGATGCCGTACGCGTTGCAGTGGTAGTTGGCTTTGGTGATCGCGTCGAGGTCGTCGATACCGCAGTCGGCGCCGAAGGCCCAGGTTGTCTCGTACTCCGGACCTTCGCCGAAACCCTTGTAGGCCGGGTTGTCGACCTTCGTCACCCGGCCGCAGCTGATGACGCAGCTGAAGCAGCCCTTGGGGCGCACGAGCTGCTTGGCGGCCAGCGACTCGCCGCCGGTCTTGTCGGCGGTGGGGAAGTAGCCGTCCTGGAAGTTACGCGTCGGCAGGGCGCCGGTCTGGTTGAGGATGTTGACCAGGACGTCGGTGCCGTAGGCCTTAAGGCCGGCGCCGCCGACGGGGTGCTCCTGGATCATCTTGCGCGCCTTCATGACGGCGGCCCTGAACCGTTCGGGATCGGCCACCTTGACGGCGCCCGTGCCGAAGACGGCGATCGCCTTGAGGTTCTTCGACCCCATCACGGCGCCGACGCCGGAGCGGCCGGCAGCGCGGTGCATCTCGTTCATGATGTTGGCGATCGGCGAGAGGTGCTCGCCGGCAGGGCCGATGCAGGCCACCTTGGCGTCCTCATCGGTCTCGGCGCGCACCAGGTCGGTCGTGTCGGGAGTGTCGTGGCCCCAGATCGCGGCCGCGTCCCGGATCTCGACCTCGTCGTTCCTGATCCAGAGATAGACGGGCTTGGCCGCCTTGCCCTCGACGATCAAGGCGTCGTAGCCGGCGAACTTGAGCTCGGGGCCGAAGGCGCCGCCCGAGTTCGAAGCCGCGATGACGTTGTTGAGCGGCGCCTTGGTGACGACCTCATAGCGGCCGGCCGACGGCGCAAAGGTGCCCGTGAGCGGGCCGGGGGCGAAGACGATCTTGTTGGCGGGGCTCAACGGGTCGGTGTCGGGCGCGACCTCGTCGCGGATGATCTGGCCGCCGAACCCGCGGGCGCCGAGGTAGGTGTGGGCGAGCGCGATGTCGGTCGCTTCACGCGTCACGGCGCCCTTCGTCAGGTCGACGCGGAGCACTGACCCTGACCAGCCGAACATCTCAGCTCACCTCCTGGAAGGCGTCCTTGAACTTGGCCGCGTAGGCCTTCTTGCGCGAGCGGACCTGGAGCTCGTCGTCGACGAACTCGAGGGCGCCGTTGGGGCAGAACGTCACGCACTCAGGCTCTCCCTGGCAAGTGTCGCACTTGAAGATGCTGCTCGAGGCGGCGTCGTAGCGGGCGTTGCCGAAGGGGCACGCTACCGTGCACATCTTGCAGCGGATGCAGACGCGCTCGTTCCAGTCCACCAGGTTCGCCAGGGTGGTGCTGCGATGCATGGCGCCCGTCGGGCACACCTTCACGCAGGCGGCGTCGTCACACTGCTGGCACATCATCGGCACCGACATGCCCTCACGCTCCCACGTGTACGCCTGCACGCGGGCGGCGCCGGGCCGGAACTGGCCCTCGTGCACGAACGAGCACGCGAGCTCGCAGTTCCGGCATCCGGTGCACTTGTCTGGGTGGATCATGAGGATCTTGGCCATGGCCCCTCCTTGAGCGATGGGTGCGATGTGAGGAGCGGCCCGGTGGAGCGCCCAGGGCCGCTGATGTCTACGGTGGGTGAGGCGAGTGGAGAGAGCGGCGAGGCAAGGCCGCGGAGGCGCTGCGCGAGGGCACGACATCCACCCCGCGCCGCCTGTGCGGCGCCTGCTGCGGAGGGATCCCTCCGACACCGGCTCAGCGTTGCCGGGTTCCCGCGCCCATTCATCCGGGCGACCACGGCGTCCTCTCGTCGAGGGCACGTCAAGCGCCACGTGCCACGAGGCGTCGAATGTAGTCTAGCGCGTACTGACCCTAAGATGAAGCGACACATCCCGTCTGCTACCGGAACATCTTGGCGGCACCGAGGACCTCAGCGGGCGTCCGACCGTTGGTCAGGCGCCCGTTGTGCGCCGGGTGCTCCCTAACGCTGCGCAGCCCGGTCGCGAACGGCTCCGGGTAGGTCCGGCGGGCGGGAGCGTGTACACTGACCAGAACGCCCGGCCGGCGCAGCCTCGCCGGGCGTTCGAGCGTCAGCCATCAGCCATGAGGCCATCAGCCTTTGGGCGCCGGCGACCAGGCGTCAGCCGTCCGTCACCCCCGACAGAAAGACCACGACCGTGCACGCCGTCGACACGATCCGCAACCTCGCCATCATCGCCCACATCGATCACGGCAAGACGACCTTGATCGACAGCATCTTCCGCGTCGCCCACGTGTTCCGCGAGAACGCGCACGTCGACGAACGCGTCATGGACAGCAACGACCTCGAGCGCGAGCGCGGCATCACCATCCGCTCCAAGCACTGCACGGTGGAGTGGAAGGATTACCTCATCAACATCATCGACACACCGGGGCACGCCGATTTCAGCGGCGAGGTCGAGCGCGTGCTCAGCATGGTCGACTCGGTGCTGTTGCTGGTCGACGCGAACGAGGGACCGATGCCGCAGACGCGGTACGTGCTCATGCGGGCGCTGCGCCTCGGCCTGCGGCCGATCGTGATCGTCAACAAGGCCGACCGGCCCAACGCCGACCCGTCGGGCGCTCTCGACGAGACGTTCGACCTGTTCGTCGAGCTCGGCGCCGACAACGACCAGCTCGACTTCCCGGTGCTCTACGGCTCCGGCCTCGAGGGCTGGATCGTCAACGATCTGGACGAGTACCAGAAGGTAGAGCACGAGCGTGAGGAGCGCCTCGCCGACGGCGGAGGGCTCTCGCCGGCACTGCTTGCGGAGCTGGCAGACGCCGGCATGAACGACCTCTTCGAGACGATCATCGCCAAGGTCCCGGCGCCGCGGGTCGACCAGGATGCGCCGTTCCTCATGCAGGTCAGCACGCTCGCCTGGAGCGACTACATCGGCCGCATCGGCTGCGGGCGCGTGCTCGCCGGCGGCCTCAAGGTCGGAGACGAGCTGCAGCGCATCACGACGCGGCACCTCGAGATCGGCGACCCGGACGCCGGCTGGGAGCTCACGGGGAAGGAGGCCGCGCGCGTGACGCATCTCTGGGTCACGCGCGGCCTCGAGAACCGCGAGGTCGACGAGGTCGCCGCCGGCGACATCGTCTGGCTCGCGGGCCCCGACGACATCAGCCTCGGCGACACGCTGGCGGCGCCCGAGGTCGAGGCGGCCGGCGCAGCCCTGCCGCCGCTCGAGATCGAAGAGCCGACGGTCAGCATGTTCTTCCTTGTCAACAACGGCCCGTTCGCCGGCCAGGACGGCCGCGCCGCGACGCTGCGCCAGATCAAGGATCGGCTGGAGCGCGAGCTGCGCGTCAACGTCGCGCTTCGTGTCGAAGACCTGGGCCGCCCAGACGGCGTGAAGGTCAGCGGCCGCGGCGAGCTGCACCTCGCCATCCTCATCGAGGAGATGCGCCGGGAGGGCCTCGAGCTCTGCGTCTCTCGGCCCGAGGTGATCACCCACCGCGACGCCAAGGGCAAGCTCTTGGAGCCGCTGGAGCAGCTCATCATCGACGTGCCCGACGAGTACCAGGGCGCCATCATCCAGGAGTTGAGCCTGCGCAAGGGCGAGCTGGTGGCCGTGGAAGCGACCGGCAGCGGACTGGTGCGTCTCGAGTTCACGATCTCGACCCGTGGCCTGATCGGCTACCGCAACGACTTCCTCACCGAGACGCGCGGCCTGGGCGTGATGAGCTCGCGGTTCACGGGCTACGGCCCCTGGCGCGGCGAGTTCCCCGGCCGCGACCGCGGCTCGCTGGTCAGCCAGACCGGCGGCGAGGCGGCCGGCTACTCCCTCGAGAACCTGCAGAACCGCGCCGTGCTGTTCGTCGGCAATATGACCCCCGTCTACGAAGGGATGATCGTCGGCGAGAACTCACGCGCCGACGACATGCTCTGCAACCCCACGAAGCGCAAGCAGCTCGGAAACTACCGGCAGTCAACCAAAGAGATCGACGCCGGCCTCAAGGTGCCGCGCCCGATCACCCTCGAGAGTGCGCTCGAATGGATCGCCGACGACGAGCTCGTCGAAGTGACGCCCAAGACGGTGCGCCTGCGCAAGCACATCCTCAGCACCGAGCAGCGCAAGAAGTTCGAGAAGCACGGGGCGGCCGAGGCCTGACGCGCGCCGGCGGCGACGTTTCGCCGGCCGCCACCAGTTCGGCTGCGCGGCGGCCGGATGGTATACTTGCCCGCGCACTGTGGCCAAGCTCGCACCCGGGCGGGATCGCATGGACTTCTTGTGGGGTTTGTGGAACGGGATCACGGCGTGGCCCCTGCTCATCATCCACGTGTTCGGCGGCTGGACGCGGTTCGCGGTCTACGACGTGCTCCGCAACGGCGGCTGGTACCAGTTCGGCTTCCTTCTCGGGTCAGGATCGCCGTTGCTCGGCATGTTCGGCCGGCGCCACGGCAAGGGGAAGTAGGCCCACGCGTAGGCTGACGCGCTCGGCTGCTACAGCCGGCGCAGTTCGGCGATCGCCTCGGCGATCACCTTCTGTTGCTTCTCGATCTCGTCGAACAGCTCCGCGGGCGTGCGCGTGTCTTCCTCGACCACGCGGTGCGGGTTGACCGCCTTGAGGTCGTAGTTGCGCGCCTCGATCTCGTCGCGCGTCACCGTCCAACTGCGCTCTGAGTCGGGCCGGTGCGCTGCGCCGCCTGCCCGACAATCCCCGACCAGCTCGAAGAAGTCGCCCATGCGGGCCAGCGTGAACGGGTTCTTCTTGCCGACCTTCAGATCGCTGACGTCGTAGTACCAGATGCGCTCCGTGGGCCGGCCCTTGTTGAAGAACAGCAGGTTGGTCTTCACGCCGGCGCCAGCCTGACTGAACACCCCCGGCGGCATGCTGACGATGCACCACAGGTCGCAGTCGTCGAGCAGCTTACGCTTGGTCTGCACGAAGGCGGTCTCGTTGGTGCGAAACAGCACGCCCTCGTCGATGACCAGGCCGCAGCGGCCGCCGAGCCCGTCGCTGCTCGGCGGCTTGAGGCTGTCGATCACGCGCTGCAAGAAGAGCACCTGCGTGGCGCCGGTCTTGTAGGCGAAGCGTGTTTGCGCGTCTTTGCCCTCCTTGCCGCCGAAGGGTGGGTTCATGAGGATGACGTCGTAGAGCTCCGGCGCACCCTCGAAGAGGCCATCGTATGCGGCCGTGCCCGTCAGCGTGTTGCCGTGCCAGATGTGCGGCGCGTCGATGCCGTGCAGCACCAGGTTGGCGAGCGCGATGGGGTAGATGGCGTTGTCCTTCTCGCGGCCGTAGAAGGTGCGCTCCTTCAGCGTGACGAGCTGGTCGGCCGAGGTGATGTTGCCGTTGCCGGCGCCGGTCATCTGCTCGAACGACTGGGCGAGGAAGCCGCCGGTGCCGCAGCCCGGGTCGTAGACGGTCTCGCCGATGCGCGGATCGACGACGCGCACCATGGCGCGGATGATCTCGCGCGGGGTGAAGAACTGCCCGCCGTCGTTGCCCTTCTCGCCCATCTTGAGCAGCAGGCCTTCGTAGACCTGCGACAGCGTGAACACGTGGGTGGGGTCGACCGCGGTGTGGTCGATCTCGTCGACCTTGTCGATCACGTCGAGGAAGTTGCGCTCGGTGTCGATGCGCGTGCGCTCGACGGAGCTCATGATCTGGCTGATGACCTTCTGACGCGAGTTCGCCTGCGGCTGCTCGCCCAACCGCCGCAGGTAGGGCAGCAGTTCCTCGTGGAGGAAGTGGAAGAAGGCGCCCAGCGCGCCCGACTGCAGTTCGGCGCGCTTGGCGCCGTCCGGCGCCGCCCAGTCGCGCCAGCGATACGGCGCCGTCAGTGACGGCTTGTACTCGATGCCGACCGCCCGCGCCTCGCCGGTCTCGATCTCTTCGCGCTCGTCGAGGATGCGCAAGAAGAGGATCCAGGTGAGCTCGGGCACGTACTGCAACGCCCCGGCGCAGTTGGAGCGCCGCATGATGTCGCAGATCGCCTTGACGACCTGATTGACCGACTGCTGGGTGGCGAGCTTCTTGGCGTTGCCGTTCGTAGCCATGAGCGCAGTCTATCGGCTGCCGGGGACGAAGCCGACATCCGTGCGGCTTTCAAAGCGAGGCGCGCTTTGAAAATGGCGCACCTGTTTCTTTCAATCCTGTCGAGGGAGGAGGCTGAGCCGTCAGTCCTTTACAGACTAAACGCGACTTATCAACGAAAGGAGAGCCGCGCCCGTGCAGGGTCGGGCAGGGGGCATTGAACGGTTCTGGCCGTTTTCGTTCGATGCCTCCGTAGCTTTGAACGCCGGTGTTCAAAACCGCGTCGGTCGACTGGCGCTGTCCTCAGACGCTCTTCGCCCGGACGATGACCTCGACCTCGCAGTCGAGCACCTGGAGCAGCGCGAGCATCTTGTCGACCGACTTGCGGTAGTTCGTCGTGTCGAGGAGGCGGTAGAACTGCGCCGGTGACGTGCCGAGCCGGCGGATGATCTCGCGCTTGGAGAGCGGACTCGCTTCGATGCGCTCGAGGGCCTCTACGGTAAGGTTGTAGAGGAGCAGGTCGCGCATGTAGCCCGGCTCCTCGTTGTAGTCGAGCACGTGGTCGATGTGGACCGAGCCCTCGGCGCCGGACGCGAGCAGATAGGTGAAGCCTTCGCGGCCAAGTTCTGGGTCGATGTACAGCTCGACCAGCGGGTCGGATGGAGTCGGCGCCAGTTCCGCCTTGCTGTAGGGAAAGGGCCACTGCCCACGACGCGTCTTGACCTCGAAGGCCCGCTTCCGGTTGTTCGCAGTGACCGATGTGATCTTCACAGCAGACCCTCCTCTTCAAGCTCGCGGATGAGGGTCACCAGCTTCCCGGTGGCGAATCCCTGCATCGGCCTGTGGAGCTCCAAGTCCCACTTCAGGACCAACCTGCCGTCGCGCAACACGTGCGCGTGCCGGGGTGGATGGTCGCCTTGCCAAGTCATGAAGATGTAGCCTCCGCGGCCGATCTTGGTCACGGTAGATGATACCTCCAGAGGTAACGCTTGGCAAACGAGAGAGAGTGCTAGAGGTAGTGTGACGGCGCCCGGCTTGCCACCTTGCTGTGCAGCGGTCGACAAACCTGACGAACCTCAAGGACTGCAAGGACAGGGACCAGGAGGTCCGGCAGATAGATGCACACATTCAGTACCTGGTCACCTGGAATGAACTTCGCGGACGCAGCGAGTCGACGAGGCCGGCCGGTGAGTGACTGCAGCTAACGTGTCGTGCATCACCTGCGAGCGAAGCAAGTCTGTTGGATGCGCGGGTTAGCCGTGATGCTACTTGAAGATGATTGAAGTCACGTCCTCGACAAACGCCGACATGAGCCGGCGTCGGCGATGCGCTTGAGCAGGTTCACGGCGATGAAAGTCTTGCCGGAGCCGGTGGCGAGCGAGAGCAGCGCCCGCTTGGGCGTGCCCGCTCGCGCGCAACGCGCGATCTTTTCGAGCACGGCGCGGATAGCGGCATCCTGATAGTAGCGGCGCGTGCCCTCACCGCTGGGGTAGCGCTGGAGAAGCGGGGCGGCGGCGGGGTCGTCGAGCGAGAAGCCGATGCCCTGTTCGTAGCGGGCTCGCAGCTCGGCCGGCGTCGGAAACTTGGTGAGCTTGCGGGGCGCGTGCGTGAGTCCGGTGAAGCGATCGAACTCCACGAACAGGTGGCCGTTGCTGGCGAACACGAACTGCACGTTGAGGCGCTTGGAGGCGGCGTAGAGCTTGGCCTGCTCGAGGCCGTGGCCCGGCGGCTTGTCCTCGGGCTTGGCCTCGATGAGGGCAATGGCGACGGGCTGCGAGTCCGGCGTGGCCTTGACGCGCAGCGTGTAGTCGGTGCGGCCCTTGGTCTGCTTGAACGGCCGGCCGTTGATGATCTCGATGGCGCCGGCCGTCTCCTCCCGGCGGATGAGGTCCTCGGTCCAGCCGCGCGCGTGGATGGCGGGATCGATGAGTTTGGCGCGCGTATCGGCTTCAGAAAGCCCCAGAGCTGCCCCCAGCATCCTCGCTCAGCCGCCGCGTCCGAACTCTGGCAGCCGAATGTCCACCACTAATAGCCTAGTCTAGCGTGTTCATGGGACGATACGCTGGTGGCAGCCCCGCCGGTCGCTCTCCGTTCATGAGGTTGCCGTCGAGGCCGTCGGGGGAGGTACTGGCCAGGACGCACGCGGTGATCGGCTTCGAGTAGGGTCCTCACGATGACGCTTGACGATATGAAACGCGCCTCGGCGAATGCGGCGCTCGAGTACGTGCTCACCGGCGCGACGATAGGTGTCGGCACTGGTAGCACCGCCGAGTTCTTCATCGAGGCGCTGGCGGCGCGGCCGGGCCAGATTGCCGCCGCCGTGGCCAGCTCGCTGGCCGCCGCCGCCGCCCTCCGTGCCGCCGGCATTCGGGTGGTCGATCTCGAGGAGGCGTCGTCGCTGCCGCTGTACGTCGACGGCGCCGACGAGGTCGACCCGCACCTGCGCCTCATCAAGGGGCGCGGCGGTGCGCACACGCGCGAGAAGGTGCTGGCAACAGCCGCCGAGCTGTTCGTGTGCATCGTCGACGAGTCGAAGCTTGTCGACCGACTCGGCGGGGCGCCGGTGCCGCTCGAGGTCGTGCCGATGGCACTACCTCTCGTCGCCCGGCGCCTGACTGCTCTGGGCGCCACCGTCGCCGAGCGCCCCGGCTTCGTCACCGACAACGGCAACGCCGTCCTCGACGCGATGGAGCTCGACCTGTCAGACCCGGAGGGTCTCGAGCTCGAGCTCGATGCCATCCCCGGCGTGGTGGAGTGCGGGATCTTCGCGCGCCGGCGCGCCGACGTCGTGCTGGTCGGGGCCGCGGGAGGTGTGCGACGGCTCAGCGGTCGTCGAACACCATGATGCTGCCGCTGTAGCAGCACACCCAGACGCTCTTGGACGGCGCGTCGTAGGTGATGCCGATGGGCGCCGCGTTGGTGTTCACCACCTGGATCACCTTCATGTCGCTGGTGCGCACCTTGCTCATGGTGTTGGAGCCGTAGTTGACCACGTACAGCGACCTGCCGTCGGGCGCCATCGCCATGCTGCGCGGCTCCGAGCCGGTGTAGACCTTGTCGACGACGCGCGTGTCGGCGATGTCGATCTTGGCGATGTTGCCCTCGCCGTTGAGCGTGACGTAGAGCTTCTTGCCGTTCGGGCTCATGATGATGTGCCGCGGGCGACGGCGAACGCCGCGGCGGCGATCGCCACGACCAGCACGACGACGGCGACCAACGCGAACCGGCGTCGCCGGCGGTACACGCGGGTGCGGTTGCGGCGCATCCGGCGGTCGGTGCGATAGGCCATGGTTGGGGAGTGTAGCTCAGCCCAGGGCGGCCTGCAGGCGGCGCAGCGCCTCCTGCAGGGTGCTCCGCGGGCAGGCGAAGTTGAGGCGCAGGAAGCCCGGGTCGCCGAAGGCGGCCCCGGGCGACAGCGCCACTCCCGCCTTCAGGCAGGCCTTGGCGGCGTCCGCGCGGTCGAGCCCGCGCACGTCCAGCCAGGCCAGGTAGGTGGCCTCGACGTGCGTGATCGTCACGCGGGGCAGCGACTCGGCGACGAAGCTCTCGACCAGGTCGCGATTGCCGCGTAAGTAGGCGAGCAGTTCGGCGAGCCAATCGCCTCCCTTGCGGTAGGCCGCCTCGGCGGCGTCGATGGCGAAGCAGCCGGGGAAGGGGAGGAGCCCCTCGCCCGGCCGCATGAATCGCCGCCGCAGCTGCTCGTCGGGCACGATCGCGAAAGCGAAGTTGAGACCCGGCAGGTTGAAGGTCTTGCTCGGCGACATCAGCGTCACGATGCGGTCGGCGTCGCCGGGGGAGGCGAGCGCCGCCGGCATGTGGGCCAGTTCGTCGAGGATGAGGTCGCAGTGGATCTCGTCGGAACACAGCACGAGGTCGTGGCGGTGGCAGAAGCGCACGACCGCCGCGACCTCGTCCCGACGCCACACGCGGCCCAGCGGGTTGTGCGGATGGCAGAAGAGGAGCACCCGGGTGTCGGGGGTGACGGCCGCCTCCATGGCTTCAAGCGGCAGCTGCCAGCGGCCGCCGGCGAG
>Ga0209539_1000766_pt1 | contig 18116 bp, 14 predicted proteins | sample BarGraNGADG00312_2_FD_184499 | JGI IMG/M metagenome (GOLD analysis project Ga0209539, IMG submission 184499) | Arctic peat soil microbial communities from Barrow, Alaska - Barrow Graham LP Ref core NGADG0011-312 (SPAdes) (version 2) | ecosystem: Environmental > Terrestrial > Soil > Wetlands >... | reverse complement strand
CAACAGGAACAGGTACTGGTCGCGGTTCGGCCCCTTCACGCGGGTCCTCGACCCGAACGCTTTCGGCACCCACGAGTACATGTCGCTCGTCGACGAGCTCGGGACGGAGCCGTACGTCAACGTGAATTTCGGTACCGGCTCGCCGGAGAAGGCGGCCGCCTGGGTCGAGTACATGAACGGCGCGGCGACTACTGCCGAGGGGGGCCGGCGCGCATCGTCAGGGCAGGAAGAGCCATGGGGCGTCAAGACGTGGGGGATAGGGAACGAGATCTACGGGTTATGGGCTCTCGGCCACACGAAGGCGCGTGACTACGCCCGCCGATACCTTGAGTTCAAGAAGGCCATGGAAGAAGTCGATCCCGGCCTCGAGTACGTCGCCGTGGGAGCGGACCACTATTTCAACAAGACGTGGAACCGCGAGGTCCTGTCCGTGGCAGCCGGGGACATGGACCTCCTGGCCGTGCATGTGTACCTGCCGGGGATGGAGAGGATGGCGGGCGTCTATGCCACCCTTGCGCGGCGCGGCTCTTCGGGTCTTTACAAGTCGATCGTGGCCGCGCCGATCGAATACGAGCGGCGCTTGAGGCTGGCCTGCGGCGACATCGAGGCCGTTGCGGGTAAAGGTAGCCCGGTGGGCATCACCTTCGACGAATGGAACCTCCACTGGCGTCCCGACCAGCTGCTGTTCCCGAGATGGAAGCTGCGGGACGCGCTGTTCGCCTGTGGGGTGTTTCACTCGCTTCACAGGCTTTCAGGCACGGTGAAGATGGCTAACGTTGCTCAGCTCGTGAACGTGCTCGGCCTCATCACCACGCTCGGCGACAGGGCTTGCCGGACGGCGATGTACTACCCCTTCCTGATGTACTCGAGACTCGCGCAGCCGGTGTCGGTGCGCACGGACGTCGTGTGCGGCTCGTTCGAGAGCCCGAGGGCCGGAGGCATCCCGCCCATGACCAATGTGCCCGTGCTGGACTGCAGCGCCACATCGAGCGAGGACGGGCGGACCGTCAACCTGTTCGTGATCAACAGGGACCCCGATGAGGCGGTCGCGTGCGGTATTGAGATCGAAGGTTTCTCCCCGGTCGGCGATGTCGAGGTCCACTGCCTGAACGGCCCATCGGCCGAGGCGGTCAACACCTACTCCGACGACGAGATCGTCTCGGTGTCCGAGGGAAGAGTTGAGGCCGGGACCGTCCTGCCGCGATACAGCTTCCCGGCGCATTCGGCGACGGCCCTCGTGTTCAGGAGCTAGCCGCCGTCACCTCGACGCTCACCGTGGGCCTGACGCCCGGAAGCCCCAGGAAGAAGCCCTGGATGGTGTAGAGGCCCGCGGCAGTCGTTCCAAGGTCCCACGCTACCTTGAAGTCTTTGCTGGCTCCCGGGGCCAGCGCGATCGTGTTGACCGCCTCAGTGAAGAACTTGCCCTGCGACCAGCGCCAGACATCGCCCCCGCCCTTGGTGGACGCGATGAACTCGTATGTCTGCCCGGTCGGCAGGGTGTAAGTCACCGGCTTGCCGGACAGGTTTCTGACAGTGAGGGTCAGATCGAACGTGCCGCCCTGCTTTGCGACGGCCGGCTGCGCGCGAAGTGTCACGCTGATGCCGTTCACCTTCTGAACGGACGACGACATCCGGGGGTTCGAGGGCCGCTTCGGCTCGGGCGTCCCCGACGAACAGCCGCAGAGCGCGAGCGCCACGATCGTCACCGCCGCAAGCGCCGGCACCAGTCTGCGCATATTGAACCTCACAGGAACTCGTCCAGCAGCTCGTTGACGACAAGCGGCTGCTCCTGCTGGACCCAGTGGCTGCAGTCGGGAATGTACTTGACCGTAAGGCCGTCCTCGAAGTACTCCTCGAGCCCGTAGGTAAGCTCCATGCCGAGCGCCTTGTCGTCCTCGGCCCATATCAGAAGAGTTGGGCTCTTGATGCGCGGAACTCCTTTTCGTATGGCGGCCAGCGCCCTGGGGTTCCTGAACATGGCCCGGTAATAGTTGATGCCTGCGGTAAGCGCGCCCGGCGCGCTCGCGGCGCGGGCGAGCTCGTCCAGGTCCGCCGCGGAGAAAGCCTCCTTGTTGACCGCCCAGTCGCTGAAGAAGCGCTTCAACAGGAAGAAGTTGCCGGCCTTGAGCGCGAGCTCGGGAATGACGGGCACCTGGAAGAAGAACATGTACCACGAGCGCACCATCTGCCGGGGATTCGACATGATCTGTTTGGCAAAGGCGGCGGGATGCGGCGCGTTCATGACGACCAGCTTGTCCACCATCTCCGGGCGGGCCATCGCAAACGACCAGGCCACCGCCCCGCCCCAGTCGTGCCCGATGACGTGAGCTTGTGAGGCTCCAAAAGATTCGATGAGGCCGGCGACGTCGCCCGTCAGCTTGTCGAGGCTGTATTCAGAGGCGCCCCTGGGCCTGTCGCTTAGGTCATAGCCGCGCATGTCGGGCGCCACGACTTTGAAGCGCTTCGCGAGAAAAGGTATCTGGTGGCGCCATGAATACCAGAATTCCGGGAAGCCGTGGAGCAGGACAACGAGGGATCCTTCCCCCTGGGTGACGCAGTGAAGCTTCACCTCGCCGACGTCGATATCCTCGTGGGACCAGGGCTCATCGCCTTGCACGTCGCGCCTCCTTCCACCCGGTTGTGATCGCATAAAAGTCTAACACCAAAATCGGTGAAACAGGGCGAATCCGAAAGGTTCGCCGAGCGTTATAAACTGTGGAGGGAGCAGCATGAAAGAGATAATATTCGTAGGCATAATGATAGCGTTTGGGTGCGCGATCCTTCTTGTGATAGCCCGCGCGATCGCGCTCGATATGCGTGATTCTGTGCGCACTAGAGAGCTCGGCCACTCGAGGCTCGCCATGGACCCGCTTCAGAGAGAGATGCAGCGCGCGCTCGTCGTGCAGATATCGTCCAGGCGGGGCAGGCCGTCGGGCCAGGACGAGGCGAGGTCTTACGGGCGAACCGCCTGAACGCATCCTGCGCAACGCGGTAATCACCACTAGACTCATTAGTACAAAAGTACTATCCTTTCTCCGCGCCCTGACGACGTTTCGGCCGGGCGCAGGCCGCGCGGCTCAAGGAGGAGCAATGAAAGCGATCATCATGGGCGGGGGAATGGGCGGGCTCGCGACCGCCATCAACCTTCTCGACCTCGGAGTGGACGTGTCGCTCGTGGAGGCCGACGACATGTTCGGAGGCCGTGCGAGCTCGTGGCTCGACGAGGATGGAGACATGATCGACAATGCGCTCCACGTCTTCTTCCCGTACTATGTCAACCTCCTCGAGTTCTTCAAGAAGATGGGCATCTACGAGAACATCGCCTGGAAGAACACCGAGTTCTACTACGCGCTGCCGGGCGGCAAGCAGGCCGTCCTGCGCTTCAAGCCGTTCCCGGCTCCCTTCCACGCGGCTTACGCCTTCATGAACATGCTGAAGGACTACAAGGAGGTCCCGGCATGGAAGATCATCGCCGCGGGCGCGCCGCTGAGCTCCGGGCTGTTCATGAACAAGGACAAGGTCGACAAGCTCGACGACATAAGCATGGCGACGTGGGTCTACCGCTTCGCGTCACTGGACGGACTGCGGCCGATGGAACCGGGCATCAACGGCCTCACCTTCACACCGTCGTATGCGGTCTCCGCCAAAGTCATGCTGAACTGGGGCATGAAGGTCATGGGCTCCGCGGAGAACGCGAGGGTCGGGTTCGCGAACGGCGGCCTCGGCGAGATCTGGGTCGACACCTGCCTCGACTACATCAAGAGCAAGGGCGGCATCGTCGAGCTCGGCAAGGCGGTGACGGCCATCAACGTCGAGGGGTCGAAGATCAAGAACATCGTCGTAAACGATTCAGAGGAGATAGAGGGGGACATCTACATCTCCGCCATCAGCCCTTACTCCCTTCGCAGGGTCCTTCCCGACGAGAGCTTCAACTACGAGTACTTCCGCGACCTGTGGCATTTCCAGTACGCCCCGTCGCTGTCGTTGCAGGTCTGGTTCGACCGCAAGCTCACCGACGTCGACGTCACTTTCTTCTCGAGCGACTGCATATTCAACACCTACGCCGACCTGTCCAACGTGCTGCCGCACATCTTCAAGGGAGGCACCATGTTCGAGATGGTGCTCTCTCCCGCCGACCACGTCCAGGGCCTCCCGGACCAGGTGATCTTCGACATAGCGATCGAGCAGATCAAGGACAGGTTCCCTATCGCGCGCGAGGCCGAGGTGAAGAAGTGGAAGGTCGTCCGCGAGCGGCAGGGCGTGTACAGGCCCTCTCCCGGCATGGAAGCGCACCGCCCGTTCCAGCGCTCACCGTATGACAACTTCTACCTGACCGGCGACTACACCAAGACACATGTGTCCTCCGGGGGAATGGAAGCAGCGATCTGGAACGCCAACAAGGTGACAGAACTCGTCGCGCAGGACAAGCTCTCGAAGAACATCTCCCTCAATAAGGAGTACGAGCCGAACGAGCCCCTGATGAAGCTGATGCGGCCGGCGATGATCGCCGGGATGATCGGAGCGGGGCTGGGATTCTTGGCGCTCCTGAAGAAGCTGTTCAAGAAGTCCGACTGAGGTGGCCGCCTAGCTGCAGCTGAGGTAGCTGAACCCGGGGATCGCCGAGCGGAACGGAAGCTTGCCTTCTTCAAGCAGCTTGCCAATGCGCTCGACCGTCGGGACGCCCAGCACCTTGATGGTCTTCTCCATGGCCGAGACGTTCGGCCTGACGAAGCGGTACCAGAGCTGGTTCTTCACGATGTAGTTCTCGCGGAAGCGCCTGGTGAAGCGATGGAACTCGGCCTCGGCCTTCGCGCGGTCGGTGATGGCGAGAGCAGCTACCTTCCCTGTGACCAGGGCGCCAGAGATGCCGAACCATAGCATCGGGTCCATCGCGCCTGACATCGTCCCACAGAGGACAGCGTCGTTCCAGAAGAGCCGGGGGTTGTCAGGCCGGGCGAGCGGCACCGCTCCGGACGTGTACTCCCAATCCGGGTGCTCGATCCCCTCGTTCCTGACCATGAACGCCGTGTACTTGTCGAGGCACGACCTCTCGACCTTCCTGATGCTGAACAGCAGGTTGAAGTAGTAGTTGTTGACCGCCGAGAGGTACCCGTACTCCGAGATGCACTCGTCGAACCAGAGCCAGGCGTAGCTGCCGATCCCGATCTCGCCTCTCGATATCCAGCCGTACCAGGGGAGGTAGGGGATGTCCAGCATCTCGTACGCCGACGGGATGAGCCCGCAGGCGATGATCGAGTTCGGCGGAAGGTCAGAGAGCGTCTCCTTGTCCAGCTTTGAGTTGAACTCGAAGGAGATCGGCAGGCCCTCGCATTCCTTGTAGAGGAGCGTGTCGAGGCTGGTGGGCCGGTTGCCGCGCTCGACGGCGTAGATGCCGTTGACCGGCAGCATCACTTTGGTCTCGTGGAAGTACGCCGGGCACGCGAGCACCTGGTGAAACGCCGGCGAGATATCGATCCCTATGTATTCCGAGGTCTTCTCGAGGTCGAGCGGGGTGACGTGGGTCGAAGGGTTGTAGAGCTGAGACCCACCGTAGCCGGGCTCTTTCTCGTGGACGGTTACGGAGTATCCCTCACGGGCCAGGTTCACCGCGGCGATCAGTCCGGACATGCCCGCGCCGAAAATCGTGACATCAGTGCCGTTCGAGCTCATAGCGCCTCCTTGCTTGCAACGAAAAGATTAAAACACCTCCGGGCACGGCGCGTCCACTGCGGCGCCGGTGGCGGGCGCCCCGAGGCCGCAAACGGTTGTCGTCATTTGAGAGACAGGTGACGAGTGGTAGAATCCGGGGCCGGAGCCGACGACCGGTGAGGGGTTGAATTGCCAAGGCCTGATACGAGGGGCGCCATACTGCGTGCAGCAGCCGCGGTCTTCAAGCGAAAAGGTTATAAAGCGACCACAGTCTCGGACATCCTTGCCGAAGCAGGGGTGGCCCGCGGTACCTACTATCGATACTTCAGCAGCAAGCGGCACGCCTTCCAGGAGCTTGTCGGTGACCTGTTCAAGGGGATACACGAGGCCTCGCTCGGGCTCATCACCGGCGCGGGCCCGATGGACGCGCGCCTGAAGGACACGTTCGCGCAGTGCTACAGGATGTTTATAGACAACAGGGGCGTCCTGCTGACGTACCTCAGGGACGGGATCACGAGCGACCCGGGGATGTACGCGCTCTGGGACGATTTCGACCGCAGGATGACCGTGCTGTTCTCCGAGGTCCTCACCCACTGCGCCGAGACCGGCGAGTTCAGGCGTGTCGACACGGACCTGGTCTCTCGCGCCATGATGCTCCTGTTCCTGCAGGTGCCATACCGTCACATGATGGGCTCGCGCGCCGACATAGACGTCGAGCTCGTGGCAAGTGAAGTCGTGAGCCTCGCCCTTGACGGTCTCGTCCCGAGGGCCGCCGGCGCGCTCCCGGATGGGCGATAACCCGCGTATTCTTCCGCAGGGCAGGCCACTCGGCGTCGCCATGGCCGGCCTCCTGTTATGCTAATATCGTGCCTGGTCTGGAGGTGACTGTTGGTTCGCGAATACGAACACCGTGAAATAGAGGAGAGATGGATAGCGAGGTGGGAGGCGGACGCCTCGTCCCGCGCTGAAGCGGTCGAAGGCCGCGAGAAGAAATACGTGCTCGTGATGTTCCCGTACCCGAGCGGCCCGGCCCACATGGGCCACGTTGCCAACTACTCGCTCGGGGACGTTCTTGCGAGGTACTACAGGCGCAAGGGCTACTCGGTGATTCACCCGATGGGCTACGACGCGTTCGGGCTCCCCGCTGAAAACGCCGCGATCTCGAGCGGGGTGCACCCCGCCCAGTGGACGCGCAACAACATCAAGCTGATCCACAATGACCTGGAGAGGCTGGGATACTCTTACGACTGGTCCCGGGAGCTCTCGACTTGCGAGCCCGAGTATTACCGCTGGACCCAGTGGTTCTTCCTCAAGATGTTCGAGAGAGGGCTTGCCTACAAGGCGAACGCCGCCACCAACTGGTGCCCGTCCTGCGGGACAGTCCTCGCCAACGAGCAGGTCCTGGCAGACGGCACGTGCGAGCGCTGCGGCACCCTGGTCGTTCCCAGGTGGCTGAACCAGTGGTTCTTCAAGGTCACCGACTACGCCGAGAGGCTGCTGGACGACATGGACCAGCTCGAGGGCTGGCCCGAGCGCGTCCTCACGATGCAGAAGAACTGGATCGGGAAGTCGAGGGGCGCCGAGGTCGATTTCACCCTGGAGTCGACCGGGGAGAAGATACGGATCTACACCACCAGGCCGGACACCCTTTACGGCGTGACTTTCTTCCTGCTCGCGCCCGAGCACCCGCTCGTCGACCGGCTCACGGCCGGGACTGAGCGCGAGGCGGACGTCAAAGCATTTCGCGAGCGCGTGATGGGCAGCACGTCCTTCGAGCGGACCGCGCTAGAGACCGAGAAGGACGGCGCTTTCCTGGGCGCTTACGTGATCAATCCGGTGAACGGGGAGCGGGTCCCTGTATACACGGCAAATTTCGTGCTGATCGAATACGGGACGGGCGCCGTCATGGCGGTCCCGGCCCACGACCAGAGAGACTTCGAGTTCGCCCGCAAGTACGGCCTGCCCGTGCGGGTCGTCATACAGCCGTCCGAGGGAGGGCTCGAAGAGTCGATGATGGAGGAGGCCTACGAGGAGCCCGGGACGATGGTCGATTCGGGGGCTTTCGACGGGACGGCCAGCGAACAGGGCAAGGAAGCCGTCTGCGACATGCTCGAGAAGAACTCCTGGGGCGAGCGGGCGATCAACTACCGGCTCCGGGACTGGCTGGTCTCGCGGCAGAGATACTGGGGCGCCCCGATACCGATCGTGTACTGCGAGAAGTGCGGGACGGTCCCCGTCCCCGAGGAAGAGCTTCCGGTCATCCTGCCCGAGGACCTGGCGCTGGCGGAGGGCGGCAAGTCCCCGCTGCCACTGGACGAGTCCTTCTTCTCGACGACCTGCCCGGCCTGCGGAGGGCCGGGCAAGCGCGAGACAGACACGATGGACACGTTCGTGGACTCGTCATGGTACTACTTCAGGTACGTGAGCCCAAGGGAGAGCGCTGCCGCGTTCGACGTAGACGAGGCCTCCTACTGGATGCCCGTCGACCAGTACATCGGCGGCATAGAACACGCAATACTCCACCTGCTGTATTCGCGTTTCTTCACGAAGGTGATCCACGACCTGGGCATGATCGACTTCGACGAGCCTTTCACCGACCTTCTGTGCCAGGGGATGATAACCAAAGACGGCGCGAAGATGTCCAAGTCGAAGGGCAACGTCGTGACGCCGGGTGACTACATCGACAGGCTGGGGGCGGATACACTGCGCCTCTACCTGCTGTTCATGGGCCCGCCCGAGCTCTCGAAGGACTGGAGCGACGCCGGCGTCGAGGGATCCCACCGCTTCCTCGGGAGGGTCTGGCGCCTGGTGTACGAGAGGTTCATGCCCCTCGCCGGTGGACAAGCTCTGCCGGAGGGGGAAGCCTCGGGCCACCGCGCGATGCGAAGCCTGACCCATCGCACCATCGCATACGTCACGCGCGACATCGAGCAGTTCGCTTTCAACACGGCGGTCAGCTTCATCATGGAGCTTGTGAACGGGGCCTACCACTACACCGCGGAGGGCCAGGTGGACCCGGTGGTGCTCGAGGAAACGGTCCTGGCCGTGATCCAGCTCCTTGCGCCGTTCGCGCCTTTCATCACCGAGGAGCTGTGGAGCGCGCTCGGGAATGAAGGCAGCATCCACGAGCAGCCGTGGCCCGGCTACGACGAGACGCTCGCGCGGCCCGAGGAAGTGACCCTCATCGTTCAGGTGAACGGAAAGGTGAGGGACAAGATCAAGGTGCCCGCCGGGATAACCGAAGACGAGATGAAGACCATGGCGATGGATGCTGAGAACACCAGGCGCCACCTCGAGGGCAAAGAGATCCGGAAGGTTATCGTCGTCCCCGGCAAGCTCGTCAACATCGTCATCTGACAGTAGCAGGTCACACTTCCCACTCTTGCTATGCTTGTATTGCTATGTTATTCTTTATAAGCAATGCAGGCAAACCATGACGCGAAGCTCAAATCATTTCTTGATGTGGCATCCTCGCTGACGAAGCTCCAGAAAGCCGTGATCGTGCTCCTGATCGTGACGCTGTGCGCCGGCGCGGCGCTCGCCTACGTACGCTCGCGCCCGAGGGCGGTCGAGGTGAACGGTGGAGCCGTGAGCGCGAGCGGGGAAGACCGGCAGAAGGTCCTGACGATCCACGTTGCGGGAGCGGTCCTCAGGCCTGGCCTGTATAAGCTCGACGAAGGAACCCGTGTCGCCGACGCCCTGCAGCGCGCCGGCGGAGCCGCCCCGGACGCGCTCCTCGACGACCTGAACCTCGCGAGCAGGCTGACGGACGGCCAGAAGGTGCTGGTCCCGAGAGCAGTTGCAGCCGCGCCGGCGGCTGGAGCGCCCGCAGCGGCGGCGGCTGGAAGCGGTCTCATAAACCTCAACACCGCCTCGGTGGAGCAGATCGACAGCCTGCCCGGAGTCGGGCCCGCGCTGGCCGGGCGGATCGTGGATTACCGGAAGAAGAACGGCCCGTTCTCGTCGGTGGACGACCTCGACAACATTGAAGGCATCGGGCCGAAGAAGCTCGAGAACTTCAAAGACCTGGTAACAATCTGAAGTGCGCGGCTACCTCTATCTCTGCTGCCTGGCGGGACTCGCCGCCGGGATAGCAGCCTCCCGCTTGCTGGGCATCTGGTCACTACTCGCGATCGCGCCCTGCCTGCTGATGCTCCTGTGGTACAGGGCGGCGCGAGGCAGGTGGCCTGCTCTCGCGCTGGTGTTGCCGCTCTCCTTCGCCCTTCTCGGCTGCATGATGTTCCAGGCGTCAGAAGCCCGAATGGACAACGGCCTCCTGCCGGCGGGCGCGCGGGCGGGGGGCGCCGCGACGGTGCGGGGCAAAGTGATGTCGCTGCCCTCGGGCAGCGATGTGTCCGAGGGTTTCTTCATGGACGTGGACTACGTCCGCTTGAGTGGCAAGGCATGGCGGACTGCCGAGAGGCTTTACGTGCAGACTGACGGGCGGGTCCCACAGGCGAAAGTCTTTCCCGGAGCGCGCCTCGAGGCCACGGGGAGGCTCCAGCAGCCGGACGTGCAGGGGCGGTGGCTGGCCGACCACGGCTGCGCCTGTATCATGCGCGCTTCGCTTTCCGGTCTGCGGACTTACGCCGCCCCGGATCCTCTCTCGGCGGCGGTCGCGCACGCGAGGGAGTGGATCGCCTCGAGGTACGAGAAGATATTCGACAAGAGGATCGCCGGGTTCGTGCAGGGCGTGAGTCTCAGCAAGACGGACCGCACCGACCCGGTCATACTCGCTGACCTGCGGTCGTGTGGCCTTTCGCACCTTGTCGAGGTCGCGGGGCTTCACGTCGGCTCGGCCGCGATGATCGCCCTGGGGGTGATGGCCGCCATCGGCGCGGGCAGGCGCTCCCGGTTCGCGACGGCGATGTTGATGGCGCTAGCCGTGCTCGCCTTGTCGAACTTCAGGCCTTCGGCCCTGCGGGCGACGATAATGGCGGGCGCGTGCTTCGGCGGTGCAGTCGCAGGCCGCAAGTATGACTCGCTGGTGGGAGTCTCGGTGGCCGGGATCGCAATACTTGCGGCGAACCCGCGCGCGCTCTTCGACCTGGCTTTTCAGTACAGCTTCGCCGCGGCCCTGGGAATAGTGCTGCTGTTGCGGCTTGGTGACCGGACCGGCAGCCCGGGGCCGCTGCGAGCCGGCATCGCCGTCTGCGCCGGGGCTCAGCTCGGCATCCTGCCTCTCATGTTGGCGAGGGGAGAGCTGGCGCCGGTCTCCGCGGTCATAGCAAACCTCCTGGTCGTGTGGCTGGTAGGGGCGCTCCTCGTGTCGAGCTGGTGCGTCGCGCTGATAAGCGCCGTGAGCCTTCCCGCGGCGAAGGTCGCCGCCGTCTTTCCAGGGACCATCGCGCGCTACACCCTTTCGGTCGCGTCGACGTGCGCGCGCATCCCCGGCGCCGGTCTTTTCATGGGAGCCCTGTCCGCCGCGGCCCTGGTGATGTATGCCGCTTCCCTCGTGATGTTCGCCAAGAGGTCCCGGGGAGGATCGCTGTTCCGGCCTGCCGCCTGCTTGATGGCATCTTTCGTCCTGGTGATAGCGTCTTGCTTCCCCGTGGTGACCCTGGGCAGCCGGTGCTCCGTCACTGCCCTCGACGTCGGTGAAGGTGACGCGATGGTACTCGCTGACGGCACGGGCGCCACTATACTCGTCGACGGCGGCCCCGACCCGGAGATCATAATCAGGAAGCTGCGCGGCAGGGGCATCGGCCGCATCGACCTGATGGTCCTGTCTCACCCTCACGCCGATCACGCTGCGGGCCTGGTCGAGGTTGTGCGCCGGATGCCTGTCGGGCGCATACTCGAGCCCGGGCTAGACCACTCCTCGCCGGGGGCCTACCACGACCTGCTCGCGACGGCGAGCGAGCGCCGCGTGCCTTGCGTTACGGCCAGTGAAGGCCAGTCCATCAAAGTCTCTCAGCAGACACGCATCGAGGTGCTCTACGCGCCGTCCTGCCTGCCGAAAGCGCCGAAGAACCTGAACGACTGTTCCATAGTCGCGATGGCTTACATGGGGGGTAGCAGGGTGCTGCTGTGCGGGGACATCGAATCGACCGGACAGGATACGCTTCTCGGATCCCACCCGGCTCTATACTGCGACTTGATCAAGATACCGCACCAGGGGGCGGCCAACGCGGCCACGCGCGAGCTGCTGGAAGCCGCACGCCCGCGCCTCGCGACCATATCGGTAGGGCGCGACAACAAGTTCGGCCACCCATCGGGTAAGTGCCTGAGCCTGCTCGCGTCCAGGGGGGTGGCCGTCGAGCGCACAGACTTGAGCGGCGACATTTTGATATTGATGAGCAATGGTAGAATTGTGACGAAAACCAACAGGCGGTAAGAATTGGCCAGAAAACGCATCGAGAACATCGAAGAACTGAACAAGGTCTACTACATGTACGGGGACGAGGAGCTCCTGGTCGAGGGGGCTCTCACACGCCTCAAGGACCTGTTTTCCGCTGAGGCCGACGCGGATTTCAACATAGAGGTCATCAAGGCGCCCGAAGCTGGCGCGGAGCGTGTCGTCGATGCCGCAGAGACGATACCGCTGATGGCGTCGAGGCGACTGGTGATCGCGACGGACGTCGACAAGCTCACGCGCAAGGAACAGGACGTGATCGCAGAGTACCTCGAGAGGCCGAACCCGGCTACGACGCTCGTCCTTGTTGCGGGCTCGACCGCCGCGGGCCAGGGACGGGACGCCGGCGTGATCAAGAAAGTCGAGGGCTCGGCGCTGTTCAAGAAAGTGAAGGCCGCAGGCGGTGAAGATCTCAAGTTTTCGCTCGGCGCGCGCGGCAGGCAGAAGAAGGTCGAGGACTGGGTCACAGACGAGTTCAAGAGGCGGGGAAAGACTATCGAGCCCGCGGCGAGGGACCTGCTCGTCCTGCAGGTCGGCAAGGAGCTCAGGGACCTGGGCGACGCGGTGGAGAGGACGTGCCTCTATGCGGCCGATTTCGACGTGATCAAGGTCGAGCAGGTCCTCGAGGTCGTCGTGCCGGCGGCCGAGCAGGGAATCTTCGAGCTGATCGATTCCGTCGCCGACCGTCGCCGCGACCTTTCGCTCTACCTTCTGAACAAGCTGGTCAACCAAGGCGAGAGCCCCCAACGGATATTCAGCCTGCTGCTAAGGCAGTTCAGGCTCATCGCGAGGTGCAAGTCGCTCGCTCACGATCACGAGTACGGCCAGATAGCGCAGGTGCTGGGCATCCCGCCTTTCCTGGTCGGGAAGTGCATGAAGCAGGCGACGAGGTTTTCACCGGAGAGGTTGCGGTCTGCTTTCGGCGAGTTCAAAAGAGCTCAGGTGGAGATGCATTCGAACAGGTATCTCGCAGAAAAAGAGTACCAGGCAGCGATTCTCGAGATGTTGATCGTGCGTCTCATCGGGTGATGAAGAGGAAGCTTACTGGATACCCGCAAGCGACTTTGACATGCGGGATTTCTTATTGGCTGCGTTGTTCTTGTGTATGACGCCCTTTGAAGCAGCCTTGTCGAGCGAGCGTGAAGCCACGCTGAACTTCTCTGACGCGTCGGCGGCGTCGCCGGCGGCGATAGCGGTTTCGAACTTCTTTATGTCGGTCTTGAGAGAGGTCTTGATATCCTTGTTGCGCATCCGCTGGTTCTCGTTCGTGCGGACTCGCTTGATCTGCGACTTGATGTTCGGCATCTTCTCTTCCCTCCTGGCTCCGCCGCCGCTGGCCGATGGCCTGTTCACGCGCGGCACGAGTCAGATTGTCCTTTCCGGGTACCGCCGAATTGTAGCACAGGGGTAATTTGCTGTCGATAAAGGTTGTCACTGCGCACCCCGGCGGGGCGCGGAGAGCTCTTTTTCATCTGCTATCATTACAGACCGGAGGTGAGTGGGACTGGATCCCTCGAGAATTAGGAACTTCTGCATAATCGCTCATATAGACCACGGCAAGTCCACGCTGGCCGACCGGTTCCTCGAGCTGACCGGGGCCATCGAGGCAGGGCACGAGAGGCCTCAGTACCTCGACAGCATGGAGCTGGAGCGCGAGCGGGGCATCACCATCAAAGCCCAGGCCGTGAGGCTGGAATACGACCTTGGAGGTTCCTCCTACGAGTTGAACCTGATAGACACCCCCGGGCACGTGGATTTCAACTACGAGGTGTCGAGGTCCCTGGCCGCGTGCGAGGGGGCCGTGCTGCTCGTTGACGCCGCGCAGGGTGTCGAGGCACAGACGATAGGAAACCTGCACCTGGCCGAGGAGAACGGCCTCAAGATAATACCGGTAGTGAACAAGATCGACCTGCCCTCGGCCGAGCCTGAGCGCGTCGCCCAGGAGATAACGGACATCCTCGGGATGGACCGCGCCGACGTCCTCTTCTGCTCGGCGAAGACCGGCGCGGGTGTCCCCGAGATACTCGAAGCCGTGGTCGGGGCCGTGCCCCCTCCTGGAACGGGCCCCGACGACCACCTGCGCGCTTTGGTCTTCGACTCCACGTACGACCCGTACAGGGGAGTGGTGACATTCGTCCGCGTCGTCTCGGGACGGCTGGCGCAGGGAGCGGAGATCCGGATGATGGCGGCAGGCAGCAAAGCCTTCGCCGAATCGCTCGGATACCTCGCGCCCGACATGGTGCCCGCCGAGTGGCTGACGGCCGGCGAGGTCGGTTTCGTGGCGACCGGCATGAAGGACGTGTCGAAGCTGCCGGTCGGCGACACGCTGACCGCCGCCGTCGGGGGCGCACAGAAGGCGCTTCCCGGGTACCGCGAGCCCAAGCCGGTCGTGTTCGCCGGGCTGTTCCCGCTCGAGAACAACGAGTACCAGAACCTCCGCGAGGCTCTCGCCAAACTGAACCTGAATGACTCCGCCTTCACCTTCGAGCCGGAGACATCGCAGGCACTGGGCTTCGGGTTCAGGTGCGGATTCCTCGGGCTGCTGCACATGGAGGTCGTGCGGGACAGGCTCGAGCGTGAGTACGGGCTCGACCTTCTGATAACACCGCCCAACGTCGTCTACAGGGTCACCGACAAGGCCGGCAACACCGTCACGGTGAAGAACCCGTCGCAGATGCCGGTAGCGAACGAGGTCGCCAAGGTTGCCGAGCCGTACGTGTCGCTTCTGATAATCACCCCCGCGGAAATGGTCGGCGCGGTGATGGAGCTCTGCCAGCAGAAGAGGGCGTCTTACAAGGACATGGTCTATCTGTCGTCCAGCCGTGTGGAGCTCAGCTATGACATGCCCCTGGCGGAGATGGTCTCGGGGTTCTACGACCAGCTAAAGTCCAGGTCCCGCGGATACGCATCTCTCGACTACGAGCTCGAGGACTATCGCGAAGGCCCTCTCGTGAAGCTCGAGATCCTCGTCCACGGCGAGGTCGTCGACGCCTTTTCGAGCGTGGTGCCGCGCGACAGGGCGCAGCACCGGGGCAGGGAGCTCGCGGCGAAGCTGAAGTCAGTCATACCGAGGCAGCTGTTCGAGCTGTCGATCCAGGCGTCGGTCGGGGGAAGGGTCATCGCTCGTGAGACGCTGCCCGCCAGCAGGAAAGACGTGACTGCGAAATGTTATGGCGGCGACATCACGAGAAAGCGTAAGCTCCTGGAGAAGCAGAAGGCCGGGAAGAAGCGCATGAAGATGATCGGCCGCGTGGAGATCCCCCAGGAGGCCTTCGTTGCGATGATCAAGTCCGAGGACAGCTCCTAGCTTCCGGAGGGCGTCATTAGCAGTCGAGAAGGCCGAGTGCTAGAATTTATCAAGGTCGAACATGGCAGGTAGAGATGCCGTTTGAGATAGACGCCAGAAAGAAAAAGATACTCCTGTCGGTGGTCCAGAGCTTCATCCTCACGGGCCGGCCGGTGGGCTCGAGCGCCGTGGCGAAGGCCGCGGACCTCGGCATAAGCAGCGCGACCGTCCGTAACGAGCTGGCAGTGCTCGAGGACATGGGGTTCCTGAGGCAGCCTCACACGTCCGCGGGCCGGGTGCCGACAGACATCGCTTACAGGTACTACGTCGACATGCTGATGGGCGATGCGTTGCCCTCGGGGCGCGACGCGGAGGCCATCGAGCGGTTGTTCGCCGCCCAGACCCGCGAGATAGAAGGCCTGTACCAGGAAGCATCCGTCCTGCTCTCCAAGCTGACTCACAGCACTGCGATTGTCTTCGCGCCGTTCAGCGCGGCGGACTCCGTGAGGCACGTGGACCTGGTCCGCCTGAGCGATGTGCGCGTCATGGTCATACTGATCACGTCCAAGGGCCAGGTGGGCAGGCAGTTGGTGAGGCTGGCGAGGCCGGTCACGTCCGACACCATGGAGCGCGCCTCGGGGTTCCTGAACAGGTCGCTGGTGGGGGAGGACCTGGACAAGATCGACCGGGAGGCCATTGTGGACCGGGCCAAGTTCGGGCCGGCAGGCTCCGACCTCGTCCGCGACGCGCTCGATGCGATCTGCGAGTACCTTGGCTCCATCGAGGAGCGCGTCTTCATCGGCGGGACCGCGAACATCGTGCGCGAGATGGGCAGCCCGGGAGGGGAGTGGGCGCAGGTCCTCCTTGAGGCGATGGAAAAGCAGTACTTCATCCTCGACCTGTTGAAAGACCTCATGCGGGAGAGGCGCCTCACGGTCCGCATAGGCGAAGAGAACCGCCTGCGCGAGCTGCAGCGCTACTCGTTCGTGGGCACCAGCTATCCCGTCGGGCACGGGATGCTCGGGTCCCTCGGTGTGGTGGGGCCGACCTCGATGGACTACGCGAGGACCATCAGCATGGTCCGATTCATGGCCGAGAACCTCGGTCGCACTCTTTACAACCCCAGGGACTAGATAGAAGAAGCGGGGCAACAAGGCTTGCACAACGATATCGACAGAGACCTCTATGAAATACTGGGCGTCCCCAGGGAGGCGTCGCCCGACCAGATCAAAACTGCTTACCGCGCCAGGGCAAGGGAGTGCCACCCCGACGTCGCGCACGACGACCCTGACGGCGAGTACAAGTTCAAAGAGCTGACGTTCGCCTACGAAGTCCTGTCCGACGCCGACAAGCGCCGCACCTACGACAACATGGGGCTCGACGGCCTGCGCCGCGGAGCCGGCGTGGAGTATGAAGGCTTCGGGTCGATCTCGGACCTTTTCGACGTCTTCTTCGGCGACGGCTTCAATACGACTCGTAGGCAGCGTGGCGGCCGGCAGGGACGCGTCCGCGGGCGCGACATGGAGACGGTGGTCGCGGTGTCCCTCCAGGAGGTGCTCTCCGGCGTCGACCGCGACGTCGAGGTCACCCGCATGGCCACCTGCGACAAGTGCGCCGGGACCGGCATGAAACCGGGGACCGGCATGACGACGTGCGTGTCGTGCCAGGGCGCTGGGGAAGTGCGCACCACGCAGCGCAATATGTTCGGCACGTTCATCAGGTCGCACCCTTGCCAGGACTGCGGGGGGGCCGGACAGATGATAACCGAGCCCTGTGAGGATTGCAGGGGCGACGGACGCGTGCGCGTTACCGAGAACCTCCAGGTGACTGTCCCGCCGGGCGTCGAGCGCGGAGACCGGCTGAGGCTGAGGGGCAAAGGTGAGGGCGGGCTGCGCGGAGGGCCGACCGGCGACCTGTACGTCCTGGTGGACGTGCGGGGCGACAGCGGGTTCGAAAGGGATGGCACCCGGCTCTACTCGCGCTTCGATGTCGGGATGATAGACGCGGCTCTCGGCACCGAGGTGGAGATACCGACCGTCGACGGTGAGTTCACGCTGAAGGTGCCCGCCGGCACACAGCCCGGCGACATCCTGAAGGCGAAGGGACAGGGGCTTCCGCCGAGGCACGGCGGCAAGCGCGGAGACCTTTATGTCCGGGTCGACGTGACGGTCCCGAAGAAGCTGTCGGGCGAGCAGAGGAAACTACTCGAGTCAGCCCGCGATGCGGGAAAGGCAAAGGCGAGGAAGTGACGTTGCCGGCACGAGGCTTCACGCTCCTTCTCGAACGGTGAACCAATGGGTCTCCCACTTTTCTACGCACCCGACGAGGGCATAGACCACGAGAAGGCGCAGATCGATCTGTCTGGCGGCGACGCCAAGCACCTGCTGAGGTCTCTGCGCGCAAAGCAGGGCGATATTGTGTGCCTGGGCGACTCAAAGGGCACTGTCTACAGCACCAGGATCCTCTCCATAACCCCCGAATCCGCGACATGCAAGATCCTCGAATCCGATTACCTGTCCCCGGAGAGGCCCCAGGTGGTCGTATTCCAGGCGATGCCGAAGAACCAGGCCATGGACGAGGTCGTCGCGCGGGCAGCCGAGTCGGGCGCGGCGCGCGTGGTCCCGTTCATGTCCCGGCGCTCGCCGGTCGAGGCCGTCCGCAAGGCTGGTTCGCGCCTCGAACGTTGGAGGACCATCGCCCGCGAGAGCTCAAAGACAGCAAGGCGCCCCTGGCCGCTCGAGGTCCGGGAGCCGCTCGCCGACTTTATTGACAAGAAACTGCTGGAAAGCGTCTCCTCGTGCGTGATCCTGTGGGAGGAAGAAGAGG
>Ga0209539_1000765_pt1 | contig 18124 bp, 17 predicted proteins | sample BarGraNGADG00312_2_FD_184499 | JGI IMG/M metagenome (GOLD analysis project Ga0209539, IMG submission 184499) | Arctic peat soil microbial communities from Barrow, Alaska - Barrow Graham LP Ref core NGADG0011-312 (SPAdes) (version 2) | ecosystem: Environmental > Terrestrial > Soil > Wetlands >... | reverse complement strand
CATTGATGTAGCTGTCGAACGTGCTGAGATAGAATCCTGTGGCATACTGGGCAGCCCAGTTCTCATACGCCTGTGCGATGAGGGGCGGATCTTTTGCCGCAATGGAACCAATGGTCTTCGTCTGCAGGGTGGTGTAGTTGGCCATCTGGACCAGCTGGACCTCCATGCTGGGGTGGGTGGCGTTGAATTCCTTGGTCAGCGCGGTGATAGAGTCGCCCAGCGCAGCGGCCATGGCTTCCCAGAATGGGACGATTGCCTTGTTCTTCAGCCAATCCATCGAGAACTGGACGGTGACCTTCTTGAGTGTAGCATTCCATGCGATTGTCGCACCCATGGACTCGGCAACGAAACGCATAGGAACGACGGTCTTGCTGTTGATGATCGCAGCAGGAGCATCCAGCGTGACATCGTAGCCATTGACCTTGGCGACCGTTTTGTCAATCGTCAGGGCAATCTTGTTGCCCGCCAGCGTGATGTTGGCGGTCCTGGTCACAGCGTCCCACACTAGCGTGGCTCCCATGGCCTCAGTGATAAAGCGCAATGGAACCAGTGTGCGGCCGCTCTTGATCACAGCGCCCTGCTCGAGCGTTGTGCTCTTTCCGTTGACAGTACCCGTGTTCTTACCGATGTAGACCTCGATCGTTGTTATTGCCTCAGCCCTGGCACTCGGAACAGCAGCGAGCACCGAAGTGAATGCAATGAGCAATGCCAGTGCAACAGCCAGCAATCTACGCGCGTTGAGCATACTTCCTCCCCTGGAAAATTGGATGGTAACGTGCAACTCCATCAAGACGGCTACCCCTTGATACCGCCCCCGCCAATACCCTCAATAAACTGCCTCTGCACAAAGAAGAACAGAATGACGATGGGGATCGTCGTGAAAACCGATGCTGCAGCCAGCTGAGACCACTGTTGCCCCTTCTCGCCCAGAAAGGAGTTCAGGGCAACTTCGATCAGCTGCTTGTTCTGTGACTGGGTCATGACGGTGGGCCACAGGAATGACGTCCACGAACCCAGGAACGAATTGATGGCAATGGTCACGATCGCGGGCTTTGCAAGTGGCAGGGCGATGCTACGGAAGTAGCGCAGGCGCGACGCACCATCGATCTGCGCCGCCTCCCACAGTTCCCTAGGCATCGACATGAAGTACTGCCGCAGCAGGAAGATGCCGAACACACTCGCCGCAAAGGGGATGATGAGCGCATAGAACTTGTCATACCATCCAAGTGTCCGGATGATGAGGAAGTTCGGGATCAGCGTCGTCGCCGCGGGAATCATCATGACACTGAGGACCAGGCTGAACAGCGCCTCCTTCCCCTTGAAGTTGATGCAGGCAAAAGCAAACGCGGCCAAGGACGACGTCGTCAGAGAGATTAGTGTCGAAGCGACTGCCACGAACAGCGTATTGCCGAAGTAGCGCAGCCATGGCGCCGCATTCCACGCGTCAATGTAGTTCTGGAAGGTGGGATGCGTTGGCCACAACTGAGGCGGAACGTTGAAGACGGCGTCCTGAGGCTGCAGTGACGTGACGATCATCCAGTAGAACGGGAACACGACCAGGATAAAGAGCACTGCTATGGAAAAATAGAGCAGAATTCTGGTGACCCTGTTCCAGAAGATGGACTGTCGCATCGTCGTCATGTCACACCGTCATCCGTAGAAGACCTTGCGTCCTGTCACCTTGCGCTGGAGCATCGTGAGGAGGAAGATGATGGCAAACAGCCCTATGGAAACTGCGCTGGCGTAGCCGAAATGCATCTGCCCGAACGCCTGCTGGTATAGATAGTAGCCTGTCGTCGTTGTCGCGTCGACTGGACCCCCCTGCGTCAGGACAGCCACCTGCGTAAACATCTTGAACGCGCTGATGGTATAGATGATCACGACGAAGTAGGTGGAAGGGGAGATCATGGGCCACGTGACATGCCAGAAAGTCCTCCACCCGCTGGCTCCGTCGATCTGTGCAGCCTCGAGGAGCTCGGTCGGTACCTTGGACAGGGCAGCCATGAAGATGATGACAGCAAACCCGATGTCATGCCACGTCGAGTAAAGGATCATCGCGGGCATCGCCGACACCGTGTCCGTCAGCCATCTGCTGACTGGCAGACCCACGAAGTGCAGTGTCGCGTTGAGCATGCCGTAGTCGGGATTGAAGATGTAGAGCCAGATGATGGACGTGGCGACCAGCGGCGTAATGTATGGAATAAAGAACCCCATGCGCCAGAACGTCCGCCCCCGGACCTTCGCGTTGAGGAGCACGGCGATCAGCAGTGAAACGGCGACCGCGACTGGGACACTACCTACCGTGAAATAGAGTGTCCTCAACACCGAACCCCAGAAATCACCGGAGGTGAGCAGCTGTCTGAAATTGCCAAGCCCCACGAAGTCGCTCTGGCCGACAAGGTTCGTGTCGAACAGGCTGAGGCCAACGACAATGAACGCCGGAAGGAAGGTGAAGACAAAAAGCACCAGTGTCGAAGGGAGAGTAAAGAGCCAGCCGGCGACGTTGTCGCGGATAACCTGCTTTCGTCTTGCCGGCGTGAGTTTGTTGTCCATGCCCCAAACACCTCGAGACCGCAGTTTCAAGTCCGTAACGACTTGGCCAAGTGGACTCGGCTGTTCAGTATATCATTGGCAACTTGCAAGTCAAAAGACACTGTGAGCACGCCGGCAGCCTTCCCGATACAGTCTCGGAGTGAAAGAAACCGTGCTTCTGCTATACTTCAAAAAACAGGGTTCATTCTGCAGAGAGGGAGTTGGAAATTGACACAACACTTTATTGAGATCACAGCACCGAAGCGACTCATGGCCAAGGTCGCATTTGCCCGCTCGGCCGGCGCCGCCGGAGATGTTGTCCTTGTTCTTCCCAGAACACCGGATGAGGAAATCGGCCGCGTCCACCGTCTGGTTGCGGCGGCCCGCAAGGCTCTTGGGGCTGAATCGATACCTTTTCAGATCGTCGAGATCGACGAGGCAATCCGCCTGGCAACGTCGGGAGATCCTTCCCGGGTACTCGTGATCGACCTCGACCTCCTGCACCACGAGAACGTCAGTCTGCTCGAGTCCGCCTGTAGTTCGAGCTCACAGGTTATCGGTTACAAGCTCCATCAAAACCCTTCCAGGGCGGCGGCCATCTTCGCCCGCGGCGACTCTAATTCCGCCCTTGCCGGGACGGTCGTGCGTCGGCTTACCGAGGCCGGAATCGTGGACAGGACGAGTTTCGTCCACGTCACTCATGCGGGCGAATCTGCGAATGTCAACGACAGCGTCCTCGAGGCATATGGCAAGGTAAAGGCTGAATTGCCGCAGGCTCGCCTCGCGATCGAACAGGCCGAGGACGGCGTGGAATCCGCTATCGAACACTGTTCGCTTCAATATGGCCTGCTCGTCCTTGGACTGCCACAGCACCCCAGAAAACGCTCGGTGACCGAGCACCTGCTGGCACATGTCACCGCAGGACTGCTCCGTGCAACTACCGTGTTCGTCTATGCGCGCGGCGCAGAGGTCGAGCAGCTGTCAGCCACAACGAAAGCCATCGAGCCCTGGATCCTCAAGAACACGTTCTCCCGGGACGAGTTCGCAGACATCGACCGGCTGCTCCAGGCCAAACGTGACCAGCATGTGTCGATCTCTCTCATCCTGCCGGCGCTCAATGAGGAAAAGACGGTTGGACAGGTCATCGACGCCTTCAAAGGTCCCCTGATGGACGAACGGCCGCTGCTCGACGAGATCATCCTCATGGACAGCGACAGTGCCGACAACACACGCGCCATAGCGACCACACACGGCATCCCAGTCTATATCCACCAGCAGGTACGCCCGGACCTTGGAACCTATGCCGGCAAGGGCGAGGCGATGTGGAAAGCATTGTTCGTCGCAAAAGGAGACATTCTCGTCTTCGTCGACACCGACCTGTCCAATCCCAACCCGTCATTTATCTCCGGACTTGTCGGTCCTCTTCTCCTGGACGAGCGCCTGAACTTTATCAAGGGGTTCTACCGCAGACCCGTGCGTGTCGTCAACGAGTTCGTGGAAGTAGGCGGCGGCCGTGTCACGGAGCTCACCGCACGCCCTCTGCTAAACCTCTGGTATCCGGAACTCGGAGGGCTATTCCAGCCACTTGCGGGGACCATCGCAGCACGTGCCGGCATCTTGCGCGAGCTGCACTTCATGACCGGCTATGGCGTCGAGATCGGGCATGTCATCGAATACGTCCACAAGTACGGCATCGATGGTCTGGCCCAATCGGAGCTGGGCGAGATCATCCATCGCAATCAGCCCCTGGAAGCACTGTCCAAGATGTCGTTCCAGGTTCTGGAAGCCTTCTTCCGGTTGTCACACGGGCTGATGGCCCCTGGTATGACTAACCGCATGAACGGAGTCCTGCGGCAGCCCTTCCTCTCGGACACGGGTTTTACGCTGTATCAGGCACGCCTCGGGCAGGAGGTGAGGCCTCCGGTCTCCTCGGTGCCGCCTCTCGATCCTCCCACTTCAGCCGAACCAGCGACCTGACACCAGGAAACCGATATGATTGCGACTGACGCTCAGGACCAACCCTGGTGGAAACGGGGCGTCATCTACCATTGCTATGTCCGCAGTTTCATGGACAGCAACGGCGATGGCATCGGAGACCTTCCTGGGTTGACCAGCAAGCTGGACGTCCTGCGGGACGGTACGCCCTCTTCCCTTGGCATTGAGGGCCTGTGGTTGTCGCCTGTCTACCCGTCGCCCAACCGCGATTTCGGATATGACATCAGCGACTACCGCTCGATCGACCCCATGTATGGTACGATGGAAGACTTCGACCGTCTCATGACCGGTGCCCGTGCACGGGGCCTTCACCTCATCATGGACCTTGTCGTCAATCACAGCTCGACCGAGCACGCCTGGTTCAAACAGGCACGCACGTCCCGCGAGAACCCATTCCACGACTACTACCTCTGGAGCGACGGAACCAATGGCAAACCCCCCAACAACTGGGGTTCGTCATTCGGAGGCTCAGCCTGGGAATGGAACGAACAGACCCATGAGTTCTACCTGCACAGCTTCCTCAAGGAACAGGCAGACCTGAACTGGCGCAACCCCCGGCTTCGTGAGGAGATCCACGATATCATGCGGTTCTGGATGGACCGGGGTGTCGACGGCTTCCGTCTCGACGTTGCCAATTACTACGTCAAGGACGCCAAGCTTCGGGACAACTCTCACGAGTTTGTCATTACTCAGCCCATGCCCGGCAACCCTTCGAAGACACTGTACATACCGATGTCACGTGAGGTGTACGACCACACTGTGGATCAGCCGGAGACGCACGACGCCCTACGGGAAATGCGCGACGTCATCGACGAGAAGCCCGGGCACATGATGGTGGGCGAGATCGCACAGCGCACGCAGGGTCAGGTGCTGTCCTACTATGGAAACGGCCAAAACGAGCTAAATCTGGTGTTCAACTTCTTGTTCCTCGTTCGACGTCTTCGTGCGAAGGATTTCCGCGACGTCATCGAGCAAACCCTCGACCTGCTACCCGAGGACGCCTGGCCCGCCTGGGTCCTGAGCAACCATGACGTCGTCCGCGCGGTATCACGCTACCATTGCTCGCCCCCGATGACCAAGAGCATGATAGGACTCCTTCTTACGCTCAAGGGGACCCCATTCCTCTACAATGGAGAGGAACTTGGGCTTGCGAACACGCACATCCCCAGGAGACTCCTTCAGGACCCCGTGGGCAAGAGATACTGGCCCTTGCCGGTCGGCCGGGACGGCGAACGCACGCCGATGTCATGGAATGCGACACCCGACCGCGGCTTCACCACGGGAACCCCGTGGCTGCCCGTCAGCGCACCTGCCATGTCGTACAGTGCAGAGTCGGCAGACCCGACCTCAGTGTTGAGCTTCACGAGACGGCTCAGCTGGTTCAGGTCGCACCATTCTGCGCTGAATGCGGGCGATATGTCAATCGTCGCCGGTCCGTCGGACACCTGCCTCTGCTTCACGCGCAAATCCTCGGCAGAACACCTGACGATTACGATCAACCTGTCCGGCCAGACCGTCGCGATCCCACGGGGCAGCTTCACGTCAGACCAGAAACCCCTGTTCACCACAGAGGATCAACCATCCATCGACAGCCTGGCTCCCTGGGAGGTCAGGATAGCGGCCGCTCTGGCATAACCCGGAGGACGGGTGGTCACTCCGCTACATGGGAGTTCTTCCGCCCAGTAATATCCCGGCCAATGATCACGACCGTGTCGGGACTCCCTTCCGTCCTGACCAGCGCACCACTGACTTCGACCTGTCGGACCAAACCCGAGGCGTTCTGGACGTCAAAAACCTCAAGTGGCTCGGGTCCTCCGAGCAGCAGCCGGTCAAAGAACGCCGCGCCACGACTGCGATCGGCAGGCATGAGCACATCGACCACGTCCCGGCCGGCGAGCGAAGGCGCAGGCACGCCAAGGAACTCGCCCAGGCGGGCATTCGCCAGGATGATGTGCCTGTCCAGGCCGACCATGCAGATGTGCTCAGACGACCTGTTCAGGAACGCATCCAACTGCTCCCGACTCTTCTTGAGTTCCAGTTCGTTCCTGCGCATCTCGGTGATGTCGAACCCGATGCCGGCCACGCTGGCGACAGAGCCACGGATGTCGAAGACCGGCATCTTGACCACGTGGAGCTGGATGTGGCTGTCGCCGTGAATCTCGTCGTAGTCACGCTCCCAGCTGCGCCCCGTGGCAATAACGACGTCGTCCGTCTGCTCGAACTCCGTCGCCCGCTCGGGCTCGAAGAGCTCACGGTCCGTGTGCCCCAGCAGGTGGTTGAGCGATGGGTTCTTCCACGTCGGCCTGGCAGGGTTGTACTGCGCCCACATCAGGTTCGCCGCCTGGTACCGGTGATCCAGCGTTTTGAGCCAGATGGCCGCTGGAAGGTTGTCCATCAGGATGCGGGCGAACGCCCGTGACTCCTCCAGTGCCTCCAAGCTCTCCTGCCGGGCAAGGAACCTCTGCTGGAGGATAAGGGCGCGGATCGCCGCCCAGATCAAAACGCCGCTGACGATGACGGCGACCGCCATCAGCACTTCCTGGCCAATGGTCAGGTTGTCGGCGAAATTGCCCAGGAGTGCGCTCCATACCACCACATACAAACATGCAGCCAGAGTGGCTCCGGTCCTCGCCCGCCTGAACCACCACTTCGGTCTTCCTGTCGCACCTGCTCCGTTACGATGACTGCTGGTTGCTGGATTATCCGGGTTCATCCGTCCACCTTCTCTCTTGACATCTTTGAGCGTAGCCATCATGGATGACCTGTCAAACGCACCCGAACAGCGTAGACCACCCGGAGCCTCTCCTTGACAAAGGAAGAGGGCCCGCTAGAACATTGATGGGAAGGACCGCCCGCCATATGGCTGGACAAAGAAACGCTGGCGGATGTGTGATGGCGTGCCGGTTCACGCCGACTGGAGGCAACGATGAAAGTCAGCATCATTGGTGGAGGTGGAACAAGAGTCCCGATTCTCGTGGGTGCTCTCCTTGACCTTCAGGAACGGCTCGGTCTCACGGAGATCTCACTGATCGATCCCGACGGCGAACGGTTCGCCGTCATGGACAAGGTCGTCGAAGCCATCGTCCAGGACAGAAACAGCACGGTCGAGATCTCTCACGCCGCTACGTTCCGCGAGTGCGTGACCGGAGCCTCCTTCGTTATCGCCGCCATACGCGTGGGTGGCGACCATATGCGTACGCTGGACGAACGCATTCCCCTCTCGATGGATGTTCTGGGGCAGGAAACGGTCGGCGCAGGCGGCTTTGCCATGGCCGTCCGCACCATCCCCGTGGTGCTGGGCATGCTCAATGAGCTGCACGAGGTTGCACCCGACGCCTGGTTCATCAACCTCACGAATCCGTCGGGGATCATCACGCAGGCAATGGTCAGCCACGGAGGGTTTCACAACGTCGTCGGCATCTGTGATGCGCCGACCTCCATTGGCATCCTGCTGGCCTATCTCCTCAAGGTCCAACCGGAAGACCTGATATTGGACTACTACGGGCTGAACCACTGCGGTTTCGTCAAGAGCGTTTATGCCCTCGGGCATGACGTGCTGCCCCAGATCCTTTCCATGATCGACCATGTGCCCGATTTCGAGGCGATGACACACTTCTCACCTGCATTCGTCCAACGCCTCGGCAAACTGCCCAACGGGTACATCTGGTACTACGCATTCAAGCGAGAATCGCTCGCGGCTGTCAAGGCTGCCGGGGAAACCCGCGGCGAGGAAGTGGAGCGCCTCAATGCACAACTTGTAGCCGATCTCATGGCAACCAGCGACCCGCTGGCCACATATCAGGCATATCTCGGCAAACGTGAGAACGGTCACCTCGCAGAGGAGTATCGGACCGCCATGAGCCTCAAGAGTGGCGAAGGATACAGCGCCGTTGCCATGGATGTGCTTCTCGGCCTCGCAGGCAAGGGTCAGTCCGTCGTCCCTGTCGATGTCATGAACCGTGGGGCGATTGCCGGCCTTGCCCTTGACGATGTCGTCGAGGTTCCGGCACTGATCACTGAACGGCTCATCCGCCCGCTGGCGGTCGGGCCCATCGACAGGGAGTCACAACTGCTTATCGAGCAGGTGAAACTGTACGAGAGGTCCCTCGTCGACGCGGTCGCGTACCGCGACCTCGGGGCTCTCATCGAGGCTCTGGCACTCAATCCGCTGGTACCCTCGCCGGACGTGGCACGAGATCTCGTCCTGGCGTTCAAGGAGCAGGAGGCCCCATACTTCGACAGCTTCAAGTAGCCGTACACATCCGCAATTCGTTGGAGGCAGCATGAACTTCTGGAAAAAGCTTGCATACAGCTTCGGCTCGATGGGGGCAGGCCTGCCGGAAAATGCATTCACGGCCTGGGCGCTGTACCTCTACGTAGACAAGCTGGGTTTCCCACAACAGTTGTTCGCGACCGCCATGCTTATCTACACGATCTGGAACTGTATCAACGACCCGTTGTTCGGATTCTGGTCCGACCGGACGCATACCCGGTGGGGACGGCGCATCCCGTACATCGTCCTGGGAACGCTGCCGCTTGCTCTCGCCTTCTATCTCATCTGGGTCCCGCCGGCCGGCATCTCCACGTCAGCGCTGTTCTGGTACTACCTCGCCGTCATCTTCGCATACGATGGGTTCTATACCATCGTCATCATCAACTGGACGTCCCTGTACCCCGAGACGTTCTCGAGTACCAGCGACCGCAGCACCGTCAACGCGTGGCGCCAGGCGATCGGCATCCTGGGCGCGATGGCCGGTCTGGCCGCGACGCCGCTGATCGTCGCAAAGCTCGGATGGAGAGGCATGGGAATCATCTTCGGAGCGATCACCGCCCTGTCCATCTTCGTGTCGCTGCTGGGCTCAAAGGAAAACCTGCATGCCACCGGTGAACCTCTGCCGCTGGGCCCCGCCATCAGGAACACACTGGCAAACAAGTCGTTCCTGACGTTCGTCATGTTCAACCTGTTCGTGAACTCGGTCATCGTGCTGGTGCCCCAGGTGATACCCTTCTTCGCCAAGTACGTTCTGCGCATTTCGGACACCCAGAGCAGCCTTATCATGGCGCCCATCTTTATCGTCGCCATTGTTACCCAGATCTTCTGGTCAAAGGTCGTCGTCCGCAGGGGCGTTCGCACAACGGCCATCATCGCCTGCGTTCTGTTCGGTCTGACGCTGCTTCCGCTGGGACTGGTCCGGACGATGCCGCAGGCCATCACCGGTTTTGCCATCGTGGGTGTCGGTCTGGGAGCCCTTCTCCTGGTAGGTGACATCATGGTCGCCGACATCTGTGACGAGGACTACCTCAAGACACACACGCGCAGGGAAGGCATGTACTACGGCGTCAACGCGCTCATCATTCGCATGAGTGTCGCCATCTCCGCCGGTACCATCTCGCTTGTTCAGACGATCACCGGGTACAGGGCCGTGGCAAACCCCGCGCTGATGGCGCCGGCCGCTGTCATAGGCTTCAGGGTCCTGGTGAGCGCTGTTCCAGCCATACTGATTGGTCTGGGACTCCTCTTTGTCTTCCTCTACCCGCTTCATGGCGAAAGGCTCGCGCGCGTGAAGGAGCAATGCGCCCTCGCCGCGCAGTTCAATACGGCAGCCGACACGCCCATCCCTCAACAGGAGGTTATCATACTATGAACTGGAACGAATTTCTTCCTGTTCCACATATCGACTCAGCACAGAAATACGTCGTGTTCCAGCCCCATTCCGATGACGCGGTCTGGTTCGCAGGCGGCCTCCTGCTCAAGCTGGCAAAGGCAGGGAAAGAAGTCACGCTCATCACAATGACCGACGGCTGCCTGGGCAGCACGGACGTCTCGATGACACGCGAACGCCTGGTCGCAATCCGCAGGGACGAGGATCAGCGTGCCGGCGAGGCAATGGGCGTAGCCAAGCACCTGTACCTGCCCTTTCATGATGGTCAGCTGCCTCACTGCGGGGAAACGACCGCGGCGATGGTCCGCATCATCCGGCAGGAACAGCCGGACGCTGTCCTGGCGCCCGACCCGTGGCTCACATATGAGGCCCACCAGGACCACCTCAACTGCGGCTGGTCGGCAGCAGACAGCTTGATCTACTGCGACCTGCCCCTGTATCTTCCTGAGTTGCCCCCTCACGACGTCCGCTTCATCGCGTTTTACCTCACCAGCAGGCCAAACCAGTTCGTCGACATCACAGCCGAGACCGAGGCGAAGCTGGCAGCCCTCAGCCTGTACAGAAGCCAGTTCACGCCCGAAACACTCCAGATGGCGATCGAGTATTTGACACTGAAGAGCACGGACGTCGGGGCCAGCCACGGCATGAAGATGGCAGAAGCATTCAAGGTCCTGACCCCCCTGCACCTCCACACGAGCGTCGACTCGGAATTCATCTAGCATGTCCGCAACGTACTATCTCGGTGTGGACGGGGGAACCACCAGGACGAAGGCTGTCATCGGTGACGATGCCGGCCATATCGTGGGATCCGGCGAAGGAGGAGCCTCCAACTACCAGATCGTGGGACTCGAAGCAGCTATATCTGGTATCACCGACGCCGTTCAGGGAGCCCTGACGGCTGCGAACCTCTCGCTATCACAGATCGAGTGCACCGTGTTCGGGCTGTCCGGCATGGATCTACCTAAGGATCGCGAGGTACTTGATGCAGCTCTGACGACTGCCTTCCCCGGGCTCATCTTCGACCTTGTCAATGATACGTGGATCATGCTCAAGGCCGGAAGCAACAGGGGCTGGGGTATCGCCCTGGTGTGCGGCGGGGGCGCCAACGCATGTGCCTGCAGCCGCGACGGGACCTGGGTCACGCTCCGGGGCCTCGGCTACGAGAGCGGCCTGCGAGGCGGCGGACTGGACATGCTGAGAGACATCCTGCACTATGCGTTTCTTTCCCACGACGGGACAGGGTCGAAATCCGTGCTGGAGCAGACGGTACTGGACGTGACCGGTGCACCCGACTATGACACGCTGCAACTCCTGTTCCTCGAGGCCGTACAAGACACGGCGGGGCACGGAGAACTGCTGCAGCGGGCTCTGGCCATCGTTCCGCTGGTCTTCGACAGCGCGACAGCCGGTGACGAAGTGTGCAAGCGCATCCTCATGCTACAGGCAGAGTCTCTGGCAGAGGGAATCACGGGGCTTGTCCGCAAGATGGGCTTCGAGCGTGAAACGGTTGATGTCGTCCTGGGAGGCTCGGTCTTCGGGGGCGGTAATCCTGCCTTTATCGACAGGCTGACACTGCTGACTCATGAAGTCGCCCCACTCGCACGGCTGGGACCGCCACTGCTCGACCCGGTCCTCGGCGCGTACGTGATGGCGCTGCAGAGAATGGGCAAGTTTGACGCGGCGAACACCTACACGGTCCTCGCCGGCCAAGTGGTCTAGCAAAAACAGGCGGGGTTGCTACACTACGGATATGCCTCTGTCCTGAGGCTGTGCTGACTCGACCGCGTCAACCCAGGACCGAGGCATTTGTCTGGGTCTTAAGAAGATGGCTGAGGCGGCTGGAGTCGAACCAGCAATTCATGGCTCCAAAGGCCACTGTCCTACCATTAGACGACGCCCCAACACGCAGCTTTGCTGCAGTATTCTAGTGCTGCCTCAGGGGGCTGTCAAGAAGAGCGAGGCGATGAATCGTTGACAATGACGAACCATGATGAAGGTAGTTCCTCCCTGGGAAACGGGCAGCCGACGCTCGAACAGTCTGACGCCCTCAAGCTTGTCGCCATCGTCTCGATGACCATCGATCACGTGGGAGCCATTCTGCTGCCACAGGTGAGCTGGCTCCGCATCATCGGGCGTGTGGCTTTTCCCCTCTTCGCCTACCAGCTTGCCGCCGGCTATCTGCACACGCACAACCTTGCCCGTTATGCGCTCAGGCTTGCCATCTGGGGTCTCATCGCACAACCGGTCTACATGATCGCGTTCGGCGTGCGCCCGTGGACGCTCAACATCTTTGCCACATTACTACTGGGACTGCTGGTTATCTGGGGATGGGACCACCGCCGGTGGTGGGCGGTCGTCCTTGCACTGAGTCTGGCTGCCATACAGCTCTGGCTGCCATCGGTGGGTCCGGATTATGGTCTCTATGGCGTGCTGCTGTGCCTGGCCAGCTTCGTGCTGTTTCAGCACAGAGAGCAGCTCGTCATCGGTCATGGACTCCTGCACGTGTTCGCCGGGATCCTGTTCTGGCCGTCTCAGGTGTACGCGCTGGCCAGCATCCCGTTCATCCTCTGGCCGCCCCGGTTGCACCTGGGCCGTCTGTCACGACTGTTCTATGCGTACTACCCGGCTCACCTCGCAGTCCTCGTCCTCGTCCGCTACCTGCTGGCACACTGAAGGCATTGCTCGAGCAGTGGGCAGTCCTATACTAATGGTCACTAGCTGGAGGCGACCTTGAACCGCAAACGCATGCGTACATTTGTCACCATTGTCATCGTGCTCGCCCTCGTCAGCGGGGGCGCAGCTACGCTCTTCTCTGTTCTGCGAGGGACAACTGTGGACGAGGCCATCGGCGTGCTGCCCGGCGTGACGCTGACTCCGCAGGACTTCAAGGAGACGGGTCTGGGGACAGCCGTCGACGTCGGGTACGCCGACAAAACCTTTGTGTTTTTCCCTGATCAAGGCACGAACGGCCAGGGCAAGGAACTGGCCACGGCCAAGAACGGTATCACCATCGATTTCCGTGATGGAGGCTCCCTGACGCTCCTCGGCGGGCAGTTCGCCCCTGATCCGAATCACGCACTGCGTGACCAGGCTTATGCCTGGTACAGAGACAAGCTCGCTTCCAACGGACTCATCAATGACGCAGGGACAACAATCGTCGGCGAGGCCTCGGCCCGGTACGATGATCCTGCCATCGCTGCCATGCTCGTACGCAAGAATAATACCGTGTTCACCATAGTTTACACGCTGGGCACCGCTGCCACCAGCACGGCGCCCCGACCGATCATCGCCCTGGAGGCTCTCGCCCGCCTGCTCGCCTCACGCTTCTAGGCTCTGTCCCACCGTGGAGGCTGCATCCCTCGCCCGACCATATGGCGAGGCCGGCCGAGGATGTCCCGGCCGGCCAACGAGGAACGACGTGTTTAACGTCTATTGAGGCTGCTTGTCCTCGGGCTTCGCCACCTCGGCAGGCGTGATGGTCTCCATCTTCTTCTCCTCGGGAGGCACGACGGGAGCGCTCGTCCATCCCTGGGGTGTCGCACGACGTTCAGCCCCTCTCTGTTCGCGCTCGATATGTCGCTGTTCGCGCTCGGCGCGCCTTGAGCTGCGTTCACCGGGAGTGCCCGCGAAGAGGACAATGACGCCCACTGCCAGCAGGATCACTCCTGGAACCCAAGCAGCAATCCGGTTGAGTCCAAACCCCTCGAACCCCAGCCAGCCCTCGAACATGTACCCCAGTACCACAAAGGCGACGAGACCGAAGGCAAGACCTCCCACACCATCCCTGACGTGCCGCCAGTTGGCGTGCAGCGTCCCGTGGATGATGCTGGCAATTCCTCCTGCGGCCGGGAGCACCAGAGCCCAGGCATATGCCCAGCTTTCCCATGTGCCAGTGATAGCCTGATACCAGAGGAGGGTGCCCACTGCCGCGGCCACAAGCCCGAACCCGGACAGACCCTCGCCCGCCCGGTCCGGCAGCACCAGACCCACCACAAACAACGCAAGTCCGGGAATGATGATGTGCAGTGGCCATGACAGCTCCGCCCAGCGCTGTGGAAGCCAGTTCAGGTCGATGCGCACATACTGCAGGGCGAGGATGACGATGCCAACGACGATCAGCAGGATGCCGAGGTTCGCCATCGAGGAACGACGGGTCGTACGAGTTTCCTGGTCAGCCATGTCTGCTCCTTACCTACGCAGTCGATCTTCTGAGAACATTGACCGACTGTCCACCTTGTCTACGTCCATCCCCTGGCAAAGGTTACTGCGAACCAACCGCTTCACACTGCACTCCTGGAATAAATTCACGTCTCATGACAGTGGTCCTGCCGCGTGCGTCCATAGTCGTGTGGAACCCGAGCCTCTCAAACATCTCGTACGTGCCCGTGAACAGGAACGCGTCCGCCTGTGAGCGTCCGTGCGTCGCCGTCGGCACAGCTTCGACGGCACGAGCTCCTTCATGCTCCATCACCCCGATCGCGTGTTCCAGCAGGAGTTCCGCCAGCCCCCGATGCCTCCAGCCACGCTGGATGAAGAAGCATCCGACAAACCAGACGCCTTCTGCAGGCCTGCCCTTGAACCTTGGTGAGCGTTCCAGCCGTGGCAGAGAAGCACGCGGCTCAAATGAGCACCACCCCACCGGCGTTTCCCCGTCGAAAGCAAGTATCGCGTGGACCATTCCAGTCTGGACGGCATGGCGCAGTCGCTCATGCGCTACCTCGCCCTTCACGTCGTCCCAGTGTTCGCCCCCTGCAAGCCGCCAATACCAGCACCAGCAGCCACCACATGCTCCGTGTTTGCCAAATAGAGCTTCCAGTTGCGGCCAGAGCCTCGGTTCCAATTCGCGGCAGACGATACCTGCAAGTGTGCCCGATGTGTCCATGTGTCACCTCGTGTGTTCCATGAATGTCCTGCCCAGTGCCAGAAACCCCACGCGAATTCCAGCCGACACGCCTCTACTCGACGATTCCTCGGCGGTGCACGCGCTTTCCAGTCTGACTGTGGATCTCGGGTTCGTCACGACTTCCTTCCTGCTGGCACTCACAGCCCTGAAACATGCTCGCAACCTCGCGTGCCTCAACAAGGCGAGTCTGGACGGCCATGACCTGGAACATCCCTTCGAGGCCCGTTGTCGCGCGGAAGAACGCCGTTATGCCCGCGGCTCCAAGAGCCTGCACGATGCGCTCGGCCTCAGCCTGCCCTGCAACAACAATGACTTCCGCGTACTCATCCATCATTCCTCCTTGCCGGCATCACAAGGCAACATAGAAATGCCTGCGGTCCAGCACCCACCCGACCCAGCTCAGCGTTCCGACCATCAACAGTGCCTGAAGAACTACCAGCCATGCGGGAGCCAGCTCGTACCAGCCAGGCGCCTGCGGCATGACGAAGACGCCCAGAAGAACGCCGTGCATGACATAGAGCAACAGAGAGTTGCGTCCCCACTCTCTGAGGATAGGTATCGAGCGGCCAAAACGTTCGTCGAACATATGGAAACACCAGAAAATCAGGTCACTTGCGCCCAATGCGATCAGAACATAGCTGGCTGAGACACGGTTCTTGCTGACCGGAACGATGAATGCCAGAAGGAGACCCAGGGCGAGGACACCCGCTGACGCGGCGGGAAACCAGCGCCTTCCCTTTGGGACATCATGGAACAGGTCTCCCAGCGCGGTCGCCATGACCAGCATAGCCCCCCAGGAGAGGGCGCCTTCAAGCCCACCGTGCGTGGAACTCAGGACATTCGCCAGCCAGAAACTGTTGAGCTGAAACTGGTAGGCGACCAGCAACAAGAGCCCTGCAAGCCACCGCAGGCGTGCCGGCACCGCGATGAAGACAAGGGTGATAAGCCCCGCGAAGCCGATAGCCTGTAACAGTCCCCAGTCCGACCGGTCGACAGCAAGTCCCGAGAGGTTTCCCAACACCGTGAAAAGAGCCCCAATACCGATGAGAGCAAGGTTCCGGAACAGGAAATGCTCAATGGCCCGGCGCCTGCCGTCTCTGGCCAGCCTGGCCCGGAACGAGGCGCCAAATGTAAGCCCGATGGCCGCAATGAACATCGGAGCGATGATGTCGATGACAGTGAATCCTACGTCGGGGGCATGCTTCAACCACGCCGGAACAACGTGGGGGCCGGCCAGATAGTTGGCCAGCACCATGAGCAGGATGGAAAACCCTCTGAACTCGTCTATGGACTCCAGTCGCTGCTTTGCATCGTTCACACAATCCTCCATGATGCTCAACATCATGAACACATCCCTCAGAAACTCAAGAACTCCTCAATGAAGGGTGTGCGTTGAGGAACTGCGCTGAGCGTCGCTAGGGTATCCAGAGATGGCGCTTCATGTCGACGCGCCCCTGCACGTCGAAGGTGACTCCCTCACTCTCCAGCAGTGACCGCTGGACATCAGGCCCACCAAACACCTCCTCGGGGGACAGTTCGCCCGTCGCGTTGACCACGCGGTGGCACGGCAGCCCGGATCCGACGGGCACTGCCCGCATCGCCCAGCCCACCGTGCGAGCAGCACCAGGACTCCCCAGCGCCCGCGCGATGGCTCCGTACGTCGTCACCTTGCCTCGTGGTACCTTCGCCGCGACGCTCCAGACGCGGTTAAATAGGGCGCCTGACTCCCTCATGTGGTTGCTTCCCGATCGGTGGCGTCTTTCTCCTCCGCACGAGGCAGCAACGACTGCACCCACTCGCGCTGTGACCATAGGGCGCACCCTCCGCTGGTTTCGGTCAGCCTGTCATGGTTGGTGCGGATGGTGGCGAGCAGGGGCGACGCCAGCGCATCACGCAGCGGCACGTCCCGGACATTGGCGTCTGAATATGGGGTGAACGGACATGGCTCCACTCGCCCTGACGGGCTGATGTGGATGAATCCGCGCCCTGCAGCCAGGCATCCTCCGAAAACCTCCTCGTCGCCGGGGAATACGATGAACAAGCCACGCAACCGCTTCTGCAGCGAAGCAACGACCGCCACCAGTCGCGCACGCTGGGCACTGTCCAGAACGAGCGATTCGGTTCCCTCCCGTACCGGAACATATTCGACGAAGAAGAACAATCTGCACCCAAGGTCGATGAGTCCGCACAGGTACTGCTCATCGAGCACAGCGTCGATGTTCAGACGAGTGACCGTCAGCGACGTCCCAAAGAAGACGCCCGCCCTGCGCATCAGCGCGATGCCCGCCTGCGCCTGCGCGGCGACACCCTGACCCCGACGCGCGTCTGTTGCTGCTTCATGTCCCTCGAGGCTGATGACGGGAATCACGTTGCGCTGCTTGCGGATCCGGCGCACCAACAAATCATCCAGGAGTGTCCCATTGGTGAACACCGGGAACACGACGTCAGGTACCTCGCGCGCAATCGTCAGCAGGTCGTCCACCCGCGTCATCGGCTCACCGCCGGCAAGCAGCATGATGCCGACACCAAGGTCATGCCCCTGCTGGACGACACTCAGGAGCTCCGTGGGCGTCATGTCGGGCTCCTCGTGCCGCTGCTGAGCCTGGGCATAACAGCCTGCGCACGCAAGGTTGCAGCGGCCCGTCACGCTGATGATCATGAACGGCGGCACATGGACCCCTTCTGTTGCAAGCAGGGCCCGGCGGTGTTCTGCCATGCGCTGTGCACGCCGCATTCGCACGAAGAACGCCGCAACGGACGGGTCCTGCAGCGTGATGCGCACGGCATCGGAGAACAGTGCCTTGATATTATTGTCAAATAAGTGGACATATTCAGTCGTTTCGCTCATGTCATGCTCCTCGGAATCCGTGGCGTGCACGGGGCTAACCTGCACAGTATAGTCAGGGTGGATGACCGGCCAAGCGTCCTGGACCTCAGTCACCCGGTCCCAGCACCAGACTGAACGCGTCCGGCGACAGAGTGATGGCCAGCATCGGCTGGACATCCTTGGCAGGAATGTGGACCTCTTGTG
>Ga0209539_1000764_pt1 | contig 18124 bp, 14 predicted proteins | sample BarGraNGADG00312_2_FD_184499 | JGI IMG/M metagenome (GOLD analysis project Ga0209539, IMG submission 184499) | Arctic peat soil microbial communities from Barrow, Alaska - Barrow Graham LP Ref core NGADG0011-312 (SPAdes) (version 2) | ecosystem: Environmental > Terrestrial > Soil > Wetlands >... | reverse complement strand
TTTATCCGGTTATGCCGTCGATGGCGTTATTACTATAAAGAAGGATTCTTCACAGAATATCGTTGTAATGACCGACCTCCGGCTGTGGTTTGAAGGTGGAACGACAAGCACTTACGAGGGCATATTCGAGTGTAGCCAGGACGGGAAGAGCATTCTGAGCGACGACCCGAATCTAAAGCTCTCCGCCCAGGACCGGGCCAAGCTCACGATATCGAGCTTCTTCGAGATGTGTAAGCAAGGCCGGGGGGAGGAGGCGATTGCCAGATACGTAAGCGCGCCCGATGAGGCTGAGAGGAATTTTCTTATGACCTTTGATGGCGCTATCTCCTACTCCGTAAGCGATGCCCGCACCCAAGGGTCTTACCTGGAGGCGAGCGCTGGGGTAAATTGGGTCGATAGGGGTTCGCCCACGCTCATTTTTCAGTGCAGCCAGGATGGCAGCCAAATACTGAGAGCCTTTGAGGCCGTCGTGCCAAGCTGAAAATCTTCCTGCAATCCTCAGACCGCGACCTTTTCTAAGGATTCATGATTCTCACATATGTTGGTTTATCTGGACTTATAACATAGGGGTACTTATAGAAAAGCCCCCAGCAGGGGGCTTGAGAACTGGAGCGGGTCACGGGGATCGAACCCGCGACCTCAAGCTTGGGAAGCTTGCGCTCTACCGACTGAGCTAGACCCGCTCGATTATGCCAAATTATAGCATAGGGCCTATCCGGGCGAACCCGAGCTCTATTTCTTTTCCGGTTCGAGCATCACCCGCAGTTGGCGCTTCAGAATCTTGCCGCTGGGCAGCACGGGCAGGTCCTTAATTTCCAGGATCACGACCCGCTTGGGAACCTTGTATCCGGCCAAGGTTTTCTTGCAGAAGGAAATGATTTCGTCCTCCGTCAGCTCCATCTCGGGGTAGGGCACCACGCAGGCCGTCACCGCTTCGGTCCAGTACTCGTCAGGCATGCCGACGACCGCCACCTGCATCACCTTTTCGTGCTTGTAGATAACCCCCTCCACCTCCTGGGAGGAGACGTTCTCGCCGGCGCTTTTGATCATGTCCTTTTTACGATCGACGAAATAGAGAAACCCTTCCGAATCGAACCGCCCGAGATCGCTGGTATGCAGCCATCCGTTCTTCAAGGTCTCCGCCGTATCTTCCTCGTTCTTGAAATATCCCTTCATTACGGAAGGTCCCCTCATCACGATCTCCCCAACCTTGCCCACCGCCAGCTCTTTGTCGTGATCGTCGAAGATCTTTATCTCGACCCCGGTGTGGGGCTTGCCGATGCTGTCGATCCTGCGCTCGAAATCCTCCGGCTGCAGGCTTGATCCCAGGGGACTCGATTCCGTCTGGCCGTAGTAATTCAGCCACATCAGATCGGGAAGGAGCTCCTTCCACTGTCGCAGCAGGGAGGGCGGCATCACGGCTCCGAACGAGATACATTTCTTCAAGGAGGAGAGGTCGTAGGAATCGAAATTGCGCATTGCTGGGAGAATCTGGAAGAGAGTCGGCGGGTATATCCAGGTCGTCACCTTTTCATCCTGGGTGAGTTTCAAAATTTCCATGGGATTCGGAGCGTACTCCAGTACGACTTTACAGCCGAGATTGATGAACTCGAGCAGGAAATATTTCCCCGCCACGTGATAGAGGGGGATCGAAAGCAGGCCAACGCCATTCCCATGCAAATGCAAGTCGGCCACGCCGCTCATCAAAGAATTGAAGAAATTGCTGTGGGTATTCATAACGCCCTTGGGAAGGGCCTCGGTTCCACTCGTATAGATGAGTGAGGCCATGTCATCGTTATCGGTAACGACCATTGGCTCCGAGGTGTCGTATATCGACTCGAAAAGCGTGTTCAGATTGAGCCAGCCATCCGGCAATATGTTTTCGACCTCTTCTACATAGATAACGCCGAATTTCTCGACGCCCTTGAGATCGGGCGCGGCCTTGAGCGCCTGCAACAACAAAGCATCCTCGACGAAGAAGAGTCTGGATTCGGCATGGTCCACTATGTAGTGGATTTCTCGCGGTTTCAACATGAAATTCAAGGGGTTTACCACGCAGCCTATCTTGCATGCGCCGAACCAGGAATAAATATAATGCAGGCAATTGTGGGTCATGAAAGAAATGCGATCGCCCTTCTCCGCCCCCAACTCCTGAAAGAGATGGGCCATGCGGCAGCAATTCTCGTTCAGTTCGTTAAAGGTTATCCTGCGATCCTGATAGACGATGGCAATCTTATCCCCGAACTTGGCGGCACTCCTCCTTGGGATATCGCCTATATTCATTCTCCTCATAGCATTCATGGCCGCTGCATCCCCTTCAACTGGCATTGTAGCTCCCCTCCATAAATCGCTTCATCACGAGCAATTTCAACTTCAACCGACCTTATCCACATAAATCTGGTTGGCCAGGTGCCAACCGATGATGCGCTTCTTCGCCCCTATCTTGGCCTGCATCGGCCCCTTGAAGGGGTCTTTACCTTCCACCTCGATGCGGACGCCCGGCTTTATTCCCATGGAATCCATAAAACGCAGCAGCTCGGGTTCGTCATCCTCGACGCTCACCACGTCCGCAATCTGCCCGGGCTCTAGTGAGTAGAGTGGTACGACATCGATAAGCGTATCCTCGACCGTGGATGGAATGGGGTAGCCGTGGGGGCAGACACCGGGCTTGTTCAGGGCTATATACATGCGGCGCTCCACCTCTTCCGAGATGGTCTGCTCGAACGCCAGCGCCTCCTCGTGGGCTTCGTGCCACTCGAACCCGAGCATATCGGTCAGGAAGCGCTCAACAATGCGATGGCGGCGAACGGCCTTAACGGTTTCCTTCTCTCCCGCCTTGGTCAGGGTTATTCCGTGGTAAGGTTGATAATTGATGTATCCTCTTTTCGCAAGCTTCTTCAACATGTCGGTGACCGAGGATGGGGCCACATCCATCGCTTCCGCCAGAGCTGTGGTGGAGACGGGGCTGGAGACTTGCTGCAATTTCAGGATGTGCTTCAGGTACTCGCGGTGATGCTCGGACCTGCTGGCACCCTTTATAACATTCTTGCCTTCCCTCGCCATGTTAGACCTGCCAATCCTAAATTTAGGACCGTCTAAATATTTAATATCCTATTCAGAAGTTTTATTTTATAATAATCCCCACAATGGGTATATAGCCTAAAAATACAGCTGGCAAGTATCGGCATTTGAGGGGTTCTTGAGATGACCAACATGACAACCTTCGAATCGATGTCCCTTTGGGTGGTGCTGGGGATAGCGCTCCTGGGCCTTGGCTACGCTTTTTTACTTCGCCGCCAGGTCATGAAAGAGGATAAAGGCACCGAAAAGATGCAGGAGGTCTGGTCTGGCATCAAGGCCGGTGCCGATACTTACCTCACGCGCCAGCGCAAGATAATCGTGCCGCTGATCGGCGTTCTGACCTTCGTGCTGTTCATCAGTGTTTACGTCGTTCCGCCTACGGCGCAAGCCATGGCCAGATTCAGCGGAATGAGCCCGGAGGCGATAAAGTTGATCGTCGGGCTGGGACGCGCTCTTGCATTCGTGCTGGGAGCTCTCTTCAGCCTCACCGTCGGCCAATTCGGCATGAGGACCGCCGTCCAGGCAAACGTGCGAGTCGCGGCCGCATCACGGCACGGCTTCGATAAGGCACTGAAGATCGCCTACCGTTCCGGCACCATTACCGGCATGTTGACCGATGGGCTGGGGCTTCTCGGCGGCATCGTCATATTCCTGATCTTCAAGACCGCAGCTCCCGACGTCCTTTTGGGTTTCGGCTTCGGCGGCACCCTTCTCGCTCTTTTCATGCGGGTCGGAGGCGGTATCTACACTAAGGCGGCGGACGTGGGGGCCGATCTGGTCGGCAAGGTTGAAGCGGGAATCCCCGAGGACGACCCCCGCAACCCTGCCGTCATCGCCGATCTGGTGGGAGACAACGTCGGCGACTGCGCCGGCATGGCTGCCGATATCTTTGAGAGCTACGAGGTAACCATGGTCTCCGGCCTTATCCTGGGCCTGGTCCTGGTGGGCATAACCGGGCAGATTAAATGGCTAATTTTCCCATTACTGGTTCGGGGAATCGGTGTTTTCTCCTCGATCATCGGCACCTACCTGGTACGCGGGAAGGCGGGCGACGAACGGGGCAACGCCGCCATGAGCGCCATAAACCGGGGTTTTTACACCTCGGCCGCTATCTGTCTGGCCGCCTTCGCCCTGCTGGCCCATTTCTACATGCACGAGTGGAAGGCGTTCCTGTCGGTGGCCGCCGGCATACTCCTCGCCATCGGCATAGACGAGCTGACCAAGCATTTCACCGATCCGTCCCGCAAACCGGTGCAGGAAATCGCCCGCGCGTCGACCACCGGCACCGCCACCCTGCTGCTTCAGGGGCTGTTCGTCGGGTACGAATCAACGGTATGGTCGATCATGGTGATCGCCGCTACCATACTCTCGGCGGTCCTCATTTACCACGGCCAGCCTTTCGCTTACGTACTCTACGGGGTGGCGATGACCGGGATCGGCATGCTCACCCTGACCGGAAACAACGTCGCCATGGATTCGTTCGGACCGATAGTCGACAACGCGAACGGTATCGGCGAGATGGCCGGACTCGACGAAGACTCGCGTAAGATAATGGCGGATCTGGACGCCGTGGGGAACACCACCAAGGCGATCACCAAAGGAGTGGCCATCGGTTCCGCCGTTATCGCGGCGGTTGCCCTTTTCGGCTCGTTCATCACCGATGTGTCGCTTGCCCAGGCGCGCCTGGGCGTACCCCAGGCCTCCCAGTTGGTCTCCATAGGAATCAGGATCTCCACCCCGAAAGTTTTCATCGGCCTGCTTATCGGCGGCGCCATACCATGGCTGTTCTCGGCGCTGACCATCAACTCGGTTTCCCGAGCGGCATCATTGATCGTCAACGAGGTGCGGCGGCAATTCCGCATACCGGGGCTGATGGAAGGGAAGGTCAAGCCGGACTATGAGAAGGCGGTCGGAATCTGCACCACCGCCGCCCAAAAGGAACTGGTCGGCCTTGCCCTGCTCGCCATGCTGACTCCCATCATTGTCGGCCTGGTGCTCGGCGTCGAAGGCCTGGGGGGATTCCTGGGCGGAGCCATATTGTCGGGACAGCTGCTCGCCGTTTTCATGTCCAACGCCGGCGGCGCCTGGGATAACGCCAAAAAATTGGTCGAGGATGGGCAATACGGAGGCAAAGGGTCCGAATCGCACAAGGCCGCGGTGGTGGGCGATACGGTCGGCGATCCCTTAAAAGACACGGCCGGTCCCGCCCTCAACCCCATGATAAAAGTGATAAACCTGGTGGCACTGCTATCGGCGCCCATCATCATCAAGTACACCAACTTCAGCTTCGGATTGGCGGCGACGGTAGCCGTATTGACCACCGTCGTGGGTGCCTCGATCTGGTATTCAAAACACACCGGCGAGCGCGAGTACGAGGAAATAAGTGCGGATGCCGTAGAACACGAAAGGGAAGCGGCTGCGGCCATGTATCCCCAGGTCATAATGACGCCCTCCGGCGCCTGGTTCGTGCCGAATCCCTCAATCGTAGAACGCTATGGCGCCGATTATGGAACGGCCACCGACCCCTTCCTGAAGCTGGTTATCCCCGAAATGCGGGAAATGCAGGCGGACCCCGAGGACAAAATCCCAACCGACCCCTTTCTGAAGTTGGTTATTCCGGAGGCTGCCGGCTCCGGCCCGGAGAGCGACAGCGGCCGGACGGTGGCCATGGACCTCTTCCTGAAGTTGTTTATTCCGGAGTTGCCCGAAGAGGACGAGCCGGAATAGCACTCACGCCTGCTTATTGTCCGCTTTCCTTCGCGAGTCTTGAGCGCAACTCACGTTTCAGTATCTTGCCGCTGGGAAGCACGGGAAGCTCTTCCATGGGCATTACGACAACGTGCTTGGGTACCTTGTATCCCGCCATGTTCTCCTTGCAGAAAGCGATGAGCTCGCCCTCCGTAACCTCCATACCCGGGTACGGCACCACGCATGCGGTGACCGCCTCTGTCCAGTACTCGTCGGGCAGGCCGATCACCGCCACCTGCATCACCTTGGCGTGCTGGAAGATAACCCCCTCGACTTCCTGTGACGAGACGTTTTCGCCACCGCTTTTTATCATGTCTTTCTTGCGGTCCACGAAGTATAAAAAGCCTTCGTCGTCAAAACGCCCGAGGTCGCCGGTGTGAAGCCAGCCATGGCGCAGCGTCTCGGCCGTCTTCTCAGGATTCCTGTAATATCCCTTCATGATCGACGGCCCCCTCATGACGATCTCCCCTACATCACCCGCCGGCACCTCGTTGTCGTCCTCATCGAAGATTTTAATCTCGACGCCCGTGTGCGGCCTTCCGATGCTGTCGATCTTCCTCTCGAAATCCTCCGGTTGCAGCGTCGATCCCACCGGACTCGATTCCGTCTGGCCATAGTAATTCATCCATATCGCCTCCGGAAAAAGCGCCTTCCACTGCTGCAGCACGGTAACCGGCATAACGGCGCCGAAAGCGACGAACTTGCGCAGGGAAGACAGATCGTAGGAGGCAAAGTCGGGCATCGAAGGAAGAATCTGGTAAAGCATGGGCGGGTAGACCCAGGCGGTGACCTTTTCCTGCTGGGTCAGTTCCAGGATCTCGATGGGGTTGGGGGCGTATTCCAGAACCAGACGGCAGCCGAGGTTGATGAACTCCAGCAGCAGGTATTTGCCGGCGACGTGATAGAGCGGGATGGAGAGAAGGGCGTTGTCATCGCCCTGCAGATGCAGGTCGGCCAGCCCACTCATCAGGGTGCTAAAGAAGTTCTTGTGGGTATTCATAACTCCTTTGGGCAGCGCTTCCGTCCCGCTCGTATACATGAGGGAAGCCAGGTCGTCGTCCTCGGTGATCACCAAAGGTTCCGAGCAGTCTGTCATCGAGTCAAAAAGCTCGTTGAGGATCAGCCAGCCTTCGGGCGATTCGACGTCCGGCGCGTTTATCCGGATCAGGCCGAACTTCTCCACGCTCTTCAGGCTGGAGGCGGCTGCGAAGGCCTGAGGCATGAGCACGTCCTCCACGAAGAAGAGCTTCGATTCGGCGTCGTTGACGATGAATTCGATCTCGGCAGGCTTGAGCATGAAATTGAGGGGGTTGACTATGCAGCCTATTTTGCAGGCGCCCAACCAGGAATAGATGTAGTGCAGGCAGTTGTGGGTCATGAAGGAGATGCGGTCCCCCTTCCCGGCGCCCAGCTCCTCGAAGACATGCGCCATCCGGCAGCAGTTCTCGTTGAGCTGCTTGAAAGTGATTCTCTGGCCCTGGTAGACCAATGCTATCCTGTCACCGAACTTAGCTGCGCTGCGCTTGGGAATGTCACCGATGTTGATCCTGGACATCAGGTTCATCGCGATGTTTTCCGGTTCCGACGGCATGGTAGCTCCTCCCTCCTAAAAAGGACACCAATTCCTGTAAAAAACCGAAGCCGAGCTGGGAAAATTATAACATTGCTGCCGGTTGCGCAGGCCCGCCGTTTGAGTCAAGGTCACAGCCGGCTTCCCCGATTATCAATATCGGCGAGCTTCGTGCCGATTCTAACCTTAAGTCCAATATTTGCTTTGGCGGTAGTCTTATTTCGGAGGAATCAGGTGAAGGACGATTTCGATTTCGTGGACATGGAAATGCTAAACATGCATCTGGCAATAACGCGCCTGAGCCTGGCTTCGATTCATTCCGCTGAAGGCAAACTTGACGCAGCCATCGATGAATACTCGAAAATCCTGGAAGTTGATCCCGAGCTGTACCTGGTGTATTTCAATCGTGGCAAGCTGTTCTGGCGCAAGGGGGATCCGCAGAAGGCCAAGGAGGATTTTTCCCGGGCGATCAAACTGGAGCCGACCGTGGCGATGACCTACATTTGCCGCGGAGATCTCCTATTCGATCAGGGGGAGTATGACGGCGCGAAGCGGGATTACGCAAAAGCGCTTAAACTGTCTCCCGCCAATGAAGCGATAATCGAGCGCATCGAGCGGCTGAGAAAGAAGTAAGCAGGTTTCAGCTCCCGTGGTAAAGCGGCGACATCGCCCGCAGGCTTTCGATAACCGGCGGCAGGTTCTCCAGTACGTAGTCCACTTCCTCGGCCGTGTTTTCTCTGCCCAGTGTCAAGCGCAAGCTGCCGTGAGTCTCCTCGACCGGAATACCCAGGGCCAGAAGAACATGCGAGGCCTCTAGGCTCTCCGAGCTGCATGCCGAACCGGTCGAGGCGGCGATGCCCAGAAAATCAAGCCGCAAACATATTGCTTCGCCTTCGATAAAATTAAATCGCACGTTGACATTATTTGGTAATCTCCGGTACCGGTCACCGCTCAATTCGGTATAAGAAATGCCCTCGAGAAGGCCTTCAATGAGGCGGTCGCGAAGAGGCCGGACGCGCTCGGACCTCTCCCTCCACTCGGCAGCGGCCAGTTCCATGGCCTTGCCAAAACCGGCGATACCGGCTACGTTTTCCGTTCCCGAGCGAATCCTCTTTTCCTGGCCTCCCCCCAGCATTACGCCCTTTAGCCTGGTCTTCTTCCTTACATACAGGCAACCGACACCCTTGGGTCCATATATTTTGTGGCCGGAAGCGGTCAGAAGATCGACTCCGAGCTGGTTCACGTCGACATCAAGTTGCCCGACGGTTTGAACGGCGTCGGAATGAAGCGGCACGCCCGCCTCGCGGCATATCAGCGAGATCTCCTCGATGGGTTCTATGCTGCCCACCTCGTTGTTGGCGTGCATTATCGAAACCAGGATGGTCGATCCGGTTATGGCTTTATGCAAATCGCCAGGGTCAACTAATCCCCCGGAATCGACCGGCAGGTAAGTCACCTTGAAACCCTCTTTTTCCAAATAATGACAGGATTCCAGAACGGCATGGTGTTCGATCGCACTGGTGATAATATGGTCGCCCTTGCCGGCATTCGCCCGCGCCGTACCCAAGACGGCAAGGTTGTCGGCCTCCGTGCCGCCGCTGGTGAAAAATATCTCCGTGCTCTCGGCGCCCAGCGCCTGGGCCACCTTTTCGCGCGCCGCCTCTATCGCCTTCTTGGCTTCCCGACCCTCCTCATAAATACTGGATGGGTTCCCGAACCCTTCCCTTAAGTAGGGAAGCATGGCTTCCAGCACTTCGGGATGGATAGGCGTGGTGGCCGCGTTGTCCATATATATCCGATGCATATTCATCTCCTCCGAGCTATATGATATCAAAACTCGGCATGGCTACAATCATCAAGTAAGCACGGCTTAGTGCACTAGAGCTCGGCCCCGCTTCGGTTTAATATGTCTCCTATGTATGTAACAAGAGAACTTCTACTGGATATGGAGGACAAATACGGCACACCCCGCCACCTCTCGATGACCTTCGAGATTTCCCCGCCGGAATTCAACATGCTGCGCGCCTCCCGCAAACACGGCCGCAACCATGACATTACCATGTTCATCTTCCGCGATCACAACTGCCAGGAATTAGCAGTTATTTCCAAACCCATGTTCCCCCCCGGAGCCTATCGGGCCCCGAGCGGGGCGGCTAATCCGGGTGAGAGCATCGAGGAGGGAGCCCACCGTGAAGCCATGGAAGAGACCGGCCTGGAGATCGAACTCGAGCGTTTTATCCTGCTCATCCACGCCCTCTTTACCTGCGGCGACGAATCCGAAAACTGGAGAAGCTTCGTTTTCACCGCCTTTAAGACAGGCGGAAGCCTGGGCCAGCACGACTTCGAAGAGATCAGCGAGACGAAATGGGTGAGCGTAGAGGAGCTCCAGGGAGGAATCAGGAAAATTCTGGTTGGCTCCGGCATGGGACTTTTTGCCTACCGGGTCGCGTTGCACGATGCATCTATTAAGGAAGTCGACAGGTATTGTGAAAAATCCCAGCCGCCGAAGGTGTGACCGGGGGCGTTTGATTACTCTGGTCGCGGCCGTGCAATAATAATCTAGGCCCTACCTGCAGAGAGGAATTTTATGTTTAAATACGTGCTGCGAAATATGTGGCGGCGTAAGGCTCGAACACTTCTTACGGTGTTCGGGATAGTCGTCGGCATCTTCGCCCTCACCGTCCTGGGCGCCCTTTCCGCCCGGCTGGATCAGCAGGTAAACGGGGCCAAGACTTGGTTTTCGAGTAAGATCACGGTTGTACCGCCGGGAAGCAGTCTTTTCGGCGGAGGAGATTCGGGTTTTCTCCCCCTTTCCAAAGTGAAGGAAATCCAGGCGATACCCGGGGTCAAAAATGCGGTTGCGGGCATTGGCCTCCAGCTCACTCAGGGCAGCACCGGCTTCGGGTCTCCGGAGCTTATTGTCGGTGCTGACCTGAGCCAGGCCCAGGACGAGTTCAACCTCATCAAATTAAGGGAGGGCCGAATACTGCAGGATGGCGATCAGGGAAAAGTGGTATTGGGCTCCACCCTCGCCAATAAGTTCAAGGCCAAAGTCGGGGATACGGTTCAGTTGCGGGGAGACGGCTTCCAGGTTGTCGGCCTCTATGAGACTACCCTCTCCGCCCCCGATAACTTCGCCTTCGTTTCTTACGAGGACGCCCTGGCGCTTTTCCGGGCCGCAAACCCCTACTTTCAGGTGCAGGACATCGCCGCTAACATAGATGTCCTTGCGGAACCAGGGGTGGATATAAATGACTTGGCTGCCACGATCAACACCAGCGTCCAGGGGATCAAAGTGATTTCACCCGCGGACGCCGTGCAGCAGATAGCGCAATTCAGTTTGATCTTCAACGCCATCCTCCTCGGAATCGGCTTCATAGCCCTGGTCGTCGGGGGTCTTTCCATCATAAACACCATGATCATGTCAGTTTCCGAGAGGACATCCGAGATCGGCCTGAAAAAAGCGATCGGGGCGCCGACCCGCTCGGTACTAAGCGAATACCTCCTCGAATCCTCCATGATAGGTTTCTTCGGGGGAGTAATCGGCGTTTTGCTTGGTCTGCTTGCCGTCAACCTCTTAAACCGCGCGACCAGTACCAACAATGTCGAAGTTTTTGCCGTAACCACTCTGGTGGTGATAGGCCCGATTATCTTCGCCACCGTACTCGGCACCCTCGCCGGCATATCTCCCGCCTTCCGGGCCGCCCGCCTGAAGCCAGTGGATGCTCTCAAGGAGGACTGACGAAGATGATAACGGCTACCGGACTGAGTAAAATTTACAAGATAGGGCCGATCGAAATAAGGGCCGTCGACGGGCTCGATGTGAGCATAGGCAGGGGGGAATTCCTCTCCATTGTCGGGCCGTCCGGCTCGGGCAAGACGACCCTGCTTCACCTGCTCGGCTGCCTGGATACGCCGACCTCCGGCACGGTGAGCATAGACGGCGTAACCACAAACTCCCTCTCGCAATCTCAGTTGACAAGGATACGGCGGGAAAAGATAGGTTTTGTCTTCCAGGAATTCAATCTGCTTCCCGTGCTCAGTGCCCGCGAAAATATCGAGTTGCCCCTTCGTTACCTCAAAGTCCCGGCCAAGGAGAGACACCAGCGTTCGATGCAGGCTCTTGAAAAAGTTGATCTCGGCAACCGGGCGGAGAATCGCCCGACCCAGCTGTCGGGGGGCGAACAGCAAAGGGTTGCCATTGCCCGGGCTCTGGTGACCAACCCGGTATTGGTGCTTGCGGACGAGCCGACCGGCGAGCTCGATACGCAGAATACTTGCCGCATCATAGAATTGATGAGAGATCTCAACCTCGAGACACGGCAGACCTTCGCCATCGTGACCCACGATGCTATGGTCGCCTCTTACACCAATCGTACGATAACCTTGCGGGACGGCAGGGTGGCGAGCGACGTGGCCGGCGAAGGACGCATACCCGAATGCGCTGACGACTCTCCAGTTTAGCCGGCGCCTCTCGATAAAAAAGGTAGAGAGGAAGAAAGATGTATTGCGAAGACCCGGTATTCAGGCCGCCCTGTGAAGCGGGCAGCCTAATTATCCAAGCCACCCTCGGTTGTCCGCATAACCGCTGCACTTTCTGCAGCATGTACAAAATGAAGAAGTACCGGGTGCGCGACGTCGACGATATCAAGGCCGATCTGCGCCAGGCGCGCCTGCTTTACGGCAGGGTTGAATCAATTTTTCTGGCGGACGGCAACACGATTGCCATGAATTCCCACAAACTGGCCGAGATCATAGAATACGCCAGGCATCTCTTTCCGGAGGCAAGACGCGTCTCGAGTTACGGCGGGGCCAGGTTCCTGAGAGGGAAATCCCCGAATGGGCTGGCGAGCTTGAAGGAGGCCGGTCTCGACATCATCTACTTGGGGCTCGAGAGCGGCGACGATGAGGTGCTCGAGATGGTGGACAAGGGGGTCGGCTCCGAAGATATGATCGAAGCGGCGAACCGGGTGAAGGAGGCGGGCATAGCTTTATCCGTCTACATCCTGCTCGGCCTCGGCGGTGAGGACCTCTGGCACCAGCATGCCGAGAACACGGCGCGGGTTCTTAACGCCATGAACCCCGATTTCATTCGCCCTCGCACTCTTTATCTCATGCCGGGATGCCCGCTCTACGATGACGCCCAAGCCGGCCTCTTCCGAGAGGCGTCGGGCGAGACCATAATGCGCGAACTCGAGGTCTTGCTCACCGACTTGCGGGTCGAGAACTGCCTTTTCATGTCGGACCACATCTCGAACTACATACCGGTTTACGGACAGCTCGCGGAGGACCGGGAGAAAATGCTGGCGACGGTCAAAATGGCCCTGGAAAACCCCGAGGAATACTTAGCCCCCCGCTACCTCACCCACCTCTAACCTCCACATTGGGGTCAGCCCCCTTTGTGGAGCCCACTTGTGGACGTACATTTTTGTGCGGCGGAGAATTAGTGATGGCGGCTCCACAAAGGGGGCTGACCCCAATGTGGAGGGGCCTGATCCCATTTTAGAAGCGTTTTTTGTAGTCCTTACAGGAGGTTGCGTTAGGCCTATCCGGATTGTTACACGCCGAAGGGTAATCGTAGGCGCAGGTGTCGCAGAGCAGGCGGCGGCGCCTGAATATTTTCTTGAATCTCTTCCAAAAAGCCATGCAATTATTTTAGCACCAGCGCAACTGAACAGGGCATGACAAATAGTCAGGTTACCAACCCTCGGCGGAGTGCTGCCGCGACGGCCTCGGTGCGGTCGCTTACCCCCAGCTTATCGAAGATATGCGCTATATGAGTCTTCACCGTCTGAGTGCTGATAAAGAGTCTGCCCGCGATTTCCTTATTGGACATGCCATCCGCCAACAATTGCAGCACTTCGATCTCACGGTCGCTCAGGCCATAGGTATCCTGGTTCTTGCGAGCCATGAAGACATATTCCTTCAAGAGTTGCGCCTGCGCCTCGGCGTGCAGGGTAGCGCCTCCCTTCAAGACCTCCTTTATGGCCTTGACCAGTTCTTCCAGGCCGGTGTTTTTAAGTAGGTAGCCGGTCGCGCCCGACTTCACGGCTTCGTACACGTACCCTTCCTGGTCAAGCATGGTAAGCATGATTATCTTAATGCGAGGCATCTCTTTTTTGATCAGTTTCGTTGCGGTTATGCCGTTCATACCCGGCATGCTGATATCCATGAGGATGACGTCGGGGTCGAGGGTACGCGCCTTGGCCACCGCTTCATCGCCATCCGAAGCCTCTCCAACGACATCGATATCCGGATGGATGCGAAGAAGATTGGTCAAGCCTTCGCGTACCAGGCGGTGATCGTCAACTGTCAGAACCCTAATCTTCTTTGCCATTTTGTTCCTCCTTTTGAACCGAGGCTAAAGGAAAGCGAGCGGTTATGGTGGCTCCCTCCCCGGGGCTCGAATCAACCTCGAGCAATCCGCCCAGTGTCTGTGCCCGCTCACGCATTCCGACCAGACCGAAGCTGTGAGTCGATCGCTTCTGCAGACCGAGCAGATCAAACCCGGCTCCGTCGTCTTGTATTACAAGCAGAAGATGCCCGTTTTCAAGCCCTATAGACAAAACCGCATTGCTACAGTCCGAATGCTTGATGATATTGTTAAGGCCTTCCTGGGCGATGCGAAAAATGGTCGTTTCGGCTTCAGGGCTGAGGGCGGGAGTATCATCCCCTTTGACCTCGATCTTTATTGACAGTTTAGTCTCCATCTGGAGTGATTGGATGTATCTCTCGAGTGCTACGACCAGTCCCAGGTCATCGAGCATGGTCGGGCGCAGGCCGGCGATAATGCGTCGAATCTCGATCACGCTTTCGTTTACTATCTCCTGGGATTCGCTGAGCGCCGAGCGCACCTCCTCGGAGGCATCCCCCAGGCGGGCGGAACAGAGCTGCAGGCGAAAGAGGGCGCTCACGATATTCTGCACGATGCCGTCATGCAGCTCGATGGCCACCCGTCTCCTTTCGTCCTCCTGCGCCGTAATAACCCTCTGCAACAGCTCGCGGTGGATCTCCTCATCGTAGCGCAGGTTGTCGTAGAGCCTGGTGTTTTCGATGGCCATTGCCGCCTCATTACCGATTGCGGTCAGAAGATCCCTCTCCTCGTCGGCAAAATGCGTGATTCCATTTCTTCCCAGCGCAATGACCCCGGTAAATTCTCCCTTCGCCCGCAGAGGCAACAGGTGCAGCGACCGCAGGCGCCCGAGAACATTGCCGCTCCCACCCGCCATAAAACTGTTGACCGAGATGGACTGTGGGCCGGACAGGAAAGGATTTTGCGGCATCAGCGTCTCCAGGCGGGTCATGGGAAAGCTGAGGAGCGCCATATCACCCGGGCTCAAGGACGCCGTGGACCGCCCGCAGGCCAAGCGGAGGTTGCGGCCGGAGCCATCCAGGAGGCTTATGGCACAGAGGTTGAGATCGAAAAGGATCAGGAGTTTCTCGGCGATGATTTCGAGAACCTCATCGATTTCCAGGGTGGAGATCAGGGCTTCGGTTATATCGTAGATAGTCGAGAGCTGCAGCCTACTGATGCGATCCTTGCGACGCTCCTCTTCCTCCTCTGCGTCGCGGGGCCTGAGCGCTCTCTCGACATGTTGAAGGAGATCTCCCGGGTCGAAGGGTTTGGTAATGTATTCCACAGCTCCGCCGCTGAACCCCTTAATGCGATCGACATCCGTGCTCCGGGCGGTAACTACGATTACCGGGATGTTTTCCGTATCGGGATCGCTCTTCAATACCCGCAGGACCTGCCAGCCGTCGATTTCGGGCATCATAATGTCGAGCAGAATGCAATCCGGCTTTTGCTTTTCCACCTCCTGCAGGGCTTCCCGTCCGTTATAAGCGACGCGCACGCCGTAATCGGCCATGTCGAGATTAATGGATATGATGCGGGCGACGTCCGGTTCGTCATCCACGACGAGGATATCCGCTTTCCGCAAAGGATCGGGCATTATGTCCCTCTCGGCCGATTGCCTGTCAATTCTCACGCCCTGCCAAAAAAACCCTGGAAATCCCTTACATCCAGGTAAAATGGCCTACGTGAATTGCCTCGGCAAACTACCGAGATTCTTTAACGCTGGGATTTTGAGAAACGTCGAGTGTGTGAGAAGAGCTGTTTAAATTATTGAGACCCTTGTTTTTTTCTCGCCCTGTTGCTGCCGTAATAGCAGTAATACATCGGCTTCATTCTCAGCATCTTTTGTAGCGGGCAGTTAGGGCAGATGCAGCCCTTCATATCGATCGGCATGGGGCTCGAGCCCCTCGCACAATAGACCTTTGGATCTCCATGACCCGGATAGGACGGGCACTTCGCGCAGATGCACAGGGGAGAGATCGTCGCCAGGGCCGCCTTCATCATGGGACCATTGTGGCTCGGCTCAGCTTGTTTTTTATCGGGAGTCTGACCCGCCTCTTCCATCAATACCACAATCCTTTCTTGGCCCATTATCCATAACACTAGCACACAACCAAATCTGTTATACCCTTAAATTAGGAAGGTAAACTGAATGTGGTTCCTGCGCGATAAGAGTCCTCGGCTACGCTCGGCCAAAGCGGTCTGTCAGTGCTATAACCCGACTCTGCGACCACTCCAGGTCGAGCTTTCCTTCCTGGGCCAGCTTCATAAACACCTGGACTATCTCCGAGTCGAATTGCTTGCCGGAGCAATGGCGTAGTTCCGCGAAGGCTTCGTCAAGGGGTAGGGCTTTTCGATAAGGACGATCGGAGGTCATGGACTCAAAGGCATCGGCCACGGCGATGATCCTCGCTCCCAGCGGTATGTCCTCGCCCTTGAGACCATCGGGATAGCCGCTTCCATCAACCCATTCATGATGGTGATAGACCAGGGGAAGCACGGGTTCGAGCAGCTTCACAGATTGCAGTATCTTGGTTCCTATGAAGGGATGGTATTCCATCTCTTTTCTCTCATCCTCCGTGAGGCGTCCCGGCTTTTTCAGGATGTCCTCTTTAATGCCAATCTTGCCCACGTCATGAAGGATGCTGGCGTTTCTGATTATGTCCACCTCGGCCGGGCTGAGGTCCAGAGCTTCCGCAATTACGACCGCATATTCCGTCACCCGGTGTGAGTGGCCATGCGTGTAGGAATCGCGCGCATCAATAGCCGAAGCCAAGGCGGTTATAACCTCTATATATATCTCCTCGAGGCTCTCAAACAGGCGCGCGTTTTCGATCGCGATCGCCGCCTGGCTGGCCAGGCTGGTGAAGAGGTTGATCTCGTGGGGCGTAAAAGAGTGGCTCTCGTCCGTATATATGTTGAGCACCCCGATCACCCTGTCCTTCAAGCTCAGGGGGACGGAAAGGAGTGAGTGTAGGCCTTCGACCCGAGCCTGATCGGAATAGGCGTGCCTGGGATCGTCGCCGATGTCGTCAACCGCGATGGGCCTGCCCTCCTTGATGACCCTCCCGGCGATGCTCTCCCCCACCTTTATGGGGCCTTTCTGTATGTAGTTTTCCGAAAGCCCGTGTGCGGCGGCGATAACCAGCTCATTGCTCTCCTCATCCAGCAGCATGATGGAGCTTATCTTGGCATTGAGGAGGCCGATGCTCATCTGCACGATCTGCTGCAGTACCGTTTCCAGATCGATGGCTGAGGTTATTGCCTTGTCTATTTCGAATATGGCATGCAGTTCTCCGATTCGGTCCTCCAGATCCGAATACAACCTGGAGTTGTGGATGGCGAGTGCGGCCTGGACGGACAGGGCCGAAAGCAGATTGAGGTCATTCTCGCTGAAGCTCTCCCTCACCTGTTTGCCGGCGAAGACGACTCCGTAGGCTTCCTCTCGCCACTTCATGGGCGCATATATTCCCGATCTTATCCTCTGAGACTCCAGCAATTGGCGGTAGGCCTGTTCGGCATCGGTGTCGCTTACCAGCAACGGCTCCTTGGTCTTTAACACCCTGCCCGCCATGCCGTAATCGGCGGGAATGCTCAAGTTGGATTCGTTATCGCTGACCCCGCTCGATGCCGCGACAACCAGGTTTTCACCTTCTTCATCGAATCGGAAAACCAGGATAACATCGGGGTGCAGGCTGCGCGAGATCGCCGTGCTCAGGTTGGCATATACCTTTCCCTCGATAAGGGTTGCATCGAAGACGGTGGCGAACCCCGAGAGCGCTGTCAGCTCCACCGTCCGGCGTGCCTTCTCCCGGCTTTCCCTCTCGGTTAATTCGGCAAGATAACCCATGAGGAAGGGGATGAGCAGGAAGAAGAAATAGCGGGATATGAACTCGCCCTGATTGCCCGCCCAGACAAGACGTCCGGAGAGATTCAGAGTGAGGGTATAGGCCGCGCAACTTATCACGCCGTATGCCATGCCTTCTTTAAGACCGAACCACATCGCTATATTTGCTATGGGCAGGGCGTAGAGGAAATCGAGATCAAGGATCGGCGCGCTACGGGTGAAATAAATGAAAAGGCTTACCAGCAAGATCTCGAAGAACATCAGTATCATTGCCGTCAGCTTGAATCTCTTGTCTGGCACCTTGAAAACAATGCGATCGAGAAGGATATAGAACACTCCAAGGGCGACGAGGACGGGAACCACCTGAGCGGCTTGATAGCGCTGGCGCATTAAGAGATATTGGCTTATCACGAATAGATATACCAATAGCCTGATGAGTCTAGTAAAAAAGATGAGCCTCTTCTTGAGGTCCAATACCCACCCCTCGCAAAGTCAATTTAGCATCCGTACTCTGATATCTGAT
>Ga0209539_1000763_pt1 | contig 18135 bp, 15 predicted proteins | sample BarGraNGADG00312_2_FD_184499 | JGI IMG/M metagenome (GOLD analysis project Ga0209539, IMG submission 184499) | Arctic peat soil microbial communities from Barrow, Alaska - Barrow Graham LP Ref core NGADG0011-312 (SPAdes) (version 2) | ecosystem: Environmental > Terrestrial > Soil > Wetlands >... | reverse complement strand
CGAGGTCTTCTGGTGGCTGCACAGGCAGTAGGCTTGGATCCCCGTTCACTGCGGACTCCGGGCAGAGTTCTGCTCGGTGAGTCCGAGGCACAGCCATCTGGCACAAGGCGTGAGCATGAACCGAGTGAGTGTAGTGGATCAAGGTTTGAGGTCAAGAGGGAGAGCCACCGGATACCCATGGCCAATTCTTGCAGAGTGGGCAGAAAAGTCAACAGGCAGGGGCCGAGGACCGTGAAGGGGCTATTGGAGCGCATGTGACGGCATAACGAAGCACGCGGATCTGTGAACAGACGATGAGAGAGAGGTTCGACGTGTTGTACTGTGATCGATGCGAGCATATCAACGCAGGGACAGGATCCGATCATGACGGAACAGACCTCCATGCACCACGTTTCAGCACCTCACATCACATTTGGCGTCCTTGTTCCGCACCATTCCGCGTGTCGTTTCATGCATTCGGCCTCATCTATGCACACTATTGCGGTGCCGCAGGAATTGTCAACGTGTAGGTGACCTCCTGTCCATCCGGCATTCTATCACGTCGGACCGAGTCGTACGTCAGGCTGACTGTCTGCGGAAGCGGAGCGCAGCCAGGAGGAAGAGGCCGGCGGCATAGACAACGAGGACTGAGCTGGAAAGCAGGGCAGAGGACATACCCAGTCCCCGCTGTACGATTTTCACAGGCGTCGGCGATCCATGCCCCCGGCGTCGCTTACGCCAGCTTCTGGAGAACTGTACCGGTGTACCCGGTAGAGGCGTAACAATGCATCAACCACAATATGCTATCGCTGTCCACTAGACGCGGCAACCTCGAGTGGGTCAGGTACCACGATTGAAGCCTGACCCCTGTCGACGAATCGGTCAGGCGGTCTAGGGGTTGATAGTCGTGAGGTATTTGAATGCGCCGTTCCTGACCTGGATGATCACCGCCGACTTGATGGGATTGCGGTCCTTGTCGAACGTGATCGTGCCGGACACGCCGCCAAAGGTGGTCGTCCGAATGGCGTCACGCAGCGCTGCGCCGTTTGCCGTTCCAGCTTTCTTCAGCGCTTTCAGGAACAGATTGGTCGCGTCATACGTCAGGACAGCCGTGGCGTCGGGCAGGTCGCCGTAAAGCTTCTTATACGACGTCACGAAATTTTGTACTAGTGGACGAGGGTCTTCCAGCGATACGTGGTCAGAGAAGTAGCAGCCTTCGACGGCAGCGCCGCCAAGCCTGATGAGTTCGGGGGAGCCCCAACCGTCCCCGCCGCCTGCCGGAACTGTGATTCCCAGGTCACGGGCCTGTCTGAGACTTGTGGTCGCTGACAGGAAGTAGTTGGGCAGGTACAGGAACTCAGGTTTGGCAGCCTTGATCTTGGTCAGCTGGGGTCGGTAATCGACGGTCTTGTCGGCATCGGTAAATGCGTCCCAGGCGACAACCTTGCCGCCGAGTACTTCGAAGCGGGCTCTGAAGACATCTGCAAGCCCCTTGCTGTAATCGTTGCCATTGTCGAACAGGACTGCAGCTGTCTTCAGCTTGAGATTATTCCACACAAAGTCCGCCATGACACGGCCTTGGAACGGGTCGGTGAAGCACACGCGGAAGATGTAGTCGCCGACCAGCGTGACGCCAGCAGCAGTGGAAATGGTCGCTATCTGGGGGACGCCTGCTGTCTGTGCGATCGGCGCGAATGCGAGGCTGACCTTGCTCATGACCGTGCCGATCAGCCCTATTGCTCTATCCTGGTCGATCAGCTTGTGAGCGGCGCTGGCGCCCACTTCCGGCGAACCCGTGTCGTCTTCGGCAATGGCCTTGACCGTCGTGCTTACGCCGTCAACAATGGTGCCTCCCGCTGCATTGAACTCATCGACGGCCATCGTCATTGCATTCCTGCTGTTGATCCCGTACACAGCCGAACTGCCTGTGAGAGGGAAGATGCCTCCGAGTGTCAAGATCTGCCCTGATGTTCCGGGATGGGCGGGGCCGCAGCCCCATATCAGTGTGGCCGCAAGGGCCAGGGCGACAAGTGCAACTGTAGATTTTCTCATAATGACTCCTTTTTAGCGAATGGGTACAGTATGGCAAACCGTGCACAGAAAGGGTTGTGGGTATGAAGATTCCCGCCGCAAAGACTACGACGGGAAGAGGAGAAGGCTGCCCCGGATGGACGGGTACAGCCTTCAGCGCATGACCATTCGGAAAAGGTGAAGACCGCGGAGAACGCGGCCGAGACGAGTGTGCAAGGATGATCGTACGCTAAGGATTGCCATAGTCCAGTATCGGCGGAACGTGGCGGATGTCAATAGAAGTGAGTATCGTCAGTTCATGTCTTGATGAACTTTATGGCGCACCGGCACGTGTCCTTGGTGATGACAGCCGCGGCGCGTACCCTGTCGCCGCGGCTGTGACCATGTTGGTTACGGGTTGACAGTCGTCAGGTACGTCTGCTGGCCGTTCTTGATCTGCAGGATGACTGCAGCCTTGATGGGGTTGCGGTTTGCATCGAACTTGTAGTTGCCGGCGACGCCCGAGAAGGTGGTATTCTTGATGGCATCCCTGATGTCCGAGCCCTTGATTGAGCCGGCAGTCTTGAACGCGTCGAGGAACAGTCCCGCAGCGTCATACGCAAGAGCAGCGAGTGCGTCGGGCGCTGCCCCATACTTGGTCGTATATGCCGTGACGAAAGCTTGGACTTTGGGGCTAGGGTCGTCCTTGGAAAAGTGGTTGGAGAACACGCCACCCTCGACAGCTGCGCCACCTATCTTGACGAGGTCGGGTGAGTCCCAGCCATCGCCACCACCGGCGGGACAGTTCAGTCCCATCTCGCGGGCCTGTTTCAGCTGGAGGGCTACTGCGGCGTAGTAGTTGGGCAGATACAGGAACTCAGGCTTGGCTGCTTTGATCTTGGTCAGCTGGGCCTTGAAGTCGACCGTCTTGTCTTCATCCGTGAAGGCTTCAGAGGCGACGACTTTGCCGCCATTTTTCTCAAAACTGGCCTTGAAGACATCGGCAAGGCCCTTGTTGTAGTCATTGCCGTTGTCGTACAGCACTGCCGCCGTCTTGACCTTGAGGGTATTGTACGCGTAGTTGGCCATGACGGTACCTTGGAACGAGTCGATGAAGCAGGCACGGAAGATGTAGTCGCCGACCAGCGTGACCTGGGTGGCGGTGGACCCATGCGAGATCATGGGGACGCCGGCAGCCTGTGCGATAGGTGCGACAGCCAGGGAGACTTTGCTCATGAGGGGACCGATGATACCGATGACCTTGTCCTGATTGATGAGCTTCTGAGCCGCGCTGGTACCGACTTCGGGGGAACCGGTGTCGTCCTCGTTGATGTAGTTGATCGTCGTCTTGACGCCGCCGACCATTGCTCCGCCCGCAGCATTGAATTCCCCGGCGGCCATGGCTGCTCCATTCTTGCCGGAAGCACCAAAGGTGGCCGCTCCGCCGGTCATTGGCTGGATACCGCCCAGGTTGACAATCTGTTCGGTGGGTTTGACATCAGCTTTTTTGCATCCAACGCCGACGCCGGCAATCAGTGCACAGACAAGAATAATAGCAAGCAGTCTTCTCATGTTTCTCCTCTCTTGATGCGGATGTGTAATGCACAGCCATCTGGTACAAAGCGTGAACATGAACCGAATGGGTGTGGTGAGTCAAGGTATGAGACAAAAAAAGGAAACCATCTAATAACCATGGTGCATTCTCGCAGAGTGGGCAGAAAAGTCAATAGGCAGATGCTGAGGACCGTGAATGGGCTATGGGAGTGCATTTAGCGGCATCTTCCGGCATGACGGAGCACGCGGGTCTGTGAACAGACTACAAGGGAGAGGTTCCAGGTGCTCGCCAAGCCCCCAGCGACGCTCGTCCACCAGGACCACGGCGGTCCTTTCCCACATTGACAGACCGTGGAGGTTGCACACCGGCGTCCTCACGCTACAGTAACTAAGAGATGTAACACGTCAGGAGGAACAGATGAAGGATCATTGTATCAATCGAACAATAGGGCTCCGATGGCTGCAAGCAGCAATGGAGCAGGCATGAACGCGTCGAAGGTGTGGTTCACGGACCTGCGTACGCGTCCGGGTCACAATCTTCTGGACAAGACCGAGGCGCTGATGCGGGCAGCCGGCATCGAGATCATCGACTTCAAGGACAAGTTCGTTGCGCTCAAGCTGCACCTGGGAGAGCCTGGCAATCTCGCCTATATTCGCCCCAACTATGTGGCACGGGTCGTCAAGCTGATCCGCGAACTTGGTGGCAGGCCCTTTCTTACGGACTGTAATACGCTGTATACGGGAGGCCGTTCCAATGCGGTCGATCACTTGCAGTCCGCCCAGGAGAACGGCTTCAACCGTATCGCCGTCGGGGCAGACGTTATCATTGCCGACGGCCTCAAGGGCACGGATTACCGCGAGGTTCCCATTCATCTCAAGCGCTGTGAAACAGCCAAGATCGGTACTGCAATTGCCGATGCCGACATCATTGTCTCGCTCACGCATTTCAAGGGACATGAGCAGACCGGCTTCGGCGGCACGCTCAAAAATCTCGGCATGGGCAGTGGTTCGCGGGGTGGCAAGATGCAGATGCATTCTGAATCCAAGCCGCGTATCGACGTTGTCAAGTGCACCGCTTGCGGTACCTGTGTCCTTTCTTGCCCGCAGGTCGCGATCGGATGGAACGCTGACCACAAGGCCGTCATCGACTACACGAAGTGTGTCGGCTGCGGGCAGTGTGTCGCAGTCTGCATGTATGGCGCTGCGCGCCCCGTGTTCCAGGGCACCAACGACGCGCTCAACGAGAAGATCGCGGAATACGTCTATGCCGTCCTGCATGGCAAGCCGGCGTTCCACGTCAGCTTCATCATGGACGTCAGCCCCAAGTGCGATTGCTGGGGCCACAACGATGCGGCCATCGTGCCCGATATCGGCATCGCCGCGAGCTTCGACCCGGTGGCTCTCGACCAGGCATGCGTGGACCTCGTCAACAAAGCCGTCGCCAATCAGGGGAGCGTCCTTGGGGACGTCCACTTCGAACACGGCGACAAGTTCACACATGTCCACCCCGATACGCGCTGGGAATCCCAGGTCGCCCACGCCGAGGAGATCGGACTGGGTACGCGGCAGTACGATCTGGTGGCTGTCGAGTAGACACTTTCCTCCCGGCACGTCCCTTTCAGGCGCCGCACCAAGTTTGGTGCGGCGCCTTTCTCTTCCGGGTCGGCTGTGCCTGTTGTAAAAGTCAACCGCCTCTCTATCCTTTGTGCACGAGCATTCAGTTGTAGAAACCCATAAGGAGGGCTCTATGGCTCGAGTTCGACCGAAGGGCACGAAGGCGTTTACGCTTATCTGGGCTGGTCAGGTGGTCTCGCTCGTTGGGTCCGCGATGACCGCCTTTGGTATAGGCGTATGGGCGTGGCAGGTCACAGGTCGGGCGACCGCCCTGAGCATTGTCGCGTTCTTTAGTTTCACACCCATTATCATCATGAGTCCCATCGCCGGAGCGCTGGTCGACCGGTGGAATCGCAAGGTGACAATGGGGGTCTCGGACGTAGTATCAGGACTGGGTACAGTCATCATGCTTGTCCTGTACGCCACCGGGCACCTGCAGATCTGGCACCTCTGTGTCGTGGGGGCGTTGTCGGGGACGTTCCAGGCATTCCAGTGGCCCGCGTATCAGGCCGCTATCAGCACCATGATGTCCAGGGACAGGTATGGCCGGGCTGCAGGCATGATCTCGCTGGCGCAGAGTGGCTCCGGCATCCTTGCGCCCATCATTGCGGGTGCGGTCGTCGTCATGTGGGGCCTCGTGCCGATCTTCCTGTTCGACATCGCTTCATTCTGCATTGCCGTCGTATTGCTGCTGGCAGTCGATGTTCCCAGTCCCTCGCGGTCACAGGCAGGTGAAGAGGCACGTGGCAGCTTCTGGAAGGAAACGGTCTTCGGCTGGCGTTACATCGCGGCGCGTCGGCCCCTGCTCTTACTGCAGCTCAGCTTCTTTGCCTCGAACTTGATCGCGTCGGTGTGCATGACGCTGTGGACCCCGATGATCCTGGCGCGTACCAGTGGCAGCCCGACCACACTGGGCATCATCAACACGGTGTCCGCCGTTGGCGGCGTCGTCGGAGGCACTCTCATGACGGTCTGGGGTGGACCGCGCCGCAAGGTGTACGGCGTCCTGTGGGGCATGGTGTCCGTGTCCGCCCTGGGCATCATGCTCATGGGGTTTGGCCGAGCGCTGCCCATCTGGCTCGTCTCCGGGTTTCTCGGCTCGCTCATCATCCCATTTCTCAACGGCTGCAACGACGTTATCTGGCAGACGAAGGTGCCGCACGACGTGCAGGGTAAAGTCTTTGGCACACGCCTGATGATCGCGCAAATCTCGGTGCCCATAGCTATGTTGACCGCTGGGCCACTGGCGGACATAGTATTCGAGCCCCGGATGATGCCTGGAGGGATCTTGGCAGGAGTGTTTGGTCCACTGGTCGGTGTCGGCCATGGTGCCGGCATGGCTCTCATGTTTGTGCTGTTTGGCGGCATGGCGCTGCTGGTGAGCGTCGCGAGCTTCATGGTGCGCGATATCCGCGATGTGGAGATTCTGATTCCAGACTATGTTCCACCAGAAGAAGAAACACCTGGAGCAGCGATTTCTGTGCCTGTTGAGGCAAACGCCGACAATTGAGCTGCATGCGCCAAAACGTGACAAAGCCTGTATCGTACCTTCAGAAGCGGCGTTGTTGGTCATGGGACGTTTCGACGTGGTCGCGCGCGGGGGCTTGACATCTTTTATGAAACTTGTTTTGTCGTAGAGTATTGACATCAAGTGCGGGTATCAACGTCAACAAGAACTTCAACATGAATCTCAACAAAGGAGATGGGAATGGCTGGAACAACAAAGAAGTCTGCAGTAACCGTAAAGAAGGTCGTCGCTGCACCGAAGAAGGTTACGCCAGTCGCGAAAAAGACCGCGAAGCCATTGGTCAAGAAGACAGTTGTCAAGAAGACCGTCGCCAAAAAGGTAATTGCCAAGAAGCCCGTCGCCAAAAAGGTAGTTACCAAGGCTGCTGCCAAACCCGCTGTCAAGGCCGTGAAGCCGGCAGTCAAGAAGCCGGTCGTCAAGAAACGCGTAGCCAAGAAGTAGTATACTGGTACCAGAACGGTCCTCGCTGTGTCGGCACACATGCCGACACAGCGAGGTTGTTTCTCTGAGACGGTCACCGCGCTCGTGGATGGTGCTCGCGCAGAAATTGGCAGGCAGCCTGAACCTGGGCTTGGAGCTCACGATTCGACACCGCACCAGGAATCTCTGGTGCGGTTTGTCATTTTAGATCACCTGATTCTGCCTACGACATTCGGTCACGCTGAGAGAAACAGCACTACCATGACGATGTCGTTGCTGGTTCCAGGCAGGATTCGCGCCAGTTGTTGTGCAGTCTGCATCCTCTTGAGAAAAGCCCATGACCACGTAGTATGGTATTAGTCTGTACGTCGAGCGGGCGCATCAGGCGGAGGAGGACAGTTGAGACTTAGTTCTGGCCTATATGAACAACTCATCAACGAACTGATGCGCCGGGAACTGAACGACCTCGATCCAACCCGATGGTCATGGGACCAGGAGGCTATTGACGCGGCAGAGAGTCCCACCATTCTGTCCCAGTATCTGGAGAGAGTGATACGTCGCACCCTCGATGCATGTACGGGCGACCAAGCGCTGCAGCAACAAGTAGCTGTCTGTAATGACATCGTTGAACGACTCAGTGCAAGGGTCCCGGAGGCCGAACTGGGTGGCAGCACTATACCTCCACAAGTTGAAATTCTTCTCGCATTGCTCGATAGACCAACATCACCAAACATAAACATCGATCGGCTACGCGAGCTTCGACCAAAAACAGGTTTGAGCCAGTCCGCGCTTCTCACGGGTTCTCCACGGGAACCAAGCCTGGCCAGTGAATTAAGAAAGGAAATCTTGTCATCAGACAGGATCGATATTCTCATGTCATTCATCAAGTGGAGTGGTCTACGTCTTATCGAGAAAGAGTTGCGCGAGTTCACGTCACGCCCCAATACAACGCTGAGAATCATCACGACTTCGTATATGGGGGCAACTGATCTTCGGGCCGTGTCGCTGTTGGCCTCTCTGCCGAGTACTGCGGTACGGGTATCCTACGACACTAACCGCACACGTCTGCATGCCAAGGCATATTTGTTCCATCGCGACAGCGGGTTTACCACGGCCTACATCGGTTCATCTAATATCTCGCACGCCGCCATCACGAGTGGGCTAGAGTGGAACATCAAAGTCACTGCCAGAGACGCTGCCGACATTGTCAACAAATTCGTTGGCACGTTCGAAACATATTGGAGCGACCCCGAGTTTCGGGCTTACTCGCTAGAAGATGAGCCTACTCTCAGAAAAGCCCTGGGAAACGAGAGATCGACTGATCAGCACCAATATCTCGTAGATATTCGCCCTTATGGATTTCAGCAGGACATTCTTGAAAGGCTGAAAGCGGAAAGAGAACTGCACAGCCGAAGACGCAATCTCGTGGTCGCAGCAACTGGTACTGGGAAAACGGTTGTTGCCGCCTTCGACTACAAACGATACTGTGAGGAGCATCCAGGAAGGAGAAATCGCCTGTTGTTTGTTGCACATCGAGGGGAAATCTTGCGGCAGTCGCTGGCATGCTTTCGGAATGTTCTCCACGATGCGAATTTTGGCGACGTACTTGTAGGCGACTCGGAACCGTCGCAAACAGACTACCTGTTTGTTTCGATCCAGATGCTTGCTGCGCGAGGCGTAGGGGCGCTGCTTCGCAATCCCACAACATATGACTACATCGTTGTGGATGAGTTCCATCATGCTGAAGCGCCGACGTATGGCGATTTTCTTGAATATGTGCAGCCGGACATTCTCCTCGGACTCACTGCAACGCCAGAAAGGATGGACGGTAAAGACATACTCAAGTGGTTTGGGGGTCGCATAGCAGCCGAAATTCGGTTGCCAGAGGCTGTTGATCGAGGACTATTATGTCCCTTCCAGTACTTCGGTGTGACCGACGTCGTTGATCTCAATGCACTGCGATGGAGTCGCGGCGGATATGATGTCCAACAGTTGGATCAAGCGTATTCAGCAAACGAGAGTAGGGCACGCCTCATAGTGGATGCTGTCCAACACTACTGCAGAAAAGCAGAGGACGTACGCGGATTGGGTTTCTGTGTGAGTATCGAGCACGCTGAGTTCATGGCCGATTTCTTCCGACGTGCAGGCATTCCCTCCGTCGCGGTCTCAACGAAAACGACTCCAACTGATCGTATCGCAGCTCAAAGCCTGCTCCGTAACAAAGAAATCAACTTCATCTTTGCCGTGGACCTGTACAACGAGGGAATCGACATCCCGGAAATCGACACGGTCCTATTTCTTCGACCGACCGAGAGTCTCACGGTGTTCCTTCAACAACTCGGGCGAGGGCTGCGAATCGATGAAGGGAAAGAGTGCCTCACCGTGCTTGATTTTATCGGAAAGGCACAACAAAACTACAGTTTCGAGGTTCGCTTTCAAGCACTACTTGGCCATACCTCCCGGTCGATCCAGAAAGAAGTTGATGATGACTTTCCGTTTCTTCCCAAAGGGTGCAACATACAACTTGAGCGCGTGGCCAAAGAGAGTGTCCTGGAGAACATCAGATCTGCAGTGCGAAGTGGGCGCACCCGGATAGTTCAGCAAATCGCTGAGTTCGAAGACGAAGTCAAACAGACTCTCACGATGACCGCTTTCCTTGAGTACTACCAACTGGAACCGTGTAGCATCTACGAAACAGGAAGGTCCTGGAGCCGACTGTGCTCTGAAGCAGGCAAGAGGACAGCATGGACGGAACCGGACGAGGATCGTCTCACCAAGGGGCTGTTGAGACTTGCGCACGTTGATTCGCCCTCGTTTCTGCACTTCATTGTCGACGCTCTTGAAGGAACTACGGAACTCTCACGGTCGGAGAATCCATTCGCGGTAATGCTGTGGTGCGATGTGTGGCAAACCAAGTCTGATCGAGCTACGTATTCCTCGTGGCAGCAGGTTGCTGATGTCTTTGCCAGAAACCCTACGATGCGTAGCGAGTACGTGGAACTGGCAAAGTGGTGCCTTGACCACGTCAGCATCAGCTCTCAACCAGTACGACTGCCGTTTAAGAGTGCTCTAGAACTCCATCGCTCCTATCTCCGCGACGAGATCTTGGCTGGTCTAGGCTACTATTCATGGGAGCGCCAACCATCGCTGCTCGAAGGTGTGCGTCACTTGCCGGACAAGGACTGTGACGTGCTACTGGTGACGCTGAACAAGTCTGAAAAGGACTACTCCGAGTCCACCATGTATCGAGATTACGCCATCAGCGACCGCTTGTTTCACTGGCAGTCACAAAGCACCACGTCAGAGACATCGCTCACAGGACAGAGGTACATCCATCAAACTGAGCGGGAAAACACTGTTCTCTTGTTCGTTCGAGAGAACAAGCAGTCACATGGAATCGGAGCACCGTACTACTATCTGGGTCCCGCGACGTTCGTGGAATCCACTGGCAGTCACCCAATGAACATCGTGTGGGAGCTGCAGTATCCCATGCCCGCACGACTGTGCATGGCCACCAAGACCCTTGTGGTCTCCGAGTAGGCAGCAGGCTAGCTGATTATGGAATCGCGTACTAATGCGCAACGGCTTGTGAGCAAACTTGCTCTGGTTACCCTCCTGCCATGCCACGTTTGTTCATTGAGAGGGCTGGCAACCCGACCACGCCGTTGTGGATGAAGGTACAATTCGTTGTGCTGAAATTGTACCTTGGCTGACAAAAGTACAATTCTTGTCCGGTTTGTCCCTGCCCTTTGAGTTTATCTTCTGCGAACTACACTTAATAAGAAGGGGCATTTGTTGAGATTGTCCGGAGGCATCGATGGATGAACTGCTTGCCTGGAGGGCTGGAAGTGTCATCGTGGACGCAGTAGCGGGAACACGTCGCAGGCCCGTTGGCATCGGCCGTGTCGTGCGTGGCGTCACGGTGAAGTTCCGGCGCGTGCGCGGGGTCCAGACTATGCGCTGGAAGCGGCGACGTCCTGCTTCACGCTGACGCGGTTCACGACGATTGCCGGGATGGCAGTATCCGCCCTGTGGCGCAAGACCGGTTTGTCCGCGACGAACGTGCTGGACTTGTGACTATCGACAGGGTCGGATATACTCAGTGAGGAGGTCGCCATGAGGGTCATTGGAGCGGGTTGGACCGACATCGGACTGCAGCGTCACACCAATGAGGACAGCTTTGCCGTCGTTCAGGAAGGCAAGGAGGTCGAGCGTCAGGGCGCCTGTTACGTCGTTTGCGATGGCCTCGGCGGAGCACAGGCAGGAGAAGTCGCTTCGCGTACGGCCGTGGAGACCTTTGTCGCGGCTTGGTGCTCGCGGGAGTTGTCGGCCGAAGACACCAGACAGCGTCTGCGGCTCGCCGTTCATGAAGCGAACGCGGTCGTCTACCGCCTGTCGCTTTCGTCGGAGGAACTGGCGGGCATGGGTACGACGCTGGTGGGGTTTGTGCCGCACGCAGAGCGTTCATATGTCTGCAACGTCGGTGACAGCAGGTGCTACCGCCTTCGGGGCAGTGTGTTGACTCAGCTGACTGAGGACCATACCATGGCGGCGGACATGATACGCCAGGGATTGCTGGACCCGGCCTATGCGCAGAACGTCAGCGAACGGAACATCCTGACCAGGGCACTCGGGACTGCGGCGAGGGTCGAGGTCGATGTCGTATCGGACGAGCTGTGCGCTGGTGACCGGTATCTCCTTTGCTCGGACGGGCTGTGGGGTACGATTTCCGAGTCCGACCTCAAGACCGGCCTGACAGGGGGATCTCCAGAGGAGGCCGCGCACCGTCTGGTGAACCTTGCCAATACGTGTGGAGGGCCGGACAACAGCACTGCCATCGTGGTGGACGTCCAGGAAGCAGCCGGCGTCGCCGACTGAGAGGCACTTCGTCCGTTCATCTTGCGAAACCAGGAGGGCAATCTGTGAAAAGCAGGTCATGCCTGTCGGACACGATGTCTGTGGCATGGTCATGGTTGTCGCCAGGTGTTCTGCTACAATAATGGGCATGTCGACCCGGCTGGAGCGACGAATGTACCATCATGACGCGTAATTACCAGCTGACCCCAAAGGAGACGGAAATGAGTGACAGGAAAAGCCAGACGATCGAAGAGCGTGTGGTCGCCCTGCTGAAGGCGAATCGCAAGGACCTGCGGGCATTTGTACGCGCGGTCGAAGCGCTTGCACCGCCAGACGGTGACGTCGCAGGCTTTCTGGACGAGATGGGCGCGTCGCTTGCTTCCGAGGGCAGGACCATCGGGGCTTTGGAGCTTTGGGACAAGGCTGCGAAAATGTACGAGGATCAGGCGCGTCTCGAAGAGGTTGCGGGGCTGTATGCCAACATGGGGCCGATAGCGGCGACGACGGGAGACATCCCGCGCGGCATCAGATTCTCCAGGAAGGCTGAGGAACTGGCGGCCCAGCTGGATCCCGACCCTGAGCTTGTCTATCATGTCTCGTCCGACCTGGGAGCCATGTATGCGGAGCTGGGAGACTGGGAGAAGGCGATGTACGAGGACAGCCGCGCTCTCGAAGTGTCACGCGCCATGGACAACTGCGCCGGGCAGATCAACGCGCTGCTTGCTCTTGCACAGGTCAGTCTTGCCCGGCAAGACCTGGAGCCTGCGCGCAGTGAGGCTATGGGGGCGTTCTCTCTGGCTCATTCGTGCGGTGACGGGTTGCTCGAGGCCGAGGCCATGCGGGCCGTCGGAGATGTCTCGGAGGCTGCGGGGGAACACGAACAGGCTGTCCGCCAATATGAGCAGGGACTGGCCCTTGAGGCGATGTCACCGGATCCCGAGATACGGGCGCAGCTCTACTTCGCGATGAGCGTGGCGTGTGACGCCATGGGCGACGCGGCGAGGGCGGCACGGGAACGGAATCTGGCCGAAGAGGTCGGGCTCCCAGCGGATGCGGAGGACGAGGACAGTGACGCCTGACAACAACCTGTACGGCGTTTTGGGCGTGAGTCCGTCAGCGCCCCAGGAACAGATCCGCTCGCAGTATCGAATCCTGGTGAGGAAATACCACCCGGACCTGCATCCCGGTGACGCGAGTGCCGCTCTCATGATGGAGCGGGTCAACGCGGCGTACGATGTCCTCGGCAGCTCCGAGGAGCGTCGGCAGTACGACGCCGAGATCAGCGCGTCGTCACAGAGCTGGGGTGAGACGGCTGCTTCCAGCAGCTACGGACAGTCTGCATACGGCAGTCCAGCAGCCGGCGCAGGGCCCCAGTCCACATGGAACCCACAGTGGGGCAACGCGGCGGGGGACCCGCGTGAGCGGCAGGCCGAAGCCGAGGCAATGTGGGAAGCTATGCGCTCTCAGGAGCGCGCCAGAGGCGGTCTGTTCAGCGACGTGTGGGCCAACGTCCCGGATCAGCGTGCGCAGGAAGACCTGAATGGCTGGGCCGTGGCCGGGCGTGTCATCTGGTTCATCGTTCGTATTATCTTCGGTATCCTGTTTATCGCGCTGCGTTTGCTGAACACGAGAGTGGACGATCGGGACGACTTCTTCTAGCACGTGTCTTGCACGCAGGATATGACAATGGCCCACCCCGCGAGGTGGGCCATTTCGGTTTCGTTCGAGTGTGGCGTTATGTCGTTGGCTCTTCTTCGAGATGACCACCGCACACCAGGCAGTCCGGATCACGGTCGACGCGTGCGCCATACCACCGCAGGATGCTCGGATGTGTCCACTTGAACCCCATGCGCGGCCAGTTCGCGTAGGCTTCTTCGCGCCGGTTTGCCCAAACGTAGAAATCCGAGGCGAGGTCTTCGTCGACCGTGGTCATCCCGGTCTCGATACCACGTGACAGTTCCACCAGTGCCAGCTTGACCATCATGTTCGCGATGGGCGCGATGTCGGAGGATAGCCCGACCTGGATCATGGTGTTGATCTTGTCTTCCTCGACGTAGGCGGGTAACACGGCGAGAGCCTGCCGCTTCTGTGACATCTCCTCTTCGCGGCCGTCGATGAGGCCCGAGGAGAACACACAGTTGTAGCAGGGGCCTTTCCATGGTCGTACGCGCAGCACGTCTCCGCCTGCGGCGCGTGTGATGGCACGCCCATACAGGGCAACCTTGTTGTTGTTGAGGGACATCTGGTTGAGGTTGAAACGGCTCTGGTCATTATCAGAGGCGACGATGAGCAGGTCAGAGGCTGCGACCGCCGCCTCGACCTGGCTCAGCGACTGGTTGACGTTGACTTCCATCGTGGAGACCTCGGCAAAAGGGTTCTTCTGCAGCAGCTGGTCCCGTACCGCGAGCGTCTTGTACCGGCCCAGATCGTTCACGCCACACACATGGCGACTGATGTTTCCCAGCTCGAGTCGGTCGAAGTCGATGAGAGTAAAATGGCCGATCCCCGCGCGGGCCAGTTCCAGAGCGATGGGGGAACCGCCACTGCCAAGACCGACGATGACGACTTTTTTCTCGGCCAGCGCCGACGTCTCGAGGAGCCCGGTGTTGCGGGAGAACAACTCGGAGCGGCGAGGAACAAACCGCGTGTCTGCGCTGGCTACGCCCTTCTCGGTCAGGACAAGTGCGCGGCAGGAGGGTGAATCCCCCGCGTCGGACCCGGCCACCAGGACCATGAGGGGACGCCCGTCGGGGTCGATACGGCTGCGAACCTGCGTCATTAGCTTCTCTTCGTCGACAAACCCCGTAGCGTCAGAGCGCATCGCAACACAGGGGCAGATGCGCCCAGAAGGTGTGAAATAGGGCTTTTCGGTATAAGCATGGAAGACCGTCCAGTCGTCGAACCCATATGCGACGCCATCTACCAGGCGGACGTCTCCCGTCTGACTGAGCAGGTCACGGACCTGCTCCTCAAGCACGTAGACAAGGGGCGTCATGGCATTCAGCAGGCGAAGAAGCCGTCGCGCGTCGGATCATCCGCTGTCACAGCGTCGGGCGAAAGCTGAGAGGCCTTGGCGTCGACAAGCACCAGTTCCTGTGTTCGCGGGTCGAAGACCAGCTTCTTGGTCGTCGTCTTGCCCTGTGTTATCTGTGCCAGATGGTTCTGGACACTCTTCGAGTCTTTCTCTTCCATTGTGTTCCTCCTCGTGGTCAGGCTTCCATGTGCGGCAGGTAGTGGTCTATGGCATAGCCGCTGTCCAGATGGCCTTCATAGGCTTCGATCCAGGCCCGGATTTTCAGCAGGACTTTGGAGAATGTGATATTGGGGTGCCAGTGAGAGGCACTGTAGTGACAGATGCGGACGCCGTCGTTCTCCGGTTTCAACAGGTGCATTGGATACGATGTACCCAAGTCGATCAGGGGATGCCCAAAACGGTCTCGGAGGACGGGACTGACGATCTCGACGATAGGGACGGAGTTTGGCAGGTCAGCGGGCACGTGGAGACGGACGAGGTATTCGTTGCCCGCATTGGAGCGCATGGTCCCCTCGATGACGGCATGACCGGGGATGATGCTGTCCTTCAGGAAGAAGGTCGGGAAGTAGCGGGACAGGATACCCATTTCGAGACGCAATCTCGCTGACTGCTGCGAAGACCAGCCCACGGGACTCAGTCCTCTCGGTCGCGGGCGGCGTCAGCCCCCGTGTGTTCCCGGTTGACAAGGAACGTTGTGACCAGTTCCTCGATGTGTGTAACGACGTCGTCGCCGCGGTCCATGGCTACAAAGAGGGTGCGTGGGGTTTTCCAGGACTCCTCCTGTCCTGCTGGAATGTCCACGGGCCGGCATTCGATGACGGGCTTGACGACAGGGTAGGAGTGTGGAAAAACGATCTCGAACGCATAACCGTCGCGCTGGAAAGACAATGACACCCGTCCGTCCTCTCGCTGCAGGATTTCGACGTCTCGTTCCAGTGCCGACAACTCCTGGAACAAGCGGTGCAATTCGCCACGCCCTTCGGGGGTCGCCATGAACGAGGAACTGGGGAAGGTCGGGCTTTCTTTCTGTGGCGCGGCTGCCACGACGGCAAATGTTGTGCTGGGAATGGCTTCATAGGTTGAGGCGGGAGTGCGCGGTTCGCTCCGTGGAAATCCTTTGATGGCTTCCATGGCAGCGCGCACGGGACTGGAACCGGGCAGGATGAGCCACGTGAACTGCTGGTATTCTCCATCTCCATGAGCACGGTACAGATATCCACGCATCTCGATTCTGTCGGACTTGTCGGCGAAATTGCATATCGTGAGCAACCAGGCATTGAACCCGTTCTTGTCGAGTGCTCGCTGCATCGTGCTCGAGTCGCCTTTGGACGGTACAGTGAGACCGATCCTGTGGTGGGAGTGCCAGGTGCCGACATGTTGCAGGCCGTGCAGGTCGCGGAGGATTCCCCCGGCAGACTTGAGGAACGGGGACTCCTGGTAAAAGGCCGTATCGTCGTGTTCAGCAGTTTCGCCTGGTCCCAGCACGTACTCGATCATCGGTGACCCTGTGTGGGTCCAGAAACCAAAGAGGTCTCCACCGGTCTCGATACTTGGATAGTCTGCGGCGAAACGGGCCATGATCTCCAGTTCGCCCTCGTAGATGAGCGCCTTATCACCGCGCAATACCCCGGACGTCTCAGTCTGCCTGTGGACGGAAGCCGCCATTGTACGCCTGAACTTCTCGCTGTGCCCTGTTGCCATTGTTCCTCCCCTGAAATCTCCTCTCAGAGCCCTCTGACTGCGGAAAGTATAACACGAGATGCAAAACGGCAAATATTCCAGAACAGCGGTCACCTCAGGCTGACAATTGTTTTGGCACCTTTCTCATTGCCTGCCGGTCGAAGGCAACGTCGACGGTACGTTGCGCTTTGTTGTTGGGAGGTTGCCGATGACGACGCCGGCCACGATGAGGAGGCCTCCCGCAAGGGCGACAGGCTTCATGTGTTCGCCGAGGAGCACCAGCGCATACAGGGCAGAGAGGACAGGTTCCAGGGAGTCGATGATGACGGCCCGCTGAGCACCGATCATTGCAATGCCCTGTACGAACAGGAACATGCCGCCTGCGGCCGATAGACCGATGCCGGCAAAGACAAGCGTAGCCGTGCGGGAGCTGAAAACGACCGGGTAGAAGACGGGCTGACCTATGGTGAGGAGGCACAGAACCATGGCGGGCGCCACATGGTTGTACAGGCCGAGCGTGCGCGGGTCAACTCCACGAATGACGCGCTGTGAGAGTACGGCGTACAGCGCATAGGCCACCGTGCAGGCCAGCATGGTCAGGACGCCGACCCCGGAGACACTGTGGAAGTTCGCGCCCAGCAGGAGCAGCAGGCCGACGGCGATGACCCCTACCGACGCCAGATAGGCACGCGTCACACGTTCATGCAGGATAATCCAGGCGAACAGGCCGGCAAAGGCGGGGTAACAGTGGAACAGGAACATGGCGGTCGACACGGGCAGCAGCCGGAGGGCGGTGAAGTAGAGCAACGTCGGCCCGGTGACGAACACGGCCGAGAAGCCAAGGAGGATGCCGGCCTCATGCCAGGTGCGCGGGAACAGCAGGCGCCAGTTCAAGAGTCCGATGATCACAACCAGGATGATGCTGGCGAGGAGGTAGCGCTCCTTGAGCAGCTGCACAGGGCTCAGGTTGTACCGGTACGCGAACTTGGCGAGGACCGAGACGCCGCTATAGATCACGGCTGACGCGAGGGCAACCAGGATCCCGCCTTTTCGAACCTGAGGCTGACTCATGTGTGCTACTCCTTTCGAATCGGGTTATATTTCATCATAGTGCACCGAGAGCGGAGCGCAAGGATATGGGGCAGGGCGCAGGACTCACATCATCTCACTGAGGGTGTGTGACGTCGGGTATGTGGTGCAGGGAGTTGGGGAGATGCACACGGTGTTGACGTTTGCGGTGTAATCGGGACTTGGGTGATATGCCGGCTCTCGTAGACTCTCAGGAAGACGACGCCACCCAGGATGAGGAGACTGCCGGCGATCTGGATGCCGTTCAGGTGTTCACCCAGCACGAGGTAGGCGATTGCTGCGGTGAATGTCGGCTCGAGGGTGAGAATCAGGTTGGCGACACTCGACGGCAAGTAGCCGAGGCTGACATTGTACAGTCCAAAGCCCGCGA
>Ga0209539_1000762_pt1 | contig 18147 bp, 14 predicted proteins | sample BarGraNGADG00312_2_FD_184499 | JGI IMG/M metagenome (GOLD analysis project Ga0209539, IMG submission 184499) | Arctic peat soil microbial communities from Barrow, Alaska - Barrow Graham LP Ref core NGADG0011-312 (SPAdes) (version 2) | ecosystem: Environmental > Terrestrial > Soil > Wetlands >... | reverse complement strand
GCCTGGACCGGCCGGCCCTGCTCGCCGTCGTGACCATGGCGGCCCTCCCGACGGCGCAGAACGTGCTGGTCTACGCCCTGCAGTACGGCCGCGGTCAGGCGTTGGCGCGCGACGCCGGGCTGGCCACCACGCTGCTCACGATCCCGGTGATGCTGGTGATCGCCGCGACGCTCGGCTGATCAGTCAGGCGCCGAGGCTAGTGGCCGGCGCGGATCTGCTCGGCGAGCTCGGCCAACGTGACCTCGGCCGGCAGGGGACCGATCTGGGCGTCGAGCGCGGTGAAGGTGGTCCCGGCGCGCTCCAGGTCGAGGTAGATCCCCATCGGACCACCGATGACCACCCACCAGCCGGTGTCCTGCTCGGGCGCGGGACCGCGGACGTACCGGTCGAGGAAGAGCACGAACCAGGTGTCGTTCCGGAGCACGGTCTGGCCGAAGCGGTCCGTGGTGTTCCACTCGGTCACCATGATCGTGTCGCCGGCGCCGACGCCGGTGCCGGCCAGCACGTCGTGGACCACCATCGCGTACGTCGACACCGCAAGGACTCGGTCCATGCCGCCATCCATGACGGTCGGCTCCTCCTGCGGGAGGTCGACCGTCTCCCGGTCACCGGTCGGCCGCGCGATCACGACGACGTCGGCCGCCGCGGCGAGGTCGGCGAGGCTGTCGTAGTAGTCGACCCAGTCGATGACGGCGGACGAGGCGGCGGGCGGCGGGATCGACGGACCCGGGATCGGTTCGAGGCCCGGCTGTCCGCCCGACCCGCTCCCGCCGAGGCACCCGGCCGCGGCAGTCACGGCGATCACGGCGACCGCGCCCCGCGCGACCGCCCAACCGCTCGAGTCCCGATCACGACCCATCGGCATGACCCTCCAGGTGGTGAAGACCCGCGGCGGGCGCGGGTCTTCACCCTGCCGATACGGTCGCCAGGGCGATCCTTGCGTGCCGGTGCGCCCCAGGACTTGCCACACCGTCGCCGTCCGGCCCAGGATCGGGACGTCCACGGGAGGGGAACCGGAGCACCATGACGTCTGAGCCGACCCGGCCGTGGCCCGATGTCGACGGCCTCGCCTACGGTGGCGACTACAACCCCGAGCAGTGGCCGGTCGCCACCCAGGTCGAGGACGTCGCGCTCATGCGCGAGGCCGGGGTTAACCTCGTCAGCGTCGGCATCTTCTCCTGGGCGATGGTGGAGCCGCGCGAGGGCGAGTACGACTTCGGCTGGCTGGACGCCGTGCTGGACCGGCTGCACGACGCGGAGATCCGGGTGGCACTGGCGACGGCGACCGCCTCGCCGCCACCATGGTTGACCCGGCGGCACCCGGAGATCCTGCCTCAGCTCGCCGATGGCACCGTGCTCGGTCAAGGTGCCCGCCAGGCGTACTCCCCCTCCTCCCCGGTCTTCCGCGCCTATGCCCTACGGATGACCCGCGCGATGGCGCAGCGGTACGGCAGCCACCCGGCCGTTGCGATGTGGCACGTGGACAACGAGCTGGGCTGCCACGTCCCCCACGACTACTCCGACGACGCCGCAGCGGCCTTCCGTCGGTGGCTCGAGACCCGCTACGGCACCGTCGACGCACTCAACGCCGCGTGGGGGACAACCTTCTGGTCGCAGCGGTACGACTCCTTCGACGAGGTGCTGCCACCGCGCACCGCACCGACGTTCGCCAACCCGACCCAGCAGCTCGACTTCGCCCGGTACTCATCCGACGAGCTGCTCGCCCACTACCGAGCCCTGCGGGACGTGCTCCGTGAGGTCACCCCGCACATCCCGACCACAACGAACCTGATGGCCTCCACCGGGACCAAGTGGATTGACTACTTCTCCTGGGCCGACGACCTGGACGTTGTCGCCACCGACCACTACACAGCCGGCGACGATCCCGAGGCGCACATCGACCTCGCCTTCTCCGCCGACCTCGCCCGCGGTCTGGCCGGTGGCGCGCCATGGATGCTCATGGAGCACTCGACCTCGGCCGTCAACTGGCAGCACCGGAATCGCGCAAAGGGCCCCGGGGAGATGATGCGCAACTCCCTCGCGCACGTCGCGCGCGGGGCGGACGCCGTGATGTTCTTCCAGTGGCGGCAGGCCGCTGCCGGGGCGGAGAAGTTCCACTCCGCGATGCTCCCGCACGCGGGTACGGACACCCAGGTGTGGCGCAGCACGGTCGGACTGGGAGCCGCGTTGAAGGCCCTTGCACCGGTCCGGGGCAGCCGGGTGCACGCCGACGCGGCCATCGTCTTCGACTACCCCGCCTGGTGGGCCACCGAGCTGGACTCCCATCCGAGCCATGACGTCGCCTACCGCGACCAGGTGATGGCCTGGTACCGCCAGCTGTGGTACCGGGGCGTGACGTGCGACGTCGTGCCGGCGGGTGGTGACCTGACCGGGTATCGCCTGGTGGTCGTCCCGACGCTGTATGCGGTGAGCGACGCCGACGCCGCCCGGGTGGCCGTCGCTGCGCAGGCCGGGGCCACGGTGCTGATCACCTACTTCAGCGGGATCGTCGACGCTCACGACCACGTCCGGCTTGGCGGCTACCCCGGGGCCTTCCGCGACCTGCTGGGCGTCCGGACCGAGGAGTTCTTCCCCTTGCTCGCGGGTGAGCGCCGCACCCTGGACGACGGCGGCACGGCCGACCTGTGGAGCGAGCGGATGCACCTGCGGGGGGCATCTGCGGTCCGGACCTTCGCGGACGGCGTCCTGGTCGGCGAGCCGGCAGTCACCCGCCATGCGGTGGGCGCCGGGGCGGCCTGGTACGTCGCCACCCGGCTCGACGAGGCCGGCACGTCCCGGCTCGCCGACCGGCTGATCGCCGAGTCAGGGGTGCGCCCGACAGTGCCGGCCCTGCCGAACGGGGTCGAGGTGGCGCGGCGGCACGCGGCCGCTGCTCCCGGCCTGGCCGGCGAGGGCCCGGCAACGAGCACGTTCCTCTTCGTCATCAACCACACGGCCGATCAGGTCCGCGTCCCGGCCTCCGGCATCGACCTGCTCACCGGCGCAACCGCGGATGGCGAGGTGGGCGTCCCGGCCCACGGTGTCGCCGTGCTGCGCGAGTCCCGACCGTGAACGAAGGAGAACCCATGCCCGGCGTCGCTGCCACCTCCCCCATCCGCACCGCCGAGGTCGTCGTCACCAGCCCGGGCCGCAACTTCGTGACGCTGCGGGTGGTGACCACCGACGGCGTCGTCGGGCTGGGTGACGCGACGCTGAACGGCCGCGAGCTGGCCGTCGCCTCGTACCTGACCGACCACGTGGTGCCCCTGCTGGTCGGCCGCGACGCCCACCGGATCGAGGACACCTGGCAGTTCCTGTACCGCAGCGCCTACTGGCGGCGAGGCCCGGTCACCATGGCCGCGATCGCCGCGGTGGACATGGCCCTGTGGGACATCAAGGCCCGCCGGGCCGGCATGCCGCTGTACCAGCTGCTCGGCGGTGCCTCGCGCACCGGGATCATGGCCTACGGGCACGCGTCCGGCCGGGACGTCCCCGAGCTGCTCGACTCGATCCGCGCCCAGATGGCCGAGGGCTTCCGCTCGATCCGGGTACAGACCTCGGTCCCCGGCATCGACAAGCTGTACGGCGTCGCCGCCCAGCCGTCGACCTCCGGGCGCTACGACTACGAGCCGGCCCAGCGTGCCCCGCTGCCGGCCGAGGAGGACTGGGACTCGAGCGCGTACCTGCGCCACGTCCCCGGGGTCTTCGAGGCCGTCCGCAACGAGTTCGGCCCCGAGCTGCCGCTGCTGCACGACGCCCACCACCGGCTGACTCCCATCCAGGCGGCCCGGTTGGGCAAGGCGCTCGAGCCGTACGACCTGTTCTGGCTCGAGGACTGCACCCCCGCGGAGAACCAGGACGCGCTCCGCCTGGTCCGGGCGCACACCACCACCCCACTGGCGATCGGTGAGGTGTTCAACACCGTCTGGGACTACCAGACGCTCATCCGTGACCAGCTCATCGACTACGTGCGTTCCTCCGCCACGCACGCCGGGGGCATCACCGGGCTGCGCCGGATCCTCGACTTCGCGGCCCAGTACCAGATCAAGTCCGGCATCCACGGACCCACCGACGTCTCGCCGGTGGGCATGGCCGCGGCCCTGCACCTGGACCTGGCCATCCACAACTTCGGCATCCAGGAGTACATGATGCACAGCCCGGCCACCGACGAGGTGTTCGGCTCCTCGTTCACCTGGGCCGACGGGTACCTGCACCCGGGGGACCAGCCCGGTCTGGGCGTGACCTACGACGCCGCCGCCGCCGCCCGCCACCCGTACCAGGCGGCCTACCTGCCGTTCAACCGGCTCAAGGACGGCACCGTCCATGACTGGTGAGCGCGCGTTCGGATCACGTCCGGCGAGCGTGCCGGCTCAGAGCGGCCGGCTACCAAGGATGCGGGTGTCGTCGGTCCACTGCGGCGTCTCGTCCTGCACGGGCAGCACCTCGAGCAGGGTCACCTCGTGCCCGCTCAGGTTGATGTCCAGCTCCACCCGACCCTCGACCACGTCAAGGTGCTGGTGCCGGACCTGGGGTTCGGCGCACGCGTGCAGGACGTCGAGCTGCCGCGAGCTGGGGGCACCAGGCCGGCCCATCTCGCGCCAGGCCGCCCAGGCGTTACCCACCTCGTCGTCGACCGATGACCGGACAAGGAACGCCGTCCTACGCCGGTCCCGGTCTGCGGCCTCGACCCGAGCCGGGAGCACCACCGGGAGGGACAGCCGGAGCTGGTGGCGTTCGGTGCCCCCGTCGACCGGGTTCCAGGCCAGCACGGTGACGCGCCCGTCGGCATGCCGGGTGACCAGGTGGTCTGCGCCGTTGGCGAGCACCTGGTCACCCATCCGCGCCATGAACGCGTACAGGTGGAAGGTCGGCTTCTTGATCTGCCGGTGGGCGAGCAGCCCGAACCCGCCGTGGAAGATCGACGTGGGGACGCCCTCCTCCTCGAAGACGTCGCTCAACGTCCAGTAGGCGAAGGAGTCCACCGTTCCACCGCCACCGGCCAGCACCGGCGCGAGGTAGGCGGCGTTGTAGGCGGTGTCGTGCACCGGGTTGTCCGGACGGTACGAGCTGTTGAACTCCGTGATGTGCACGGGCAGGTCGGCCAGCGCCGTCCCGCGCAGGTGCTGCCGGGCCGCCCCGAACTGGTCGAGCAGCACCTGGGGTGCTGCTAGGTCCTGGTAGGTCCCGAACGGCACGTGCTGGGCGGGACCGGAGCTGTAGGCGTGCCAGCTGACGAAGTCCACCGGGACGTCGCGGGCCGCCACGTACTCCGCGAACGGCGCCCACCACTCGTCGGCGCCCGGTGAGAGCGCCGGCCCGCCCACCTGGAACGCGGCGTCGACGTCCTTGACCGCCCGAGCTGTCGCCTCGTAGAGCCGGAGGTACTCGTCCTGGTCGGCTCCCTGCCAGAAGATGCTCAGGTTGGGCTCGTTCCACACCTCGATCGGCCAGGTGAGCACCTCCTGCGCCCCGTACCTGTCGATCAGGTGGCGCAGGGTGGCCGTGACCAGGCGCTGCCACTCGGGGTATGACCGCGGGGGGGTGACGTTGCCGCGCCACCAGAAGACCGTCTGGTCCCCGGAAGCCAGTGCGGACGGCATGAAGCCGAGCTCGAGGAACGGGCGCAGACCGACGGCGAGGTAGGCGTCGATCACCTGGTCGAGGTAGAGGAAGGCGTGCCGCACCTGGGTGCGGCCCTCCCACTCGAACTCCCGGTAGATCCCCATGTCGTCGCTGAACATGCCGTGACCGCGGACGAGCTCGAAGCCGATGTCGCGCTGGGCGACGGCTAGCGCCTCGCCGTACCCCTGGCGCAGGGAGAGGTTCATCCGGCCGGTGCCGATGCACCGACGCCACGCCGGGGAGAGGGCTCCGATCGGCGACTGCGGGACGACCGTACGCACCTGGTTCCTCCTGCCGGGGCCTACCGGCCGGTGCCGTCGACCGCGTACGGCTCGATGGCGGCCAGCTCGTCATCGGTGAGGGGGCCGGCGGCAAGGGCGGCGACGTTGTCCTCCAGCTGTCCGACGCTGCTGGCACCGACCAGCGCAGAGGTGACCCGCGGATCCCTCAGCAGCCAGGCGAGGGCAAGCTGGGCCAGCGACTGCCCTCGCTGCTGCGCGATCTCGTCCAGGGCCCGGGCCCGGGCCAGGTACGTCGCGGTGATGTTCTCGGCGTTCAGCCACTGCCCATGCGCGGCGCGTGACCCCTCCGGCACCTTCCCGGACAGGTAGCGGCCGGTGAGCAGGCCCTGGGCGAGCGGGCTGAACACGATCATCCCGACGCCGAGCTCGCCGACGGCGTCCAGCATGGTCTCGGACTCCCCCTCGCCGACCAGCTCCACGTGCCGGTTGAACATCGAGTAGCTGGGCTGGTGGATCAGCAGCGGGGTGCCCAGCTCGCGGAGCACCCGCGCGGCCTCGCGGGTCTGCGACGGCGAGTAGTTGGACACCCCGGCGTACCGGGCCTTTCCGCTGGTCACGGCGGTGTGCAGAGCGCCCATCGTCTCCTCCATCGGCACCGTGGGGTCCGGCCGGTGGTGGTAGAAGATGTCGACGTGGTCCAGGCCCAGCCGGGCCAGCGACTGGTCCAGGGAGGACAGCAGGTGCTTGCGGGAGCCGCCGTCGCCGTACGGCCCGTCCCACATCCCGTAGCCGGCCTTCGTCGAGACGACCAGCTCGTCGCGGTAGGGCCGCAGGTCGCGCGCGACGACGGCGCCGAAGCACTCCTCGGCCGCGCCGGCCGGCGGACCGTAGTTGTTGGCCAGGTCGATGTGCGTGATGCCCAGGTCGAACGCCCGCAGCAGGGTGGCCCGCTGGGTCTCGAAGCTGTGGGCGTGCCCGAAGTTGTGCCACAGCCCGAGCGACAGGGCCGGCAGGTCGAGGCCACTGCGGCCGGCCCGGCGGTAGGTCATCGAGTCGTAGCGCTCCGGCGCCGCGGTGTAGGTCATGCCCGCAACACTAATCGCGGACGCGCCGTCGACCCGGCCGGCGGCGGGCGGGTGAGACACTCCCCCGGTGCTGCACGTGATGTTCCACGAACCACGGATCGCCGGGAACACCGGCAATGCGATCCGGCTGTGCGCCGCGACGGGAGCGACCCTGCACCTGGTTGCGCCGCTGTTCGACCTCTCCGAGCCCAAGCTGCGCCGAGCCGGCCTTGACTACCACGACCTGGCGCACGTCGTCGTGCACGCGGACCTCCCGGACGCGCTGGACACCCTCCCGGATGCGCGCGTGATCGCGTTCACCACCCAGGGCACCGTGCGGTACACCGACGTGGCGTACCGGGACGGGGACGTGCTGCTCTTCGGTCCGGAGCCCACCGGCCTGCCAGACGACGTCCTGTCCCACCCTCGCGTGACCAGCCAGGTGCGCATCCCGATGCTGGCCGGACGCCGGTCGCTCAACCTGGCGAACGCCGCCGCCATCGCGACCTACGAGGCGTGGCGCCAGCTGAGCTTTTCGGGCGGGGTCTGAGCCCCAGCCGGTGCTCGACGGCCAGGCGGAAGGGCCACCATGCATCTGTCAAGGGCGCTCTGCGCGGCGGTCGCGGGCGCGCCGGAGCCTTGACACCGATGGCTCCTCGCTCCTAGTCTGCAATCGATTACACACACGCTAACCGCCATTCGTGAGGGCGGCCGGCACCGCGACACGGCTGTCGACCTGGTCGCCCTGCCGTCGCTCACGGATCCAGCTCGCGGCACGGTGGACCGGTCCGGCCGTCCGATGGCCCTGCCTCCTGTCCCGCCACGCAGCGGAGCTGGTCAGCGCAGGGTCCGGAGGAGAACGGCCATGGCATCGACAGAGGGCATCCAGCACACCACGACGAGGCCCGCCTACACCGACCTCCCGCGATACCGGGACACCGAGGAACGGCACGCGTGGTTCGTCTTCGGCGAGGACGACCAGATCGGGACGATGGCGCTGCTCACGCCCGAACGTGCGCTGCGCGCGGTCGGCCGCGTCTTCACCGGCGAGAGCTTCGCGCTTAGCTGGGCGATGGAGCTCCCCGACCCGCCGTTCTTCGGCCGGCAGACTACGCGGCACACACTGCTCGACCTGGGCCCCCTCGTCCACCAGGGCAGCGACGACATCTACGACAACTTCTACAGCCAGTCCTCGTCGCAGTGGGACGCCCTTTCCCACATCGGCACCCCGGACACCGGAACGTTCTACAACAACACGAGCAGCGACGCCGTCCACGTCTCCGCCGAGAAGAGGCTGAGCATCGCCAACATCGGGCGACGCGGCGTGACGGGTCGCTACGTGCTGCTCGACGCCGCGCGGTACCGCGCGGCCGTCGGCCGACCGATCTCCTACGACACCCGCGACCAGCTGACACCCGAGGACCTCGACGGAGCCCTCGAGATGCAGGGCATCGAGATCGAGGAGGGCGACATCCTCCTCATCCACACCGGCTGGGTCGCCTGGTACGAGGCCTTGAGCCACGACGAGCGGGTCGCCCTCGCCGCGCTCTCGGTCCAGTTCGAGTACCAGATGCCGGGCCTCGAGACCTCCCGACGCAGCGCCGCCTGGCTCTGGGACAAGGGAGTGGCGGCCGTCGCGTCCGACCTGCCGGGCCTGGAGGCCGGGCCGTTCCGGTTCGCGTCCTGGGACGGGTTCCTGCACTACCGCCTCATCCCGCTGCTCGGCATCACGATCGGGGAGTTCTTCGCCCTCGATGCGCTCGCCAGGGCCTGCGACGAGGACCGCCGGTACGACGGGCTGTTCGTTGCGGCGCCGTTCAACAAGCACGGCGGGTCCGGCTCGCCGGCCAACGCCGTCGCCATCCGCTGACCCGATCGGCGCCGGCTCACGGAGCGTCAGCTCACGGGGCCGGCGCGGGATCTGCGGGCGGACGCCCTCAGCGCTTGCCGGACACCTCGCGGTGCTCGACCTCGGCGTGCCAGCTCTTCACCGAGCTCCCCCTGATCACCAGCTCGGGCTCGAAGACGACCTCCCGCGGCGGTGAGTCGAGCCCGCCGATGCGGTCGATCACCATCTGGGCCGCCGTCGAGCCCATCGCGCGCGTCGCCTGGCGAACGGTGGTGATCGACGGGTGCGTGAAGTCCGCCCAGGGCAGGTCGTCGAAGCCGACGATGCTCACGTCGTCCGGGATCGCGATCCCGGCCTCGATGCATGCTCCGAACGCTCCGACGAGCATCCGGTTGTTCGCCACGAAGAGCGCATCCGGAGGGTTCGGCAGCGCCAGCATCCGCTGGGCGGCGCGGTATCCGCCGTCCTCCCGGAAGTTCGCGTACTCGAACAGCTCCGGCTCGTCCGGCAGGCCCGCCTCGGCGATCGCGTCCCGGTACCCGGCCAACCGCCCTTCCGCCGTGCTACCGGACCTGGGACCGGTGATGCACCCCACGCGACGGGCGCCCGACTCCAGCAGGTGCCTGGTCGCGTTCCACGCGCCTGCTCGTGAGTTGGAGTGCACCGAGTCCGTCGGGGTGTCCAGGGCCCGGTCCAGGGCGACGATGGCGACGCCCTGGTTCAGCAGCGGCGAGACGTCGGTGCTCGGCGACGCCGGGCTGATGATCACTCCCGCGACGGACTGCGCCACGAGGACCTGGACGTACTCGCGCTCCTTGTCAACGTCCTCGTCGGTGTTGCAGAGGATCACTGAGTACCCATGTGCTCGCGCCGTGTCCTCGACCCCGCGACAGACCGAGGTGAAGAACGGGTTCTCGACGTCGGCATAGACCAGAGCGATCACGGCCGTCGACTGCACCCGCAACCCGCGCGCCACGAGGTTCGGCCGGTAGCCGAGGTGCTGGATCGCCTCGCGCACGCGCTCGGCGAGCTCCTCCTGGACGACCGCGCTCGAGTTGATCACGCGCGAGACGGTCGCGGTGGACACCCCCGCGGCAGCCGCCACCTCACGCATCGTGACCACACGCCTCGCCCTCCTCGATCGTCGTCGTCCCGGTCGCACCCATCGGAGCGGCGCCCGTGATGCCTGGCCCGTCCCTGCGGTCGAGGTCGGCCGTCACTGGCACACCGGCCCCCGGCTCACAGTGTCGGGTCCACCTGCACCTTCAGACCCTGGCGGTCGCGGACCAGCTGGACGGCCTCCGGGAACGCCTCCAGCCCGAGGGTGTGCGTGAGCATTATCTCGCTGTTGATCGCGCCCGACGCCATCAGCCGCATGGCCGGCTCGAACGTGTTCAGGACAGCCATCGAGCCGATCACGCTGATCTCGTCGTTGTACACGTGGAACGGGGAGATCGGCAGCCGCGTCTCGGGCGACGTCACGCCGAAGATGAGCATTGTGCCGCCACGGGTGAGAGAGTCCAGCGCGATCTGCGAGCCGACGGGCACCCCCGTCGCCTCGATCGCGAACTCGAACCCTTCCTTCCGGCTGCCCATCAGCTCGTCGAGGGACCCCGCGACGGCGTCGGCGCCAACGCTGCTGGCCAGCTCGCGGCGGGCAGCGCTCGGCTCGATGACGCTCACGAGCGCGGCACCGCTCCGACGGGCAGCCTGGACGAGGAGAAGACCGAGCGTGCCGGCGCCGATCACCAGCAGGTCCGAGCCCGGCGGCATGGCCAGCCGCCGCAGGCCGTGGACGACGCAGGCCAGGGGCTCGATGAGCGCCGCCTCGCCCCAGCCCATCGAGGCGGGGATCGCGTACGCGTTCCCGGCCGGCACGGAGACGAGCTCGGCGAAGGCCCCGTTCACGGTGTCACCCGTCGCGCCCCAGTTCTCGCACAGGTTGCCGCGCTGACGCTGGCACTGGGTGCACTGCCCGCAGAAGAGGCTGGGGTCCACCGCGACCCGCTCGCCGAGCGACCGTCCGGTGACGCCCGCCCCGAGGGCGACGACCTCGCCGGCGAACTCGTGCCCGGGGACGAGGGGGTACGGGGCCGGCGGGAACTCGCCGTCGATGATGTGCAGGTCCGTGCCGCAGATCCCGACGGCTCGGGGAGCCACGATGATCTCGCCGGGACCGGGTGCGGGGTCCGGCAACGTCTCGATGCTGATGGAGCCGGGGGTGGTGACGACCGCTGCGCGCATGACGAGCTCTCTTCTCTAGTTGGCGAGACCGGGTTGGGGCGCAACGAGGTCGGAGTAGGTCTGGATCCACGGCGAGACCGCCTCGAATGCTGCGCTCGCCGCAAGGACGCCCGCGTCGTCGTGGTGCTTGCCCACGATCTGCAGGCCGACGGGCAGTCCCGAGGCGAAGCCGGCCGGCAGCGACGCAGCGGGATGGCCCGTGAAGTTGAACGGGTAGGTCAGGCACCATCCGATCGACGGCTCGACGGAGACGCCGCCGATCGCGGTCGGTCCCGTCGTCAGACCGTCGTGCCGGTTGGTCACCGCGGTGACGGCAAGGGTGGGCGTGACCAGGAGGTCGTAGGCACCCCAAGCGTCCTCGAGGGCGTCGTACACGGCACTGCGGAGCCGCTCGTCGGCCCGCGCCTGCAGGGCAGTGCGGGACTGCGCAGCCACGAGCATGTCGCGGAAGGCGGGCGTGAGCTCGTCGAGGTGGTCCCGGATCAGGTCAACGCCCCACGCCTCGACGCCGACCAGGCTGTCCGAGTAGAGGACGCCCATCAGCCGGACCCAGAGCTCGGCGAGCTCGCGCTGGTCGGCGGGGAGCACGACGGACACGGGTTCGACGACGGCCCCGGCCTCGGTCAGCGCTGCGAGCGAAGCCTCGACCGTACGCGCGACGTCCGGGTCGATCGGGAAGCCACCAAGGTCGGCGCTGAAGGCCACCCGCTTGCCGCGCAGCCCGTCCGTGCCCACCTGGGCCAGCGGCGTCGGCGACGCAGGGAGGCTGAACGGGTCGCGCGGGTGGGGGCCGGCCATCGCCGAGAGCATCAGCGCGGCGTCGCCGACGGACCTGGCCAGCGGGCCGGCGGAAACGAACGGGCTGGCCGAGATGTAGGCGTCGGGGCGGGTGACATCCGCCACCCTGCCGAAGGACGGCTTGATCCCGTACACACCGCACCAGGAGGCGGGGATCCGGATCGACCCACCGCCGTCGGTGCCCTGCGCGAGCGGGACGAGGCCGGCGGCCACCGCTGCCGCAGCGCCGCCGGACGAGCCGCCGGAGTTGCGCGTGACGTCGAACGGGTTGCAGGTCGGGCCGGCCACGAAGTTGTCAGTGACGCCCTTGTGGCCGAACTCCGGCGCGTTGGTCTTGCCAACGATGACGGCGCCCGCGTCCTCCAGGCGCTGGACGTACAGCGCGGTCTCGTCCGGGACGTGGTCCTTCAGCGGCAGCGATCCGAAGGTGCTGCGCACGCCCTTCCGGAAGTCGAACAGGTCTTTGATGGCGACGGGGACGCCGTGCAGCACACCCAACGACCGTCCGGCGGCACGGGCTGCGTCGCACTCCCGCGCCTTCTCCAGCGCGAGGTCGTAGGTCACCGTCGTGAACGCGTTGAGGCGGGGGTTCCCGGCGTCGATGCGGCGCAACGTCGCCTCGGCGACCTCGACGGCGCTCACCTCCCCGCCGGCCAGCTGGCGGGCCAGCTCGACGGCGGACTGGGGATGCAGGTCGTCAACCACGGAGCCTCCTGAGCTCATCGGACGAACACCTGGCTCGGGGCACGTCAGGCCTGCCCGGACGACGTCCGGGCAGGCCGCGTACGGTCAGCTTCCTCGGGCGTACCGGCGCGCCACGGTGCTCAGAGCCACCGCGACGATCAGCAGACCGCCGGAGAAGATGTACTGGAAGAACGTCGGTGCGCCGAGGATCGCGAGCCCGTTGAAGCCGAACCCGACGAGCGCGACACCGATCACGGTGCCGAGGATGTGGAACTCACCGTCCCGCAGCGCTGCCGAGCCCAGGAAGACGGCCGCGAACGAGTTCATCAAGTAACCGTCACCTGCCGTCAGCTGACCGCTGCCCACCCGCGAGGCGAGCATCATGCCCGCGAGCGCAGCGCACAGACCGGCGATCACGAACGCCCAGATGCGCACCCGCTCGACCCGCACACCGGAGAGCTCCGCGGCGTCCCGGTTCCCACCGACCGCCTGCATCTGCTGGCCGAGCACTGTGCGGTTGAGGACGAGCCAGAGCACGATCACGACGACGACCATCACGATGACCGGGTTGGGGATGCCCGCGATCTTGCCGAGGGCCAGGTTCACGAAGCCCCTGCTCTCCGGCAGGAGGTTCACCGGCACACCGTTCGTGTACGCGTAGTTGAGCCCGACCACCACCGTTCCGGTACCCAGCGTCGCGATCAGCGCGTTCACCCGGAGCTGTGTCACGAGCAGGCCGTTCACGATGCCGGCGACGGCACCGATGAGCACCGCGAGCACGATGGCCAGACCCATCGGGACACCCTGGTGGCTCATCAGCCCGACCGACAAGACGCCGGCGAAGCTGGCGACGTAACCCAGGCTGAGGTCGAACTCGCCGACCACCAGAGGAAGCGTCATCCCGCAGGCGACGATGGCGATCAGGGAGTTCTGGGTGATGACGTTCACGAAGTTGTCGACGGAGAGGAACGTGCCCGGGGCCGCGATGGACAGGATCACGATCATCAGGGCGAGGCCGATGATGGTGCCGTACTTCCCGGCGACGCCCAACGCGCGGTGGGAGCGACGCCGGGTGTCGACGTAAGGCGCGATCGGGGTCTCCAGCTCCATGGCGGTCGCGGTTGGCTGGCTCATGATCTGCTTCCTAGGGAGGGGATCGGGCGTGCATCGCGGTGCTCCGCGAAGGACGCGGCGAGGATGGCCGACTCCGAGACCTCGTCCGGCCCCAGCTCGGCCGCCACGCGGCCTTCACGGAGCACCACGACTCGGTCGCAGTTGGTCAGCTCGTCGAACTCGGAGGAGACCACCAGCACGGCGGCGCCGAGCGCGGCCTGCTGGCGGATGACGTTGTAGATCTCGACACGGGCCGAGACGTCGACACCTCGGGATGCCTCGTCGAGCAGCAAGATCCGGCTGTTGCCGACCAGCCACTTGCCCATGACGACCTTCTGCTGGTTGCCGCCGCTCAGCTGACGCACCGGGGTGCGGGTCGAGCGGGTCTTGATGCCGAGGCTCTTCACCATCCGCTCGGAACGCTCCACCCGCCGTCCACCGGACAGCAGGCGCAGCGGGCCCGAGCGCAGTACCCGCAGCGTTGCGACGTTGATGTTGAAGTCGATGCTCTTGTCGAGGAACAGCCCTTGGGACCTTCGCTCCTCGGGGACCAGCGCGACGCCCTCGCGGATCGCGTGGACCACCGATCGGGGACGGTAGGGCTTGCCGTCGATGAACATCTCGCCACCGGTCGGACGGTCGGCGCCGAAGACCATCCGGAGCACCTCGGTCCGCCCGCTCCCGACGAGGCCGGTCAGGCCGACCACCTCTCCGGGCATGACGTCGAGATCGACGCCGTTGACCAGCGGTGCCCGGGACAGGCCGCGGAGGCTCAGTGCCGGTCGGTCGCTGAGTTCCGCGATCCGCCGGCCGGTCGCTGCCACGACGGGCAGCACCGTCGCGTCGCCGACGATGCCCCGGACGAGGGCGGGCTTGTCGATCTCCGACCCACGCAGGGTGTCGACCACCCGGCCGTCACGGAACACCGTGACGACGTTGCACATGTCGACCACCTCGTTCAGGCGGTGCGAGACGTACAGGATGGCCACGCCACGTGAGACGAGCTCGCGGACTACCGCGAACAGTCGCTGGCACTCCTCGCCCGATAGCGAGGCGCTCGGCTCGTCCATCGCAATGAGCCGAGCGTCCCGCATCAGGGCGCGCCCGATGCTCACCAACCAGGCGTCAGCCACGCTCAGCTCGGCGACGGGGGTGCTCAGCGGCTGGGTCAGACCCAGCGTGCTGAGCACCTCCTTCGCACGAACCCGCAACTCACGCCAGGTGAGCAGGCCGAAGCCCGTGCGCTGCCAGTTCCCCATTGCGAGGTTCTGGAGCACCGAGAACTTCGGCACCAAGGAGAGCTCCTGGTGGATGAACTCGAACCCGTGACGCCGGGAGTCCAGCGTGGAGTGCATCGCGACCGGCGCACCATCGATCTCGATGGTCCCCCTGTCCGGGGCGTACGCCCCGGACAGGACCTTGACCAAGGTCGACTTGCCGGCACCGTTCGCACCGACCAAGCCGTGCACCTCGCCAGCGTTGAAGGCGATGGACACGTCATCCAGTGCCGTGATGGCACCGAACTGCTTGGTCATCCCGGACATCCGGACCAGAGGAACCACCTGGGAGCTCACGCTCAGCCCGCCTCGATGGCCTCAGGGTGCTCCGCGACGAACGAGTCGTAGTTGTCGGCCGTGACGAGAACAGAAGGCGCAGGCACCTGGTCGGACTCGGCCGGGATGCCGTTCTTGATGGCTCCGTCCAAGACCTCCATGAGCTTCGTACCCACCGCGGCCTGGTCGAACCAGAGGGTCGCGGCCATGGTGCCCGCCTTGACGGCGTCAAGGGCCGGGGGGATGCCGTTGAAGGAGTAGACCTTCACGTCGGTCCGGTTGGTCTGGGTCAGGGCCGAGATGGCGCCCAGTGCCGGGTCGTCGAAGCATGCGTAGATGGAGAGGCTCGAGGCCGAGCCCTCGGGGTGGGCGGCGAGCCACGCGAGCGTTGCGCTCGTGGCGGACTCGACCTGACCGGGCACCGTGACGGCCTGGCGGGTGACCTTCAGGTCGGGCGCGTCAGCGGCGACCGTCTCGTCGAAGGATGCGAGGCGCAGCTGGCAGGGCCGGCCACCGAGGTAGGTCAGTGTCAGGACCTCCCCGTCGGGCTCGGCGTCGGCGATGAGCTGCCCGGTGACTGTCTCACCCTGGCTGTCGTCGACGTTCACGGCGATGCCTTCGCCGACGCCGCCGCCGCCGGTCACCACGGGGATCCCGGCTTCCGTCGCAGCGGCGATCCCGGCCCCCAGTGCGTCGACCGGGAAGACGGAGACGATGATGCCGGCGACGCCGCGCTGGACGAGGTTCTGCATCGCGGTGTTGGCCTGGTCGACCTGGCCGTTCGCGTCGACGAGGACGACCTCGTAGCCGCTGGCCTCGGCCCAGTCCATCGCGCTTGCGAGAGTGATGTTGGCCGACGGGTCGGTACCCGAGAAGGAGACCAGACCGATGGTCTGTGTCCCGCCGTCGGGAGTCGGGTCAGAGGTGGCTGCGGGGTCCGCAGGGTCCGCTGGGGAGCTACAACCAGCCAGTATCAGGCTGGCGGCAGCAGCCGCGGCAAAGGCGTGCTTCAACTTCATTGGTGGAGGCCTTCCATGCGACGGTTGCTTCGCGATCACGGTGGTGTAATCGATTTCAGCAAGATAGGGTCAGCACTGGCCGGCTGTCAACCCTGCCCCTCCTCGGCTCACGCTCGGTCTCGGTCCGTGAGCGGCGCCGGCTCAGGCCGACGTCGCGATCCGACCCACCAGGTCCCCGAGGTGGATGGGCCCGAAGGCCACGTTCACGTCGGCACTCACCGCAACGTCCGTCTCGCCGAAGGCGACCGTGAGGGTGAGCGCGAACGGCGTCTCGTGGAGGCGCACGATCACCCGCATCGTGTCCGGGCTCGGCCACGCGGCGGCGGCCACCATCGGCTCGGCCCGCACCGGGTGGTGGGGGTCCAGCGCGACGTGCGCTGTCGGGACGTGACCGGGGACCCAGACCCCGTGCCCGGCCTCCAGCACCACGCCGTCGTCGCCCCACCGGACGGTGATGGCCGTGCGGTCCGCCTCGGGCCCGATTGTCGCAGCCGTGACGCCGAACGGGTTCGGGTCGAACGCGATCTCACGCCCGGCCCAGGTGCGCGCCACGGGTGAGGTCGAGGCGCCGGTCGGCGGGTCGAGCCTCAGCTCGGCCAACCGGGCAGCAAGGGCGCCCTGAGCGTCCGGGACGTCGTCGAGCGGTGTCTGGCCGCCCGACCCGAGAGCCGGCAGGAGGTGCTCCCACACCGCGTCGAGCACGCCCTGCATGTTCCCGACGCCGGAGGTGATCGCCAGGACGGCGTCCTGCTCGGGCAGGACGAGCGCGAACTGCCCGAAGGCTCCGTCGCCCCGGAACGTGCTGTGACGCCCGCGCCAGAGCTGGTACCCGTAGCCCTGCACCCAGTCGGGGTCCCCGTTCGAGTGCGTCGAGACCGTGTGCGGCCGGCTCGCGTCGGCCACCCAGCCCTCCGGCAGCACGCGCCGGCCGTCCCACCTGCCGTCCTGCAGGTAGAGCTGGGCGAAGCACGCGATGTCCTCGGTGGTCGCCCAGATGCCGAATCCGCCGGCGTCGATGCCCTGCGGCGACTGCTGCCAGGTGGCCCCCTCGATGCCGAGCGGCTCGAGCAGCCGCGGCGTGAGGTAGTCGAGCGCCCGTAGGCCCGTGACCTTCTGGACGATCGCGGAGAGCATGTACGACGCCGCGGTGTTGTAGACGAAGTATGTTCCGGGCTCGTGCTCCACCGGGAGGGACAGAAACCCGCGCGTCCAGTCCGGGGCGGAGAACGTCCCGTCGTCGGCCGCGTCGTGGTGCCCGGTTGTCATGGTCAGCAGGTGGCGCACCCTCATCCGGCCCAGGTTCGGGTCCGGCTCGGCCGGTGCCTCGTCGGGGAAGTGGTCGAGCACCAGGTCGTCGACGGACAGCAGGCCCTCGGCCTGCGCGAACCCGACGGCGGTCGACGTGAAGCTCTTGCTCAGCGAGAAGAGCTCGTGCTGGCGTTCCCGCTCGTACGGGGCCCACCAGCCCTCGGCGACCACGGCACCGCCGACGACGACCATCAGGCTGTGCAGCTCCTGCCCCTCGGCCGCCACGGCGTCGAGGAACCCGGTCACCGCTGACGACGGAAGACCTTGGGACTCTGGGGTCGCGCGTGGAAGCCGTCGTTGACCAGGCATGGGGTCAGTCTGGCACTTGCTACGGACACCGAATGAACCGGAAGCACGCCGGCACGACGACGCCCGGGCCCCTCGCGGGAACCCGGGCGTCTTCGCCGTGCGTCGTGGTTCAGCCCGTCGCGGCCGGGCCCTTGTCGGTGGTGGTGAGCGGAGGCATCGCGGACACCGGCACCGGCTCCGGAACGGGCGCGCCGGCGTTGGTCGCCGTCGTCTTTGCGGAGAAGATGAACTCCCCGAGCAGACCCTCGCCCTCGGCGTCGACGACCACCGTCTGACCGGGCTTCAGGTCCCCGAAGAGGATCTTCTCGCTCAGGGCGTCCTCGATCTCCCGCTGGATCGCCC
>Ga0209539_1000761_pt1 | contig 18156 bp, 15 predicted proteins | sample BarGraNGADG00312_2_FD_184499 | JGI IMG/M metagenome (GOLD analysis project Ga0209539, IMG submission 184499) | Arctic peat soil microbial communities from Barrow, Alaska - Barrow Graham LP Ref core NGADG0011-312 (SPAdes) (version 2) | ecosystem: Environmental > Terrestrial > Soil > Wetlands >... | reverse complement strand
GTCCCCCCTTTAGTGGGAAGTCCCGTCCGCAACCCGGCGGACGGGACAGGGGGCCTACCTTCTTAGCGTGCTTTGTGATTATAAAAATCTTTTCAGAACCTCTTGGTGTAAGCGTGGCAATAAGGTGTTTTGCCGTTTTTGAAATAATAATCCTGGTGGTAAGCTTCAGCCGGATAGAATTCAGAAGCTTTGGTTACTGTAGTCGCAATTTTAAAACCTTTAGTCCGCAGAATACTCAGGTCGTTTTCGGCTATGGTTTTCTGATCATCATTAAGATAAAATATTTCAGATCTGTACTGATCACCAATATCCGGACCCTGTCCTCCTGCCTGGGTTGGATCGTGAATTTCAAGGAAAAGCCTTAGCAGCTTCTCATATGTAGTTTTTTGAGGATCATAGACTATTTTAACGGATTCTGCATGACCAGTATTCCCTGTGCATACCTGCTGATAAGTAGGGTTTTTTACAGTTCCCCCGGTATATCCGCTGGTAACAGATATTACCCCAGGGGCTTTCTGAAGGAAGTATTCAACCCCCCAGAAGCATCCACCTGCAAAAATTGCTGTCCCGTACCTTCCTGCGTCAAGCTGTGCAGGTACAAATTCGAGCGATACAGAATTTACACAATTCCGGACGTTTTTAGCAGTAAGATGTTCTCCGGTAAATACATGTCCCAGATGAGCTCCGCAGTTGGCACATTCGATTTCCGTTCTCATACCATCAGGGTCAGGAATTCTGACAACAGCTCCTTTTATTTCATTATCAAAGCTTGGCCAACCACAGTCTGATTCAAATTTATCGGAGGAATAGTAGAGTGCGGCTCCGCATTTTTTACAGACATAAGTGCCTTTTTCTTTGTAATTTGTATACTTCCCGGTAAAAGGAGTCTCAGTACCTTTATCGTTTATAACATGCGATTCAGCCTTCGTGAGATCATTAAATTTTAACTTTTCCTGTGAATAAGATTTTTCACTCATACCTGTAAAATTGATTAGTAATAACAAAATAACTGATTTTATTTTCATGTGTCCAAGGTTTAACGCTTGTGTAGAGAAACAATTGCAAGCTATAATTGTTGAGTTGATAATAAATTAATAGACGGTAGAGAGATGACCTTAGCTGGAAGTAAAAAAATAAAAAGATGGTATTAGGAAAATCTTTGGTCCTCAGACATCCGGTTTCGGTCCCCGGTCTTTGTACCTAATACCTGTGACTTTGGGCTGTTGGTCAAAAAGTGCTGCAAAATTGATTCATTTAGTTCCTGAAAATATTAATTTTGGCATAAAGATTGTTTTTAGAATGAAAAGGCTATTTTTGTATATCATTATTATAGAACGACTATGAAAAAGATTGCTGTTATTCTTCTTGTTACTTTTGTTACTGCGATTGTTGTAAGTTCATGCAATAAGAAAGAATGCCCTGCTTATTCCAAGGGTCATTCGAGAGCTAGTATTGAGCAGACAATTAAAAGTGTCTGAACTTCGCATTGTTCTATTGATTCATCCAGTTTTATAAGTTAGCAATAATATGAAAAAGCTGCTTATACTAGCAGTAATAGTTTTTTTTGGTACAATTCAATTGTATGCACAGGGTGAATTGAATGAACAGCAGAAGATTTTTTTCCGAAACGAAAAATCCTTTGCCATTCTACTCAATACTGATGGGATAGGATTGAGTTATCGTGGGGCAAAAAGAATAGATTATCGCAATAAAAGCCTGTTCGAAATAGAAGCCGGTACTCTTAAGCTCATTAAAGAATACAAACAATCCAGTCAATACGTACAGGGTAATTCCTATATATTTGGAAAACTCAATTCAACTATTTTTCTCCGTGCAGGCTTCGGCCATCAGCACGAACTATTCAAAAAAGCCGATCTGGGCGGAATAGCTGTCAGATATTTCTTTTCGGGAGGACCAGTTTTTGCAGTATACAAGCCAATCTATTACAAGGTATTACGTCTTATTTCAGCTAATGAGACTGAAATTGTAGAGGAGAAATTTGATTCTTCTATAGCTTCATCCCAGGATATTTTCGGCAAAGCGGCCTTTACAAAAGGACTGAATGAAATAAAAGTGATGCCCGGCTTATATGCTAAAGGAGGATTCAATTTTGAATATAGTAAAGAAGATAAGGTAATTCATGCAATAGAATTTGGAGCCCAGGTCAATGCTTTTCCCAGGAAACTTCCAATAATGGCCGGTTCCGATAATAAATTTTTGTTTTTTTCACTATTTGTAAGCTACAGATTCGGCATTATATTGGACCCTCTTGATCCTGAATCAAATAAGCTTTCAAATATCTTCAGGAGAAAAAAGAATAATTGATCTTTATTAGCTCTTGACATTTCAGGGGAAAATACTATTTTTGTGAGTCAAATTATTAACTAATTAATGAAACAGAAATGTCAAAAATTAAAGTAGGTATCAACGGTTTTGGAAGGATCGGCCGACTGGCCTTCAGGGCTGCCTTGAAGAGGAACGATATAGAAATAGTCGGAATCAACGACCTCCTCGAAGTGGAATATATAGCTTATATGCTTAAATACGACACCGTTCACGGCAGATTCGATGGAAAAGTTGAAGTTAAGGACGGCAAGCTTATAGTAAATGGACAGAGTATCCGCATAACTGCAGAGAAAGATCCTGCAACCTTGAAATGGAATGAGGTTGGCGCTGAATATGTAATTGAATCCACTGGCCTCTTTCTTACAAAGGAAAGCGCAATGGGTCATATCACGGCGGGTGCAAAACATGTTGTGATGTCAGCTCCTTCAAAAGATGATACCCCGATGTTTGTAATGGGCGTTAACCATGATAAATACAAGTCAGATATGCAGTTTGTATCAAATGCATCCTGCACAACAAACTGTCTTGCTCCTGTTACAAAAGTACTACATGATAATTTCGGCATTCTTGAGGGTCTCATGACAACCGTTCATGCAACCACTGCAACACAAAAAACAGTAGACGGTCCCTCGAAGAAGGACTGGAGAGGCGGTCGTGCTGCTGCCGGCAACATTATTCCCTCATCGACAGGTGCAGCAAAAGCTGTAACAAAGGTAATTCCCGAACTGAAGGGCAAACTAACCGGTATGGCATTCAGGGTTCCCACCCTTAATGTCTCCGTTGTTGACCTGACCTGCCGTCTTGAGAAATCAGCCAGCTACGATGCTATCAAAAAAGCCATGAAGGCTGCTGCTGATGGTCCGCTTAAAGGAATTCTGGGATATACAGAAGATGCTGTAGTTTCAAGCGATTTTATCGGTGATTCACATACCTCTATCTTTGATGCCGAAGCAGGTATTTCTCTTAATGATAACTTTGTTAAGATAATAGCCTGGTACGATAATGAGTGGGGATATTCCTGCAAACTCCTCGACCTTATTGCTCACATGAACACAGTGAAATAACAATAGAACTGATGTATATATGTAGGGCCGTTGCATGCAACGGCCCTACTAATTTTATACCAACGTCCCTTCTTATATTATACTATCATATTAATTTCAAGCGGAATACCAGCTGTATCGCGATAATGTTCTCCAAGCTCAAGCATCCCTTCGTCGTCTTCTTCATAAAGCCATGTCATCTTTACTAACTTTCCCGATCGTCCGTACCCGGTCAGCCGCTTAAGTATTTCATAAAGATACTTGGAGGAACCGCTGTTAATATATTCAAGTTGAATATTAACATTAAGCCCGTTACTTTTTTCAAAATGAATGGTAAGCCATTCTTCCAGATGGCGGAAGATGAGCTCTGGATTTTCAGGAATGGATCGTCCGACAAGCTCAAGTTTGTTTGTTTCGGGATAATAAGCAATACCTGGACAATTTTTTAACTCTTCCTGAATTACAAATTTTTCCATATTCTGATATTTTATTCATACCTTAAAGCCTCAATTGGATCAATATTAGCAGCTTTTACTGCAGGGGCATATCCGGAAACAACACCCACAATAAAACATACAACTATTCCAGTAACTACCCAAACCCATGGAATAACAAAATTTGATTTCAGCATTGATGATACTGCATTTCCGATAAGTATACCAAGAATAATTCCAAAAATTCCACCCAACTGACCTATCATTATCGATTCAAAAAGGAATTGATACTTAATAGTCTGGGTTTTTGCACCGATAGCCTTCCTGACTCCAATTTCGCGTGTCCGTTCAGTAACGGAGACAAGCATAATATTCATAAGTCCAACAGCTGCCCCGAATAATGTGACAATGCCAATAATTGTAGCGGCAAGTGTGACAAATCTGAGATTCTTAAGAAGCATGTTGACAATATTGTCGCTTTTTGAAATATTAAAATCCGATTCATCCTTTGGATTAAGGTTACGTATTGTTCTGAATACAGCTTCCGCCTCCCCTGTCATCATATCGAGATTAACAGGGTTCATTGGCATAATGGTAATACCGAATGTCATATCAGGACGGGAAAAATACTGGCGGGCGGTTGTGATGGGCATAAAACAAACCCGGTCAGGATTGCCGAAACCTGATCCCTTGGTTTTCAGAACTCCCGTTACCACCAGCTTCATACCGGCAACAGTAATCTCCTTTCCTAAAGGGTCAATGCCTGAGCCAAAAAGATCCTTAACAATATCAGATCCTATAATCACATTATGCCGGGTCATTTGTATTTCATCGGAGCTGAAATTTCTTCCTGTTCCGATTTCATAACCTGCAACGGTAAGCTGGTTCTCATCTACTCCCCTGAGATTAACATTGGGATTGGTTTTCTCTGATCCGTATTTAACAGTTGATAAACCTGATGCAGTAAAAGAAATTGATACAAAAGCTGCTTCCGTAAAACGAGATTTAAACTCTTCTGCCTCCCTGTATGATATCCTTGAGAAATTCTTGGTCCTGCTTCTGTCGTTGCCAACCTGAATATTCATTCCACGCGAAGTAATTGTGAATGAGTTTGCACCCATCATGGTAAATTGATTTGTGAGTGATGATTTTATCGAATCTATGGCAGTAAGAATCCCTACAAGAGCCATTATCCCTACGGCTATTATACATATTGTAAGGATAGCTCTTACCCTGTTTGACTTAATTGCACGAAATGAAATCTTAAGGTTTTCCTTGAAAATGGCTATTTTTAATACACTTTTCTTCATTTATAGTATCTCTGTCTGTTTGTCATTAATAAAAAACTAAAAGTACACTTTTTTTACATTTTATAGAATACCGATATTGCAATATTTGATTATTTAGAGATTTATGGAATCGCTCTGCGATTGAGGGTTATCGGAATAACACTGATCTATTATTGATGGAATCCCTCAGGAATTCTAATAATAATCTGTTTCAAACATCCATTTGTAATTATGATAATTTCGTTTAGTGAATGGAGATTCCTCATTTCGCTACGCTCCATTCAGGAATGACACATCGTTTTTTGTTTAGAGGAAGAAGTGGCGATTCGCAGATGAATGCTTCTAAAATGCTGGCTGGTTTTGCGAATCGCCACTTCTTCCATTATGCCCCTCACATTCCATGTCATCCCGAGCGCCAGCTAGGGATCTCATTCTTAATTACCAGTGTTGTCAAAAACAAATTTTAAAATATCAAAATACATATTTCTTATAATCAATGATTTATAAAATGTTGTCATTAGTAGTGCTTTCGAGGAATCTCCTTCGATATTAATATTTATAAATGATACTTTTTTTTCTATTTAAAATGAAAAATAATTACTCTTTTAGTTGCATAACTAATTTATTCGTTGTATATTTGATATGGTTGAAAATTTCACATTCAGGCAAACTAATTCAGAATTAATACATCGGATATGAGAGAATTAACAAGAGCGGAAGAAGAAGTGATGCAGGTCCTTTGGAAGATAAAAAAAGGGTTTGTAAAAGAAATACTCGAACACTTTGATGAACCAAAACCTGCATATAATACAGTCAGCACAATAGTAAGGATACTGCAGGATAAAGGCTTTGTCGATCATAAGGCTTATGGAAGAACCCACGAATATTTTCCTGTCGTTTCAAAAAACGAATACTCCAAAACTCATCTGAACACATTTGTAAATGATTATTTTTCAAACTCTTTTGAAAAAATGGTCAGCTTTTTTGCGAAAGAAAAAAGCATTTCTGTTAAGGAGATGGAAGATATTATGAAAATTATGGAGGGTGAAGTCAAAAAGCAAAAGTCAAAATAATGAATACACTATTTATATATATGGTAAAAGTTGCTCTCTACCTGATCGCATTTTACCTCGTATATTCAATAATGTTAAGCAGGGATACATCATACAGACGTAACAGGATATATATCATTTCCTCATTGATGTCAGCTCTGATCTTTCCATTAATCACGCTGCAAACCCATAAACCATGGAATATTCAATTTTTTGGTAAGATACTTTCCGAAGTGTTTGTCACGGCTGCCGCGGGCACAGGCAAAACAGTTGCACATGGTATTACATCATCAGAAGCATTGAAATTAATTTACTCTGTTTATATTGTTGTCGCTTTTATTTTCCTGTTCAAATTATTAATTGACCTTCTGAATCTCCTGTTTCTGATTGTACAACACAGAGATGAGGGAAGCCATATCATCAGATTTCATGGCTTTAACACATCGGGATTTTCTGCAATGGGATATATATTTATCAACACAAGGCTGAGTCCTGAAGATGCAGGTGAAATAATCAGACATGAGCAAAACCATCTGAAGCAGAATCATTTCCTGGATATCATATTTTTAGAAATAATAAAGGCTGTTCAGTGGTTTAATCCGGTGGTTTACCTCTTTAACAGGTCATTGCGGGCTATTCATGAATACCAGGCCGATCAGGAGTGTCTGAGTTCAGGTGTACCTCTGGTAAACTATCAAAGTCTTCTGTTCAGTCAGGTATTTAAATCAAGAGCATTCCATCTTACGAACAGTTTCTCGAATCCGTCACTGATTAAGAAACGGATGGTTATGATGACTAAAAAACGTACATCACCTTTAGCGAGTGTAAAGATACTTATTGTAATACCGGTAACTGCGGTTGTCTTCCTGGCAATTTCAGCATACAATGTTATCCCACAATCCTCTGTGAAACAAATAGTCGCGGAAAAATCAATACAGAATTCAACGACAGTAACCAATTCTGACATGGTGGCTCCTCCTCCACCTCCTCCACCCCCACCAGCTTCAGGGTCAAAGGAAAATGTGAAGACCGTGAAGGAAGTAACAACTGATCCGGCAGAAGAACAACCATTCGTTGTAGTTGAGGAGATGCCAATGTTCCCGGGAGGAGAAGCCAAGCTTCTGAAACATATTGCTGAAAATACGAGGTATCCGGAAACTGCAAGGGAACAAAATATTCAGGGAAAAGTTATAGTACGTTTTTGTGTTACGGCACAGGGTAGGCCTAGCCTGATAAGCGTTTTAAAGGGTGTATCACCTGAACTTGATGCGGAAGCCATAAGGGTGGTAAGTACACTACCTGATTTCAATCCGGGCAGGCAGGGTGGAAAAGCAGTTCCGGTCTGGTATATGGTTCCGATAGCATTTACGCTGAAATAAATCCTGTTGAAATAGTTGTTGCATCAAAAAATGATCCGTTTTTCGGGTCATCTTTTATTTATAATTAAATATTTAGTTGCATAACTAATTATTTCGTTGTACATTTGGTATTAATTAACCGGTCACATCAATACTTATCAATTTATAATTAAAAATGTACAATTATGAAAACAAAAAAATCCCTCATTCCTGCGGCAATCCTGAAAATATTATCAGTTCTTGCTGTGGTCGTTGTCGTTGTTGTTGCTCTATCTTCCTGTGCTGCCAGGAAAAAAGCTCTCACAAGTCAACCAGTTGTCAAGGAGAAAACCAGCTCAACCGGACAGGAGGTACCTTTCGTTGTTGTTGAAGAAATGCCTATGTTCCCGGGTGGCGATAGCACGTTAATCGCCTATATAAACCAGAACACAAAATACCCTGAATCGGCAAAAATCAATAAAATCCAGGGGAAAGTTATTGTCCGGTTTTGTGTTTCTGCCACAGGAAGTGTAGACAGAATAAGTGTATTGAAGGGTGTCAATCCTGAACTCGATGCCGAAGCTGCCAGAGTTGTAGGTTCACTTCCTCAATTTAAACCGGGTAGACAAGGAGGAAGGCCCGTGCCTGTTTGGTATATGGTACCCGTAAATTTTTCACTCAAATAATCACTCTTATTGTTATAATAATTAAAAATATAGTCGCATAACTAATTATTTCGTTATATATTTGATATCAGTTAACCAGAACAAATCAGAGTCTTTCTTAAACATTAATAATTTACATTTATGAACACTAAAAAAATCTCCAGTAGAACTGTAAACCTGAGATTAATATTGGTAATTCCAATAATTATTCTGGCTCTTGCAGTTTTTTCCCTGAGTGCCTCAGGGCAGAAGAATTCTGCTACAAAAAAGGAAGTTGCCCCTCCGCCTCCGCCTCCTCCACCACCTCCTCCTCCACCTCCGGGTTCTGAAAAACAGGCCGCTAAAGGAATGACAGATGGCGCCTACCAGGTGGTTGATGTTATGCCGGAATACCCTGGTGGAGAGGCGGCATTACTTAAGTATATAGCCGATAGTGTGCGTTATCCAAAGGATGCAAAAACCAGTGCTATTCAGGGTAAGGTTATCACCCGCTTTATGGTTAGAGCAGACGGTACTGTTTCTGATGTTTCTGTATTAAAAGGTGTTAGTCCATCGTTGGATAAAGAAGCCGTACGGGTTGTCGGCACTTTGCCTAAGTTCATACCAGCCAAATTAAAAAGCGTGAATGTACCTGTTTGGTATATGATTCCAATCAGTTTTAAGTTAAAGTAAATCATATAATTAATTGTTGTAGAGACAGGTCTGAGACCTGTCTCTACTATTTTCAATAGATGTGATTTTTTTTGCAGGGACAGGTATCAATCTTTCGCTGCGTTTTTTTTAAACATATTCAGTATTTTAAAAGCTGGCCTTGTAATAGTCAGCTTTTTTATTGTTTTTTTGTGGTTCTATTTTCCTATTTTTGTGCAGTTGAATTATACAATTTATGGATCTTGAAGAAAGAATAGAATCTTTTTCTCTTCTTGGGGAATCATTACGAAACTCTCTGAATGTCAGTTCTGTGACAAATGTAGCAAACGGTCGCGACCTGTCCCTGCTGAGTACATTGATTGACGAACAGCATATACATAATCCATGGTTCACACCTGAAAATGTAAGAAGAGCAATCTCGTCGATAGCTGAAGAACTGACTGAGGAAAACCTGGTCAAATGGACGAATGCCTATCCCGGACTTAAACAGCAGATAAATCCTTCAAGGGTTGGAGTAATTATGGCAGGCAATATACCTCTTGCAGGTTTTCACGACTTTCTGTCAGTGCTTATAACCGGGAATAATCTCATCGCCAAAACAAGTTCAAAAGATTATGAGATAATTACTTACATAAGTGATATTCTATGTTCTATCAACCACAGCTTTAGAAACAGAATTGAATTTACTGAAGGTGTACTTTCAAATTTTGATGCGGTAATTGCCACTGGCAGTGATAATAGTTCAAGATACTTTGATTACTATTTTGGCAAATTTCCAAATATTATAAGAAAGAACAGAAACAGTGTTGCTATTCTGGAAGGAGATGAAACAGATGATGAACTGGAGGATCTTGGAACCGATATATTCTCATATTTTGGACTAGGATGCAGAAATGTATCAAAGATTTATATTCCTAAAGGATATGACCTGGCATCTTTACCAGATCGCTGGAAAAACTTTAGTGAAGTTATCAGACATCCAAAATACGCGAACAATCACGATTTCAATAAGGCTGTTTACATTGTAAATAAAGAAGCTTTTTACGATTCAGGTATCCTGCTATTGAAAGAAGACATTAAGATTTCATCCCCGGTTTCTGTACTTTTTTATGAATATTATGAATCTCAATATGCTGTAAAACAGCAAACAGAGCTCCTAAATAAAAAAATTCAATGTGTGGTAGGCAAACATTATATTCCGTTTGGCCAGGCACAGTGGCCTCATTTATGGGATTATGCTGACGGAATTGATACAATAGAATTTCTTCTAAAAAAAAAATTAGCCGGAATATTGTAATCTAAAAAATATTATATTGCACCCATCGAATTAATACATATTATGGTTTACAAGTTTGTAGTGTTATCAGATGAAGATGAGTCATTTGTCAGGGAATTTGAGTTTCTTGATACACATACATTATTGGATTTTCACAACCAGATACAGGACGAACTGGAGTTTGATAAATCCCAGATGGCCTCATTTTTTATGGCAACAGACAATTGGGAAAAGGAGGAAGAATTTACTCTTTTTGACATGGGAACAGGTTCTTCTACGATGGAAGTTGCAGTTTTGGAAGACATTATTTTCCGGAAGAACCAGAAATTACTCTATGTATTCGATTTTTTTAATGAAAGATCTCTCTTTGTTGAGTATACCGGGGAAGTAAAAGAGATAGAGGGTCGCGAATATCCCTCCTGCACAAATTCTAAAGGAATACCCCCCAAACAGGTGATTTTCGGTGGCACTGCACGAAAGCTTTATAACAACATTGTTGTTTCTGTTGATGATGATGATGATGATGTTGAACCTGAAGTTGATGAACTCTTTCTTAACGGAGAAGATGAGGAGCCTCTGCCCGATTTCGAAAATATAGAAAACCTTAACGAGGACGAAGAATAATCTTCGGAGGAGCATCTTTCAATGAAAAATATTCTGATAGTTTTGCTTGGTCCGACCGGAGTAGGTAAAACTGAAATTTCTATAAACATTGCCAGCCATTTTAAATGTGAAATAATTTCAGCAGACTCCAGGCAGTTCTTCATGGAAATGAGAATCGGTACAGCCGTTCCTTCAGAAATTCAACTTCAAACAATAAAACATCATTTCATAAGATTCTTATCTATTGAAGATTATTATAGTTCAAGCCTTTTCGAAAGAGATGTCCTTGATCTTCTGCCACAACTCTTTTCCAAAAATAACGTGATGTTAATGTCTGGTGGCTCAGGTATGTATATTGATGCTGTTTGTAATGGCATTGACGAAATTCCCGACATTGATCCTTCCGTAAGGGAAAAATACATTGCAAGATACAGGAAAGAGGGAATAGAAGGCTTAAAAGTTACTCTGAAACAACTTGATCCTGTTCATTATACAAAGGTTGATCTTAATAATTACAAGAGGATACTGAGAGCTCTCGAGATTTGTGAAACAGCTGGAAGGCCATATTCCTCCTTTCTAAAGAAACAAAAAAGAGAAAGAGAGTTCGGAATAATTAAAATCGGAATTGAAAGATCCCGCGAGGATCTCTACCATAGGATTAATTCCAGGGTTGACGATATGGTCAGACAGGGTCTGGAAGAAGAGGCAAGACAACTATATAATTTCAGAAACCTGAATGCACTTAACAGTGTTGGCTATAAAGAATATTTTGAGTTCTTCGATGGAAATATACCCAGGGAAAAAGCCATAGAACTTATAAAAAGGAACAGCCGGAGGTATGCAAAACGGCAATTGACATGGTGGGGTAAGGATAAAGAGATAAGATGGTTTAAGCCGGAGGAGATTGAGGAGATTATCGACTACTGCTCAGCGAGATGTAACCTCTCTTAAATCAGCCTTTTTAATTTCCGTATCGTCCCCTCCGGATCTTTTGAACTAAAAACCGAACTACCGGCTACCAGGACATTAACACCCGATTCAATAAGTTTTAAAGCATTTGAGGTATCGATACCTCCATCTACTTCAATTAATACATTATAATTACCTGCATCAATCATCTTACGAAGCTCAGTGATTTTGTTATAACTCTCCTTTATGAATAATTGTCCTCCGAAGCCAGGATTGACTGTCATTACAAGGACCAGATCTATATAGGGAAGTATATTCTTAAGAAGAGATACAGGGGTATGCGGATTAATCGCAACACCTGCTTTCATTCCAAGGTTCCGTATTTCTGTAACTGTTCTGTTCAAATGATTACAGGCCTCATATTGAACAGTCAGATTATTTGCACCAACCTCGCTGAACAGATTCAGATATCGGTCGGGATCAATTATCATCAGGTGAACATCCAGAGGTTTTGCTGCAACTTTTTTTATAGCTTTAATAACCGGGAATCCAAAAGATATGTTAGGAACAAATACACCATCCATAATATCGAGGTGAAGCCAGTCGGCTTCACTTCTGTTTATCATCGTGACTTCATTTTCGAGATTGGTAAAATCTGCTGCCAGCAGTGATGGCGATACCAGGTGCTCCATTTAAGATAATTTTGAGCAAATTTAAAAAAAAATGTTATCCGAGGTACGATTTCAGTATCCTGCAACGGGTAGTAAACTGGATTCTTTTGATAGCTTTTTCCTTTATTTGCCTGACCCTTTCGCGTGTAAGACTCAATTCCTCACCTATCTCCTCGAGTGTATAAGGATGTTTCATACCTAAACCGAAATACAACTTCAGAACCTTTGATTCACGAGGTGACAAAGTGCTCAACGCCCTTTCTATTTCATATGCAAGTGATTCGTTGATAAGGTTTTTATCGGGACTGGGGGTATCAGCGCTTTGCAGGACATCGTACATATTATTATCCTCCTCAGCACTTATAGGAGCATCCATGCTGACAGTACGTCCATTGGTTTTCAATGCATCCTTTACCTCTTCAGGTATCATCTCAAGTATTTCAGCTATCTCCTGAGATGACGGTTCCCGTTCATATTCCTGCTCAAGTCGTGCAAAAGCCCTGTTAATCCGGTTAATTGATCCAATTTTATTGACAGGGAGCCGGACAATCCTGGCCTGTTCTGCAAGAGCCTGAAGAATTGCCTGTCGAATCCACCATACAGCGTAAGAAATGAACTTAAATCCTCTTGTCTCGTCAAATCGCTGGGCAGCTTTCATCAAACCAAGATTGCCCTCATTTATAAGATCAGGCAGGCTCATTCCCTGGTTTTGATATTGTTTAGCAACAGATACTACAAAACGAAGATTCGCCTTGACAAGTTTTCTTAAGGCTTCTGTCTCACCCGATTTAATCCTCCTCGCAAGGATAACTTCTTCTTCAGGTGAAATCAGATCGACTCTGCCAATCTCCTGAAGATATTTATCCAGAGATGGAGTGTCGCGATTAGTAACTTGTTTTGTTATCTTAAGCTGACGCATTTACCCGCCACTATTTAGTTTTTCGAAGAAATATCAGGCAATAGGTACAATTTTAGTAAAAAAAAGCTACTTCACGAAATATTATGCTATTTTTTTTTTGCAAATAATAGTTTTTTACTAAATTGCAAAGTTATTTTTCATATTGAATATCAAATTATTAATTGATTTGATAAACTCCGTTACATTTTTGATAGCATTTATTAGGAATTATATTAGCAATTTTATTTAATATTGCAGCAGTTTTTAGGATATGTGAAGTAGTTAAAACATAATCCATCGGGTGCACTTTCATATCTTGCCCCGAGTTTCCAACAAAATCATTAAAATCTCTTATATTCCATTTATCATTACAATATGTACGACATCCTTGAGTTAAGTAAGAAATTGCTTCCTGAGTTAAAGGATATAGCAAAAGAACTTAAAATTAAAAAAGCAGAATCTTTGAAAAAACAGGATTTAATTTACAAAATCCTTGATCAGCAGGCAATTGAAGTCCCGGAAAACAATATTCCACCTCAATCCGAAAAGGAGGAGACACCATCTTCAAATGAAGTTAATAACTCCGAGTCTGATTCTGCTTTGAGAAGAGGAAAACGTCCAAGGACGTTAACCCCTGTGGTGAAAAGATCAATTGAATCAGTTATGTCAGTTTCACCCGCTGGTGTTAAGAGACCGGAACCCAGGCAAGGAGATTGGCAGGATCAGTCTAAAAAACAGGAAAAGGCTGACGAAAAACAGGATATGTTTAAAAAACCTGAACAGTTGCGGGATAACAGGAAAGCTCCTAAATGGAGAACTGATCAAAAGTATGAAGAGAAGAATGAAAGAACAGACAGGTTTAATAGTGGCCCAAACGTCAGGTTTGAGAAGAGCAGATCAGAACCAGTTCCGGAACCTGTGATAGATAATGCGATTCCGATAATGAACGGAGATCTTCCAGTAGAAGAAACCAAATCAGCAGCCGATACATATTTCACTGATATAATAGTTGACCCACCGGTAAAAGAGACTATTCATGAAGCAGTACCTGTGAGAGAAGAAAAGAAAGAAAGACCCTATGATTTTGAGGGTATTATATATAATACCGGGGTTCTTGAAATTATGCCGGATGGTTATGGATTTCTAAGATCTCCCGATTACAATTATCTAAATTCACCTGATGATATTTATGTATCCCAGTCCCAGATAAAACTATTTGGTCTTAAAACAGGAGATACGATCAAAGGATCTATTCGTCCGCCAAAAGAGGGTGAAAAATATTTCCCTCTTATTAAGGTTGATGAGATCAACGGCAGAAGTCCGGATTTTATCAGAGACAGGGTTCCCTTTGATTTTCTGACACCGCTTTTCCCGGATGAGAAATTTACGCTCTGCCAGCCTGGTGAAGGATCATTGTCTGTAAGGGTTATTGATATGTTTACTCCCATCGGTAAAGGACAAAGAGGGCTTATTGTGGCACAGCCAAAAACCGGTAAAACCATTCTGCTGCAGGAAATTGCCAATGCAATAGCCAAATACCATCCGGAAGTTTACCTTATGATATTACTTATAGATGAAAGACCTGAAGAGGTTACAGATATGGCCAGGAATGTTAAGGCTGAAGTTATAGCCTCAACATTTGATGAACCTGCAGAACGTCACTGCCGTGTTGCCAATATTGTACTTGAAAAAGCGAAACGGCTTGTCGAATGCGGTCATGATGTCGTAATTCTTCTTGACTCAATAACCAGACTTGCAAGAGCATTCAATACGACAGCTCCCGCATCAGGAAAAGTATTATCAGGAGGTGTTGACTCAAATGCCCTTCATAAACCAAAGAGGTTCTTCGGTGCCGCCCGTAACATAGAAAACGGAGGATCGCTTACAATCCTTGCTACCGCTCTTACTGAAACAGGTTCAAAAATGGATGATGTCATCTTTGAAGAGTTTAAAGGAACAGGGAACATGGAACTACAGCTCGACCGTAAACTTTCCAACAGGAGGATATTCCCGTCAATCGATATACCTGCTTCAAGTACCCGTAGAGAAGATCTTCTTCTGAATAAAAATATCCTTCAAAAGATCTGGGTTTTACGTAACTTCCTTACAGACATGAACTCAGTTGAAGCGATGGAATTCCTCCGCGACAGGTTACTTCAGGCCAAGTCGAACGAAGAATTTCTGATTTCAATGAATGGAGGATAACGAAAAGGAATTTTTCGTAATTTTGCACTTTATTTCAAAAAATATACTTTTAAATCATAGATATAGTAATGAGAACAAAAAAATTTATAACATGCGATGGCAACCAGGCCGCGGCGCATGTTGCATATATGTTTAGCGAGGTTGCTTGCATATATCCTATAACACCATCTTCCACAATGGCAGAATTCATTGATGAGTGGGCTGCCAGCGGATTAAAAAACATATTCGGGGAACAGGTTAAAGTTGTTGAAATGCAATCTGAGGCAGGAGCTGCAGGTGCATTACATGGTGCCCTGCAGACAGGAGCTTTATGCACCACATATACCTGTTCACAGGGGCTGCTTCTGATGATACCTAACATGTATAAAATAGCCGGAGAGCTGCTTCCTGCAGTTTTCCATGTTAGTGCACGCGCAGTAGCTGCTCACGCTCTTTCAATTTTCGGCGACCACAGCGATATTTATGCCACACGTCAGACCGGTTTTGCCATGCTTGCCAGCAGTAGTGTACAGGAGATTATGGACCTTGCAGGTGTTGCACACCTTTCAGCTATTAAATCAAGAATTCCTTTTCTTCATTTCTTTGATGGCTTCAGATCATCACATGAAGTTCAGAAGATCGAATATCTCGATATTGAGGACCTGAAGAAACTTATTGATCTGGATGCTCTCAGAAAATTCCGCGAAAATGCTTTGAATCCTGAACATCCTGTAACAAGAGGAACTGCACAGAATCCCGATATTTTCTTCCAGGCTAAAGAATCAATAAATAAGTTTTACGAACCTATACCGGATATAGTTAATTCTTATATGGGTGAAATAACAAAACTCACCGGAAGAATATATAAGCCATTCATCTATTATGGTGCACCCGATGCAGAAAATATAATTGTGGCTATGGGGTCGATCTCCGAAACTACTAAGGAAACTATCGATTACCTCACAGCTAAAGGAGAAAAAGTAGGATTGATTACTGTACATCTTTATCGTCCTTTCTCCTTAAAATATTTTTTTGATGTTTTCCCAAAATCTGTAAAGAAAATAACTGTACTCGACCGGACAAAAGAGTCAGGAGCTAACGGAGAACCTCTTTACCTTGATGTTAAAGAAATGTTCTACGACAGGCAGGAAAGACCGGTAATTGTTGGTGGCCGGTACGGACTCAGTTCTAAAGATACAACCCCAAGTATGGTTCTCTCAGTTTTCGAGAACATGAAACTCAAACAGCCAAAGAACCAGTTTACAGTGGGTATTGTTGATGATGTTACATTCAAATCACTTCCAATACTTCCTGAAATAAACGTTGCCCTTGCAGGAACTTATTCAGCTAAATTTTATGGTCTTGGTTCTGATGGAACAGTTGGTGCTAATAAAAACTCTATTAAGATTATAGGTGATTCTACAGATAAATATTGCCAGGCCTATTTTGCGTATGATTCAAAGAAATCAGGTGGTATAACCACTTCTCACCTGCGTTTTGGAGATAAGCCGATCCGTTCACCTTATCTTGTCAACACACCTGACTTTGTTGCATGTCACGTGCCGTCATATCTTGATAAGTATGATATGCTTAAAGGGTTAAAGAAAGAAGGTACTTTTCTTCTGAATTCAATATGGGATGCTGAAGGAACAAAAAAACATCTTCCTGATCATATGAAGAAGTACATGGCAGAGAACAAGATCAACTTCTACACTATCAATGCAACCCTGATTGCAGAAGAACTTGGGCTTGGTTCGCGCACTAATACAATAATGCAGGCAGCTTTCTTTAAGGTGGCTAATGTTATACCCTATGAAAAAGCTGAAAGTGAAATGAAAAAGGCTATTTACAAGAGCTACGGCAAAAAAGGTGAAGATGTAGTTAATATGAACAACGCCGCAGTTGATAAGGGAAGTGCAGTTGAAAAAATTGAGATTCCCGCTGATTGGGCAAATATTAAGGAAAAGAAAGCTACAGATACCCGGAATATTCCTGATTTTATACGTGAGGTAATGGAGCCTATTAACTTTATGAAAGGAGATGATCTTCCTGTAAGTGCTTTCGCTGGCAGGGAAGACGGAACATTCCCTTCTGGTACTTCACAATACGAAAAACGTGGTATTGCTGTCAATGTTCCTGAATGGCAGCCAAATGAATGTATTCAGTGTAACCAGTGTTCTTATGTTTGTCCTCACGCATCAATACGTCCTTTCCTGTTGACTGATGAAGAAGCTGCCAATGCTCCTGAAGGATCAAAGTTTATCCAGGGTATTCCAGGGGCGCTTAAAGCTTACAAGTTCAAGATTCAGGTAAGTGTTCTCGATTGTACCGGTTGCGGAAACTGTGCAGAGGTTTGCCCTTCAAAAAATAAGGCATTGATCATGAAACCACTCGAATCACAGGCTGAAGAAATTTCCCGCTGGACTTACATGCATGAAAAAGTCGGATATAAAGATACCATTGTTGATAAATTTGTCAATGTCAAGAACAGCCAGTTTGCTCAACCTCTCTTTGAATTCTCAGGCGCTTGTGCAGGTTGCGGTGAAACTCCCTATATCAAGTCAATAACACAGCTGTTTGGTGACAGAATGATAGTATCAAATGCAACCGGATGTTCTTCAATATACGGAGGCTCTGCTCCGTCAACTCCATATACTCACAATAGTAAGGGTCAGGGTCCGGCCTGGGCTAATTCATTATTTGAGGATAACGCTGAGTACGGACTTGGTTTGTCGCTCGGTGCAACCAAGCTGAGAGACAGAATCGCACTTCGTATGAGGGGGGCTCTTAAAGATGGT